>Ga0326513_10003139_pt1 | contig 12021 bp, 5 predicted proteins | sample 2_2465_0518_D_FD_203654 | JGI IMG/M metagenome (GOLD analysis project Ga0326513, IMG submission 203654) | Bovine rumen microbial communities from UC Davis, California, United States - 2_2465_0518 | ecosystem: Host-associated > Mammals > Digestive system > Stomach > Rumen | place: USA: California... | reverse complement strand
GTTGATTTCTGAATATATAGATGCCATCAAAGCTGCTGAAGACAACTTCGAGGAGCTGAAGAATCTTCGTCCTGTACTGGATGATGATGGCCAACCCGTGATGTCAAGTGGCAACTTTGCGGTTGTATTTAAGATGACCGATGGGAAAAAGAATTATGCAGTCAAATGTTTCACGAAAGCACAAGATGGCCGTGATTCTGCATACAAACTTATTTCTGAAGAATTGGAAAAAGTCCAATCTCCATATATTCTTAAAGTGAAATATCTGGAAAATGAATTATTTGTGGACACAACACAATCAGATGAAACAGAATTTCCTGTTTTACTTATGGATTGGGTTGAAGGGCAAACCTTATCTTCTTTTTTACAAAATATAGCAAACAATTATGATGAAGACTATTCCTTTTGGTCTGAAGAAGAAGAGAAAGCTGCACTATTTGAGTTAAAATGTTTACCCTACAATTTTGTTCGGACTGCCTCATGGCTTATCAAACAGCCATTTGCCCATGGAGATATTAAGCCGGACAATATAATAATAGAACCTGATGGAACATGTGTCCTGGTTGATTATGATGGGATGTATGTACCATCGATGCAGGGCATGAAAAAACAATGTATGGGTACGCCGAACTATAGGTATCCATTAATAAAGCAGCAAAGATTTGATAATACTCTCGACAATTATTCAATTTCAATAATAGCATTATCACTTTGTGTGTTTGCTTTAGAACCTACAAAAATAAGTGACTCTGAAGATTTTTGCATCATTACTGAAAAAGAAACATGTAGACTTAATGATATTAATATATTTAAGGACGAAGTTTTAATGTCAGATAATCTTTTCCAAGATTTATTAGCTATCTATTTACATGTCCTAGCTCAAAATAAAATAGATTCTGCCTATTATGACAGCTGTATTTCTGAGCATTTATGTCCAAGTAACTATGATATTAATAATACGACGGTAACAGAATTTGAAAAGGTAAATTATTGGGAAGACAAATATGGCATAAGATATAGTCTTGATGGTAGAAAAGTCATAAGTGCTTCAAAAGAGCTTAAAGATATAGATTATAAAATTAGAGAGGGTGTTCTTACTATATGTGACCAAGCCTTTCAAAGTAAAGGACTCCATAGCATTTCTCTTCCAGACTCTATTGTTGCGATAGGTGATCTGGCCTTTGCAAATAATGATGATATGGAGTATTGTAATGTTCCTTGTAATGTTCAATACATATGCAATAATAATCCTTGGGGTGGTTGCTTTTGTATTAAGAAGCTGGAATGTAAATCTCCATTTTTTTTAATAAAAGATGGAATTTTATATTCTTCTGATTTCAGCGTTGTATATGGGTTAATTTACTGGAGTCCCATCATTGAAATTGACCCCAGGACAAAGATAATTGTATCCAATGCATTTTGGTCAAGTAGAAAAAAATACTTTAATTATATTAAAAGCGTAAAACTCAATAGTAATGTTGAAATCGGTACTGCTTCTTTTTTAAAATGCAAATCTGCTATTTTTGATATTAATGGTGTCGTTGAGAGAATTGGTTCGGAAGCTTTTAAATCTTGTAACTCAATAGAAACCATCAACTTAAATAAAGTGAGAATAATTTCTGAAGAGGCGTTTGAATATTGTTATAAGCTAAAGAACGTTATTCTATCTAAGGACTTAGAGATTGTGGAATCTAACGCTTTCAGACAATGTACATCACTTGAAACAATTTCTTTTTCTGACAAACTTGTTTATATAGCAGATAATTCTTTTTCTGGTTGTACATCATTAAAAGAGATAAATGTAGATAGTAGTAATGAAAGCTATTGTTCTATAGATGGCGTCCTATTCAATAAAAGTGTAACGAAACTAATAAAATATCCATCGGGAAAAAAGGAACGGGAATATGAGATTCCACAATCAGTTTACGAGATAGGTGATGAAGCATTTGCTGATTGCGCGTCAATCGAAGTTGTAAAAAGTAGTAACAATATAAAAAACTTTGGTGAAAGAGTCTTTAGTAGATGTCCGAATCTTAATAATTGTCTTATTTTCTTGGATGATAATAATGATTCGAAATCTGCTTTGAATCTTGGCGGTTATCTATTTACTTTAAAGAATACGACTGACGAGACCAAGAATTATGGTTATGACTTAATATATAAATCAGCATCTATGGATAATTCCAAATCTCAATGGTATTTGGCGCGTTGTTTCAGATATGGATGGAATGGCGAAACTGACTTTGATAAATATATCATTTGGCTGAAGCGCTCTGCTGCAAATAACAATTTTGAAGCAATGTCACAGTTAGCAAAAGAATATTTGACTGGTAAATTTACATCTCAGGATTTTGGGAAAGCATATGAATTATTAGACATATTGGAAAAAGCTGGAGATGATGCAGAAGAAAGTTGTCAAGGTAATTTTTATGCCATATTAGGTATTTTGTATGAGAATGGTTCTTATGTTGGTAAAGACGTTGAGAAAGCTGTGAAGTATTATTCCATGGGAGTTGAATGGAACGACACAATCGCAGAATATAGAATGGGAAGGTGTTATGAAAAAGGTATCGGTGTAGATGTGGATTTACAAAAAGCTAAAGAATACTATCTTCTTGCTAAAGAAAAGAAGAATTCTGGAGCTATAGAAGGACTTCAAAGAGTAGAGAAGTTATTAAATGTTGAAAAAAAAATGGTTGATGACCTGCCTTTTTGAAATAAGATAAATAAAATTTGCACATTATGAACTATCCGTTGATTTCTGAATATATTGATTCGATAAGAGCAGCTGAGGATAATTTTGATCAGCTGAAGCATCTTCGTCCTGTACTAGATGATGATGGCCAGCCAATAATGTCTGGCGGCAATTTTGCTGTTGTTTTCAAGTTGAAAGATGAACTAACGGGTAAATTCTATGCTGCAAAATGTTTTTTGAAAGATCAAGAAGGACGTGCAGAAGCATATCACCAGATAACCGAGGAACTGGAACATGTTTCATCAAGTTATCTCACTCCCTTCAAATATTTAGATAAAGAATTGTTTGTAGATGCACATTCCTCAGACGAGACAGAGTTTCCTGTTTTGCTAATGGATTGGATTGAAGGAATTCCTTTGGATACATACATAAATATATTCAAGAATGATCAATATAGGATACATAGGCTATTTGGATCATTTTGTCAATTTGCAATTTGGTTGTTAAATCAACCATTTGCACATGGTGATCTAAAACCTGACAACATACTAATATGTGATGATGGAAGAATAGTTGTTGTTGATTACGATGGAATGTATGTTCCTGCAATGAAAGGACAGAAAGCAAGAGAGATTGGCTCTCCAGATTTTCGCCACCCTTCGCGTAGTATGTCCTTTTTCAATGATCGTATTGATATTTTCTCCCTAACTTCTATTGCCTTATCTTTGTCATACATTGCATCGCTTAATTGTTTCAATGTTGATGAGAGCAGCAATTGTTATTTTTTCCAAGAGGCAGACATGCAAGATCCTACAAACAGCAAATTACTATTTGAAATAATATCTCATTCTAAAAATACTTATTGCGGATTATTATTATCATCTTTCTTCCTTTCCCTTACAGACATAAATGCTTCAAAAGAAACGATTATTCACTTTTTTTCCTCAATAATAAATAATAATACAAGCCCTACTGCATTTGAGGAAAACAATAGCTTTGAGGTTGATAATATAAGGTATAGTTTTGATGGTAGAAAAATAATAGGAACTATATACGATATAGATAATTACAATGTATTAGAAATAAACGAAGGCGTTGAAATACTATGTAACAATTGCTTGAGTTATAATAATTATGAAATTATACAGTTGCCTTCTACGTTAGAAATAATTGGAAAATCCGTTTTCTCTAATGAAATACGGCTATTTATCTCAAATTCGCCTCTCTTTATTGTTGGAGAATGTGGACTTTTTACATCTGACAAAAAAGAATTAATTAAGTGTTATTCCAATAATAAAGAATCTATTCTCCATCTTTTTCAAGAAACCACATTAGTAAGAAATGATGATTACATTCAATATCCTTATGCTGTTAAAGGGGATGTTTATTATTCTTTGTCATATGAAAATAACGATGAGTATGTAAAAATCGATAAAATTCATGAGAGCCTGTTTGAAGACAAAGATGGTGCTATTTATAGCAAAGACAAAAAGGAACTTCTATATTTTCCAATGAAGTCTGAGATTCGAGAATACGCAATACTTGATGGGTGTGAGAAATTACTTAAAAATTCTTTTATTTCTGATCTTTCAGTAAGTGCAGGTGGTCATGGAGATGTCGATATATCGATTATTGGGAATAATATTGAAACTCTTCATTTTCCCAGTTCACTTACTACAATTGAAGAGGGTTCTTTGCTAGGATGCATTAATTTGAGATGTATTTTTATTGAGATAGAAAAAGAACCTCACTTTAATACATTATTGAGGAACTATAACGAAACGAACTATGGATATCGTAGGTTCCAACTCAACAATGACATGTTTGTTTACGAGACAAAATCAACAGAAGAAGATGAAAAAGACTGTATTATTGATGATTTTGGATTTAAATACAGCAATGATGGCATAAAACTAATAAGTGCTAATCACACAGAACTTCCATATCATATTCCTGAAGGCGTAAAAATCATATGTGACGGTGCTTTTTATCTCATTGACTGTCCCAATCTTTTTTTGCCAGATAGTCTTATTTCTATTGGTAAGGACTGTTTCGCAGATTGCAGTTTTGAGCATATTGAAGTTCCTTTAAACGTAAGAAGTATAGACAATGGAGCTTTCCTTGGCGAAGGTCTTGTCTCAATAAAAATTAAAGGAAACATAAGATATATGGGGTCTCGTGTGTTCTCACCAGATGATAACGGATCGAGTTTGAAGTATGTTGAGTTGTCAGAAGGTGTGTTAGATTTGGGGTCTTTGACCTTTTATGGATGTTATGATCTTAAGTCAATAGCCCTTCCATCAACATTGATTAGCATGGGCGATAATCCCTTTGCTCATAGTGGAATAGAAGAAATCATAAATAATTCCAGGTACTATAAAATAGAAAATGGATGTGTTTTAAAAAATTGGTCTAATCATTTAATTTCTTACTATGGCAAACAATTGAAAATGTCGTTTGACAATATTGATACAATTGGAAACTATGCCTTTGCAGGAAATCAACATCTACAGAGTATTAGTTTTACAGGAAGAACATGGTCTATTGGGAAAGGTGCATTTGACAATTGTCGTAGTTTGAATAATGTGATATTATCTCAGTCTACTCGTACTATAGGTGAATCAGCATTTCAAGGCTGCTCAAATCTCACAATTTTTGAAACACCTCCTATGGTTCTTGAAATTGAGGATTCTACTTTTAATGGGTGTAGAGCTTTGCATAATGTGACATTTCCTTTGTTCCTCTCCAAAATTGGTAAAGACTCTTTTTCTCAGTGTCCTTCACTATACTATATTGAAATACCTCCACATTTGAAAGAAATAATAGGAAATCCATTTGAGAAAGACAATTCGGGTATGGGCATTTCTGAAATGGAATGCCTAGATAACAGGTATTTCCATATATATATGGGTGGATTATATAATACATCAACCAAAACATTAGTTTCGGCATATGGTAATAACGAAAGGTTCATTGTTGAGGATGGTACAGAGTTTATTGGTGATAGCGCATTTCAATATTGCAAATCAATAATATCAGTTGATCTTCCTTCTAGTGTATTAAAGATAGGAGACTATGGCTTTTGGGGTTGTGAAAAACTTGAATATGTAATAATGAGAGAAAATATTAAGGAAATTATCCATCCATATTCTATGTTTGAATTTTGCAAATCTCTTCAAAATATTTATGTTAGAAACAACGATCAACTGTTTTCTCTTTTGTACAAGTCCAATAGAGAATTTAGAAACAAGCTAAAAAAATTAGAAATAACTACTCCTTTCTTAAATTATGGAGATATGGTAAATAATATTTGGGATGAAGATGGGGCATATTATGATGATGATAATCGAATTGTTAGGTATGGTGATACATATAGAAACGAATATGCTATTAAAGAAGGCACTAAAGTAATATGTGATATGTGTTTTTTTGATGAGTATAACGAAATCGACTATTACTATTTGTCAAATCTTTATATTCCAAAATCAATTGAGTATATTGGAAATAATCCATTTTGCGGAAGTATTGAAAATATTAAGTGTGATTCTCCATATTTTATTGTTGATGGTTCTTTCCTATTAACAATAGATAGGAAGAAAGTGATATTCTATTTTGGTAGAGATAATATAGTTTCTATTCCAGAAGGAATAGAAGAGATAGGAGGAGGAGCATTTTGCTCACGCGAACTACAAACAGTTAGAATTCCCTCAACTGTACGTAAAATTGCAGATAATCCATTTGTCGGAGTTCATAATTACAATGATGAAACAGGCTTTTCCGCTCCCACAATAATCTCTTATTCCAATCAATTTAAAGTAATAGATAATACATTAATTGATATAATCAATAACAATATTATCTCTTATTGGGGGGAAGATACTGTCTATATTATTGATGATAGTATCAAATCAATTGGTGTCAATGCTTTCTTTGGTTCCAAACTTGAACAAATCGAATTGCCGAATTCAATTGAATATATTGATGAAACTGCATTTGCCTGGTGCTTTAATTTAAACTCTGTTCGAATTCCAAAAGGTACAAAATATGAAATGAAGCAACTGATGAATTCCAGTCTTCAGAGCTACATTGTAGAAAAGTAATAGCTGTTATTAATAAATAATCCAATTTGAATATTCTAAAGATAAACTTCATCATTTATAATAAGTAAAATAACAATATAAAAGAGATAATGATAGTTGTTGAATCTAAACGGAAAAAATCAGCCTCCATATTAAAGAAATATCCTAATGCGATATTGGCTGATGTAACAAGTGCTGCTAAGGACGGCTTAGTGAAACTGAGCCCTTTTTATCCTCATTATGGAATACCCGTGCCATTCAGTGAGGGTTATACAGCTACATGTGTAGAAGCAATCTGGCAAGGATTGAAGGTGTTTGAGAGTAGTGATGTGGACGTTAAGATGTTTGAAAACGATACAATGAAGAATATCAAACGAACTGTGCGACGTTTCGGTAAGCCTTTGGGGCATCGTAAGGGAGTACAGGGGGCGGTATTACTGGGTTATATTGAGGCACGTAAACAAATATACATTCCGACATATCGGTGGGTACTAGAAAATAAGGTGGCCAATATCATAGAAAGATTGAGAGAGGCAAGTAAAACAAAAACCATTGTTTTGTTGGACTATGATACAAATGATGACGTAGAGAATGCTAAGAAGCCTCTCTCTCATGCCGCACTAATTAAGGCATACGCAGAAGGTGCTTATCCTTACGAAGACGCTATTGTCAACTTTGACAATACGAGAAAAGATCACGTAAGACAATTAGATTTGTTTAATCAATAAAGGAAATAGATATGGAAAAAAAGAGTAATTGGCAGGAATATGAGCAAGTCCTCAAAGATGGTAAAATAACCAAACTCTATCACTTTACAGATAGAGATAATTTGGAATCCATCATTAAACATGGAGGGCTTTACTCCTGGAAAGACTGCGAGGACAAAGGCATCAAAATAGCTAAACCTGGTGGAAGTGGTACCTCGCGTTCTCTAGACCAAAGAGATGGACTTCAGTATTATGCCAGATTAAGCTTTGTTCCCGACCATCCAATGATGTATGTCGCTATGGATGACGGGCGCATCTCAAATCCTGTAGTCTTAGAGATTGATATTGAAGCAGCATTATGGGAGGATTCCATGTACGCAGATAGGAATATGACTAAGAATGGTGCAAATGTGGGTGGATCATTAGAAGACCTAAAAGCAGTTCACTTCGGATTGTTTTGGGGCCGCAGATACTTTGACATGAGTGAGGAAGCAAAAATGTATTATAAGGCAGAAGTGCTTGTAAAACACTTCATTCCTTTAAAGTATATCACTAACATTGGGAACTTTGGTATTCCTATACCTGCCCAACCGAAGATGTTACAGGCCAAAATTCCCTATACAGCACAGATTACAAGGAATACACCTACAGCCTTTATCTTCTTAGTAGATCATTCTGTCAGCATGCAGCAGAAAACGATGCTTTATGGTGAGGAAATGACAATGGCAGAGGCGGCAGCAAGAATAGTGAATAGCCAAATTAATGAATTGGTTTTAAGATGTGTCAAGATGGGTGACACTAGACACTATTATGATATTGCTGTTGTTGGTTATGGAGAAAAGGCGTATAGTGGATGGCAGGGAGAACTGGAGGGAAGAAAGTTTGTATCACCAGAAGAACTGAAAAATCATCCGTATACAAAGATTGTAACAAGAAAGGAAACACGAACCAGAAAAGGAACTCAGATAAAAGAGGTTGAGCAAGTACAGTGGGTAAGTGCCCGCCACAATGGAAGCTGGACGCACTACCACGAAGCTTTCGATTATGCAAGAGATTTGCTTGCAGATTGGATGATTGATCATCATGAAAAGGATTGTTATCCTCCTACTGTAATTCACATCACTGATGGTGTCTTTAATCATGCCACGAAAGAAGAGGTTATGCAGAAGGCTAATGAGCTTAAGGCCATGTTCACCAATGATGGTAACGTGATACTCTTCAATATTCATTTTACAGCAAATCTAAACGCTGACTCTGTTGCATGTCCCATCAGTAAAGATGAACTGGATGGAAATGCATACGCAGAAGCATTATTTGACATGTCAAGTCTGTTGCCCGAACGTTATAATGTTGATATTGCTCGTTGCTTGAATGACACTAGGGCTGGCCGTCATGTTGCGATGGGTATGAATGCTGATGCAACGACACTTATCAAGCTAATGGACATCGGTACACCAACAAATATTAGTCAGAATCAATGAGAGCATTATCTATAGCAAAATTTGAGGAAGGCATAACAAATGAAGATGCTGCCAAGGCCACTCAGAAATGGATTGCCGTTTCGGATGGCGCAGGTGGAGGTGGCGTTTTCGCAGACAAGTGGTCAAAATATCTCGTTGAGCACCTGCCTGATGAGCCTATAACTAATTATCAGGCTTTCGATGCTTGGATAGACAGTATCTGGGAGCCTTTCTACAATGACTGCGAAGATCAGGCGAAACAAGAGGGGGGAATGCTATTAAACAAGTTCTATGACGAGGGGGCATTTGCAACTTTGGCAGCTATCTGGAAAAATGGCCAATGGATCTGTTATGGTGACAGTGTGGTATTCTGTTTTGACAAAGAAACGGGATTATTGCAGCATAGTTTTGGAAGAATTAAGGATTTTAATAATCCTCCTTATTTGGTAAACTGCAAAGACCCAACTGACGAAAAAGGTTTTAAGAGCGGAATGTTTAACTTAACCCAAAATACTCTTGTATTTGCTACCAGTGATGCTTTGAGCCATTATATATTAATGATGTACGAAGTTGCCCAGAAGGAATTATTCTCTGGAGAGTTGCAGGAAGCTATCTGTGCTCAGACAAAAGACAGTAATTATATCAAGACTGCTTTAAGCTTGAAGGAGGTAGACTTTGAAAAGGATGTTATAGTCAAGCTGGTTAACTGCAAAAACAATGGGAATTTCAAACGGCATCTCCAAAGTCTTAATAAAAAGGGACTGTTAGGACACGACGATTATTCAATTGCAATACTATAATATTATGGAAGAAGAAAAATATAAAGGTTTTACCCCGGACTACATAGACGCCTTACTTCCAAATCAAATATTTGTATTTGGTAGTAATGCTTTGGGATATCATACTGGCGGAGCTTCAGGAACTGCTCGTAAAAAGTTTGGCGCAGTATGGGGGCAAGCTGAAGGCTTGCAAGGACAAAGCTACGCTATTCCTGTAGATTACGGAAAGAATGTCCGTAAAGATGTGGATGTAAAAGCAGCAGTGGACAGATTCCTCATTTTTGCAAAAAAGCATGCAGAACTGTTCTTTTTTGTAACTCGTGTTGGTTGTGGAATAGCTGGCTACCATGATGATGAAATGGCCCAGTTCTTCAGGGATGCATTGGAAATAAAGAACATTTGCTTGCCCAAAAGCTTTGTTGATGCGCTCATAGGTGGTGGAGCTAAATATGATTTAGACCGTTTTTTAGGGGCACAAGAATTAATATACAGCCAGGCTTTGAAGGAAATTAAAGAGGGGCAGAAACGCGGACACTGGATATGGTTTATTTTCCCCCAAATAAAGGGATTGGGACATAGTTACAATTCTGAATTTTATGGAATAAGTAGTAAAGAAGAGGCAAAAGCATACCTAGATCATCCTATACTTGGCAATCGTCTTCGTGAGATATCACAAGCGCTATTGGAATGTGGAAGTCGTTCAGTAGAAGACATTTTTGGCTTCCCTGATGATTTGAAAGTTCGATCTTGTATGACTCTTTTTGATTTGGTATCACCCAATGATATCTTCAATGACGTATTGTTCCATTTCTATGAGAGTCAGAGATGTGATAAGACTATCTGGCGTTTGGGATTCCATGAAAACAAGCTAAAGAACCAAGTGAAACTTAGTGGGCTTAGAATTACCAAAGACTATTCAATCATCCTTATAGATAAAAACAAGGAGATAAAGATGGAGCCATTAGTCAAGGCAATTTTTCTGTTGTTTTTGAATCATCCTGAGGGTATCGCCTTTAAGTGCTTGCCAGATTATAGGAAGGAATTGACGGCAATTTATAATAAGCTGAAGCCATGGGGACTTACAGATAGGGCACTTCAAAGTATTGAAGACGTCACCAATCCCCTGTTGAATTCTATCAATGAGAAATGCTCTCGTATACGTGCCGCATTTATTAATGAGGTTGATTCATCGCTATTAGATAATTACATCGTTACGGGCAAAAGTGGCGACGTGAAGAAGATTTCCATACCACGAAATCTTATCACCTGGGAATAAAATGCGAAAATCACAAGCCTTGTGGGAAGTTTTTTCTTGTATTCGTTGGGCTATTTAAGTAACTTTGCGGCAGATTAGAGATAAAACAAAAAAAGTAATAGATTCGTTCTGAATAAAAGAAACTTATGATATGACTACAAAATTCGACATCATCAAATTGAAGTCCCTCGCTGCTATGGGGGATGTGGAAGCCATGTACACATTGGCAACTAACTACTTATATGGAATCGGTGTTGAAGCAGATTTGGTTCGAGCTCATTCTTATCTGGAGAAGGCAGTTGACAAAGGATTTGAGCCTGCAAAAGGAATGATAGAAACTGTCTTTGCTGATGAAGGGAATTCTACAGAACTGGCACCTGAGTTTAAAGAAGATATTTATGAAGCCTTTAAATCCATGTGTCAAGATGCAGATAAGGGAATCCCTGCAGCTTTGCATATGAAATCAATGTTTAGATTGTCAGATGACACTGACGATTTTAGATTCAAAAGAGCTGTCAAAGAGCAAGAATTGGCTTGTCAACAGGATTATGTACCAGCATTATGTTCCTTGGGTATAGTTTATCATAGGGGAAATCGTATTAAGGGAAAGGAACAAGAAGGATTGTCGATGATTATTCGCGCTGCAGAGAAAGAATACATCCCTGCATTACAATATATGATGCGTGTATGGCCTGAGAAAGTATATCCAATTATTAAACAGATATCCGAAAAGGATGATGCAGATGGAGAAATTTTCCATATGCTTAGTCAGTTTTATAGGGAGGGAATTGTCGTTGACAAGGATATAAATGAGTTTGTTAATCTGTTGAAGAAATCTGCGGAAAAAAAATCTGTTGATGCCTTTTATGATTTGGGCATACTCTACGAATTCGGCAAAAATGGTGTTAAAAGAGATATATCTAAGGCTGTTGAGTATTACGAGCAAGGTGTTGCCCTTGATGACGCAGACTGTATGATCAATCTCGGTTGTATTCTCGAAACATCAAATGAGTATCCTAATGATAAAAAACGTGCGTTTGAATTAT
>Ga0326513_10003138_pt1 | contig 12024 bp, 5 predicted proteins | sample 2_2465_0518_D_FD_203654 | JGI IMG/M metagenome (GOLD analysis project Ga0326513, IMG submission 203654) | Bovine rumen microbial communities from UC Davis, California, United States - 2_2465_0518 | ecosystem: Host-associated > Mammals > Digestive system > Stomach > Rumen | place: USA: California... | reverse complement strand
AATCTCGGCCCATCATAAGCCCTCCGGCTCGCCCGATCTCCTTCAGTTTTACCACACTTCGGGATGCCATCACAGATACTCCATCGGCGGTTTCCCCAGCACAAAATCGCCCAGCTGGTATTCTGCCCAGGCATCCGGGATCGGCGTATAATCCCTGAGCAGCGTACCCTTGGCGTTGGTAACGGTCATCTCCTCGTACCTCGTGCCAAGGGAATCGGAGATTGCCGAGAAGAATTTCTTCTTTGACTTCCTGTAGAAATCCCCGTAGACCTGCTGGTACCAGGACTTGTACGCCTCATAGACCTTCGTGACCGTGTAAGGATCATCCCGTTTCACAAGTCCCTGCCGCTTCTGCATAAAAGTCGTGAAGAATTCCAGAGCCGTGTTGTTTTCCACCTTATAGTCCCAGCGTTCCTCCGCGATACTCTTAGGCTCTGTGAACCTGTAGCCGCGCCGGATTACCTCCCGGAACGCCATGACAGCCTTATACACGATTCCGCCACGCTCTGCGTACATCTTATCCAGTAATTCATGATCCTGCTTTTCAGGTGGCAGAACATTTGGACAGTGAATCGGCAGGATACGCTCAAACACCCACTGGCCATCGTCACCGCCGAACTTCGGCAGGTTGTTCATGCAGAACCAGAGCATCCCGCGATATTCAAACTGGAAGGAATCCTGCCCCTTGAACTCGATGAACATGGAATCGCCGCCGGTCGCCAGCTTAAAGGTTTTCAGTTCGGATACCGTCATATAGGACATATCCGATGTGCCTGCAAGCCGCTTCCCATAGATGGCTGACGTACCGAACCTCGACTCCATCTGCTGCAGATCGATGCCGGAGTAGTTCCCCGCGCCGAGCAGCCGCTCCGTCAGACGTTTGAGCTGGCTCTTGCCTGTGTCTCCCGGCCCATACATGAACAGCGATTTCTTCATCCTGGAACCAGGCACATTGGACAGGCAGGCTCCCATAAACTCCAGAAGCAGCGTCTTCGTCTCATTGTCACCGCTCGTGAGCGTTTCCAGATAAGCGTCAAACACAGGCGTCGGCGCTTCTTTGCCTGTCCAGTCACAGGGGATTTTGATGGAGGACAGCACTTCCGGGCTGTGTGGCCGGATCGTGAGGCTCCGGATATCCAGCAGTCCGTTCTGGAAATTGATGAGCGTTTCATCAGCGTTCAGTTCCGTTTGGAGGATGTAGTCCAGATCCGTGACCAGCTGCTTATACGCCTCATCAATCACGGACATCTTCAGCAGCATCGGATCATATTCCATGACGAAGGCTTTAATCTCGCCCTTGAACATATCGTCGCTGTAAATCTGATACACACCGTCACGATAGACATATTTCTGATAAGAATTGCGGTCAGCCTCCCGGACGAACCTGTATTCCAGATGACCCCGGACATATTCCGCAAGCAGCGTCGCGCTCACACAGTCCGTATCCTTTTTCCTGTCATGCAGAACGAACGGCGGGCGCTTTTTCAGGCTGTGGTGGAAGACGCCCTTGCAGGCCCTGATCCCCGCCTTGATGGTGGCGGCCCTGTAATCGTTCCGTTCCCATTTATCCCGATAGAGAGCGGACTGGCGAAAAACGGCGTCAATCATCTCCGGGTCTGGGCCGGTGCGGAAAGCGATCATGGCGCAGAGCGATGCATCCGCCTCTGACTGCGACAGGCCGTCAGGGATAATACCGCCATCAAAGAGAGCGGTGAACTTCTCCGCATTTTTCTGGCCGCGCAGGGCATCAAGGATTTCCGGGATATCCTCTTCGGAAAGCCTGATGTATTTTTCGTCTGCATCCAAGGGAACGTCCGATTGCTCCGGCCGTTTCATGAACTTGTCCAGGAAAGCCAGTACTGCATCGGTGCATTCTGTGATCTGCTCCGGCCTGCCCTCTGTGTTTTTCTCTGTGTTTTCCTCTGTGCTTCCCACGGTGTTCCCGGTGAAGGTAGCAAAGCGGTTCGTCAGGCCGCCGATATACAGTTCCAGACCAGCGGTGCTGTTCTTCGTGTAGTATCTGCCGTCCAGCCTGTTTCCCTGTCGCTCCGCATCCCAGGACTGAGGAATCCGGCTGAGGTCGGCTTTTCCGTAGAAGTGAAAACCATTCCCGCTTGGGGAGCGTTCCAGATAGGTGGGGAACAGGGATACAAGTTCCTTCACCATCGGATCGTCCTCTGACTTATGATCCACGTCCAGCAGAAAATATCCTTCCGGCATGATGAAGCCGATCCCGTCGAAACCCAGCTCCGGCTTTTTCAGCGCCGCCGCAGCTGTTGCAAAGTCCGTCCATTCGACACTATGATCGGGACTCGTTCCCGTGGCTCTGCCGGAGATCGAGAAGGGCACCTTCGTCATTCTGCCGCCCTTGCTTACATATTTCCAGCAGACCCACACGTTTTGCCTTTTCAAGTCTTGCATATGACTCCTTTCCCGGCAGAGTGTTGCCGATATTGTTCGATCCGCATGATGTGGATCAGTTCCAAAGTGTTTTAGCTGCCTGGCTGTCAGGGATATTGACATCCGGGCAAGAAAAAAGCCCCGGCACCGGGTACATCCGGCATCAGGGCACGAAAAAAGCTCCACAGAATTTCTCCTGCAGAGCCTTTTATATACGATATTCAGTTTTCAACGGATGCGTCTGTCTCCACGGCTGTTCATGCTGACACTATATCAGAAATGGCAATGGAAGTCGTCCGCGATTTTACTCATTGCGCGATTCTCAGAAAAACAAAGGCTGTATCGTGATGCCAGGTGGCTGCGTTATGCGCCGCGCCGTCCCCGGTTCCCCTCGTTTTTCTTTACACTATGATTATACACATAGCTGCACTTGAAAATCGGCCAAAAGTTTCCACGGACAGGTTAGGTAGTGCGATCCGGTATTCGGTGACCATGCTCTGGCGTCCCAGCTGCCCCGCTTTGCGCCCGCACTGTCCCGGTTCCCCTCGTTTTTCTTTACACTATGATTATACACATAGCTGCACTGGATTTTTGCTGAAAAGTTTCCACGGCGGTTCTGATAGCATGTTGCCGATTGCTAAAACCCCATGCGGCGAAGAGACTTCATCCAGGACATATCCGGCATTTTTGGAAGATGGAAGATCAGATGGCGGGCATCCTGTTCTCTCATATACAGTTTTTCCTGCTCCCCGGCCCAGAAGCAGTCCTTTCCACCCGGCACACTGTATTTCCAAGCCAAGTAGCGGTCAATCGTCTCAGCCATCTCACCCTTTTCAGTTTTATCCAGCCTCTTTGAAACATAGCTTTTTGTGTGGCCGATCTCCGTGGCGATCTCCGGCTGCGTCTTCCGTTCCAGATAATAAGCCTCGGCGATACAGCGCGTGTCTTCGTCTGTGATACTGCGGACGCACTGTTCCAGCAGATACATTTTCTCACGGCTGCCCAGGTATTCTCCGAGCATCTGCCGATCCCGGTCCGATAAGTTCACCACATTGAAAATGTCCTCCGCCGGATGCTCCGGATGCGATTCGATTCTGAAAGCATCCAGATCCAGGCCGATACGCTGGAAGAAGTCCCTTTGCTCACGCTCATATAAGCCGCATTTTTCTTTCAGCTTCTGATAGTCCTTTTTGATCTCGTCCAGATAGTGCAGCGCATACCTGGATGGCATCTTTTCCTCCGTCATTGACGATCCTCCCCTTAAACGGCCTTAGCAGCTGGTGTTGCCGCCCTTCTTCTCCTTGTCGGTATCGACGGTATGTTCTTCCACGGCCGGAATATCGTTTTCGTCCGGCATAAAGCCATATTCGTCTAATTCGTCCAGATCATCCAGATCTTCCACATCCGCATAATCGCTCCATTCCCTCCGCAAATCTTCGTATCTGACGGACGAAAGAGAGTCAGCAAGCCTGTGTACGCTCATAATGACTGGAGCCTGCATATCCTGAATCATTTGAATGGCGGATGTAACACTATTGTTTACCCCTGTGATCATTTTGTTGAATGATTCCATGAATGGCCTTGGCCTGTCATATTCCCCTCTGCTGCGAAGCGAAAAACGCCGGTCTTCTATGAAATGGTCACTGATCATTGTGTTTGTCATTATCCGGTCCCATTTCTTATACTCCTGTGACTGATAGTACAGCTTCAAGAGCTGCATCATTGCATTTCCGTTTATCAGATTGGAAGACTCCACAAGCTGATCGTAAATGCTGTTCAGAGCTTCCTTTTTTGACAGCCTGATTTTATCAGAATAGGTCCGATGCTTTTTTATAAGCGTTCTGTATGTTTCTCCGCCCGCGAACCCCTCCGCAACATTTCCATCGAATTCAGACAACCGCTGATCAAATGTTATGTCGATAATCTCACAGAGCCATTCACAGCATTCCAGCGTTCTTCTGGCATCTTCTATGATGTCCCGCTGTCTCAGCGGCAGATAACCTTCCAACAGTATAAGAGCGATTGACTCTGTCGGGTGCATGGCATCAACACAGTCCGAAAAATCCATCCTGCGGTTATCATCCACTATGAAATTATTGTTATCCCCACTCTTATCCGCATATTTCGATTCGGTCCATCCCCATGCTCTTGTCCGCTCAATCAGGCAGCGCTCGGGCCAGATATTATCCTTCCGTATCAAAGAATCCAGCTCTGAAATCGCGGTTTCGTCTGTATATACCCAGGGATTCTTGAGAAACTCACGCAGGGCTACCGCCTTGTCCTGGAGGAAATGCCTCTCACGCAGAATATACTCACTCAGTTCCTGGGGCTGAATATCTCTGAGTGTGATCACTTCCACAAAGAACCTTCTGATAAAGTCCTCCGTTGACATCTCGTCATCTCTCGGAAGCAGACCGTCCCCGGTAATGAGATCCAGCTTTTTCCGTCTTTTGGCCGTATCGGAAGAGGGCGCGGCGTTCTCATTCTCATTTTTCTTGCGTTTTTTCCGCTGGACTCTGCCTGTTTTAGACTGCTGCGCCTCTTTCAGCACATCATCGTATTCGCCATCCGTCAGCCCTCTGGGACCGAAGATATAATCATTTGCGATGGACTCCATTCGCTTCTTTTCATGCAACAGGATCGCGATCTGCTTTCTGATTCTGTCCGGCGTCTGATCGGTATCGACTGTGATCTCCCTCATCCAGTAAATTCCGCCCATCAGATCGACCACACGCTCAATTTCCTTGTCTGTTGGGACAAAGTACTCCTCTGCGCGGGTAAACGGTTTTTGTCTGAGAAACGTCTTTGCATAATCACTGATTTCGCTGTCAATCAGGTATGCGGCATAAGTAATGAAGCGGTTACCCCTGTACGGATTAAAATACTGAACTGCTTTGAGCAGCCCCATGTTTCCTGCCTGAACGCGGTCCAGGTATTCTATGCTCTTATATTTCTCACCCGCAATGCTCATAACAAGAGGGAGATTATGGGAGATCAGCTGTTCCTGCGCTGCGCGGCCCTTTGCGATATATTCTTTCTTTTCTTCAAGACTCAGGCTCTCCACCCAGGCCTTTTCTTCCTCTGTCTGCTCCAGCCGTTTAAGCACTTTTGAGGTTTTGTCTACCAGCTTATATGGATATTCGTCCGGAACCACAGGGTCTTCCGGCATAATGCTGCAATCGCAGAGCATTCCCCAGCGGACCGCACAGGCCAGTTCAATCTGCTCCTCTGGTTCAAGCTTCGGATACTGTCGTACATCCTGCTGATAAAGGGCCTGAATGTATTTCCTGGGATCTTTGTATTCGTGCCCATCTATTATGTAGGACTCAGGGGATGCCTTTTCGTCCGATTCCAGCTCATCGTCCTCATACCAGTCATCATTAACATCTGTTCCGGGATCGTCGGGTCTTTGCTCATCATCAGGCTCCGCATTTTCATCGATATCCTCATCCCCGTCAAGCCAGGTGTCGTCATCTTCCGGGCTGTCATCCACTTCGGATTCCTGCTCTTCCTCTTCGGATTTCTGATTTTCTTCTTTGTTATTATTCTTTTCCGGGTCTTTTCCTGGTTCATTCTTTTGTTCAAATTCAGTAACTGTGAACCCATCGGCAAAATCAGAATCATCGTCCGTATCATACCCCTGATACCTGGCTTCCTCGTTGCTGAGATAATCGTAATCCAGGTATTCACATTCTTCCGCTGCCTTAAACACTATCTTTCACCTCAAAGCACATGTGCAAAGTCGTGGTACACGCCGACCGCAATCCCCTGGATGCGCAGTTCCTCTCCCGGCTCCGGGATGATATCGGGATAGTCTTCCGGATGCTCCTTATTCATAGACCGCAGAATATACCCGTCATCCGTTTCAATCAGTTTTTTCAGATTGTTCTTCCCGTCCAGCAACGCGATGACCATCTCTCCGTTTTCTGCGGTCTGCTGGCGTCTTACGATCACATAGTCATCCGGATACACCCCGGCATCAATCATGGACTTCCCTTTGGCAATCAGGGCGAAGAATTCGCCTTTCCCGATCAGGCTCTCCGGCATATGGATATATTCGATGAACTGTTCTTTTTCCTCCTCGCCGGGGCCGCAGGCGACGTACCCCAATACCGGCATAACCGTTTTGGCACTCACGTGCTCCAATGCCTCCGTGCGCACGCTACGGCGGCCATCATAGGACAGTTCCCCGGATTCCCGCATCTCGACGAGGAAACGATGCACCGACGCCGCCGGAATGCCGGTGCCCGCCATGATATCGCGTTCGCTCGGCAGCCTGTCGTTTTCAAGATAGTACTTCTCAATATAGCGGCAGATGACTTCTTTTCTCTCGTTCAGTTTCGGTCTCATGGCAGATCCTCCATCGTGCTGTTTCGGGCAGCTGTCACGGCAAATGGAGCGGATGCGCTTGTTTCAAAGCAAACTGCTTCATTACCTGACAGGGCAGAGTATAGCACATGGAGAATCCCACGTCAATAGATTTAAAGCAAATTGCTTCATATCTTTACAAAAGAAAAGGGAGACCGTCAATGCGGCAGGTCTCCCAGAACAAATGCGATTTGCGGGATCAGAAATTAGATGCATTGTTTCCCCGTACGTTTGTTCTCGTACATGATTCGGTCCGCGCGTCGAGCCGTTTCATTTACGGTACGGTCATGGCTGGGGTCATAAACCGCGATCCCTATAGCCACTCGTACCTCGTCCCAGGCAGATTTCGCCGTTGCGCACGTTTCCTTTTGCTTCTCCTCAAACTCCCGCACAAGATCGTCTCTGTTTTTGAAATCATCATTCTCAAGGATAACGGCAAACTCGTCGCCGCCGACTCTGAAAACGGGACTGTGTTGGAACACGCGGCAAATCAGGCGGCTCGCGCCCTTCAAATACTCATCGCCCTTGTCGTGACCGTGTCGGTCGTTTATCTGTTTAAGGTTATTGCAGTCAAAAACGCCAATGGCAAATTCAAATTGCTCATTAGTATCTACCCGTTCCTGAAGCGTTTCTATGTAGTCGGAAAAAGCACCTTTGTTCCGCACAGAGGTAAGCGGGTCAACAAAAACACGTTTGTTCAGAGAACTGACCAAGCGCTCCTCTTCAAGAATCTTCCTCTCCGACTGGATGTTGCGAAGTAAGAGCAATAGAATGATTACCAATATCCCGGCAATAACAGCCAACACAATAAACAGATTATCCCTGACGAGATCGCCGAAGCTGGTCTTCACATCCTCCGTGGAATAATAGGTCAGTGCTGTGTGGATTACGGCGTTCGGTACTGCATTGTTGGCCTTGGCGAGGATCGTATAAAGCATGGTGTCTCCCTTGCGCACGGCAAAGCAGTAATCCATGTCCACGCCGGTATAAACGGTGGTCAGATGAAGCTTTTCACACTGTTTGGAAATATTGCTGTATCGGTAGTTGCTGATGATTATGCAGTCCGCTTCCCCGGCCGCAATCGCCTCCAACCCGGTAGGTGTGTCCACAAAATATGCCCTGTTCCAGGTCGGGAAATTATCGGACAGCCACATATCATAGTTAGTATTGCCCTGGTTAACGACTACGGTAACATCCTTCTTTATGATGAATTCTTTCTGCTCTGAGGCCCGAACTACAGCATCCATCTCAGTACGCATCAGCGGCGGTGTCATAACAACGTCAAGCTCCTCGCTGTCATAGTCCGTCAGGTTAGCGGGGAAGACACAGTCCACCTCACCGTTCTTCATCGCCTCTATCGCGGCTGACGCAGTAGGGAACGAAATGGCTTGAAAATCTATGTGGGCATTTTCCAGCGCGTCAGAGGCATATTCCAGATAGTCCTTCAGTGCGCCAATCAGTTCACCTGTATTCGGATCCGAGGCACAGAACGCCAGATAACCATCCTGGTATCCTACACGAACGGTTCCGTGATCAGAAAGCCACTGTTTTTCTTCCGTATCAAGATACCTTTCGGCATCAACGTTTCCGAGATATTTTGCATGAAGCTGCTCATTAAAGTATTTGTTTTCATCCTGGATGCTGTTCATCGCAGCATCCAGCGCGGGCAGCAGGTCGGGCCGGTTTTTGCTGACAGCGAAATAGTAATCAGACGAGCCGATTTTGCAGACAGGAACAGCCTTATCCGGGTCGCCGTACACATCTATTGTGACAAAGGCATCCAGATCCGTACCCAGTAGCTTCTGGGATTCCTCATCCGGTGTGGTCAACTCGATTAACTCCACCTCGATGCCGTGCATCTTGGCCCATTTCTCAAATAAGTCCTTCTGGATGGAACCCTTTGTTACGCCTATCCGTTTTCCTTCCAAAGAAGAATAATCGTCAGCGGTGATCTCCGTATTGTCGGGAGAAACAAAGATATAGTATGACTCCGTACCCATAGGCAGAGACGCATAGAGCATGTCCTCTGTGCGTTCCTCCATATAGGACACGTTGCTCATCATATCGATTTCGCCGTTTTTCAGCATCTGAAGAAGTTCAGGCCATGAGCCTTCCACATATTCATAGTCCCAACCGGTATATGCAGCTACTTTCCACTGATACTCATAGGAGTATCCTGAACGCCGCCCATACTGGTCTGTAATGAAATACGGTTCTTCATGCCAACCGACACGAATGGTCTCTCTGGTTTCCTGCGCAAGCGCGCTAATTGGGGTTGCTGCGGTCATTACCAATAAAACGCAGAGAAACAGCAGTGCAATTCGTTTAGCTTGACACATTCTTATTTTCTGAATCATTTCCTGCCTTCCTTATGATCCATCTTTCGGATACAGGTCTAATCTCTTCTGATTATGTTCCACTTTTTCCAAATATAGACGCCAGTTTCTCTTGCTCTATAGAGTAAGGTATTATTTGGAATACTTCATCTCAAACACGTCTACCGGAACCGGACGGCAGAAGAAATAGCCCTGAAAATGGTTACAACCCATTTCCGTGAGAACGCGGAGCTGTTCTTCTGTTTCTACGCCTTCTGTAATCACGTCCATCCCCAAAGAATCTGCCATGCTGATAACAGACTGCAGGATGATCCTATTCCGTTCGCTATCCTTAATTTCCTGTAAAAAGCTCATGTCGATTTTCAGCACGTCAGCTTTAATGTCTTTCAGGAAGCTCAGAGTCGAATTGTCCTTTCCAAAATCATCAATCTCCACAAGGAAGCCCTGTTGACGAAGTTCTGACACGATACCTTCATATTTATCCGACTTACCAAGAAACGCTGTTTCCGTAATCTCCAGTCTTAGCATATGGCTGTCTACGCCATATTTATCGACAAGTTCCGCCATCACGCAGGCAACATCGATACTGTAAAAGTCCTTTGCGGAAACATTGACGGAAATAGTCAGATCCTGTTTGTCGGTTCCTTTCCACAAACTCAGCTGCTTCACTGCAAGCTCCCACATGTACTTATCGAGTTTATGAATCAGACCTGCGGTTTCGAGCGTTTGAATAAAGTCTCCCGGCATGATCATTGAGCCATCTGGCCTGTACCATCTCGCCAGTGCCTCTGCTCCTATCACGTTTCCGTCTTTCCTGACCAGAGGCTGCAGATACATTCTGAATTGCCCGCTGCCAAGAGCTTCTTCAAAACTGCCAAGCACCGTTTGCTCCATAAGGATCTTCTGAAGAATGCTTTCATCAAAATATGCTACGGTGCGGGTCAGGTCCTCACGGATCGTGCGTAGTGCCGAATTAGCCCGTCCACACATGACGGATACAGGAATGGAGGGATCATCGATCTCGTAAACACCAAAATGAATATAGAACTTGTAAATTCCACTGTTATAAATATCTGCCAAAGTCTGAGCTATGGATGTCAGACGTTCTTCCTTATACGTGCTCCTTGGAATAAGCACAGCGAATTGGTCTGAACCAAGCCTTCCGCACAAGCCTCGCGAAGACTCCGAAACTTCTCTCATCATGGATGCTGTTCTTGCGAGAACCTCATTTCCCTTCTGGTCTCCAAACAAAGTGTTGACCAATCTGAAATTCATAATATTTGAGGTTATCATCACCCATAATTTTCCCGGGCTGTTTTTGATCAACCCACGGGCAAGCTCATAGAATGCTTCTGAATTGAGGACATTGGTTAAGCTGTCGTGATGGGCAAGGTAGTGTGCAGCTCTGTTACCGACATTTTCTGCTTCTCTGTTATTGACTGCTACGTCGCTCTCTTTCTCGACATTCACCAATTCTACGACCGCATTATATATGCTGCCGTTTGATAGCTTCAGCTTTACAGGATTTGACTGAACGAAGTAATAGTTGTCTTTGAAATGCTCCGCTTTCTCCTGATGGCATCCGGTCCTGCAAGCCATTGCGCTGGAACAGTTTATGCACCTCTGCTCTGAATTCCATATGCCATAGCAGCTCTCATTCATGTTGATCCTGCCATCATCCTTAAGTTCAATGATCCGGCACTCGATCGGGTCTACCACTCGGGCAAGGGCATACTTTTCAGACATTTCCCGCAGGTACTCTTTCAATTCTTCAACTGTAAACTCGGCAGGCCGCATCTGTAGGTCTGGTATTCCCCGACCAGTTGCAAAAATGCGATTTTTCTCCCGCTTTGATTCATACATTTTTTCATCTGCTTTTGAGATCATGTTTCGCAGCATATCTGAATCTGTCAGCGTTCCACGGACAAATCCGATGGAGAATCCTGACTTAGCAGTATCATCAATGGCGGGCTTGTTCTGTTTTAATGATTCAAACTTCTCATTGAATTCTGAATCTGAAATATCCGGCACGATAACAAGGAACTCGTCACCGCCATATCGATAGCAGTGTTCCTTTCCAAAAGTATCTGAGAGTAGTTTTCCGACTTTCTGAAGAATACGGTCTCCTTCCTCATGACCGCGAGTGTCGTTTATCAGCTTGAAATCGTTCAGGTCCAACATCACTACTGAAACTTCATGCCCCTGATATGAATCGTAATCACGCCTGAGTGCCAGACGATTCCCGATTCCGGTAAGCGCATCGATATAGGCCATATCATTCAGGTTCTTGATATAGACATTCAAATTCATGATGAGCTTTTTAAAGGTAGTAGTGAGAACGCCAACTTCATCCTTCTTGTCATAATCCAGTTCGGTATCGTAGTAGCCCTCGCTGATCTGTTCCGCAGCTTTTGTCAGTTTCTGAAGCGGGTTTATGATTCGCCCTGTGAAAGCCATGATAAGGATGATAAAGATAACCAGCAGGACAGCAAAGACTATCGCGATCTCGGTGACCCATTTGTTCCAAACAGAATTGATCTCTTGTACAGGAGCCGTAACATTGAGGCGCATCCCGTTGCTTAAAGGCAGCCAGACTGCCTGCTTTTCAACACCATCATAAGTATAACGGATGAACTTATCATTGCTTAAAAGTCCACTCGGAACCTTTGGCTGCGTTTCCATTGTCGTAACATCCATCTGCGGATGATAGATAATATTTCCCTCATCGTCATTGAGGAAGGCATATCCGTTATCATAGAGCGTGATATGGTTCACGACTTCTGCCATTGTGGAATAATCGATTTCAATTCCAATGACGCCAATGAACTGTCCGTCATGATACACGGGAACGTTATAGGAAATCACGCGAGCATCCAGATTCTCCGTGATGTAAGGCGGCAGCCAAACGCCTTCTCCTGTT
>Ga0326513_10003137_pt1 | contig 12025 bp, 11 predicted proteins | sample 2_2465_0518_D_FD_203654 | JGI IMG/M metagenome (GOLD analysis project Ga0326513, IMG submission 203654) | Bovine rumen microbial communities from UC Davis, California, United States - 2_2465_0518 | ecosystem: Host-associated > Mammals > Digestive system > Stomach > Rumen | place: USA... | reverse complement strand
GGTGTTCCCGGACTGGGTGCTCAACTGCATTTATTTCCCGAACGGCGGCCAGGGCGATGACCGCCTGGACTACAAGCTGCGCTTCTACGATGCATTCCTTGAAAATTCCAAGCAGTGGCTTCGCGATGGCAAGCATGTGGTGACTGTGGGGGATTACAATACCTGCCACAAGGAAATCGATATTGCACGCCCCAAGGAAAACGAGAATGTGAGCGGCTTCTTGCCGATTGAACGCGCCTGGATGGACAAGTACGTCGAAAACGGCTTTGTCGATACCTTCCGCACGCTGCACCCGGATACGCGCGACGCTTACTCCTGGTGGTCGAACCGCTTTGGCGCCCGTGAACGCAATGTCGGTTGGCGTTTGGACTATGGCTTTGTCGATTCTGCCCTCATGCAGAACGTGGTAAGCTCCGAAATCTTGAGCGATGTCAAGGGTTCGGACCATTGCCCGATTTGCCTGGAACTCGAACCGCCGTTCCTCCCGATTCCCATCAAGAAGTCGGAAGACATCTAATCGATAAATGTTGAAATTAAAGAGCCTCGCGTTAGCGAGGCTTTTTGCTTATTGGGTGTTGACGATCATCCAGGCTTCGTCAAAGTTCTTTTCTTTTTCGCCCATGTCGTTGAGGAATACCATGCGTTCGATTTCCTGCTTGTTGGGGTTGATGACGCGGTTGTTCTTGAAGTCGTCATCCATAATCTCGAGGCTTGCCTTGTTTGGTGTGGCGTAGTTGATAGCCTTGGCGAGTTGCGCCCCGTTTTTAGCATCGAGGATGTAGTCCATAAAAGCGTATGCGCCCGCTGGGTTCTTGGCTTTGCTGCTGAGCGTCATGGCGTCTACCCACATAAAGCTACCTTCGGCCGGGATGGCGTAGTGGAGCGTAGAGTCTGTGTCAATGGCGTCCATGGCTTCACCGCTGAAGACGATTGCGGCCCAGTATTCTTTTGAAATTACTTTATCCTTGCCAATGTCGGAACCGTCGAACCCAGCAAAGTGAGGGTCTTTCTTTGCTTGTAAAATGTAGCTCACGGCCTTGTTGAGTTCGTCTTGCCTTGTGCTGTTTGCATCGGAGCCGATGGCTTCGAGTGCCATGCTGAGCATGGAGCGGCTTTCGTTGAGGAGGCTGAATTTTCCTTTGGTGTTCTTGGCGTCAAAGAGCAAGGAATAGCTTACACTGTCGGGGTGGAAGTTTCCGCCGCGGTAGAGAATGCCGGTCGTGCCCCAGAGATAGGGAAGACTGTAGGTGTTTGTCGGGTCGTAAGCTTGTCCTAAAAATTGCGGCGCCACGTTCACGTGGTTTGGAATTTTATTGGTGTCGATGGGAGCTATGAGCCCGAGGTGTACCATTTGCTGGATGACAACGTCCGATGCAATGATGACATCGTATTTGCCGGAGTCCGCGGTAATGAGCTTGGCAATCATTTCTTCTTGGGCTTCGTAAAGTTCCAGCTCCACTTTATAGCCGGTCTTGTCCTTGAAGTCATCGAGCAAAGCAGGGTCGATATATTCGCTGTAAATCATGACCGTGACAGTCTTTGAAGACAACAAGCCTTCACCCTGCTTCTGGATGCAGGCTGTTATCGCGATTGCCACGAAAAGAGCTACAAGAATAAAGGACTTTTTCAAATTCCGATCCCTATACCTCTAGAACATAAAAAATAATTGGATTTATGTCTTACTAGAAATTGTAAAATCCCGTGACGCTGAAGGCTGTGGGTTCGTCAGTGCCGCTTCTCGTGAATCGGTCACCCGAGTTCAGGTTCACGCCGAAGTCGAGGGTGAATTGTTCGCTCAAGTCCAGCTTGAAACCGAGATTGATTGATATCCCGTTCTGGCCACCGGTTTCGCCTTCGCAGTGGTAGGTGTAGGAATAGCCGGAGCAAGAGTAGTGGTCCGATTCCTGGCCCATGATGATTTTTAAATCGCCATAAATCACGAAGTGGTCAAATAAGAACTGGAGTTCGGTACCGAAATAGAGGTACTGGTTTGACCAGGCGTCGCCAAGCATGTAGCCTAAGTATTTAGCCCATGTAATGCTAGTGAAAAGGTTGGAATGCTGCAAGCCGAAATTGATGGAGAGTTGGTCGTCGGCGACATCGCTATTGCCCGGCAGGAGGGCGTCAGCATAAAGGCCGAACCCCTGTGTTATCTGGAAGCGTACGCCCAGCTGCATGTTCATGAGGCCGCTAAAGTCTTGGCTACCTTCTTTGGTGTCGGCACTGAAAAATCCGTAAGGCAATATTGCAGAGAGCTCAAGCCAGTTTAATGCAGAATAGCGGACACCTGCGCCAAGGGCAATGCCCGATATCGGGTCCATGGACAAGTATTCGATTTCGGCTGCGACCTGGCCAGAACCTTTCTTGAGTATGGGGACGTTGTCCCAAGCGGCTTGTGATAAAGTTGCAAATAATGCGATTCCGGCAATGAGCTTTTTAAACATGTTTCCCTTCTTTTGTTAGTTCAGGACAAAATATACAAAATAAAAGAAGCCCCGCAGTAAATGCGAGGCCCTGAATTCTAGTAACTACAAACTATAAACTAGTAACTAGTTACAATGACTAGCTATGCAAGTATTCAATAATTGCATCGTGAATCGTGGTGAACACGCTGCGGAGCTCGTCTTCGTCTTCTTCCAAAAGCGTCACGCGGAAGCCCTTGAGGTCCGTGCAGAAGCTCGTGCTCGGCACAACGCAGATGCCCTTTGCGCCCAGGAGGTAGTACACGAAGCGATAGTCGAGATTCGTCGTCTTGCTGCACCATTCTTCGACTTTCTTCTTGATAATCGGATTGTCGATCTTCAGCGTCTGGTGGTTGTTGAGGGTGCCTTCACGGAAGATGATGGTGTTGTAGAATGCGCCGTAAGTCGGGTTGAAATACAGCTCCGGAATGTCGGAGAGAATTTCATTGATGATGGCGCTCCTGCGTCCAATCTTTTCGTTCAATGCCTTGCGGTGTTCCATAAAACGCTTGTCGCCGAGAACGCGCGGAATCGTCATCTGCGGGAGCGTCGTGGAGCAAACTTCGACCATCTTCGCGTTGTCGATGGCGCGGCAGAAGGCGTCGAACTGTTCATCCTTGTCGCGGTTGTAGTATTCAGCCCAGCCGCAACGAGCGCCCGGCCACGGGTATTCCTTGGAAATGCCCTTGAGCGCAATGCCCGGGACATCGCCGATGTATTCGGCGAGCGCGTAAGCGTGGGCGCCATTGTACGTAATCTTGTTATAGATTTCGTCGCAGATGATGAAGAGGCCGTAGCGCTTGGCAATGTCGACAATCTTCTGGAGAATGTCAAGCGGGTAGACCATGCCGGTCGGATTGTCCGGGTTCAAAATCAAGATGCCCGCGATGCTCGGGTTGTACTTCACCTTGTTCTCGAGTTCCTCGAGGTCCGGGTACCAGTGATTTTCTGGCTGCAAACGGTAAGTGATCGGAGAGGTGTGGGCATGAGCCGCTTCGGCGGAACTGTGAGTGGAGTAAGCCGGTGCAGGTCCGATGATACGGGTGTTCATCGAGAGCAGGCCATAAATGGTGGCGATGGCGTCACCGAGGCCGTTGAAGAACAGGATGTCATCGACGTTGATCTGTGCACCGCCGAGCTTGTTGTTCTCCTTCACCAAGAATTCGCGCGTTTCGAGCATGCCCTTGGACGGGCAATAGCCGTAGCTGCGGTTTGTGCGGACGAGGTCCACGACAATGTCCTTGATCCAGTCGGGAACTTGACATTTCTTTTCAATTGGGTCACCGATATTTTCCCAATGGATTGGCAAGCCAAGTGCCTTGAGCTGGTTCGCCTTCTTCACGATCTCGCGGATTTCGTAAGAAAGTTCCTTAGCACCTTCGCTCAACAATCTTCTACGCATTTTGGACTCCTAAAATGGATGTATTTTTGTGGGAATAATAGTAAAAAAGAAGATGCCCGCTCATGGCTGGCATAACAAAGTATTGAAAATGCGAAACTTTTACAGCCGCCTTCTGTTGGCGGGGAACCTGTCGTAGTAACGCTTCTTGTCTTCGTACATGCTAACATCGGCTTCGTGCATGGCTGTGCGGATGTCTCCTCCGTTTGCATCGTAGTAGAACCCGATGGCAAAACTGACCTTGCCCGGAATCATCGATTTTTCGCGGAGTACTTTGACTTTGGCTTCGAGCTCTTCTTTCGACTTGTCGAGGGCGATAATCAAGAACTCGTCGCCACCTGCGCGGTAGAATTCGCAACCGTCGAACGTGAATTTTAAAATTTGAGAAGCGTCCTTTAGCAGCTTGTCGCCAGCGTCGTGTCCCTGCATGTCGTTCACGGGCTTGAGGCCATTTAGGTCGGCAAAGATGACGCCGAGAGATTTGTGTGGAACTTCTCCGTTCAAGAACTGCGTCACGCGGTTGTTCATGGAATTACGGTTCATGACGCCCGTCAAAAGATCCATGCTGCTGAGTAGTTCTAGCTGGTTCAAAAGCTGGTAGTTCGCAATTTCGGAGGCGACAAAGAATGCCGAAAGCTCAAGTGTTTCTCTGATGTAGAGCGTGTTCGACGTGTCGAAATTGGTAACCCAGATAAAGCCGAGTGTAACCCCATTGTAATCCAGAGGTAAAAGAACAAGGCTCTTGACATGTGCGCCTACGAGTGAAGCGTACCATACGGGATTGTCCTGACGGATTGTTTCGAAGTCTGCCTTGTTCTTGAGCATCAGACAGTTGCTTCCGTTCAGCGTCTTTTTCCAGGATCTTGCGTATTCGACAAAGTCTTCGGATTCAAGCTCACGGACGGAATGTATGCCGGAGTCTTCCTTTATGGAATCGCTGAACACAGACCAAGTGTTTTCGCAAAAGTCCGTGAGCATGACGCAGCAATAGCTTGCATTGCAAATGGTACGGATGTCCTCGATGACCTCGTCCATGGTCTTTTGCAGATTTTGGGCGCCGCGCAACTTGACGCAGGTCTTTAGAATATTGCTTGCGGTCTGTGCCGAAATGTTCGACATCGATTCGGCGTTTTCTTCAAAAGAAATTTCTTGTGAATATGTGCAGTACGCTTTTTTCGGGTCGTCGATGGCGAGCGGCATCATGTACAGGTTGATGCTGAAGGTGTAGCGCTCGGGGCGGATGTAGGCGTGTACAGGTTTCTTTTTGATGGCACATTCGTAGCAGAAGTTCTCGAAGTTCAGTTCCTTTTTCATGTAGCGTTCGTAGCATTCGCCCGGTACAAATTTCTGCTTGAAGACGACGTTGCCGTCCTTGTCTTCCTTTTCCATGGAGCGGATATACAGGTCATTGGCGGCCTCGATGCGGATGGTGCCGATTCTGCCATCATCGCGTTTTTCGACCGACAAGATGCTTGTCATCGTGTGAAACTTATCTACAATATTTTGCAAATCAATCATTTAACGATACCTGCATTCTGGGTGCCTGTTGTAAAATGCCTTTTTGTCTTCGTACATGAGGGTGTCTGCTTCTCGCATGGCGGCTCGGATGTCGCCCCCTCGTTCTTCGTAATAGAAGCCTACAGCAAAACTGATTTTTTCGGGATCGTCGGAATCCTTGCGGAGCTTTTCGACTTTCTGGTCCAGGATCTCCTTGGAGTCCTTCATGGAAATAATCAGGAACTCGTCGCCTCCGGCTCTGTAAATTTCGGCATTTTCGAATGTCGATTTCAAAATGTCGGCCGCGTTTTTGATGAGTTCGTCGCCAGCGTTATGGCCTTCATTGTCGTTGACAGTCTTGAGGCTGTTCAAGTCCGCAAAGATAACGCCGTAGTGGTTAGGTACTCTTTCACGTCCAGTCAAGATTTTGAGCACGCGGTTGTTCATTGCGTTGCGGTTCTTGACTCCGGTGAGAAGGTCTGTTGAACTCAGCTTTTCAAGCTTCTGGAGCAACTGGTAGTTCGCAATTTCGGATGCGATAAAGTAGGTCGAAAGTTCAAGTGTTTCCTTGATATGGTCGGATTCTTCGGGGGCGAAGTTCGTAGCCCAAATAAAGCCTATTGTCTCGTCGCTGTAGTTGAGCGGGAACAGGGCAAGGCGCTCAATTTGAGCGTACTGCATAGACTGGTACCATTCAGGATATTTTTCCTTGATTTCGTTTTTCTCTTGTTCGTTCCTGATGAGCAGGCATGTGCTGCCGTTGATGGCGTCTAGCCACGTTTGCGCATAATTGATGAATGAATCGTCCAGGTAGTCCAATAGCGTGTGGTGCCCCGCTTCTGGAGCGGTGCTTTCGCATAACAAGGAACATTTGCGAGCCTTGAAGTCGGTCAGCATGATGCAGCAGTAGTTGGACTTGCAAATTTTACGGATGTCTTCAATGACCTCGTCCATGGTCTTGAGGAAGTTCTTTGTGCTGCGGAGCTTGATGCAGGTCTTTAAAACATCGGAGGTCGTCTTTGTCGAAAGACTTTGAATGGACTCCGTGTTCATCTCGGTTGAGAGTTCCTGTGTGTAGGTGCAGTAGCATTTGAACGGGTCGTCAAAGTCCAGTGGCATGCTGAAAATGTTGAACCAAATATCAAATCTCTCGGGGTGGATGTAGGCATGCATCGGCTTTTTGAGGACGGCGCTACTGTAAATGAAATGCTCGAAGTTTAAATCTTTGGGCAAATATTCCGTATATTCCAGACCGGGGACGAATTTTTTGCCATAAGGCATGTCGATAAGGGAATCGTCGTGCTTTTCGAAGGAGGCGGCGTATGCCTTGTTCCCGACTTCGATACGCATCTTGCCGTAGCCGTTCGGCTTTTTTTCGACGGACATGATGCAGGTCATCGAATCGAACTGATTGACATATTCCTGTAAATCCATATTTGCTCCTTCGTAGGCTTTTTGTAAATAAAAAGTCATTATAAAAATAATATGAATTCTTCTTTGGGGGTAATTGGTTTTTTAGATTTTTCGTTTTTTGTGCGCGAATAAAGGTGATTTTCCTCACTTTTTACGTGTTTTTTTATATTCTAGCCGATGATTCACGATACGCTATTTGACCCGATTCGCAAAAAAGAAGTCCCCGCAACGCCCGAAGAGCATGTCCGCCAGGCGACGGTGCGCTATTTGCTCGATGTGGTGAAGGTGCCGGAGCACTTGATTGCGGTGGAATTTCCGCTTTCGTCGATTGATGTAAAGACGGCGGACCGCGTGGATATCATAGTGCATAATTTTCGGGCGGGGGCGCCTCTGGACAAACCTTGGCTCTTGGTGGAGTGCAAGGCTCCGGGCGAATACACGTGGCCTGTGTTGCAACAGCAACTGAACAAGTATTTGCAAGTGCTGACACCGAACTACGTGATGCTTGCGCTTGGCGATTGCGTGCGCTATTTTGAACTGGATTCCGTGACGCACCGTTTCAAAAAAATCGAAAGCTTGCCGGTGTTTGGCTAGGGACTGTGCGGAGCTTGTCATCCTGAGCGGAGTGCGCAGCACGAAGTCGAAGGATCTAGTTATTGTACCACGGACAAAACATCCCCGTCGGCGAGTCGTGTTTTGATGGTGTCGCCGCTTTTGAGCTGGCTTGCCTTGCGGATGAATTTTCCGTTTACGTCGAGCGTGAGCGAGTAGCCCTTGGCAAGTGTCGTTTTGGGGTCTGCGTTCTTGACTTTTTCGTTGACGAGCTCGAACTGCGATTTCGCGAGGTCGAGAATTTTTCGGGATCCCTGCTTTAAACCTTCTTGGTTGCGGTCGAGGCGCTCGTGCTCGGATTTTATATAAAATGCGGTGTCCTTCTTGATGGAAGCGGCCATCAGCACATGTTTGGATTTTTCATTCTGGATGAGCCCGAAAACTTTTTGCTGGAGCTGGTTCCCTAACGTGCCGAGTTGCTTGTTGTTGTCGGTGAGTAGGTCGCGGGCACCATCGGCAATGCTTGCCATCGCTTCTGTCATGCGGTTCCAACTGTCTGTGACGCGTTCCACGAGACGTTTCGCGCAATCCGTTGGCGTGATGCACGAGAGGTAAGCGACTTCGTCCAAAAGGCAACGGTCGATTTCGTGGCCGATTCCCGTAAAGACGGGGGTGGGGTAGTTTGCTACCGCTCGGCAAAGCGCTTCGCTATCAAAGAAGTTCAAGTCCGTCTTGGCGCCGCCGCCGCGCACGATGCAGACAACATCTAAATCGGGGTCGCTTTGGAGTTGTTCCAAGGCTGCGATGATGCTCCCTTCGGTTTCGTTTCCCTGCATCCGTGCATAGACCGTCGTGACTTCAAATGCAAACGGGGAGGCTTCAAGTCGCGTGGTGAAATCCTTGTACGCGGCCGTATTTTCGCCGGTGATAAGCCCCACGCGGAGTGGTACGTCGGCAAGTTCTAGCTGCTTTTTCTTTTCGAGCAGACCTTCCATCGCAAGGCGCTTCAAGATGGCACTCTTGGTGAGGGCGAGTTCGCCAATCGTGTAAACAGGGTCGATGTCCAGAATTTGCGCTTGCAACTTCCCGTACGGGATGTACAGTTCTGCGCGCACGAGAAAGTTGACCTTCAAGTCGTGCTTGAGCGTAAATGGCTGCGACAGGCTAGAAATCTTGGCGAGAATCGCATCGTACTTGGCGGTGTAGCAGTAAAGGGCAAGCGTCGCTTTCGGCTTCACGTCGCCATCGGCAAAGTCTGCAATGCTCAGGTAAACGCCCGACGGCTTTTCCGCAATTTGCGAAATCACCCCATGCACCCACACCGCAGGTGTCGATTCTACGGTGTTCTTGAGCGAACGCATGTACTGCGTGACCGAAAATGTGCGAACTTCTTGATCCATTTAAATTTTAATCGTGATGTCGTTTACGTTGTCATCCTAGCCTGGAATCCCGGAACTTGTCTGGGGCAGGCTTAGTTCGGGATCACCTTTTGCATTGTCATCCTGAGCGAAGAACCGTTAGGTTCGAAGTCGAAGGATCTAGAACGCGTGGGTTTGACGTTAATTATAATAATAATTAAATTCTGTATGAAAAATTATGGATCCTCCTAGCGGAGGATGACGTAGAGGGAAAAGGACTCGTCGTGTCGAAAGTTGTTTCAGCAATGGATATGCGTCAGAATTTTGGGACGCTCTTGAACCAGGTCGCTATCAAGGACGAAGAAATCGTCATTGAACGCGCTGGCAAGCCTTTGGCACGCCTCGTGAGCATGAATTCTGCGACAAGCGGCAAGCTTGATTTCCGCGACATCGGAAAACTTCCCAACGACATCTGGAACGAATAGTTATAAACACAATTTTATTTTACACACTAATTCATTCCGAACGCAGCTTCTCTTGAATTTGATTTTGTAGGTTGCTTTTATAAAATCAATTTGGGAGGTGTTTATATGAATATTTTGAAAACTGTAGTATTGTCTTTATATGTTTTTTCTGCGTTGCATGCTCGGATAAAAATTCTAGTGAAAAAGTTTACGGATAGATTTTATTATGAACTTTTAAAATAGTTGATAAATGGTTTTTGATGAATATCTTGAAAATAAAAATGTCGGCTTTATGTATGCTCCTTTGCATGGCTTGCACACTATTTTGTACAGCCTGCTCAGATAAGGTGAAGTATATTTCTTTAAACCGCAGCTCGTTAAAAGCTGAAACTTGGTTTGAAGTCGAAAAGAACGATTCCCTCAACATTTGCATCGATTCAAAAGTCCGCACGTGGGAGACTTCGCTGGATACTGAAGTTCTAAACGATTCGTGTCTAAAAATCCAAGTTCCGACGCTTATCGGTGTCAACTCAATTAATGTGAAGTTTCCAGATTCTGACAGCACCTATAAAATCAATCTGGCCGTCGGCATGAAGTATTTGGACTTCAAAAATGAAGAAACTTTATACGGAAAAGATCTGTTTCAAATGTATGGGTCAAAGATGGTGTACGTTACGGGAACTTATCTAGTAGATGAATACCCTGTAACTAATTGTGAAATTACACAATTAATGTGGGATGAAATTCCCCTGAGTCCAAAGGATCATCAGATTGAAAAAGAATGGTCTGAAAGAAAAAAATCTAGCATACGTAACGAAAAATGCGATGCCCATGATTCTGCGGCAAATATGATTTCTTTGTATATGGCAATGAAGTATGCCAATGTGCGCAGCATTCGAGAAGGATTGAAGCCGTATTATAAATTTTCTGCGACAAAGTATAGAATTATAAAAATGATTGAACCTGAATCAGATGAATATGACGATTCAATAATCAATCCGCGATATCAATATGTCGCAATTCACTATCGTGACTTTAATAAACAACGCAAAGGGCCGATGCATCAATATATCATTATGTCTTATGATTTTTCCAATCATGAAGAAAAAACAATTCATGTTAGTGCAGATTCAACTTCTGATGGTTATCGGCTACCATATTATGATGAATGGATGATGCTTGCTCGCGGCGGAGAAAAGAAGTCCATGACGCCTTGGTGCAATAATTCCGCTAAAATAAAAGACGTTACAAAATATGCAAGATTTGCCAAATATAAGGAACATGAAAAAACAGAACCTGTAGGTCAATTACTCCCTAATGGTTATGGCCTGTATGATGTTTTGGGCTTGGTAGAAGAACACGTTCTTTTAGAAGATCACAATTGGTTAAGACCTTGTCCCTATATAATGATTAATCCAGGTGGACCTGAGAGAGCGGAAATATGCCGTCCAGGAGATTGTCCATATTGTTTAAAAGAAGGCGAAAATTGTCCGTCTTGTTTGAAGGGTGGAGGCCTTTTTCACGATTGGAAAAGGATAAACTATAGTTATCGTTCTGAGGATCGATATACAGGTTATTCCGGCGGTTTCCGCCTAATCCGCAACATCGGCAATAACGCCAAATGGAAACTTTAAAAATTATTTTACGCAAAAATACTGAGCCAAAATCCTCGTTCGTGCGTGTTAATGTAGTTGGGGCGTGTTCAAATCGCTCCAACCCACATAAAAAGAGGACAATATGAACTTCCAAAAGAGAAAATGTGCAGACCCGATTCTTGAAAAGCTTGGACTCGGGCGTTTTTACCATGGAGATAAACCGCTAGTTTGGATTGCTGATTCTCCGAAGTCGAATAAACTTCACGAAGATGTTGCCCCGTATAATGCCGAAGAAAGCGACCTTTCGCAATATTTTGTCAAGGAAGGTGAATTTGGACCTTATGCAAGCATTTTGTACGACAAGACTTTCAAGAAGACGTTTTCACCAGATACGCGTCGAGGAAAACGCAATTTGTTGAATCTGCTGAACGATATGCTTGAGGGGCAGATCCCGCAAAAGATTATGGATGTAGCTTCGCAACAGCCGGAACTCAATGATTCCGGTAGCAAGGTTTCCAAATCGTCAATCCTAGATTTGCATTGCCGCGATGAGCGGGATAATCTTATCGAAATTGAGGTGCAGATTCAGCGTGAAACGAATTTCTTGAAGCGCTTGGTGTTTTATTCAAGTCAGATGATTATGCAACAGGGCGAACCCGGTCCCGACTGGGATTACGATGTCAAGCCGGTCTATGTGATTTCTTTTGCCCGTTTTCGGGTATTTGGTGATAATCGGCCGCTTCACCGTGCCGGACTTCTTGATTATGAAACCTCCGAACGGCTAGTTGATTGTGCAAATTTCACGATTGTGGAACTTCCGAAGGTTGCTAGGATGATTCGCAAAAGTGATTCGGAGGTGGCCAAGTGGATGTTCATTTTCCGCTATTTGGACCGCCTCAAGGAGCTTCCTCCCGCCCTGAAAACGGAAAAGTTCGAGGGCTTGCTTCCGTTTGCCAAACTAGCTAGATTTAATAAAAAGGAACTCAAAAGGTACAGGTATATTATGCACTTGAAATGGGACAGATATGCTCAACAGTTGGCGTTTGCAGAAGACAACCCTGATTTCGTGAATAAAATCAGGCAAGAAACGCTTGATGCCGTGAGAAAAATTATGCAAAAGAAAAAGCTTTCTCCTGATGTTATAAAGGAATGCCTTGATTATTCGGCATCAAATGGATAGAAACGGCAGGCTTTAAGTCTGCCGAAAGAAGGTCAACGAAAAAAACGCCCCCGACCAAATCGGGGGCATTCTCTAGTTTGTCTTGTCAATTCTTAATTCATAAAC
>Ga0326513_10003136_pt1 | contig 12025 bp, 10 predicted proteins | sample 2_2465_0518_D_FD_203654 | JGI IMG/M metagenome (GOLD analysis project Ga0326513, IMG submission 203654) | Bovine rumen microbial communities from UC Davis, California, United States - 2_2465_0518 | ecosystem: Host-associated > Mammals > Digestive system > Stomach > Rumen | place: USA... | reverse complement strand
AGGCAATCAGCTATGAACGCAAGACAATTTTTCGACAAAGTAGTCGAAATGCGCAATGCGCAGAAGAAGTATTTTGAGACGAGAGACAAAGATGTATTGAGCGAAGCGAAAAGGCTTGAGAAGGAGATTGACGCAGAGATTCGGAGGGTCGAAATCGTTCTAAAGGTTAGAAAATCGGGTCTTTAAGTTAATTTTTCCCTTGTTAATGCGTACAATGTAAGCAGAATTAACTATCTTTGCATCAGACGCAAATATCTTCGTTCTGACGACTTATCTTGCCATCGGTGGTATAACTGCCCACCAAGACGGAGAGAGGCCGTCAGAACGAAAAAACGGAGAAAATAAGGATGCCGAGAAAAAGAGAATCACTCAAGCAGCACCAGGAGGTGATGAAGGCAAGGCAATCGGTTGTCGCTGAACTCCTGATGAAAGGCCATCGCAGAACTGAGATTATGCAGATGGTCAAGGAGAGATTCAACCTTGCCACATATTCTTCGGTAACCTTGATGAGAGACATGCATGCCATTGTGGACGAACTGAACGAAGTCCGGCCGAATCAGACAGAGCAATGGCTGAACATCCAACTTGGCCGTTACACGTTCCTCTACAAAAAGGCTCTTGAGCAATGGGAAGAGAGTGGTGAGAAGGAATACTTTGCCGCCGCCATCAAGGCTCTTGAGCGAATCGACAAGCTTCTTGGCCTTGAGAGACTCAACGTGAATGTGGCGGCAGATTTCAAGGCAGATATCACAATCAGCCATGTGGTGTCTGGCCATGTACCGGCATCGAGTGAAGCAGAAATCAGACAATTGGAGGGAATTGCAGAATGAGCCTATTCGCAGTCAATCACGAATTGTATGAGGCGAATTCCGATGCCAACTATCGGGTGTTCGTGAACCAAGGCGGCACATCGTCCGGCAAGACCTATTGCATCATGCAGAAGTTGATCGAGATTTCCCTGCAAGAACCGAGATGCGTGATTACGGTTGCCGGACAAGACCTTCCCAACTTGAAGGTCGGTGCTTTGCGTGACACCGAGAACATCATCGACCGTTCTCCATTCTTGGCTAATTGGTTCTCCATGAACCGCAGCGAGTCTTATTTCCGTGGGAAGAATGGTGCGCTCATCGAATTCAAGTCGTATGACTCTGCCCAAGATGCCAAGAATGGCAAACGTGATTATCTATTCGTGAACGAGGCCAATGGCATCACGTTTGAAATCTATTGGCAGCTGGCAATCAGAACGAGGAAGAAAATCTATATCGACTATAACCCATCTGCAAGGTTCTGGGTTCATGACCAGCTTCTTGGCAAGGAAGACACCAAACTCATCATATCAGACCACCGAGGCAACGAATTCTTGACCGAGGATGAGCATGCCAAAATCGAGGCCATTGAAGACCCCGATTGGCACATGGTCTATGCAAGAGGACTGACGGGAAAGCTTACGGGATTGGTGTTGAAGAAGTGGGATATCGTTGACAAGATGCCGGAGCCGGACACATGGCGAATGTCGGTGTATGGCCTTGATTGGGGTTTTGTCAATGACCCGACCGCCTTGGAACATGTGGTGCTTGCACATGGCGAATTGTGGGTCGATGAACACATCTACATGACGGGATTGACGAACCCCGAAATCGCAGCGAAGATGAGCCACCTGAATAGGAATGATTTGGTTGTGGCCGATTCAGCCGAAGAGAAGAGCATCGCAGAACTGCGGAACATGGGATTGTGGGTGATTCCATGCACCAAGGGGAAGGACAGCATCATCAACGGCCTTGACATCCTCAACCGATACCAGCTTCATTTCACTCGCAGAAGTAAGGGAATCATCGAGGAAGCGAAGAAATATAAATGGGCAACGGATAGGGATGGCAATCCCACCAACACACCCATCGACAAGTTCAACCATGCCATCGATGCCATCCGCTATGCAGCATCGGCAAAGTTAGCGACCAGAAGGCAAGGTGGCGCAAAAGCAAAATCCTTATCACTATGATGCCGAGAGACACAACATTCCGATATTGGCTCGTCTGCGCTTCCGTGAGCGGATGGAAGATGCAAGATGGCGAGTACACACGACCATCCTTCGTGGGCGATGTAGAGACACCCGAAAATCTCGACTCGCTGACATTCGGCAATCTCATCAAGCTGTCGAGGCTGAAGGACGGCAGCAGCATCTTTTACGATGTGTGCAAGATAGTCATTGGCCTTGACAAGGCAGCTGTGGACAAGGCAAGGGCAATCGATGTGGTGTCCTTCGTGGGATGGGTGACGGGCGAGGTGAACCGCATCAACAAGCTGTTCTCCCGACTCTCTGAGAAGCCTACCGACAACGAGAGGAAAGCAGGGATTGACAAACTGAACTTTGGCTTGTTCGGCATGGTTGATAGGTATGCAAGGCGGATGCACATTCAGAATCATGACGATGTTCTCAATGTCTCATGGTCGAGGGTGTTCAGGTGTCTTGAGATGGACAAGGAAGAGACTAACTTTCAAAGAAGATATACGGAGGTAATTGAACATGAGTATCGAAGAAAAAATAGCGGCCATCGCAGCCGGTGACGAATTCGCTCAATACACATACATCTTCGACAATCTCTATCGGATAGATGAGCGAGTGAACACATCCGTTCTCCCTGCTCTGCTATGTACATTGCCGAGGGATGGAGTAATTGAGATTCGCAACGGCAGAGTCTACGACACCGAGACAATCAAACTTGGATTCGTGGACATCATTCCGCACGATGCCAACGGCGAGGACAATGCCGAGGTGTACAACCGCATGAAGACATTGGGGATTCAGTTCATCATGGCCATGCGGAAGAGTGGGATGTTCGGCCAAGTGACCACCCTTGGTTACACGGTCGAGGTGGCGCAGTTCAGCAACATCGTGACGGGTGTCTTCTTTGACATCCAAGTACAAGGCATCGGGAGGTGTGACTGATGGCAGATGTTGGCTACATCAAGTTTGATGTCAGCGGTGCAAGGGCAATCCTGATTCAGGAACTGACGGAACTGCAAGCCAGGATTGCCGACAACATGCGCAATGCTGGCGAGGTGGTATCGGGTAAAACTATCGCATCCATGCATGTCGTGCATGACGAGCAGCAAGCTTCCCTTCTTGGCCGAGTGGCATTCGGTGCTTTGGAGACGGGCAGAAGACCGGGCAACGTGCCGAAGAATTTCTACACCATCATACGGAAATGGATGCGAGACAAAGGTCTCCATGGAGAGCCGAAGCCTTATGTCAGACAAGGCAACCACAAGTATACACCGCAAGAACGAGGTGACCGGCAGATGGCATGGGGCATCGTCTTCAAGACGAAGAAGGAGGGAAGCAAGCTATTCCGTGACAAGGGAAGGGATGACATCTACTCCAACGAGATTCCCATCACATTGCAGCGCATCGGTGACCGGCTCTTCAAGATGGTCACGATGGAAGTTCAGAGCATCAAGATAAACAAGACACCTAAATTCGGAGGCTAACAATGAGAACAATCACCGACCAGACATCCGGCATCACTATCAACTACCCCGATTCATTGGCCTTTGCCTTCAACCCATTTCTCGTTGAGGGCATCGGCATCGATACAATGTCGGTGGCGATAGTGGTAGACGGCCAAATCAAATACATTGTTGATGTGCAGCCATTCGGCAACACGGGCTATGCAGACCTTCAAGAATACTTGCAAGGCTTGTTCACGGACATCGGCAACGACATCGACTACACCGAGCCGATGAGCGAAAGCACACATGGCATGAACGTGACCATCAGCATCACGGCCGCATCGGGCGAGAATGAATTCGGAACATCGTTCACATCGTATGTTGTTTGGGGCGCAGTCAAACCCGATGGCAGGGATGATTTCGGGCGAATCCGTCATCTGATGTGGTTCAAGAACTATCCATTTGCCTTCTCGCTTTACTGCGAGGCCGACACGGCCATTCTTTTCGGAAATGGTGCTGCACCTTCATCCGCACAAGAAATCACCGATGAGGGCATTTATAACTTTGCCGCCTCCAACTTGGGCGATGCAAAGTACAGCATCATCTATGAGTATGCAGGGCAATTGCAGCAAGCGACCTTCGACAATACCTTCGACCTCACGTTTTATCTTGCACAAAATGTCGAGCAGCGGCCATTGCTCCGCATCGATGCCGATGACTGCGCCGATGAAGGGATATATCTTCGATGGGTTGACCGACATGGCTACATTGCGCATTGGCTCTTCAAGGTTGGCGATGAGCAGCGGCAGATTGCAGCCGTGAGGGAATTCAGCCGCAACGCATACACCAATTATGACACGCACTACGGATGGCAGCGAGGCAGCGGCAGACGGCAATCAATGTCACGCAACGACATCGTACCGCTGTGCGCTCCGCTCGTTACAAAAGAACAATTCGATTACTTGCAAGATGTCACCTCTTCGCCCATCGTGGAGATGTATGCAGGGAAGGATGAGAACGATAACGACCGATGGGTGGGTGTCGGTGTTCAGCCAGCCACCTACACCAAGAATCGTGACGAACTGCAAGATTTTGTGTTTAACTTGATAACTCCCGAAACACCCATTCAGAGCCTATGACATACGAACAACTATACATCGATGGTGTGCTGATGGACACGGACGAGAAGACAAGCATTCTGCTTGAACTGAAGTCAAATCTATTTGCTGACATCAGCAAAATGGTATCGAACCACACCTACACCGTCAAGCTACCGAAGACGGTTCACAACATGACGGTGCTTGGCCATGCCGATAGACCGGCAAACACATCCGTATGGCCTTACACCTTCCATTCTGCTCGATTCTTCCGCAATGGTGTCGAACTCATCAAGGACGGTCGTGCAACCCTGCTGTCGGCGGCTGATTCGCTCGACATCGCCATTGTGTGGGGATTGGCATCGCCCTTCGAAAAACTGAAGGGAGACATCCGTCTGAACCAGCTTGGCGGTGGCGAGTCGATTCCCTGGTCAACGGTCAACACACCCGACACACCATCGGCATTCTTCGCCCGTGGCTACGGGTATGTAGGTTACACCCCGTGGATTAACGACAAGACCGATGAGGGGTGGAAGGGAATGGATGTGACGCATACACAAGACACCGTGACCGCCTACCATGTGAATCAAGGCTACACAATCGACACGGGCGAGAAGGTGGGAGACATTGTGAATCTCAATCCTGAGGCAAAAGCCGGATGGGGTTACCTTGTGCTGCCCTTCCATCTGACATCGTTCGTCATCATGAATCATGTCGTAGGCGGTGACGGCAACAATCGGCTGTGGTCGATTCTCGATGCCTATGACCGGGTTCTGCAAATCTCTTCCGCATCGACCAGCTTGCAGTCTACCCTTCTTTCCGCACCGGCAAACGCAGCCAAATTGGTCATCAACATCAATGTGGTGGCATCGCAGCAAGACTATGTGACCATGCATCGCTCAGTTGATGACATGACACCAGCCTCATTCGGTGGGCAAGCAGGGACATCGGGCGGCAAGTACATCCATCCTTCGGTGTCGGCCAAGTTCGTTCTTGAAAAGATAGCCTCAAAGCTGGGTGTTACTTGCCAATGGTCGGGAGACGAAGAAACCTTCATCAATTCTCTCGCCATTCCGCTCATCAAGAAGAAGGCCAACTCGTCATCGGCAGCATTGTCGGCCAACGCAGTCATCAACCCTGCCACCGACATGGGCGGTCTGACGATGCAAGTGGTGGGTAGCAACGACATCTTCGTGGAGACTCCCGGCACCACCGTGAACCAACTGACGGTTGCAAGAGATTGCGGTGTCTCGCTCGATGTGCAAGCAACGTGGTCGTGGGATGCAAGTGATGCGGTGTCGCATTCTTCAACTGAGGCGAAGTATGGCGGCTCATCACGCACGATGTATCAGTTCATCTACTTTGCCAACTACATCGAGATGACGATTACACGCATCAGCGGAGATGACGAGGTGTACATCATCGGGAAGCAGAGCGCACCTTCAGCGCATCAAGTAGACCAATATTCTGAACTACTCAACAACCGATTCCAACACACCATTGCCGGTTACGGCCACATCGACCTCCATGCAGGTGACAAGATTGAATTTGAATTAAAGAACAAGAACGGCAAACTGCAAGACATGAGGCTGTCAGACGGCCAGATCAATGCAATCGTGGATAGTTCTGACGATGTTCTCAAGGGCAACAACTTTCCCATCGTGGACAACCTTCCCGACATCAAGGTGGCCGATTTCATCAAGTTCTTGTCGGCCATCACGGGAACATGGCCATTGCAGAAAGCCGATGGCGATACCATCACATTCGTACCGATTGCCACCTTGTGGGCGAACATCCCCAATGCAGTAGACTGGACACGCAAGGTTATCCCTGCCCATGACAGCGACAAGCCGAAGGAACTCGACTACAAGATGGATGGCTGGGCACAGCAAAATTGGTATCGGTGGGCAGACGATGACACCGTAATCGGTGACTACGATGGCCACATCGACATCGATGACGAGACCTTGGATAAGTCGAGAGACATCTTTGTCTTCCCGTTTGCCGCCACCGATGGGCGCAACATACCGACATACACACGACCGATTGCAGCTGGCACATTTGGCGGCAGCAACGTGATGTCAGAGGCAACCACCGAGGAGCCGGATTACAACGAGTGCAAACCGAGGATTGCGGCTGTCCGAGCCGATGCCAACGGCAAGGCAGAACTGTTCTTTGACATCAATATGCAGACGATTCTCGCAGAGAAATATGCGCACATGGCATCGGCGATGCAAGATGTCAGAATCATCAAGGATGATGTGCGGCTGTCGAACATCGAGATATTGAACTTTGACGAGCGCACACCCGTATATCTTGCACAACACGCATCATATTTTGCAGTATTGGAAATCAAGGCCGCAGCCAACGGCAGCGCAGAAGTAACCATGCTTAAAATCAAATAGAAGGAGAGACACACAATGGCAGAATCGAAAGAGACTCACATTCTCGACATTCAAGTCAGCTACGACCAAGCCTTGGATGGTATCGCAAAGTATCGAAAGGAACTCAAAGCCTTGCAAGATAGAGAGGAGGAACTTGCCAAGGAAGAGAAGGCCGGTCTTCTCACCGACAAGGAGAAGCAGAAGGAACTTGAATTCACACGGACAGCAGTCAAGCAATACAAGGAAGACATCAGAACACTCCAGAAGGAAGTTCAGAACAACATCCGCATGGAGAAGCAGCAAGAAGGAAGCCTCAAGCAACTCCGTGCAGAACTGAGCAATCTGACCAAGAAGTATGACGAACTGCCGAGGAAGGAGAGAGAGGCGGCAAAAGGCCAAGAACTGCAAAAGCACATCAAGAGCATCACGGCAGAATTGAAGGGCGCAGAGGCCGAGACGGAACGTTTCTACCGTAACGTGGGTAATTATCAAAACTCCATCGCAGCAGCACTCACGGGCAACAGCAAATTTGCCTCCTCTCTGCTTGGCATGACCCAAGGCGGCGAGGGATTCAAGGGCATGATGCAAGGGATGATTGGGTCGGTCAAGTCATTTGGTGCGGCTCTGATGGGTCTTGCCGCCAATCCCGTAGTGCTTGCCATCGCAGGGGTTGCCGGAGCCGGAGCAGCCTTCAAATGGTTCTATGACTATAACCAGGGCATTGCCGAGGCTACCCGACTAACGAAAGAATTCATGGGCATCGAGGGTGATGCGCTGGTGTCCGTTCGTAATTCCATCCAAGCCACCGCAGACACCTTCGGCAAGGACTACAAGGAGGTGTTATCGACCGTTGATGCGCTGATGGCTCAGTACGGCATATCAGCCGAGGAGGCCATCAAGGTTGTGAATGATGGCTTTGTGGCTGGTGCCGATTTGTCGGGCGATATGCTGTCCAAATTGCAGCAGTATGCACCGACCTTCCATGATGCAGGGGTGTCGGCAAGCGAAATGACTGCCATCCTTGCACAAACAAGGTCGGGTATCTTCAGCGACAAGGGCATGGACATCATCACGATGGCAAGCAAGCGCATCCGTGAGATGTCAACGGAAACGGCAGCATCGTTGGATGCAATCGGCATCTCATCGCAGAAGGTATCGCAAGACCTTGCCAACGGCACAAAATCGACCTTCGATGTTATCCAAGAGATTGCCACACGGATGAAATCGTTTGGGGCAGACTCTCAAGAGGTGGGCGCAGTTCTGAAGGATGTCTTTGGCCGACAAGGTGCTGATGCAGGTATTCAACTGATTGAGCAACTCGACACCATGACCACCAAGATTGAGGATGTCAAGGCCGTTACGGGTGAATATGGCCAGATGCAAGAAGAACAACTCAAAGCATCGGAAGAGTTGAACAATGCCATGTCAACACTCTTCGACATGAGCGGAAAGGGATGGGAAGTGATGACCATGCAAATCAAGGTCATTGCGACTAAATGGCTTGCAGCCGCAATCCGTGGCATCGTGGTGTTCATCAACCGCTGCATAGACCTATACAATAACTCCCTGCTCATCCGCAGCATGATTCAAGCCTTGGTATTCGGGTTCAAAAACCTTTGGTCGGTGGTGTCGGGTGCATTTAATCTCATCATCACGGGTGCAAAATCGGTCGGGCGAAGTCTTGAAGGTATCGCCTACATCCTTGAGGGCATTTTGACCCTATCACTCGACAAGGCTAAAGAGGGATTCCGATTGCTGGTGTCGAATGTCGGCAAAACCATCACGGAGGGTCGAGGAGACATCCGCAAAGCTGGCGCAAACATGGCTCAGAATCTCGTTGACGGGTGGAACAACACTATCAACAACACACCGATTGCCCATCTATCCGCTGATGGCGGTGTTGCGAGTGGTACGGGTGGAGGCGGCATTGCTCCAATTGTTGGAGGTGGCGGTGGTTCTGCCAAGGGTGGCGGTGGTGGTTCTACTGGAAAAGGCAAAGCATCAACCGCAGCGAACAAGGCCGCAGCAGATGCAAGGAAACGGGAGGCCGAGGAAATCAAGAAGGCCGAGGAATTGCTTTTGCAGCTGGTCGAAAAGTCATACGAACAACAAAGGCAAGTTGTAGCCGCTTCCTATGACCGAAAGATTAGGGATGTTAAGTTAAAGTTAGAGACCGAAAAGAATCTAACCGAGGCCACCATCAAGGCCATGAATGACCAGATCGTTGCATTGGAGCGGTTAAAACAACGTGACCTTGATAAACTTTCGGACGAGCAATTGAAGAAGCGCACCGAGCAAGCAAACAAGGAAATTGCCATGTATCTTGCCACCGTGCGCAAAGGTAGTCTTGAGGAATTCAACCTAAAGCAGCAACAACTTGCGAACCAACAAGCCATTGAGGAAGCCGATGCAAGACGGGCAGAGACCGATGAGGAATCACGGCTTTCAATGTTGGCGGCTATCCGTGCCAAGTATGCGCAGCAAGAAAAACAATTGCTTGATGACCTGACCAAAGCAGAGGAGGATGCGCTCAAAAAGCGGTATGAAGCAAGACTATTAGCCGCCAAGGGTGATGGTTCTGACCCCTACCCCGAACTAACGCAACTCCGCATTGAACTTGAGATGCGCAAAGAATTGCTTGACAATGCAAGGCAATTGGAGACCGAAAGCGAGGAAGAATTCAACAACCGCAGATTGCAATTGGCGGCAGACTATCAGCAAGCCAAACAAGCCATCACCGAGAAGGAGATTGCAGTTGAGCAAGCGAAATACGAAGCCTTATCCGCTTTCGTTGGCGGCCTGCAAGAGGTGAGCGAGGCATTTAGCGAGAAATCACGCACATTGGCCAAGATATCGAAAGTATTGGCTTTGGCAGAGATTGCCATCAATTCGGGTGTTGCCGTAGCGGCTGGCATCAAACAAGCGCAATCCGTGCCCTACCCTGCTAACCTTGTGGCCATCGCAACTACCGTAGCAACCATCTTGTCGGGCATAGCATCTGCCATCAAGACGGTGAAGGGTGCAAAGTTCGCTACGGGTGGTTATGTCCGTGGCGCAGGGTCGGCAACAAGTGATTCCATCCCTGCAAGATTGAGCAACGGCGAATCGGTCATCGCAGCCGCACCAACGGCCATGTTTGCGCCCATCCTCTCTGCGCTCAATCAATTGGGCGGTGGCGCACCTATCATCGTACAATCACCGCAACAACAAATCGGAGAGGATTTCTTGGCAGCAGCGGTGGCGAAGGGAATGGCCATCGCACCAAGGCCGATTGTATCAGTTGAGGAAATCAACAACGTTGATAGGAGGGTTGATGTCATCGAAAATCTTGGTACACTATGACGAAGTATGAATTACTCAAGGCTTGTCGTTCCGTCTGCGATGCGCTGACCAGGAACGGCATCAATGCCACCGATGCGAAGTACATCGACATGATGGCCGACTACCTCCGCATGACGGGAGAGGGGCAGAAGGTCACATGGGTGGTGTACTATCTGAGCCAGCAATATGATGTTGGCGAGGCCACCGTCTATCGGATGGCAAAACGACTATCCGAGAACTGCGAGATATAGTTATTTTGTGCTGATTTTCGTTTTGAGCGCATTTCGCCCTTTGTGTGGGTAAGTTATCCACCGAGTCGGTGAAATGCGCTCAAATCGGCTAAAAACGATTTTTCGCCCTTTGCTATCAATCTGCGATAGTTGAAACACGTTTACCCGAAAAGCATTTTTAACCGATTAAGCCTAACTTTGCGATGTTACTAAAAATCGCAAACAATGGCACAACTCAAGATTTACACCGACATCCAAAGCGAATCGGACAAGACCTTTGCCCGATTGGTGGGCGATGTCGAGGGTGTCTCTTTTGCTGATATAGATGCCTTCTGCAATTCCATCCCTGCCGATGACAATCAAATCGAAGTAAGATTGCATTGCGATGGCGGCTCAGTTACTGAAGGGTGGGCAATGTATGACCGCCTACGGGCAACGGGAAAGGAAATAACCTGCATCGTGGAAGGGAATGCCGCAAGCATGGCCACCGTGATTCTAATGGCCGCACCGAAGGAAAGACGCAAAGCCTACGAAAATGCACACATATTGGTGCATAACCCTTGGGCTTGCGTGATGACCGCTGCCGATGCTGACGATATGCAGAAGATGGCCAACGACCTCAAGGCCGAGCAAGAAAGGCTTGTCAACTTGTACGTTGAGCGGTGTGGAGTCGATAGAGACACCATCCAATCGCTCATGGACGAAGACAAGTTCATCACGGCAGCAGAGGCAAAGGAACTGGGCATCATAGGCGAGATAATACCGCCTATCAGCGCAAAGGTGAGAACTACCACCAATCCAATTAATATGAACGAAGTAAATGTAAAAGCGAGCCTTCTCGATAGAATGCTGGCCAAGTTAGGGTTTAAAACCTTGGACGAGGCCGCATCCTTGGACATCAAGGCTCTTGAACTAAGCACCGCAGATGGTCAGACATTGACCATTGAGCGAGAGGAAGGCCAGCCGCAGGTCGGGGATGCCGCAAATCCCGATGGCGAATGGCTGATGCCCGATGGAACTACCATCGTAGTCGAAAATGGGGTTATCACCGACATTAAGCCGAAAGAAGATGCTCCCGAAGGCAATGCCGATGATGACAAGAAAGGAGAAGAACCGACCACCGAGGAAGATGACAAAGACGAAGAAATGGAGCGTCTTCGTGAGCGCATCGCAGAACTTGAGAAGGAAAACGAGGAACTGCGCCAGCAGTTGGAATCGGCCAATGCAAATGCAAGAACTACCGATGACCTCCGCATCCTCAATGCCGTGAAAATGGCAGGGGGCGAAGAGGCATTGAAGAAGTTCTCTTCGACCTACACACCCGACACCAGAATGCCGCAGGGCAAGAAGGTGAGCGCAGCCGCAAACGGCTCTCTCATTACCGCAGATGACATCCGTCAGCGGTATCAGCAGAATGTAAAATCTAAAATCAAAAAATAGTCAGACATGGCAAAGTATTTTCAGAACATCCCCTTGCAGCCGGAGAATCTCCGTTCGCTGCGTGATGCACTCATTAAAGAAGTGCTTGAAGACGAGAATCTTC
>Ga0326513_10003135_pt1 | contig 12026 bp, 16 predicted proteins | sample 2_2465_0518_D_FD_203654 | JGI IMG/M metagenome (GOLD analysis project Ga0326513, IMG submission 203654) | Bovine rumen microbial communities from UC Davis, California, United States - 2_2465_0518 | ecosystem: Host-associated > Mammals > Digestive system > Stomach > Rumen | place: USA... | reverse complement strand
CTTCATACATTTGCATATCAAAATTAAATTTAATACTACCTAATACTCCACGATAATAAAAGTATTTATCTTTTAAATAATCATTATTTTCTGCAAAAAACATTTTATTTCCTTTCTGCGTTTTCGCAAGTGTCGGTAGGTCTTACAATTCCTTTATAACCCTTTGAACATTCTCCATAACAATCGCTGAACATTAAATATTTACACTCACTACACTTGACATTCTCGTTATTTTCAATTTTATGGGCTATGGCTGAATGTGATACTACTGCGCTACAATCAGGACAAAAAATAATGTTTCCCATTAAATCAGTTAGCTCGTAGATAAATTCACAACCACAATTTCGGCACTCAGCTTTAAAAATTTTGTCTCCGTGTTTTATAATTTTAATCATTATTATCTCCTTGTTCTTCGTGTTCTTCTTTTTTAATTTCTCGAATACCAGTAATCTTGTCGAGGTTGAACATTGCTATTGTGTTCCACCCGTCGTCGTCTGTTCCTGTAAGATATACCATTCTTATACCGTTTTTAGTTTCATTTTCATAGCACAAGTCTTCAGCTTCAACATATATTCTACTATCTTCCGTAAAAAAGACTTCATAAGCTTTCATTAGTTTATTTCTCCTTTGATTATTTTTTGTGGTTGCCATTATTATATCGCACTTTTGAAAATTTGTTAAGTTAAAAATTATTTTTTTGTGAAATATACTATATTATATATACGAATTTTGTGGGCTATTGTTGTCAAATACCCCCCCCATTGTCAAATACCCCCGTTGGAGTTGACATTGGTATAGAGATTAAAGTTAATATCTGTATGGTTGTAGCATTGTAGGTGCATTATAAGTGTATTTATTATATCATTATTGTTGCATTATTACATCGGTAATGATTTAATGAAATAAAAATGATTTAATTATGGGTTGCACATTTTTAGGTGTCAAAATTGAATAGAATTACACATTTTTGGACTTTAACGGTTAAAATTTCATACCAAAGTGCCATTTTAAAGTGCAATTATTATTTCAAAGTGTCAAAATTACACTTTAGGGCGTTGCTATGTCACTATAGTGATAGATAGTGATATTTTTTGATATGTACGGGAGTTTAACTGCAAACCCAGCCTAACTAAAAATCGCTTGTTAAAATTTTGTCAAAGTACCCGCCTTCCAAAAATGTTACATATCAGAGCACGTTACCTTCTCCGCCTTGTTTTGTTACATATCGACACATTTAAAACACTTAAAATTTCGCCTTGTAATACCCTTGAAAAATTGAAATAGTATAATTATACTATTTAAATATCAGAGTGCCTTTACAAGCCAAATTTGAACCTTTCAAGAGCATATTTGCATTATGCTATAACTTACATATTATCATTATTTTAAAAAAAGCAAAAAAAAAGAGCCTTTAAAGGCTCTTTTTATATTGTTATTCATAGATATATTTAATATCATATTTATAACTATGGTAGTATATATTATCGATAACACGCTGGTGGTATTTATTGTAATGGAATAAAGCACTGTTATAAATATTATCATAGTATTTATAACTGAAAACCAAACCCTCGTACTTATGTGGAATAACCTCAGAGATTTTGCCGCCGTTTTTATAATTAATCGTTAAAATAGCATTTTTTTGTTTATCTTTAATGCTATTAATAGCCTTTACAAGCAATACAATTTTAGTGTTATACTTGTTACGTTTAAAATCGGTTACTTCCATTTTAAAACCGTTATAAAATGCAGCGTTATTATTTTTTGCTAAAAGTTTAATAACATTGTTTTTATTAAAAACAATTTCATTATATACCATTGCAAAAAATTTTTCATTTAAAGGACTTAATGTGGTCGATTGTAAATACTGTTTACAGTCTAACCTCGTCAAAAAGCCTTTACTTGCTATTTTATTAGCAATTGTACCATTTAAATAAATTTTTTTTGTTGTTGTTGTATTCATAATACAACCTCCTTTAAATAAAATAAAATAAAAGTGTAGCAGAGGCACTCCCTCCATTTAGTTTTCAAGGTTCGTCTGTGATTATACTATACCACAACTTAAAAACAGTGTCAATACTTTTTTAAAAAAATTTTTTTAGGCTCCGCTCCCGCTCGCGTGCATATATAATGTAATATATATATATATATATATATATATATATATTAAAATCCACGAAACGCCTAAACGCCGAAACGCCTAAACGCCCGACCTATGAGAACGCCAAGACGACCCGACGCCGAAACGCCGAGCCGCCAAGAACGCCGAGCCATTTACTTTATTGAGATAGCCACGCCGTCGAAGTCGATAGCCACGCCGTCGATTTTTCTAATTCTGTAACTGTTTTCAGTTTTTACGGCGGGGATATATCCGTCCTTTTTCGCCGCCGTTGTGCCGCCGTTATTATCATAAATAACTGTAACTGTAGCCGTTTCAGTAAAGCCATAGCAATTGCGAGCCGTCGCCGTTGCTATTACTGTATCACAGTAATAGTTATGTAAGTAAGTTTTAACCTTGAACGTAACAACGCCATAGGTTAAAACGTTGTCACCGCTATCGGCAGCGAGTTTCAACGCCGTAGCGAAAAGCAGCGAGCGAATACCGAGCGAGCCACCAAGCCACGCCGATAACGTTGTACGAGCCAAGAAGCCGCCCGACATTTTAGCCGCCGCCGTTGTGCCCGTTGCGAGTGAATAACCGTTTGTTGTTCTGTTGATTTTAGTCATAGTATAGACCACCTTTGATAAAATTTACCCGTTTCCGAGTATACTTAATTATACCATATTGACCGAAAAAGTCAATAAATTTTACTAAAATAATCAACAGTAAATTGCACAAAAAATCAACAAAAAGTCGCCACTTTTTTGGTAAAATTTACCAACGGAAAAATCTGCCATAATTTGCCAATTCTGGTAAAATTTACCAAGTAAGCAACCAAGTCACCTATCACCTTTGTTATCTGTTGTTGATAAAATTTATTAATTCGCTTAAACGCTGAAACCCTCAAAACGCTTTATGTATATAAATATTGTATGTTAATTTTGACAGTTATTTTTCTGTGTTATTTTTCTGTGTTATTTTTCTGTGTTATTTTTGACAGTTATTTTTCTGTGTTAATTTTAACAGTTAATTTTGACCTATTAAATTATTCATTTTTTGCCGTCTGTTTGCCCTTTTCTGTTTACTGTGGTAGTTTTACGCTTTTTACCCTTGAAGCCTATTACAAGCCAAAATAAGCCTATAATATAGCGAATTAAAAAAGAGTAAAAGAAAAGACCGCCGAAGCGGTCAAGTCTTTTAATTAATAGCGGTCATCCGCTAAAATTTTGACCTCCGTGCGTATGCCGTTTTCATATTTCACGCGGCACGCCTTAATCCTACGGTCGCTATAGCAACAAGCCAAATAAGCGGCACGGATGGCGACTCTCATAATTTTCCAATCGCCAAAGTCAGCAAGGTTAAAATCCCTGACCTTGAGGGAAGGTGTTAAAGTGCCTTCATAGTCTGTAAAAGCGACGGCGAAGCAATAGCCTGTAAATCCTACCTCGTGACGATAGTCAGGTTCTGCGGCAGAAATAACATCTTGAAGTGTAAAATTGAACATATAGACCTCCTTGCCCTTACGGGCTGGGCAACTTGCGGCGTACCCGTGCCGAATTTCAATTATAGAATACCACAACTTGAAAACAATGTCAAGCACTTTTTTTAAAAAATTGAAAAATTTTTTCACCTTATTACATTATAATAAAAAAAGAATAAAAAATCACCAACTGACCGCAACCGTAAACTTTACTACATTAAAGCGTTAAAGCGTGACTGCACCGCTTCGTAAATTTTACCAGAAAAATTTAAGTTGATTTTGTTTGTTAAATTTTTAACAATTAAATTTGCGAGTTGATTTCGGGAGTAAATTTTACCAGAAAAATTTTGACAATTTTTGACAGTAAATTTCTTCGTTAAATTTTTAACAATGTTGGTAAAATTTATCAATAGAACATTTGTTCACTCAAACATTTGTTCGTCAATTCTGTGGTAAAATTTATCAAATGAATAACCATTCACTTTTTAAACGCTGGTAAAATTTATTAAATGTATCAGCCGACAAAACGAACATTTGTTCGGTAGTTTGTTCGGTTTGTTTTCCTGTTTGTATGTTATCAAACAGAAAAACGAATAACCAAACAGATAACCAAACGGAGAGCCAAACGGGAAACGCTTTAAAATAGGTCTATTTTGCCCTGTAAAGCGTTTCTATATTCAAGTGGTAGTTTTGCGATTTTCACCTGAAAACGCTTCTACGGGCTTAAAATGAGCCTATAAAAGCGATATTTTAATATGTACATAGATAAATAGATAAATAGATAAAAAAATAAACCGTTTAAAACGGTTTATTTTAGTTTTTCCTCGCTTAATAACAAGCGAGTAATTCCGCGTTATCAAAACGAGGGCGATGTCCGTAAACATCTTTATAGATGTCCGAATAGTTTTCGGGGAAAAACCACTCGCCCAAATTGCGATAATTAGCAACGGCGGCGGCTTCGGCTTCCCTCAACCATTCACGAGCGTTTAATTCCCATTCCAGCCGCTCGGCATATTTACAAGCGGCACTGTTCACGAGCGTTTCCGCTTCGTCAACAGTATAAGCGAGAAATTCCTCGCCCTTATAGTAGATAACTATATGGTCAAGTTTTCCGCACATAGTACGAGCCTCAACAAAACAGCCATCAATAGAGCCTTCGGCGTGTCCGTATTCAAAACCGCCAGATTTTTTACCATCAGCCAGAGCCTCAGCAACGAGATTTTCAAGTTCAATATAGGTAGAAACATAAGCAGTAGTCATAGTATAGACCTCCAAAAAATTATTATTTTTGCCCTTCGGCAATTATACAATAACACAAACTTAATATAATGTCAAGAAAAATTTTAAAAAATTTTAAAAAATTTTTTGCACTATACTATTATATAATAAAAAGCGAAAAATTGCAGACCGCTCCCCGCTCCCGCTTCAGCACTTCACCGCTTTAATGTGCTAAAGCGTGGGACTGCCGAGTAGAGTAAATTTTACCAGAATAAAAAATCAATTTGGCAAATTTTGGCAGTTAATTTTGCTGGTAAAATTTACGAAAAATTGAAAACGACATCACGGCAAAAATTTTTATCGTCAACCTCGTCGGTAAATTTTACCATTTTTTTAAAAAAATTTTTTTATTTTTTTTTATTTTTTAACCTTAAACCGTAAATTTTACCAAACCCAGAACGATGGGAAACACCCAAACCGACGAACTCTTAAACCGCCTAAACTGGTAAAATTTATTAAACGCAAAAAAAGTCAAGTCCCTTAACGGAACCTGACCTCAAAGTCAACGCCTTTAACGAGCAATTCATTAATGAACGCTTGAGCTTCAACGAGCGAAGCGAAAGCCTCAAAGTGATATGTGCGTCCGTGTGCATAAGCAATCATAACCATAATAAACCTCCTGCGGATAGGTCGCAACCCATAATTTCATAATACCATTATACCACAATAAAAATGTTTGTCAACCCCTTTTTGAAAAAAATAAAAAAAATTTTTTTCACCGCTTGACCGCTTCGGTATGGTAAAATTTATTACTCAATTCACTTCGGTTTTTAGGGTAAATTTTACCAAAAATAAAATATAGATTTTAACTGGTAAATTTTATTATGCTGAACTTGATTTCAGTGTTTGAAAATGTTAACAAAATGTTTACAATTTATTAATATCCTGTTCATATTTAGGGTATATCATATAATCAAACAAGGGCGGCGACCTACGCCAGACGCCTACGGGCGAGGAGGTACTTATGACCTATACAAAATATTTCAAATCCATCGACAGAAACGAACCGACAGACTTCGAGGCTTTAGTCCTTGACAGTGTGGAAGCAATCAAAGACAGACAGGTAGCATACTGCTTCAGGCGTGAGCAAGCCGAAGCAATTCAGAATTGCTTTGAGGAAGCTATCACGGTTGAAAAGCTCGATACAAATCTGTATGCCGTTTATGGTGAGCTTAACAACAAGGCTCGCAAAGATTTTGAAAGAGAGGCGAGGGCGTAAGCCCCCGTTTTTCTTTTAACCGATATGGTAAAATTTACCAATTAAATTCACCGAATTATTTTTACCTATTAATTTAGTAGGTTATTTTTATAAGTTAAATTCAACCGTAAATTTTACCAGTTAAATTTGATTTAATACCTACTATTTTAGTAGGTTATTTTCAGTAAAATTTATTAGGCGTTCCCGTTCCGCTTCGGTGATTTTACAAGTTATTTTTAATTCAGAATATCACACTATTAAAATATTAACGGAAACGGCTCAATTTGCCCTTTTTAACTTAATAAGGTAGTTACACCTTAAAAGCCTAAAAGCGTCTATTTGACCCAAAATTTAAAGCGTGAGAGCATAAAAAAATAACGGGGAATTAATCCCCGTTATATATTGAGCCTATCAGTGCGCCCGATAGAACTCTTCAGGGTAATCTTCACAAGATACCCATACTTCGACTTCATCGTCGAAGAACTGCCATAAGGCTGACAGTGTGCCATACATCGCGGGAGTAACCGCGTTGTATTCGTGGATTTGACCCACACGTCTATCAATGATTTTAATTGTACGATTATCCATATTGTACCTCCGATTTTAAGCCTCTCGGCTTTTGATTATGTCACCATTATACACCTTTAAAAATATTTGTCAAGTATTTTTTTAAATTTTTTTTAAAAAATTTTTTAGACAGTTTTTAACTATCAGGTTGTAAGCCCGTAGGTCTTACTTTTTTATTATTGTATTATATAATATATATTATATATATTATTATATATATTATTATATATATAATTATATTAATAAATTTTACTAAATATATATTATAAATAATATATATTTCCCATCCCTCCACCCCCACCCTCCTACCAATATAATATACCGTAAATTTTACTAAGTCAACATCAATTTAAAATTGTTTACAATTTGTTTACAAATTTCCTTAAAGAAGCGGTAGGGTAAATTTTACTTAAAATAAAATAAAAAGAGAATTAAATTTTTTAAGTAAAATTTACTCAAAAACTTGAAGTGCTTGTCAATCGCCCTACTCCTATCGCCCCTCTTGAATTTTTATTTTTTTTATATAATAAAAAAATTTTTAGTAAAATTTATTAAACGAACCGACCCCGTGTCCCCGACCTTAAACGGTTATAAGTAAAATTTATTAAACGACATCAAAAAGAAAACGACCTCAAACGAGGTCGCTATCTTTGATTGTTTCAGCTAAAACTATACTTTCCTGATTAAATAATACTTTAAGATGTTTTACAATCTCAATAACGGTTGATTTTTCAATAAATGATAAATTAATTATAAAACTCGGTTCAATTACGACCGTTCCGTCGTCGTGCTTGTAAATGCCCTTGCCTTCCGTTATTGTCGCTCCGTCGGTTATTGACATCAAATAATTAATGCATATCTTATAAGCATCTAATGTGCTTATTTCCTGACGGTGCGTGTCCTTGTCGAAAAGTCCCATAGTAATTGTAAATTCTTTAATCTGCATAATAGCCTCCTGCACTTTTTAGCCTCGCGGCTTATTGATTATGTAAAGATTATATCAAATAAAAAAGCACTTGTCAACCCTATTTTTAAAATTTTTTTATTTTTTTAAAAAAAATTTTTTGCACCCGATTGACTTGATAAACTTTACTACTTTAACGTGCTAAAGTGCTATACGCTCTGTAGAGTAAATTTTACTAAAATTAACTGATAAAATTATCTGGTAAATTTTACTTAAATTTAACTCACAAATTTAACTCATAAAATTAACTCACGAATTTTAATTCGATAAACGGGCAAGTCCACCAAACGCCATAAACGGTAAATTTTACTAAACGCCATAAACAAAAACGAGCCGTTTTCGTAACGGCTCAAACGGTGCTCAATCGTTCACACAACGGAGGACTTTTGCCTTTGGTAAGTTTCCAACCACTCGGAACAGAGTATTTATTACTTGCTGTTCTCATCTTTATTGTCTATATTATATCATATTATTTTTGTTTTGTCAAGTCTTTTTTGTATTTTTTTTTAAATTTTTTTGAGTTGTTTTTATAGATTGAATTCAAGAGTTAAATTCAAAGGTAAATTTTACTAATTTTGCTAAATGATTTTACCAATTAAAATTACATTTTTAATTAGTAAAATTTACGAGTTATGGAAGAAAAGAAAAAGCGGGTTTCCCCGCCTTTCTTAATAGTCTTCGTCTTCTTCTTCCTCGTCGGTTTCTATGCCGAGATTTTCAAAGACATATTCAGGCTCAAACCACAAGAGGTCATTGACTTCTGTTTCTGTGGCTCCGTCAGGGAATATCTCGTCAAGCAATGCTTCAAGGTCTGCCCCTTTGCCTTCGTTGAGTATGCGGTCAAGAGTGTCAACGGCTCCGCTCCAAGCCTCAAATTCATCTGCATAAAATTCCTTGTAAAGTTTCATTTTTGTTTCCTCCTAAAAGTTGAAATGTATTTGTGATTAACTCAATCACTATAATTATTATAACACATATAAATCATTTGTCAATAGTTTTTTTAAAATTTTTTTAATTTTTTAAAAAATATTTTTTAGGGTTTTGCAATTGTTCCCGTTTAGGTGATTTGTAAATTTTACCGTTTGGGTGATTTACAGATTTTCACGTTTAGGGATTTAACTGTTTCGCCGTTTAGTAAAATTTACGAATTAATTTTTTGAGTTGATTTTGAAGGTTGATTTTGGGAGTTAATTTTCAAAGTAAAATTTACGAATTAATTTTTATCAATATTTTTAGTAAATTTTATTAAATAATTTTAAAAAAGAAAAAGCCGATTACTCGGCTTTCGGTTTCTTCCATAGAGTTGTAAAATTGTCGGCTTCGTCTTGGATAAAAACTTCGTGTGCTCGGTCTTTAGCATCAAACCCATATTCATCTAACAATTCCCAAATCCTTTCGTATTCTTTTGTTTTAAGAATTTCTTTAATAAATTTGTCGTCTTTTGGTCTGGTTAAGTATTTTGCTGTTGTGTAGTACATTGTAATATACAATGTGTAAAGTTCATAATTATCTGCCATAATAACCTCCACGTTTTAAGTTCGTCAACTGTTGATTACAATATAAATATATCACACTTTTTAAATTTTGTCAAGTCTTTTTTTAAAAAAAAATAAAAAATTTTTTATTAAATTTTTGCCACTAATTCATAGTAAAATTTACGAAAAATTCAATTATGTTTTTGCTTTAAAACTAAAATCAATTTTTAACCGAAATTTCTGCAAGTTAACAAGTAAATTTTACATTCTGACCGCTCCGTAGTATATTTATATTATTTAGGGTAAAATTTTTTTGCTCAGTATTTTTGCCCATTAAAAAGACCTAAAAATTGATTTGATAAAATTTACTTTCATTTTGGCATTTATCCGCTCTGCTTCTGTTTGTCGGTCTTTTGGTAAAATTTATTAAAAGTAAATTAAAAAAATAGGGCGATTACTCGCCCTTTACCGCCCAATTTATCGGTTCAAGTTTAACATTAAGTTCAGGTCGGAAATGTTTCAGCACCCAATCCTCAACGCAACAATTAGCAACGCTATCATAAAAGATTTTAGCATCAACCCATTTTTGAGTTTTCAAATCTCTAATGCTTACTGTAACTTTGTGGTGTTTGTCAGGATAGGTAGAATGTACTGCAAATTCTATGTAGTTATCCCCGCTTGCAAAACCGCCCCTGTAAATGTCTTTACCAATTACGAATACATTGTCCATAATTTTGTCCTCCAAATAAAATGTTTTGTAATTACCTTACATATAGTATTATACCACATATATTTTGTTTGTCAAGCATTTTTTTTTATTTTTTTTGAAAAAATTTTTCGGCTTTCAAGCGGGAATTATAGGGTAAATTTTACTATTTTATTGTCCCAAGCATAACACATTTTTTATTTTTTGTCAAGTCTTATTTGAAAATTTTTTAGTAAAATTTACCGATTAATCATAAAAAGAAAAAGCCGAACATCTGTTCGGCTCTCTTTTAAATTGTATCGCAACCGCAAGTTTCGGCATAATAGTCATCAACTATTCCATAACCTTGAACACCATCGCCATCTTTAGCATAGTCAAGTGCTTTAAGAAAAGCCTCTGTACTATCATAAGCCATTACCATTACTTCTTCGTCACCGATTACAAATCTGTAATAATTCTGTTCCATTTCATAAACCTCTCTTAAAATTTATTTGTGATTTCCTAATCACTATAACAAGTATAGCATACTATAACCTATTTGTCAATAGTTTTTTTTATTTTTTTAAAAAATTTTTTTGTTTGACTTTTCAACACTGTTTTTAGTAAAATTTACTGACTTTTCAATAAAATAATTAAAAGTAAAATTTACTCAAAGGCGGCAATAAAAAAGTTACCGATTACTCGGCAACTTTTTCAACTCTCGCTTCGGGATTTACCATATAGCGCACAGTTTTAATTGTTTCGGTAGGCTTTAAATCAATGAACATTTCTTCTGCTTCGGGATAGTCCATTAATACATCAAGACCTGACCTTGTAACTTCTCTTTCGATGCCATTGAAAATGATTTTGTCGCCTGCTTTGATTTCAAAAAATTTCATTTTGTTTTCCTCCGTTTGTTTTATTGTACCTATAGTATAACATATTATTTTTAATTTGTCAAGTGTTTTTTAAAGTTTTTTTTATTTTTTTTTAAAAAAAATACGGCTAAATCAAGGTCGCACCTTAAATCAGCCGTAGTAAATTTTATTTATTATCTGCTTCGTCAACTTTTTTAAGTTTATCTTCTATTTCTGTAAGTAAAACGCTTGTGTCATCTTTATCGTAAAATTTACCATCTCGGTATTCCCACGGCATTTCTTCCATAGGTACAACTTTCATAGTCAAGTCTGAATTTATTACTGTATAGTAAAGTTTACTTTTATATTTTAATATTGCTATTCTTTGCCAATCAAATTTTCCGCGAATTTCATCGTGCATTTCAATTACTTCGCACCGTTTCCATTTTATGAGTAAATTTTTCTCTGTTAACATAATGCACCTCACATTTCATCCGATATTTCTATACCTATACCGCATATATATAATAAAACAATTGATGCGACAATTAAAATAATTGTTCTCATTAGTTTTCTCCTTATTATATTATATTTATATTTTACACTATTTTATTAAAAATGTTAAGTTCTTTTTAAAAAATTTTAGTAAAATTTACAAAAGAAATAACCGAGAGAAAAGCCGAGCATTTCTGCCCGACCTCTCTATCCTTTCTTATTTATAATTATATTCGTGTCCTTCATAAATAACACTGTAGCCGTTATCAGTGCTATTAATTCTTTGGTGCCTTAATGCTTTTTGTTCTCCGTATTTCATACCGAAAACGAAAATTAAAGCCGCTACAACTAAAATTATTAAACCTTTTTCTGCTTTTGTCATTGATATGACCTCCTTGCTTTATTGTGTCTTTATTATAACATACTTTTATTTGTTTGTCAATACTTTTTTAAAAAAAATAAAAAATTTTTTGACCGCTTCGTCGCATTATTAATTAGTAAAATTTATCAAACATTCATCACATTATTAATTAGTAAAATTTACTATTAACCCTACAAGAAAAGCCGAGCTTTCGCCCGACTCTCTGACCTGATTTGGCTCATACGGGCTGGGTAACTACTGTTGCCCTACAACCGCATTTAACCATACACTCAACGAATTTGAGTGCGTCTTCAAGTTTTTTAAACTCTCCGACAACGAGATTGTCCTCGTCACACACTAAATAAAGCATAGTGTAACCTCCTCTTAAATTGTACCTTAATTATAGCATACTTCTACCAAAAAGTCAATAGTTTTTTTAAAAAAAATAAAAAAATTTTTTCCAACTGTAGCGGAACATAATAGTAAATTTTACTAAAATTCAACCTAAATAACCGAACATTTGTTCGTAAATTTTACTAATAAAAAGATATAAAAAATGAAGCGT
>Ga0326513_10003134_pt1 | contig 12028 bp, 5 predicted proteins | sample 2_2465_0518_D_FD_203654 | JGI IMG/M metagenome (GOLD analysis project Ga0326513, IMG submission 203654) | Bovine rumen microbial communities from UC Davis, California, United States - 2_2465_0518 | ecosystem: Host-associated > Mammals > Digestive system > Stomach > Rumen | place: USA: California... | reverse complement strand
ATATGCTACTAAACCTAAAGATTGATCTTCATGATATTTAGTAAACTGCATAAGACGTCTAAAGTTATTAATAGCATATGCCATTGAAGTTTCGCCTTCATCATAAAACTCAATATTATCATCAAGTCTCTTTATAGCATTAAATATCTGTTCTTTAAAATGCTCAGTTAATGATCCATCAACTTTAACTTTAGCATGAAGTTCTTCAAACTCTCTTTTAGTATCATCGATTAAATCATTGGTGTTCATAGCATTTTTACCATAAATCTCAACGATTTTATTATGCTCTAAATTATTAAGAGTTTGATGTATATCTTCTCGTCCACATTCATTATATTCATTAAATTCTTCATTTGATACATATCTATTTATAATAGCATCACGCTTTGATATATAGCTTTCTTTAGCACTAGTATGATCATCCTCTGCACCAAATACTTTAAAGTTTTCATAGAATTGACGAGGAATTATTTTATGTGATCTAGTACAATAATTAGTTAAAAAGTTTTGATAATTTTCTCCAGATCTAGTACACTTATCTTCATTTGCTGTAAACTCACCATAATTCTTTCTATAAAGATCTATATTATAATTAGCCATTTCGATAATATCTTTAAATGGGAATACAGCTACAGGTCTAGCACCTTCAATAAGAGAAAGTTTAATATATCTAGGAAGCTTATCTTCAACTTCATATCTATCAAGAATTTTTTCTTGAATAGCTTTATTTATTGGATCTTGAGCCAAAGCTGATGAAAGTAATTTATTTTTATCTAATGTATCTGGTTGATATACATTAGTAATTGCTTTCTTAGTAATTTCATTTATAGCAAGAATATCTCTTGATTTCATATCTGCGCATCTATCAACTTCATTAATAAGACGTGAGATATTACGATATTCAGAAACAAGATTTCTATAATTAGAAAACAATGAAGAATGATATCCGAATAACAGATTATCTTCATAGTTTTCTGCATCACCATAGACCATTCTAAATCCATCTTTGGTCATATATGAACTATATGGTCCACGTTGACTAACACCAAGATTATTATCGTAAGAATCAGAGATATATGTTCTCTGAATTACTTTTTGCATAATATCCATGGTATTAAAAGCAGAATTAGGATTATCGGTATTTGAAATATCTAATGAACGTTTAACTTCTTTTTCAATATCAGCAAGCTTACGTTTATTATCTCTTATAAATTGAGGAGTTAAACCATAATGGTCTGCATATATTGAAACATTTGTTTCGTTATTTAGATAATCTAAATTCTTATCATTATTATTTTTTTCCTTAGCCATTATTTTACCTCTGGTTTTTTATTCATGTATGTTAAACAATGAAGACCATGTCTAACACCTAATGGGAAAGTTCTCATAACTTCACCACTTAATCCTACGAAGTGAGAAATACTATTCATTTGTTTTATAGCTTCAGCATTAGCTTCATCAGAGAAAATACCTTGAACAGATACTTGATCACCATCGAAGTCGCCTCCAAGAGATGCCGGATATATAGAAAACATTTTCAATGAATCAGTAAACATATGCTCTATTTCATTTTCATTTTTATAAGATACCATAGGATATCGTTTATATAACAAACCATCACAATAAACTTCTTTATATTTATTCGCAGGAATTATATTCATAAGCGATGGATAAACGTGATAATAATCATCAACTGGATAACGACAAATATCTATACATTTATCTTTAAGTGATCTTTCAGCAATCAAATAAAAAAATTCACAATACGTAAGATTTCTAATGACCATATTAGAATTTTCGGAAGTTGGCATATCTTCTTCGGTTGCATTATTTATATCGATAATAATTTTTTTAGAATTAAGATCAACTTTAACTCTACATTGAATAGGGATTCTTTCACCATCAATACCTTTTATTGTAATAGGTTTAACTCTAAATTTTTTATTCTTTTTGTATAGATCCATATATTTACGTATATTATCAGATGTAAATTCATCTAAGAATGAAGGAGATATTTCTTTTGCTTCCATTTCTTTGGTTTCGTAATTATAAATAGAAATAAATCTTTTTCCTGAAACATAATTTGTTATCCATTGTTTTACACTATAAATCATAAATGGAGCAAAAATGTTTATAGCAACAGACATAGGAACCGCACTATGATAAAAATCAGTTTCAACATATTCAGGACGTTCAGAATTAGATACACTAGTTGAAATAACTAAACGTGCACCATAATCTGTAGTTTTACCTGTAATATATTTATTAATAAATCCATTTGCACCACCTATTTGTTTTAAGAAACCTTCAGCTATTTCATTCATAAGATCTTGACATTTAGCATATGAATTTGATTTCAATGGCATATCATAATCATCACTAAATAATAGATTATCAGTAGTTTTAATAATCTTTGCTAAATGTATAAGTTTTATATAATTCTTATTTATAACATTTTGCTTTCTTGATTTATAATCTACATCTCTATAAAATGCAGGAATAACTGGAAATTTATCCCAGAAAATAGCATCAATTGGAAAAGTTTTTAAGAATCGTCTACGAACTTTAGCAGTTTTAGTCATATCCTTAGTAACTCTCCAACTTATATGTGGCCACGCTTCTTTAAGCCAATCAAAACCAGATCCAAGTACTTTATATTTAGCACTTTCTGGTACAGTTTGACCTTTTGGAAGTTTTGTTACTTCTCCAACAGAATCAACGTAATATCTACCTGATCCAGTTTTCATATCTTCTGCTATATTCTTTTTAAGTCTAGATAATACATAAAAAGCTTGCGGATTCATAAATACATCATTTAATGAAATATAACCCCACAATTTTTCTCTATCTACAGTTCCAGGTTCACCAAAAATATCTTTAGAAAATAACCCGTTAGGATGTAATTCTGTAGTATTTTGAACAAAGTATGTTGCTGTAGTTACTTCTTTCCAGCCATGTAATTCTATATCTTTATTTATATTATATAAATCTAATACCATACTTTTAGCCATACTTTTAACCTCAATATCAATATATACTAATGTTTTCGGGTAAGGTTTAAAAAAAATAAAGGTGGAGGTTAACCTCCACCTCTTATATTAAAGAGATTTAACAAATTCTGTTATTTCTTTAAAATACTCATTCATATTAGTATTTTTGAATTTATCAATAGAATATTTTACTGAATCCACAAATATATTCAAACAGATAGAATAATAATTATCAGTATTCTTATAAATTATCACATTAGTATTTAATACAGTATTATCTTTTACAAATCCATAATTCTGAAGAAAAAGTATCGATTGTTTACGCTTCTTAGTACAAAGTTTACTTTCCATTTCTTCGATATTTTTTACATCATAAATGTATATAGATTCAATTTTTTCTTTTATATTATTATCATAAATTTTCACGTAATCAATATTTTTAGTTGTATCTTCTTCAAAAAATTTATTAATAGAATTTTCCAATTCTTTTATTTTTTCTTCATTTTTAATATCAGCTTCAAATTCTATAAATATATCACCTTCGTCTCCAAGTACAGATTTTTCTTTTAAATTTTTCCATTCATATTCTTCATCAATAAGGTCTTTTAATAAAGAAATAATCTTTTTATCCATAATTTTCTCCTTTGTTTTATGAATATAAATAGGAAGTGTCATAATTGACACTTCCTATTTTAATTAAAGAAGATCCATCAAATCTTTGTGTGAAATTGTTTTTGCATTAAACGCCTCTTCAAGATCCTCAGCATCTTTCTGAACTGTAGAGAATCCATTAGACTGTTCCTGCATAAGCGCATGTTTCTTTTCTGTTGCTACCTTAAGACGACGTTCGTTATCACGAAGATCTTCGACGACAGCATTAAGTGACTTGTAACCAAAGAATCCGACCATCGACGAAGTGATCAAATCTTTAGCAATACTATCAACATTCAAACCTGCTTCATTTACATCAAAGAATATAGATGTTGTATCAAGACTCATTACATCGATAGAATCCATCATATTCTTTGCTGCTTTTTCTTCAACTGACAGATCTTCAATATCGTGACGAAGCATGAGAACAGATCTTACAACTGACTGACCTCTTGGAGTTACATAACCAAACTGGTTATTCTTTGTGATTGAAACAAATGAAGAACATCCAGGAATACGAAGAACATTGATCTTGTCTTGAAGGTCCATAGTCTTGATTGTCGAATTCATTTCAACGCCGAAGAACTTTACCCAAGGTGCAGCAATTCTAGCATTGATAATGTTGTACATTTCATCTGTATCTTTATACTTAACATCATCTGGAAGATTGTTGTCAGCAATAAAGAAGTTGCAGATTCCGAGGTCAATCATCTTCTGAACATCCATGAAACATTCAATGTTATTCTGCAAGTTTGTTGAACCAGCATCAATTTTACAGCGTGGTACCAAACCTACAACTACTGGACGAGGCACATCTCCCGATACATCGTCAATCTTGTAAGTATTATTTCCGATTCTGAATTCGCTAGCACTATTAATATAGTTAGCAAGAGTTGCTGTAAATGATGGTCCGATACCAGATCCAGTACCGCCATCAGCACTAAATACTGAGATAATAATTGTTTGTACTGTCGGATGGAAAAGAACTTCTTCATAATATCCAATAAATGTAGTCAATGCATCAAGATTTTCCTTTCCATAAATGTTTGTTGTTATGAAATTCTTGTAATACGATTTTACGCGTTTTCTGTCTTTTCCTGCACCATCAGCATTCTTTCCACCAATCTTAAAGATTTGGTCATCTTTGAGATTATACTGTTTAAAGTCTGTTGATGAACTTGAGTCGATAGCGATCCGGTATGGCTTGTTTGGCAAGTTTTGAGCTAATACATTACCAATGCGTGCTCCACCCTGTCCCTGGGAGATAATAACAAACCTAACCTTCTGCTCGTTACTCTTTTTAGTAACCACTGTTGTTTCATTCATTTCGTCCATAATACGAAACCTCCATAATGTGTTCTACTGTTAGAATATATAATTATAATTTATTTTAATATAAAAAAAAATAAAATAGTGGGTGGCTGATCCACCCACTTCGTTAACCAATATGTCAACCAGTTTTTCCGTAAACTGATGTTGAGGTTTGAGGTAAAAATATTTTTATTTGTTTTAACCTACTTTGCACAACTATATGGGAATTGTACAAAACCTTTACCACCCATTTACTATATTAATATATTCATATATTTTTTAAAAATAATATAAGTTCAACTATAGGTATTATCATAATATATTTAAATACCGAGACAAAAACATTTCTATATATAATTGAAAATTATTAAAGGAGATATATATTATGAGTGAATCTTATATCGGAAAGAATGATATGATTGTTGTTGAAGATTCTGACTTATCTACATCTAATTCAACAGTTGTACATAATCTTCTTAATGGTGGTAGTATAGACACTAAAAGTCTAATTCTAGCTATTGAAAATTACAATGATACTAATCATCTTGGTATTGGAAAACGTATAAATTATGCTATTTCTACAGGACTTACATATATTTCTGTATTAAAAGCATATAAAAATGAATCAGGATCATGTTTTATTGTTATTGGTTGGGATAGTAACGGTAAATCATTTACAATGCAAGATGATAATGAACGTAAAGGTGCTATCATGAGTGGTCTTTCAACTCATGTAATTCCTAAAGAAAAAATTTGTGATGTTGTAATTGGTTCTTATGATAAAGATGTATTAACAGAAATTCTTTCATTTAAGACTGTCGATGATATTCCTGAAACAACATTGTTTGCTATTATTAATACATTATATAATGACATGCTTAATTATATCAGTTCTGGAAATTATCGCGGTGCTATCGAATTATTTAATTATACATTCAAACATAATAAGCTCAATGAATATAATTATAATCATAAACTTAAGGCTTATAATAAATATGTAGATGTATTCGTTAGGTATATTCTTGCTCTTAAAGATATTGTCATTGAATATAATGAATATATGAAAACAAAAGATAATGATACACCTACACTTAAAAAGAAGCATTTATTTAGATTCGTTGAAACAGAAGATGAAATTGATGCAATTATTGCTGAGAAAAATAAAGATATTATAAATACTCCTATATATGAAGAACAATTACCTTATTGGAGAACAGACATGCTTCAGAATACATTCTATGTATCCGAAGTACAAACATTTAAAGAACTCATCGATTATGAACATATGAGATTTGATCAAAATGGTCTTCCTTATTGGGTAGATAATTAATATTAGCGAATTAAATAATAGTGGGTCATTGAGACCCACTATTTTATTAATAAGTTCCATCTGAATCAGAATTCATATAGTCGTCACTAGTTGATAAATAGATTCTCTTATATTCAGAAGAATCTTTATCATCTGTGATTTGTGCTCCATTTTTATCATAGTCATATAAACCATAATATTTAACATTATCACCCTTGTATCTAGAAAGAGCATCATAATATTCATCTAAGTTTCCATTAAATTTTGATCCATTAATGAATCCTATTGTTAATGCGTCTATCGCTTTTTTATCAGTAATATTAAATTCTTGTTTTGCTTGAGAACGCACAAGTAATTCTGTATATAGAGAAGAATTTCTTTCCATTTCCATAGCAAAGTTTTCCATATTTTCAAGGATACTATAAATATCAACAAAATTAGCATTTTCATTTAAGAATTCTCTAATAAGTGTTTCATATGGTACGAGTTTAGAATAAGTACCAATATTATTAAGAAGTAGTTTTGCTTTATCTAATGGATTAGTTAAAGCTTCGAATCTATTTTGGAATTCTTCATCTAGAGTCAAAATAACCGATCTTAATGTTTTACCATAAACAGTTATACTTAATAACTTATCTATAAGAACAGATGATAATACAAAAAGATCTTTTCCACTCTTAATCATATTTATAACGAATTGTGTAAGCACATCTAATTTATCGGAAATTATTTCATTGATGATTCGTTGTAAAGAATAATCTTGTAATGGGTAAATAAACTCATCGATATCATAAATAAGTTCATCTACATTCATTACTAAATCATCTCTATTAGCTCCAATATAAATCTTTTTAAGATCTCTATCGTATGCACCACCACTAAAATCACCATATGTAATATTATTCTTTGGAATATCAGTAAATGTATATGTGGAAGTTTTAACATTACATACTTTAATACCTCTATTCGTATTTTTTGTAGAGAATGCAAAGAAACGCTTATCGGTACATGATAAAGTCCAGAAACCAGAATTTAATCCACAATTAGTAAATCCATGGCCTACATAAACTCTAACACCAGATGAATTTTCTGTATTATAAGCAAATAATCTATTATTAAGATAAATCAACTTCCAACCAGTTTGGTTATTATCTAATTCTTCAAGTAATTGATATGGATTACCTTCATTAAATAAATAAAGGCCTTTTCCATGATCATATCTCCAATATGTCCTGTTATCTGGTCCATAATATATTTCTCCAGAATGGATATCGGTTAAACTAGATGAATGAATTAAATTTGTATTAAAGTTTTTAATATAAATAGTATTAGTATCTGTATCGTTCATTAATGCAAATTCTTTACTAACTACAACATCTGTAATATTACCCATAGATTGTACAACTTCATCACTTGGAGTTTTCAAAATAAGAAGATCTAATGGGACAGATAGTGTCGTATTTTGTGCTCCTTCTAAACTAGGTACATTACTACTTACATTATTTCTTGACTCATTAGTAGTAAATGTTATAACATGCTCACCGTTATTTGTAGTATAATATAACTTATCATTACTTACTGAAACAGGAATAGCTAATCCGCTTACATCTTTAACTTTATTATTTTCGTCATATTTAGTAAGTGCAGATTTATTAGCTGATCCAATTGATCTATAAGTTTTAAATCCAGAATTAACTGTACCAAACATAATATAATAAGCTCGTAATGAATTTGTTTTTTGTATACTTGTAGACTGGTTAGTTTCTGGATCAGTTACGCTTATAAATCCAGTAACTGTACCAGTTTTTATAGTTTCACCAATTCCAGTAAATACATTAGTTTCGTCAATAATTTTAAATGTTTTTGAACTATCGACTATAACAGGATTGCCAGCACTACGTGTTGGATAAATAACTTTACCAAAATTACAATTTTGCATTATCCAATCGTCACCAGATGTTACCACATCTATAAACTTATTGTGTACCCATTGTTTTATACCATTATCGTTCTTTCCTAACAAAATTATTAAGTTATAATTATCGATAGCTGTTATTTCCCAATTATCAAAATCAGTAATTCCTGTACTTACTACATTATTACCATCCCAATAATATAATTCGTTTTCACTATTTACAAAGAAAGTTTGATCAATTAATTCGAAGAAATTAACCCATGTTCCATCATTTATATTAGTTTTGATAATTTCTGTACCATCACCATTAAGCCGTCTAATACCATTGTTTTCTGTATTATCTGTTCCTCCAAAGAATGTACCTTGTTTAGATACAATCATTGATTTCCAGTCACCAGTTATTACATTAGTATACTGAACTCTTTCTGTTTTTTCATTATAACCAAAAATACCAAATCTATCAAAACCTTCTAATCTTGTAGTAAGTTTATCTTTATATGGATAGAATAAAGCATAATTTTCTTTAGAGCGATCGTTAATACTCTTTAAGAATTCTTTTTCGTTATTGAATAATGATTTTAAATATGATTTAAGATATTCTTTATCATACAAGAACAAAGATTTAATAAAACCAATATCAGAAATCTCTCTAGAAAACATATTAAAACATAAATTAAAAAGATTAACAATTATGTTTTTGTCTGGTACATTTTTTAGATTCATTGCTTTTTCAGCAGTTTTAGATTTAGCTATATATACCAAAACTTTTACATTTTCAACAAGAGAATCTTTATTAGAATACATAAATATTCTTTCTAATTGAGTAGGTTCTGTAACATCGGTTTTAGCAAATACATATGCACATAATTCACTAAATGAATGACTTATATATGCAGCAGTTACGTTCTTTATAACCATAAAGTCATAGAAGTTATGTAACCATTTAATTATTGTATCTCTCATAGTAATCATTGGTACATTCGAAATATATCTTAAAATTAATTGTATTTCTTGATTTAATGCTATATTAGAATCTAATTCTTTATTCATAGCATTTACAGTTTTAGTATTGGAGCCTTTGATTGAATCGGAATCTAATGGAATACCGTTTTCGTCTAATACTGCTTCAGTAGCATCTATTGTTAATTCTGAACCATTCGGATCTATTTGGAAAGTTAATTTTCCCATTGCATTTACTGGATCATCGATATTATTTTTTGGATCCAATAAGAAATCTTGCATTTTTACAGTATAATCATAAGCAGTTCTATCTATAGCATCTTGGACATCAAATAATGATTGAACAGCCATAGATGTACCAAATATACCTCTTGCTTTATCTAATGATGCCGTTAGTGTTGTCATTGTTGGAAATTTACATCTTTCATAGAATGCTTCATTTACCATACGATTATAACCCCACATAGCATTTGAAGAGAGATAAATATAAATTTCTTTTATGTTTTTATTATTCAATGTTATATATTCTGTATTATTATATAAAATATTTTTTGCTAAAATTCCTGCTGCTCCAGTAACATTTTTCTTATATTTAACAGCATCAGGCAAATCATTTTGTTTTGGATATCTAGATCTAGAGACTTCGTATACAGCTTGTGAACCACCTTTTATAGCAGTCTTAGTTAATACACCATATCGATCGGATTGCTTTTCATTCATATTTTTATCTAAACCTGATACAATTTCATTAACTTTTAATCTAGCTTTTTCTAATGCGTTTTCTTGACTCCATTCGAGATTATCATATGCTTCAGAATATGATTCATTTGTATAAGCAGCATTTTCAGCATTCTCTTTAAGAGTATCAAAATCGCTATTTAAATTTCCTAAATATCCTTTATCAGAGTTCGTTTCTTCGTGACTTTTGAAATCAGGCATCATTTTTATACAATCCGAAGTTGTAAAAGCATAACGTTTGTCATACTTAACATCTGTAGTACCGAAATATCTAGGATATAAATAACCCTTTGGTAAGTCTGTGAAGAATCTTTTTATTTTTGTTACAGAAACATATGTGTATGAATTAACAATTAGAGCTTTAAGATTTTCAACTAAACTTTCTTCGAGTTCAACTATAATCTTATCTAATTCTGTAACAACTTGCATATGAACCAGATATTCTTCATTAATAGTGTATGTTTCGGGATTATTTGTCTTTATTAAATTCGCTAAAGTTATATGTGATAATCTCTCATCTTTATATTTTTCAATATTTTCAATAACTTTTTTATAAATATATAATAAATTATCGGCACAAGAACTATTTGCACAAGTAGACATATCATCAAATAGTTTTTTATATTCATATTCATAAGTTATACCATAACATTCGTCGATAAATTCTAGAGTTTTTGACCAGTCCCTAGCTAGTGCATTTTTTCTTAAATAATGATTATTATATGCCAAATCTGCACCACAATAATATAATCCCTTTATAGTTTGTACAAATATTTCATCAGGAATAAACATTGTAGACATAAGATTTTTTGTAAAATCTTCTATAATATTATTTATAAAGTTTAAAGTAGCGTTCTCTAATTGCTTCAATGTATCAGAAAGTAAATTCTGTAACATTGCTTTAGCTGAATCCAAATATTTATTTAAAAACCCACCAAATTTACCAAGAATACCATTTAAACCAGGTATCTTTCCTAATAAACCAGATGTTAATTCATTTAACTTTATTATACCATCAGATAAAAAAGAACCGACTTTACTAGTAAGAGACGAAGCTAAATTTGTAACACCATTTTTAATAGAAGAAAGAGATAAACCACCAGATAAGAAATTACTTACAAATCCAGCTTTACCTTTTGATGTCTCTTGTACTTCATTATCATAATTTGATAAGGCATTATTTATAGGTACATTTGATGAAATGTTTTCTAATAGATCGTTATTTAAAAGATCTGTAATTGCCATTTTTGTACTCCTAAAAATATATAGATTTGTCGACCAATAATAAAATAGATAGTGGATTTTAATCCACTATCTATATATTTTAATCAATATCATTACTGTTTTCATTTGTATTGTTTTGTTGAATAGACGTTTCATTATCCAAATTAGAATCATGAGGAATTAAGAACTTATTTTTAATTTCTTTAAGAAGTCTATTTATAGATTCTTTTATATCAGTATCAACAATAGATAATTTATTATCTTTCTTTTCAATCATATTTTTCTTAAGTTTACCCAATCTCACAAACATATTTTCTAAATTAACTCTAGTTCTTTTTTGAACTTTTGTTATTATTTCGTCTAATTCTGGTTTTTGAATATCCGTTACTTCAAGTTTTTTAACATCTATCGCTTGCCATATTATATCTTCTAATTCTTCTATATATGTATCAGCTTTTCTTTTATCTTCTACGATTTCAACGAAACCATTTCTATTGATAATATCATTACTATGATCTAACCATAAGAAATCGGCTGTTTGTAGCATATCACTAATAAAAAAATATTCTCTAGTTTTATTTATATCTGCATTAGTAAAACCAGTGATTTTAACTATATATGCAATAAGTTCTAAATAAAATTCATTTTTTATTGTTGAAAAAGTGTTCTTAAAAATCGATTCACATTGACATTTGTAATTTGACTCTAAAATATGAACACTATTGACAACATCTATAGTTCTTGAAATACTGTTCGAAAGCTCTGACTCTAATATTAAACTTAACATAGATAAAAACTTATCTACATCGAATGTTCTAATATTGTTAGAATTAGTTTCGGGTTTTTTATAATTTCTATTCTTTATTTTAAATTTTCCGAATTCAATAAATTCAGAATTATCAAATTTTTTTCCTATTCCATTTACCAATA
>Ga0326513_10003133_pt1 | contig 12030 bp, 9 predicted proteins | sample 2_2465_0518_D_FD_203654 | JGI IMG/M metagenome (GOLD analysis project Ga0326513, IMG submission 203654) | Bovine rumen microbial communities from UC Davis, California, United States - 2_2465_0518 | ecosystem: Host-associated > Mammals > Digestive system > Stomach > Rumen | place: USA: California... | reverse complement strand
AGGTCTATGAGGGCTTTTACGGGGAGGAGATGCGGTACCGCTCGCTTCTTTTGTATCCGCCCGCAGCGCACATGCTGTGTGTGCAGCTGCAGTCCGGGGACGAGGACAAGGCGGAAGGACTGGCCGGACAGCTCAGGGAGCTGTTTGTCAGGGATGACCCGGAGGCGCTGGTGATCGGGCCGGCCAGGGGGTCTCTTACAAAGATACGGGACCAATACAGGTTTGTTATCTACATCAAAGATATAAATTATGATAAACTGATTAGATGTAAAGACCGCGCGGAGGCATTTCTCGCCTATCTATGCAGGATCGGAAGAGACCCGCAGGTCCAGGTACAGTTTGATTTTGACCCGGTGAGCGCGTTCTGAGCGCGAATGTCCGCATGAGGCGGGCGGGAACGCCCGGACAGGCCTTTAAAGGAACCGGGACAACGATAGTATATAATTGAGGAAAGGCGGAAAAGATATGGCACTTAGATTGATCAGGGAACTGGGAGACCCCGTACTCGGAAAGAAGGCTAAGACTGTAAAGGAGATGACTCCCAAGATCAAACAGCTGATCGCGGATATGAAGGAGACAATGTATGATTCCGACGGCGTCGGTCTCGCAGCGCCCCAGGTGGGGATGCTCAAGAGGATCGTTGTGATCGACGTGAGCGAGGATCAGACTGCCCCGGTCGTACTGATCAATCCCGAGATCATTGAGCAGGACGGCGAGCAGACCGGATGGGAGGGATGCCTCTCCGTGCCCGGAAAGAGCGGACAGGTCACAAGGCCCCGCCACGTCGTCGCGAAGGCCCTCAACGAGGATATGGAGGAATTCACGATCGAAGGCGAGGATCTCCTCGCGAGGGCGATCTGCCACGAGCTGGATCATCTGGAAGGCCATATGTATGTGGAGCTGGTGGAGGGGAAACTCTACACCAACGAGGAGCTCGACGAGATGTTCGCGCAGGAAGAGGCACAAGCCGAAGAGGCATTGGAGGAATAAGCTTGAAGATCGTATTTATGGGAACGCCGGACCTGGCGGCAGAGGTCCTGGAAACAATGATGAAGAACGGCTGCGAAGTGACCCTGGCGGTGACGCAGCCCGACAGACCCAGGGGCAGGGGAAGGGGCGTTATCAAGACGCCGGTCCACGAGTGCGCCGACCGGTGGGGGATCCCTGTGTTTTCTCCTGTGAAGGTCAAGGTTCCCGAAGCGGTGCAGAGGCTTCGCGAGGAGGCCCCTGACCTCATCGTGGTGGCGGCCTTTGGCCAGATCCTCAGCAAAGAGATCCTTGAGCTCCCCCGCTACGGCTGCGTAAATGTGCACGCGTCCCTCCTGCCAAAATACAGAGGCGCCGCGCCCATCCAGTGGGCGGTCATTAATGGCGAAGAGAAGAGCGGCGTCACCATCATGCAGATGGACGCGGGACTCGATACCGGCGATATTCTGCTGCAGGAGGAGATCCCGCTGGCAGCGGATGAGACCGGCGAGAGCCTTTACAATAAGATGGCAAGGCTCGGCGGAGAGCTCCTGGTGAAGGCGCTCCCCATGATCGAAGAGGGGACGCTGACCCCCGTCAGGCAGGACGACAGCGCATCCAGCTACGCGTCCATGCTCCGCAAGGAGATGGGCAACATCGACTGGAGCATGCCTGCGGGGAAGATCGAGAGACTGGTGAGGGGCCTCAACAGCTGGCCCGGCGCCTACACCTTCATGAACGGCAAGATGCTCAAGATCTGGGGCTCCTCGGTCGCGGATACAGAGGCGAAGGGAGAACCGGGCACTGTCGCGGGAACTGACAAGAAGGCGATCTATGTCAACTGCGGTGAGGGCGTCCTGGCCCTTGAAGAGGTGCAGTATGAGGGCAAGAAGCGCATGAGCGCGCAGGCCTTCCTGCTCGGAGCCAGGGTGGAACCCGGACAGAAGCTCACACAGGAGCGTTGACAAGGCGGAAGAGCGGACTGCGAGTGTCCGCTTTACATAAAAAGCGGCAGATCTGATACTGACAGTTTGCCGCTTTCATTTTTTAAGGAGGAACGCACCGCGGGCCGCAAGACAGGCATAAAACGGGCGTTCCTGCCGGCAAGGAGCACGGATTTGAGCAAAACAGGCGAGAGAGAAGCCGTCCTGGAGATTCTGACCGGGATCAGGGAAAAGGGAACATACAGCCACATCGCGGTGAAGGAGATGCTGGACTACCTCGAGAGGCAGGGGATGGACCGCAGGCAGCGGGCCTTTGTCAAGAGGCTGACCGAGGGTGTCATTGAGCGCAGGATCGAGCTCGACGACATACTCCGCAGATACACCAAAAAGGGCGCCAGGATCAGGCCTGTGATCAGGGACATCCTGCGGATGGGGATCTTCCAGATCCTGTATATGGATTCCGTCCCGGATTCCGCGGCCTGCAATGAGGCGGTCAAGCTCACCAAGACCTATGGCAAAATAGAGCTCGCCGGATTTGTAAACGGCATCATGCGCACGGTCGTAAGGGAGAAGGAGGCCGGAAGGCTTGTGCCCGCCTCCGCGGAGGGGGCTGCAGGCACAAAGGGCGGCGCAGCGGCCGGAGACGGCGCGGCGGCTGCCGGCGCGGATCCCGCACAGGAAGTGACGGACCCCGCGGCGCTCTCCCGCAGATACTCGATGCCGGAGTGGATCGTCCGCATGTGGCAGGAGCAGCTGGGCACAGAGGAGACGCGAAAACTCCTGGCGGCCCTCCTGGAGATCCGCCCGGTCTCCATCCGCTTTGACGACCGGTGCGCCCCTGCGCTAAGAGAAGAGATCCTGGCTCAGATGGAGCAGAAAGGCGTCAGGATCGAAAAGGGACATTACCTGCCTTACTGCTACGACCTGACGGGCACCGACAGTATTTCGGAGCTTCCGGGGTACAGGGAAGGCCTGTGGACGGTGCAGGACGAGAGCTCCATGATGGTGGCGGAGGCGGCCGGCCTTAAGGGCGGCGAGACCGTCTACGACGTCTGCGCCGCGCCCGGCGGAAAGGCGATGCACTGCGCGTCGAAGCTTCTTGCGATCGCCGCCGGCAGTGATTCGCCGGAACAGACCGGCGAAGTGCACGCTTTTGACCTGAGCAAAGGAAAGACGGCGCAGATCCTCAGAAATGTCAGAAGAATGCACCTGTCCAATGTCGCGGTGGAGCAGAGGGACGCTTCTGTACCGGTGCCTGAGGAGGCGGGAAGGGCCGACGTTCTTCTGTGCGACCTGCCGTGTTCGGGGCTGGGCGTCATCGGGCGCAAGAGAGACATCAAATACCACGTCTCGCCCGGGCAGCTCGGAGAGCTGGCGGAGCTTCAGAAAAAGATCCTCAGGAGCGCAGTGCCCTATTTGAAGGAGGGCGGCGTCCTGATCTACAGCACATGCACGATCAATGAGGGAGAAAACGGCGATATCGCGCGCTTTATAGAAAAAGAACTGGGACTGAGCCCTGACCCTGTCGCCCCTTATCTGCCCGCGGGCCTTGAAGGGACAGACGGCGGACAGCTCCAGCTGCTGCCCCATGTGCACGGAACGGACGGCTTCTATCTCGCCCGTTTTGTCAAAAAACAGTGACCGAAAAGGAATATATAAATGCAGGAGACAACAAGAGATCTTAAATCCATGACTCTCGGAGAGCTGAAGGATGTCATGAAGGAAAACGGATTTCCCGCCTTCAGGGCAGGGCAGCTGTACAGGTGGATGCACGTCAGCCTCGCGAGGGACTACAGCGAGATGACCAACATCCCGAAAGCGATGATCGAACAGCTCTCGGAGCAGTATCCGCTGACTTCGGTAAGGATGATCGACCGCCAGGTGTCCAGGCTCGACGGGACGCAGAAATATCTCTTTGCCATGGGGGACGATTCCCTGGTGGAGAGCGTGTTCATGCGCTACAAATTCGGTAACAGCGTGTGCATCTCCTCCCAGGTGGGCTGCAGGATGGGCTGCAGGTTCTGCGCCTCCACCCTGGACGGCCTCTACAGGTCCCTGACGCCCTCCGAAATGCTCGAACAGATCTATGAGATCCAGCGGGTGACGGGAGAGAGGGTCTCCCATGTCGTGGTCATGGGGACCGGAGAGCCGCTGGACAATTACGACAACCTGGTGCGCTTCCTGCACCTCCTGACGGATGAAAACGGCCTCAATATCAGCCAGAGAAATGTCACCGTGTCGACCTGCGGGATCGTGCCCCGGATCTATGACCTCGCCGGGGAGAAGCTGTCCATCACGCTGGCCCTGTCCCTCCACGCTGTCACGGACGAGAAGAGAAAAGAGATCATGCCCATCGCCAATAAGTACACGATCGCGGAGCTGATGGAGGCCGGCAGGTACTATTTTGACAAGACGGGACGCCAGGTCACCTTTGAGTACAGCCTGATCAGGGACGTGAACGACAGCGCGCAGGACGCGCAGATGCTGGCGGAGCTGGCGAGGCCCCTGAAGGCGCATATCAACCTTATTCCCGTAAATCCCGTGAAAGAACGCGGATACAGGCAGACGCAGGAGGAGGGAGTGCGCGCATTTCAGAAAAAACTTGAAAAAAGAGGTATAAATGTTAGTATTAGAAGAGTATTAGGGCGAGATATCGACGGTGCCTGCGGGCAGCTTCGCCACAGACATCTCAAGGATCAGAAGCAGGAAAACGTGTCTGATAATTCAGGAGAGTGATTATGCCGCAGTCTTTTTCCATAACTGATATCGGTCTCAGGAGAGAGATGAATCAGGACTATATTTTTGCCAGTGATCATCCACTGGGTTCTTTGTCATGCCTTTATCTTGTGGCAGACGGAATGGGCGGCCACAGAGCGGGGGATCTCGCATCGAAGCTCACTGTCGAGACGGTGGTGGATCAGGTGGAGACCTCCGTGGGACTTGAGCCCGAGGAGCTCCTGAGGGAGGCCTTTGAGATGGCCAATACCAGGATCATCCAGACGGCGGCCAGGCACAGGGAATATTACGGCATGGGCACGACGCTGGTGGGCTGCACGGTCTGCGGCGGCGAGCTTCTCATCGCGAATGTGGGAGACAGCAGGCTCTATAACTTTAAGGACGGATTCAGACAGATCACGGTGGACCACTCCCTTGTGGAGGAGATGGTGCGCGCGGGCACACTCGACAGGAAGCTCGCGAGGATCCACCCTGAGAGAAACGTGATCACAAGGGCGATCGGCGCGGAGGAGCATACGATGGTAGACTTCTTCAGGCTTCCCCTCACACAGTGTGGTCTGATCCTCATGTGCTCGGACGGGCTGAGCTCTATGATCGATGACGACGAGATCGAGAGCGTGCTCGCACAGGACACTTCACTAAAAGAAAAGGCACAAACTCTGATCGCGCGCGCCAACAGCGCGGGCGGAAAGGACAATATCTCGGTAATACTGATCGACACCTCCCGGGATACGGACGGCGAAGACTCGGCCCGATGAGCTGAGCGGTCGGCTTTTTGGGGTAGTTTTCCGTAGAAGTGGAGGAAGAAAATGATTAAGATCGGTATGTTGATCGCAGACCGCTATGAGATCCTCGAAAAGGTCGGAACAGGCGGTATGGCGGATGTATATAAGTCAAAAGATCACACCTTGAACCGCTATGTCGCTGTCAAGGTACTCAAGCAGGAATTCTCCGAGAACGCCAATTTTGTCTCGAAATTCCGCGTGGAAGCTCAGGCGGCGGCAGGTCTGATGCACCCCAATATCGTCAATGTCTATGACGTAGGCGAGGAGAAGGGGATCTATTATATAGTGATGGAGCTGGTGGACGGGATCACCCTCAAGAATTATATCGCCAAGCGAGGCCGCCTGGGATATAAAGAGGCTGTGACCATCGCCCTGCAGGTCTCCATGGGCCTTGAAGCGGCTCACAGAAATCATATCATTCACAGGGATATCAAGCCCCAGAATATCATCATCTCCCGAGACGGCAAGGTGAAGGTCACGGACTTCGGCATCGCCAAGGCGGCCACCAGTGACACGATCACATCGAACGTCATGGGATCCGTGCACTACACCTCTCCCGAACAGGCCAGAGGCGGCTTCAGCGATGAAAAGAGCGATGTCTATTCCCTGGGCGTGACGCTCTATGAGATGCTCACAGGGGAAGTGCCCTTCGACGGAGAGACGACGGTAGCCATCGCGATCCGCCATATCCAGGAGCCGATGCCTTCGCCCAGAAAGCTCAATCCCGACATTCCGTACAGCGTGGACCAGATCGTCCTCAAGTGCTGTGAGAAGAGTCCGGACAGGCGCTACCAGAACATGCAGGAGCTCGCCGCGGACCTCAAGAAGTCGATCAGCGATCCCGACGGCGATTTCGTAAAGCGCTACGATCCCAACGATATGGGAAATACCCGCATGCTCACAGAGGAAGAGAAAGAGCAGATCAAGCAGGGGGCCAGAAAAAAGGCTGAGGCCATAGATACGGAAGCGGCCGCTTCGAAGAGCGAAGAGCCGGTCCGCAAGAGCCGCAAGAGCAGTAAGCGCAGGAAGGAAGAAGAGGAATTCGACGACGATGACGAGGAGGAAGAGGAGAGAGAGAACTCCATGGACAGGATCGCCACGATCCTGGCTGTGATCGCAGTCGCCATCATCTGCGTGATCGTATTTTTGATCGTCGGGAGCAGGACCGGGATCCTCCCCGGAAGCGGAAACAAGGAAGCTGTAGAGGAGCAGGCCGAAGAGATGGTCCTTATGCCCAATGTGGTGGGACTTGACGCGGCGGCGGCCAGATCCGCCCTGGTCAAGCAGGGACTGATCCCGGAGCTCACTTATGAGGAGTCGGACAAGTATACGGTAGGCGTTGTCATGCGAACGAGCGTGGAGGAGGGCACCCAGATCCCCGTAGGGACCACTGTGGTCCTCACGGTCTGCGGCAACAGCGGCACGAAGATCCCTTCCGTAGTGGGACTTACCAAGGATGAAGCCGTCGACCTCCTGACAGAGGCAGGTTTCAATGTAAATATCACGGAAGCCTCCAGTGAAGAAGTGGAGAGCGGATACGTGATCAGCCAGGACCCTGAGGGCGATGTGCAGGCCGAGGGCGGCACCTATGTGACGATCGAAGTCAGTACGGGTCCCGATATGTCAGGCAAGGTGGAGATGCCCAACCTGATCGGCATGACCGAACAGGAGGCCCGCAATACGCTGAACGCTTTCGGTCTCAAGACCGGAAACGTCAGAACGATCATCGATTCCGACCCGGACAACCGCGGCCTTGTCATCTCACAGGACGTCGAGGCGGGAGAGACGATCGATGAGGGCACGGCTGTGAACTTTGACATCGCCGGACAGCAGACATACAGCTATTCAGCTGATATCTCCGCGCCCACGAACAGCGAGGATCCGGATTACAAAGCGGGCACGTCCGTCCATATCACGATCGTGACAGAGGACGACCAGAAGCTCCTCGATACGACTACTTCCGCATTCCCTTACAGAATGGGCTGTACCGGGATCACCTCCGAATACGGAACGCTCACGATGACCTACGAGGTCACCATCGTAGAGACGATCGAGGAGGAAGTGGAGGAAGAGGTGCAGACGGAGACGGAACCCGCAGCTGCCCAGACCGAAGATACGACGGCGGCCGGCAGTACGGAGGAGGCGGCTGCGCCCACCGAGGAACCGGCTGAGACCGAAACTGAAGGCACGGGTACCAAGACGGTGACCAAGACGGTCGAGAGGACCGAGGAGAGAACGATCACCAGAGAACTCACTTTCACTCCCGAAAACTAAGCGAAGACGAAAGTTCTGAGAGACGAATATGAAAGGCAAGATCATCAAAAGTATTGCCGGTTTTTACGAAGTCCACACAGGGGATGAGATCTACAGATGCCGGGCACGCGGAGTATTCCGCGCGCTCGGCGTTAAACCATTGGTGGGGGATGACGTGGAGATCGAGATCACGGATACCGTGAGTGTCCCCAAGGAGGGAAATGTCGTCCGTCTCTTTCCCCGCAGAAACGAGCTCGTAAGGCCCAATGTGGCAAATGTCGACCAGGCGTTCCTGATCTTTGCCATCACGCATCCGGCGCCCAGCTACAATATGCTGGACAGGTTTCTGATCACGATGAACCAGAAAGGCCTGCCGGCAGTCCTGTGCTTCAATAAACAGGATCTGGCCACGGAGGAGGAGATCAGGGAGCTGCGGGAAACTTATGAAGCCTGCGGCTGCAAGGTGCTCTTTGTCAGCGTTCTGTCGCCCGACACACTGGGCGGACTTAAGGAGATCCTGCGCGGCAGGACCACTGTGCTGACCGGTCCCAGCGGCGTCGGCAAATCGACGCTGATCAACACCATCTGTCCGGGAGCCCGGATGGAGACGGGCGAGCTCAGCCGCAAGATCAGCCGCGGCAAGAATACCACCAGGCACGTGGAGCTTCTGGCGGGCGGCGAGGAGACCTATCTGGTAGATACCCCCGGATTTACTTCCCTCTATCTGATGGATATGGAGGCGGAGGAGCTCCGGCACTATTATCCCGAATTTGACGAGTACGAGGGAAAATGCCGCTTTGACGGCTGCGTCCATCAGAAGGAGCCGGGATGCGCGGTGCGGCAGGCGCTTGAGGAGGGAAAGATCAGCAGGATCCGCTACAGGAATTACAGCGAGCTCTTCGAGGAGCTTAAGAACAGAAAACCGGACTATTCTTCCAGGAGAAGCGGAAGAAAGCCGCAGCAATAACGCGATAGACAAGGACAGTACATTATGGCAAAAAATCTGATCATTATCGGTTCAACAGGGTCCATAGGGACCCAGACCCTCGATGTCGTTCGGACCTATCCCAACCTGTTCCATGTGACGGCTCTTGCCGCCGGCAGGAATACGAAGGCCATGGAGGCCCAGATCCGTGAGTTTGGCCCGCGCATTGTCTGTATGTGGACGGAAGAGGCGGCGGAGGACCTGCGCGTGCGCGTCGCGGATCTCGATGTCAAGGTCGTCACAGGCATGGACGGGCTGCTGCAGCTCGCCTCCATGGAGGAGGGAGATGTATTCCTCAATGCCGTAGTAGGCATGATCGGGATCCGTCCCACCCTTGCCGCGATCGCGGCCGGAAAGACCATCGCCCTGGCCAACAAGGAGACCCTTGTGACGGCAGGCCACCTGATCATGCCTGCGGCCGCAGAGGCGGGTGTGCCGATCCTTCCCGTGGACAGCGAACACAGCGCGATCTTCCAGTGCCTGAACGGAGAGCCGGCGAGCAGGATCCGCCGGATCCTCCTGACCTGCTCGGGAGGGACCTTCAGGGGCAGAACGACAGAGCAGCTGGCGGGAATGCACGCGGCGGACGCCCTCAAGAACCCCAACTGGGACATGGGCGCGAAAGTCACCATCGATTCCGCAAGCCTTGTAAACAAGGGACTGGAGGTCATGGAAGCCAAGTGGCTCTTCGGCGTCGGTGTGGACGATATCACAGTAGTGGTGCAGCCCAAGAGCATCATCCACTCCGCGGTGGAATTTGTGGACGGCACGGTCATGGCGCAGATGGCCATGCCTGACATGCGCCTGCCGATCCAGTACGCGCTTACCTATCCTGACAGGCTTCCTCTCGATATCCCTGAGGTAGACCTGTTTGCGCTGGGCCGGATCGACTTTATGCGCCCGGATACAGAGACGTTCCGCGGACTTCCCCTGGCTTACCGCGCGGCCCATGCGGGCGGCACACTGCCCACAGTCTTCAACGCCGCCAACGAAGAGGCGGTAGCATGGTTCATGAAGGACAGGATCGAGTTCCTGGATCTCTATGAACTGATCGAGTCGGCCATGGATGCGCATACAGTGATCCCGGATCCTTCGCTGGATGTGATCCTGGAGACAGAGAAATGGGCGAGAGAATATGTGCGCGCCCGGATAGAGACACTTTAAGGAGATAGAAGATAAAATGAAATTAGGTATCGTTGGACTTCCTAACGTAGGAAAGAGCACACTTTTTAACGCACTTACCAAGGCGGGCGCGGAATCGGCAAACTATCCCTTCTGCACCATCGACCCCAATGTGGGCATTGTTCCCGTTCCGGACGAGAGGATCCGCCTTCTCGGAGAGATGTATCATTCCAAAAAAGTGACGCCGGCAGTCATCGAATTTGTGGACATCGCGGGCCTTGTCAAGGGCGCCTCCAAGGGAGAGGGGCTGGGCAACCAGTTTCTCGCCAATATCCGCGAGGTGGACGCGATCGTGCATGTTGTCCGCTGCTTTGAAGATGACAACGTCATTCACGTGGACGGAAGTGTGGATCCCCTGCGCGATATCGAGACGATAAACCTCGAGCTGATCTTCGCCGATCTGGAGGTCCTTGAGCGCCGCATCTCCAAGGTCGCGCGCACAGCCAAGATGGACAAGGAGGCCGGCAAGGAGATGGTATTCCTCAAGCGCCTCAAGGAGCATCTTGAGAGCGGAAAGCCCGCCTCTCTCCTCGAAGATCTCACCGAGGACGAGCAGAAGTGGATGCAGACCTACAACCTTCTCACCGACAAGCCTGTGATCTACGCGGCCAATGTCTCTGAAGATGACCTCGCGGACGACGGCGCAGGCAACCCCGGCGTTCAGAAGGTACGCGAGTACGCCGCGCAGACCGGGAGCGAGGTGTTTGTGATCTGCGCGAGCATTGAGGCGGAGATCGCGGAGCTCGACGACGACGAGCGCGCCATGTTCCTGGAGGACCTGGGCGTGACGGAGGCCGGTCTCGACAAGCTGATCAGCGCCAGCTACCGCACGCTGGGACTTATGAGCTTCCTGACGGCGGGAGAGGATGAGACGAGAGCCTGGACCATCAAGATCGGGACGAAGGCTCCCCAGGCGGCAGGAAAGATCCACAGCGATTTCGAGCGCGGCTTCATCAAGGCCGAGGTCGTCAATTATAAAGTTCTCCTGGATCTCGGTTCCCTGTCAGCAGCCCGCGACAAAGGCCTTGTCGGGATCGAGGGCAAGGATTATGTGGTCAAGGACGGAGACGTGATCCTGTTCCGCTTCAACGTATAACATATGAGCTTTTGAAGAGCCTGTCCGGCGATGCCGGGCGGGCTTTTTTTTTGCCTGTTCAGGGGCTGAAAAAATTGGCGACGGAAAAGTGTCGGAAATTATGACAAAATATCGGATTTTTCCGTTTTGGCGGGCAAAAAAGTGCAAAAAATCAATATTTTGGCAGGGCGGAGAGGGAAATCCCATAAATTGTGGATTGTCAAGGGATGATCCCCTCCGGCGGGAGTAGAAAATATCCGTGATTCCGAGGCAAAATTTAGCAAAATTTAAGAATAGAAAAATCCGCTAACAGAGAAATGTTGTGCTATCATAGTACAAGAAACATAAAATGGAGAAGGAGTTTGGACAGAAATATGGCGGATATGATGGGAGATATGGATATAGCGTTTCCGAATCTGGGGATCTACCTGAGCAATGTCCCCAAGACCATCATGATCGGCAATTTCGGGATCGCGCTCTACGGCATAGTGATCGCACTGGGGATGATCCTGGGGCTGACGCTCGCGTCAAGGATCGCGAAGAAGACCGGGCAGGATCCGGATATGATCTGGGACCTCGCGGCGCCCCTTCTTATCCTTTCGATCCTGGGAGCCAGGATCTATTACGTGATCTTTATGTGGGATTACTACAAGGATGATCCCATCCAGATCTTCAACATCCGCGGAGGCGGACTGGCTATTTACGGGGGCATTATCGCGGGAGCCATCACTCTTTACGTCTACTGCAAGGTGAAGAAGCAGAAATTCCCGCTCGTCCTCGACACAGTGATCTACGGACTTCTGGTGGGGCAGATCCTCGGCAGATGGGGAAACTTCTTCAACCGCGAGGTCTTTGGCGAATACACGGACAACCTTTTTGCAATGAGGATCCCGGTGAGCATGGTGAGGGAGAGGGACATTTCCCCGACGATCGCCGCGCATATGACAGAGGGGACCAACTATATACAGGTGCATCCCACTTTCCTGTACGAGGGAATGTGGAATCTGGCTATCCTCATACTTCTGCTTTTGTATCTTAAGCACAAGAGGTTTGACGGGGAGATCGCCCTTTTATATTTTGCCGGCTACGGCATCGGAAGGGCGC
>Ga0326513_10003132_pt1 | contig 12036 bp, 13 predicted proteins | sample 2_2465_0518_D_FD_203654 | JGI IMG/M metagenome (GOLD analysis project Ga0326513, IMG submission 203654) | Bovine rumen microbial communities from UC Davis, California, United States - 2_2465_0518 | ecosystem: Host-associated > Mammals > Digestive system > Stomach > Rumen | place: USA... | reverse complement strand
GTTCCACATCATCAATTATAAGGGGAATTTAATTCATTGGTGATGCCGTATGATTTCGCTCTGATACTTGTCACGGACTCGTTTCAGTTCAGCCGTACTGTTACCGTCTATCATGTGGTTAACAATCGCATTCATGCTCTCCATCATGAATAGATCAGTCTCTTTTCTTTGTTCCGTGGCAGTCTCAAGAGCACCAATCCTTTTTTCGTGGTCATCCAATTTGTGGACAGGGGATAATGCCCATTTGATAAATGCACCGATAGCGGTCAATCCGCCGACAAGCCAAAACAGTTGGCTTAATGAAAAAGTGATGTCAGTCTGCATGAGGAGCATCCCCCTTGCGATAGTTGTAGGTAGACACTCCAATCAGAATACCAAGCAGTGTGCCTGTGGCATTCAGAATCTTTGCAATCTGTTCAGCGTTCTCGATACCTATTTCCACAACGTACCATGCCAGTGCCGGAAGACACACCAGACCGACCCATTTGAGAATCTCATAAACACGGTCATTCAGCTTCATGATTACTCTCCTTATTCAGTTGGTGCTTCGTACTGCGTGTTGAATCTTTCATTCAGCACGATGTTCCCATCCTCGTCCTGCAATGTCAGAGCCACACCAAGATAGTCTGTTGTTGTGACTGCGACTGCCGCTCTCTGATAGTACAGTGCCAGTCCTAACGCTAGGGATGACCGTGTATCAATCTTGCTGTTGATGACGTCATCGGGTCTTTTCTGTAATTCTGTTACGAAATAGTACATAGTTTTTCTCCTTTTTAAGATTATTCAAATACCTGTTTTCCTGTGCCATGTGGGAAAACAAACATTTCAAAGTGATATTTTGCCGACCATATTCTGCCTGCGAAGTTCACAAAAAGACCTAATCCATATAAGTTCCCTGCTCTGTTGCAATAGGCTACACCTCTTGATGTATTTGCAAATGTTGGCAACATGTCACCGTTAAATAATTTTTGCCCTGTATTGTTTTCCCCCCATACTGCACACGAACTAACAGAACCACTGTATGACAATCTAGTGGCAACGCAAAAAGCAATGTCATCTAGTTCAAACTGATATGGTGTGGGAAGGTATGCATCGTTAGCAAACACATTTGTCTGTACGCCAACCGCTCTGCCATCTGCCAGTGAAATATTAGATATTGGAATCCATAACCTGCCGTTGTCGGTTGTTAGATGCTCAATTAAAATGTTATTTCCGCTTTCTACTGTGATTTTGTACTCACCATTGCTTGTAGTTGCAACTCCTGTTGGCAGTGTTAGTTTAATCGTTGACCTGTCATAGTAACCACTCGCCAGTGTAGCGACCGCTTCCGACAGCGTTTGGTCTGATGCTCCAGTCACTGAGTTGGCATAGGTTGTGAGTGCATTTATAGCGTCTGTAAGAGGTTTAGCCATTTACACCCCCAGTGCCGTCATAGCACTTGAATAATCATCATAGAGAGCATCCAGTCTGCTTTTGTCCTGTGCCGACAGCAAGCCGTCTGCTGATGTTGTAGCGTTCGCAATGACCACCGCACCTGTCTGACCGTTCACTGACTGAACTGGTGCAGAGGTGATGTATCCTGCATCATTCGTAAATGCTGACACGTTTGTCGGCACTGTCGGAATGGTAGGTTTGTTTGACAGGTCATTGTAACTGCCACTTGTCGCAACTGTCGCAAGGTCGGAACTATTTGCTTTCGGTAACAATGCCGATGCCATCTCGGAATCTGTCACATACTCGGAAGGAATAGCGGTAAGGAATCCACTGTCATTTGTCAGTTGGCTTGTCTTGGTCGGAATGCTTGTATTGCTTGGCAGTGCTCCTACATCCGAAGCGTTCAGAACCACTGCACCAGTCTTGCCGTTGACTGACTCAACCGCTCCGCTTCCACCCTGTCCATCGTCACCCTTCTCGCCTTTGGGGATGCCCAGTGTCAGAACACCGTTTGAATAAGATGCCGTTGCTTCTTCGTCCGGCTGAAGCGTGACTGCTTCGGCTGTCATGTTCTGCCAAGCATTCATAGCAGACTGGGCTGCACCGATTGTCTGTGTGATGACATCTTGCTGAACTGGTGTCGGTTCGTAATCACTCGGCTGTGGTCTTGCCTTGACAGGGATGTTGATTTTATATTCCGTTTCACCATCGTCTTCACCGCTGTGCAGATAGATGTAGGCAACGATCTGTCCTGAAGACTGAAGCAGCTCGTCTGGAATCGCAACACCATCCGCTCCACCGATGACAGTCATTGTGGTGTCGGTATTCGGAACGGCAAAGTGAACTTCATAGGCTGTCGGTAACTCTACTCCTGTGGGAAGAAGAATCTGACCATAGTCCCACTGGAAGAGAGCTGTGGTAAAGCACAACCTCTGACTGATGTCGGCTTGTACAATGTTTAAATCCATGTCAGTCCTTCCTCTCAATCAAGCAGTCCGGCAGAATCTCATAGTCCAGTTTGTCCAGTTTAATCCACCAGTTTCCCTGTGCATCCTGTCTCATGCCTGTGACGGTCATCCTGCCCTTGTTGAATGCGACACCGCTTCCGATGTGAACGATCTGATCCATTCTGCCATCACGGCTGTCTACCTCATCCACATCGTCAAGGTCAAACCATCCACCGATGAGGGAGTTATATCCCCAATTTTTTTCGTAGTTGATTCGCTCAACGTAGAAGCCATTGCTGACTACTTCAGAACCGATAGACAGAATCTGATCCGGCTCATGGGATGGTGTAGGTTCTTCGCCTTCAAAAATCTTCGGACGGAACACACCAATGATTCCGCTGACTCCGATGCGACTGATAGTGACATACGGCACAGGCTGATTCTGTCCAAGGAAATACACCGCATTCTGCCCATTGTCACTGTCATAGATCGCAATGTGTGAGTATGGGCATTCAGGACACTCTCCCCACACACAGATATCTCCTGCCTGTAACTCTGCCTGTAATCCGATGTCGGTACAGAAATCAAGGATGCCGTTCGTGTTCCGATTATTGGCAATGTCTTTGACATAACCACTGGATGTGCAGGAAATGGTCTTGCCACCGAGGTAAGGGAAATACAGTCCACTGACGAGATCCCAACACTGGTAAGGCTGATGTGCCGGAAAGCCGTCAACATCCACATACCGCCCCAAATACTTCGCTTTGAAATCATTGTAACTGGTCATTCGCTCTCTCCTTCTACCTGTTCAACAGGATGCTCATAGAATTCTGACCGAAGCAGTTCGCCAGTGCTTGTCAGAAGAACACAGCCTTTGCTCGGTGCTGAACTGATTGCGGCATACATCAATACTTTGTGGAATTCCGACTCTGCGTTGTTAATGTCATCCCACGTTTTGAAGTTGCTCGGAAATGTTGCGCTTCCGTCTGCATTGTTCTGAATTTCCATTGTTATGTATCTCATATCTATCTCCTTATACGAACGGAATTAAATGTGTGTAGGAATTACTGATATGGCAATCAGCCGTGATGCCAGTGAACGAAATCGTGTCTCCTTTTGAAAGAACATAGGACACTGGCATAGCCTGTGGAACTGAATTGGTAGTCAGTGCAATTGCTCCGACCTTCACGTTATTGATACTGATTTCCACATACGATCTAGTTGCAGAAATGATGCTGGAAGTGAACTGACCATCTGACGGTGCTGTGTAAGACCAGTCTGATGTTCTGATGGCACTCAACGGAGTCACTGTGCTTGAATAATCCAGTTTGTGTGCGTTCGCTTTCAGTTCCCTGTTTGTAGGTGCGTGCCGAAGAAATGCTGTTGAAGCAAGTCTGCTGTCACGAACCTGTGGAGTGAACATCAAATTTGAAACTGTCACTCCGCTCTGAATAATTACGAACACACGATATGTGGTGTTATAGGAAAGTGAAACTGTCGCTCCACTGCCGTAATCGTTCGCCAGTGTGTTGCCGTTCGTGTCCTGCAACTGGATATAGTAAGAAGTTCTACTGCCACCTTCAGGACACCCATTGAGGATGTAGTCAATTGCCCTCGGTGCAGTGAATTCTCCTGTTTTGATATAAGAATTCCCATCAGTAGCAGTGCCGTTGGCTGTACATCTTCCCCATGTATCAAACGAGAATGTGACTCCTCGCACTGTTGAGTTAGATGCAGTGCAGTCCAGTAAGTTTTTGATACCGTCATTCGCCATGATGGCTTCAAATCCGCTCATGACATTCTGCCAAATAGCAGGATTTGACCTGTCATGTATGTGCATGTTTCCAAATACGCAGAACTCGCTCTCATCCCATGAAAAAGTAGGAAGTCCTTGCATCAATCGGCATACATATGTTGCCGTACTGAACAGGTCTGAAACAGTGAATTTGAAATCGTACTGCTGCGTGTATGAAAACGAATTGCTGAAGGTCATGCTCTTGGAATAACTCTGCTGACCGTTACCACTGATTGCCTGTGTATAGGTTTCTGTATTGCCGTAACTGGAAGCACTGTGCAGTTTGGACTGAACCGTGATGGTCAATGAGTTTGTGCTGTTTCCGTATTTTCCACCATAGGCTACTCCGCTGACCTTGCCTGTCGCTGTTGATCCAGTTGCTGAAGGTCTTCCAACGGAAGCCGCCAGTCTTACTGGAGAGTATCCCAACAGAGTCCATGACTTCGTTCCGCTTGCCGATGTTCCTCGCTTGTCCTTGACAGTGACTTTCAGATTTGAAGATGTAACACCGTCAAACGTGAATGTGATTGTCTGCGATGTGCCACTCAATGAATAAGTCTGTGACTTCGTTCCGCATGTCACTGTTGCACTGGCTAACTGTGTATATGAACCGCTGACTGTCAGAGGAATCGTTGCCTTTAACGTAGACATTCCGCTGACCATCTGCCCACTGCTGACCACCGAAGAAGTCTTTGTGTTGGTGTCCGTGACGGTGATAGTTCCAACATTAGGATGGTCAACACTGGTATTTATCTGCAAAGTGAATGTGGCAGTTTTCGTGCCGATGTTTGTAGAACCGCTATAGGTCACACAAGTTATCGTGCATGTCGCAGTTTTGCTGGTCGATCCGAACTGACCTATTACTGAATACGGAACGGAGAATGAAGCACTCGCTCCCACTCCTGTCTTCTGCGTTGACCATGAACCGCATGACAGTGTGACTGTGTGCGTGAAACTGGATGATTTGCGGTTCGTGTTGATTATTACCGATGCACCGCTGCTTCCGATGGTCAGTGGATTCGTTCCGGCTGATGGTGTTGATGCTCTTGCGATTGTCGGAAGCTGAATCGTGATGTCCGTATCGAACGAACCGCCCATAGGACGGTCACCGCTTGCGTTCGCAGAAATGGTTAATGTACCGTCTGAATTATGGACAACATCAGTCCAGTACATATCACTGGTGTCACCACCCACATCTACCCATGATGTGTCAGAAACCGTTCCAAAGTTCCAAGTTTGAGATGCGGAATGGCCGCTCATTGAGATGGTGAAATCTCTATCGTCATAGTTGTAGGCAGAACCGCCTGTGACTCGTTTCTGCAAGCGGAATTCGATTCTTGAATAGTTTCCTGCGATGTTCTGTGATGAACGTGCAAGGACTCGCATTCTCGCATCGTAATCACCCCATGTAGGACTAGTCCAGTAATCAAGTTCTACCCAATCTGCACCAACATATACCATAGGCTATTTCTCCCAAAAAACACCGAATTGAAAGGTGTTGTGAATCGTGTTCTGAAACCCTTGGAAACGAGAATTGATCCCCGTGTCATCATCTGCGATTCTCAAATAGTTCTCGGCAGTCAGATTCACCGCTTCGACCGTGTCCTGTTCAGCCGACAATGTTACGTTGCCCTGCTTATCCATGACACGCATACCCAGTTCAGTAAACAGCGACTGATAATCGGAAATGATTGCTCCTGTGTTTGGATTCTTCCGTGCGATATGCATGCCTTCGCCATCGTAAGTAATGTTTTCAATCGAGCCAGTAACGGCATCGTAAGCAGTGACTTCCAGTGCCGAAGTCAGCACCGAAGCAGCAGTGATGAGGTTTCCGTCAATATTTCCGGCTGTGATGAAATCAGCATTGAAATTTCCGTCAATCGTCCAAGCCGTGCGGAATGGACCGTTATATCCGTTCGTACTGAAACCGATACCATTACGGTTCATTCTGATGACATTGGTTGCTCCTTCGATTGTGGGAGCATCCATGATTAAGATTTCGTTAGGCTGACCTGAAGCGTTTTGATTAATGACCACATAGCCACCAAGTCCACCGCTGATTAATGCTGTGGCTCTCTGAATGGCTCGCTCCAAATTAGAAACAGTGGTATCAACTACTTCATTGATCTGTTCTTCCACTGGTGAAGTGATGGTGTTGGCAAGGCTCGCCTTCTTCGTTCCCAGTTCCATCTGAATGTATCTTTCAGACAGGCAGTCAAAGGTATATGAAATCACCTTCATCGATACGTTGAAATCAAGATAGATGATGTGAACCGTATCACCTAAAGAAACACGCTCCAGTGGTGCTACTGATTTGTATTCCTCGGTCTGCCACAACTGGACAAAATCGATTTTTAAATTGTCTTTGAACGGCAGTCCAAGGTTATTAGCCTTGATGTACTGTGTGGCACGGTTATTCAACTGCTCTACTGTCGGAGCATCATCAAAGTCTGACGATGCATCAAACGTATAGATTTTCTCCGTAGGATATGAAGCGTGATTTGATATGTACTGAATATCTCCGCTGACCACGTTGTCATCCTTCTCCCAGTAGGCAAGGCATCCAGTGTAGAAATCCTCGGTGCTTCTCTCGTTATTGAAATCCGTCAGATTCTTTCCATAGCGAACCGTTACACCCCTGTCAGAGCCACGATGTGCGTGTAACTTGACTGTGTATCCATCCCACTCAAATTCGCCACCAAACGTGTCTAAAATGCTCCCTTTGACACCGCCTAATCTTTGACGGAAGGAAGCAGGAATCAATTGTTTGTACAGTGACTTCGTATTTGAGATGCTCGTCCATACAGAAAAAGGATTTGTCAGCAAACTATGACTGACTAATCCCTGTAATGCCGGAACAACACCAGTTGCAGTGAATGGTGCAACAGGAAAACCATTTAGATCATACGAAATATGCTGTGCGTTAACGATTATCCGTTTGAGCTGCTTCGTGACTTTGTAAATGCGGAACGGCTGTGGTGAAGAAATCTGATTCGGCTTTGCAAAGATGATTCTCCGCTCGGTGAGTTTAGTGGCATATTTGCCGTCAATCGGATATGTCAGTGTCAGTTCGTATAAGCCGTTCAGTTCTTCATCCACCTCACAAGAAATGGCATCAGCCAATCTGCCAATGCCATTTGATGTGAAATTAGTTTCTGTCTGTTCATATAAGGTACAAATCATATTTCGTACCACCTCGGTATAACTCGCACGCCACTGAATCCACTGTATGAGAAATAGTTTGCTCCACTCTTCAGAGTTACGAAGCCTGTTGTGCTGAAAGTAACGTATTGATTCGCATTTGAACTGCCGTGATAGCAATCCATCAGTTCGCAATCGATGTCGATATAATCGAACGGAGAATCTGCCACCGTGATGTAATAGGAATTAACATTCAGTGTGCCGTTTCCCCATACTCGGATGATAGGCTTGCTTTCAAACAGTGTTGGATTTGTCAGCGAAGCCGGACTGGTGAGCCTTATACTGTTTACTCTTCCGGTGTCCGACCATACATAACAGACACCGATCGGCAGCGTTACCGTCTGACCGCCTACATTCGTCTTAACTCTCTCACCGCCCACATTCAGAACCTGTGCTCCTACTGTAGGCTTTCTCCCAGCCACATAAACATCACGGTCAGAAAGCCACGCTCCAGTCAGTGTCTCGTTATTGTAGGAAGCATAGAAAGGATAGGCATGGATTGCTCCGCTTGTTATGTCAACATAACCGCCATAGACAGTCTTTCCGAAGTTGATCGTTGCCGTCCTTGGGTTATATCTTACAAAAGCGGTGGAATGCCCTTTTTGACATAGCATCGGATAGAACGTGATGTTTGAAACTGTGACTCCTGCCTTCACACGAAGATAGAAGCCGTAATTCACACCCTTTTCCAACCTTACAGGAACAATCTGTGTCGGATCGTAAGAAGAGCCGGATGCATTGCCATTCCAGTCTTTCGCCCTTGCACCTGTGCTTCTATCCCAAAGGAAACAGTAGTAAGTATCGGAAGAACCGCCTTCCGCACAGCCGCTCAACTGGTAATCGCCATCATCCAAATTCCATGTAAAATTGATAATGAAACTAGCATCCTCATCCGCAGTGCCGTTTGCAACAACCGTGCCGTCTGACTGTTTGGTGTATGTGATGCCGTGATCTGTGCTACTTGATGATGTGTTCTGAAGCAGATTCTTCTGTGATGCGTAGACAGTAGCCTGTGTGCGACCGACAAACGGTCTGATATTTGTAGCACTGGGATTGCCTGAGCCTTCCTGTAACGGTTCAACTGCGAACTGTAAATCGTCTATAGTCACCAACGATGCCATGTTGCGGATGTAGACAGGGTTACCGGACGTTGTTTCTGTAACTGAAGACACGGGAACAGATGTTTCACCGCTTTTGAGGAAGCGTTGGGGCATGGCATCGAATGTCAGTTCGACAACGCCGGCATTCACATCGTACACATCCGGAACAAACGCAGCTTTGAATGATGCCATCCGGAACTCATTCGGTGTCTGAGTCTCTTCATATCTGCAATACCCCCAACAGGATTCCAGGAAACTTCTCATTTCCCTCATGTTCTGCTGCATATTCTGTGTGATATACATTCTGACATTCAGTGTGAGATTGTTATATTTGCCATTGCTCAGCTGTAAAGCACCAGAGCGCCCCGCAATCGAGACGCTCTGTACATCTTTGGCTGCTCCATCTAAGAAATTAGATGTGGCAATATAAGCACTGAAATCAGAAAAGGATTTGCCGTTGAATGTTAATTCATTACTCATGCGAATACCTCTTCGTTCCTTTTGATTCCGTTCGTCAGATAATCCTGGATATACTCAGCCAACGCTCTTGGATCAGGATAATCAGATGCATTCACGTTGATCGTGACACCACCGTAGTTTGTGGTGCTGTTGCTTGCCGGATCTGATCCCAGGGTACCGTTATAGGCCAGCTCTGCAGACAGCGGAATGTTAACTGCTTCCTCTGCCATATTCTGCATCGCATCAGTGACAAACTTAGCATTATCATCAATACCTTCAGCCATACCCATCGGAATATACTTACCGATGGTATTTTTCATCAGTTTGGATGGTGATGCGATACCGAAGAATGACTTGATGGAATTCCATGCGCTTCGTGCAATGTTCATCAGAGCATTGCCGATCGCACTTGCCATGCTCCAGATACCACTGACGATGCCGCTGATAATATTCGAACCGATGCTGACCCAGTTGAAACCGGTGAACTTACTTGCTGCCTGTGAGATCAGGGAACCGATACCGGACAGCACCTGTGGGATAGCCTGGATAAGACCGGCAGCGATCCTTCCCACGATTGCAAGACCTTGGCTGAGGAACTGCGGAAGATTGCTGATGATTGTGCTCACAAGCTGTCCGAGCAGACTGCCGATTGCTCCCAGGATCGCCGGCAGCCGGCTGGTAATACCGCTGACCATCTGCAGGATGATTTCGCCACCATTCTGAAGGAACTGCGGTAAGTTCTGCATGATCTGTGCCACCAGCTGCGACAACAGGCTGCCGATCGTCTCGATGATTGAAGGGATCTGGTCAAAAATACCAGTATCGAACGAGGACATAATTTCCGCTCCTACGCCCACCCAGTCTGTTGATGTGATCGTGTTCCAGATGGACTGTGCCAGACTCCCAATGGCTGTGATGACCTGCGGAATTGCCTGTAAGATTCCAATTAATAATTGAGAAATCAGAGTGATGCCGGAATTGATGATTTCATCCGCATACTGGGCAATGCCGGTAATGACTCCGACTACCAGCTGCGGAACATTTGCGAGGATCTGCGTGACCATCGGCAGCAGGTTTCCGAACAGATACGTGCTGACTGTAGATGTCAGATTCTGCAGAGCCACCGATATATCACCGCCCAGTGCCATCTGACCCAACAGATCTGTGAAAGCTGCCTTCATAGCATTGAATGAACCTTCAAGCGTCTGCGATGCCTCAAGTGCTGTCGTGCCGGTGATGCCTAATTCGCCCTGGATAACATGAATAGCCTCATAGACATCCGACAGATTAGAAATGTCATACTGAACGCCGGTAATAGCCTGAGCGTCTTTCAGCAGTCTTTCCATTTCTGTCTTGGTGCCACCGTAGCCAAGTTTCAGATTATCCAGCATCGTATAGTTCTGTTTGGCGAATCCCTGATACGCTGTGGTGATGGCTTCCATACTGGTACCCATCTTATTGGCGTTATCAGACATATCGATCATTGCCATGTTTGAGATCTCGGCAGCCTTGTCTGTATCTCCACCAAGGGACTGCAGCAGTGATGCAGAAAAACTTGTGACATTCTGCATATACTCATTTGCAGACAGGCCGGTCGTCCGGAAAGACTCTGATGCGTACTTCTTAACCGTATCAGCACTATCCTTGAACAGTGTTTCAACGCCGCCCAGGGACTGCTGCAGCTGACCGCCTTGGTTCAGTGCTTCACCGACCAGTTTGCCGATGCCGGCTGCAACCATGACCTTTTTCGCTATGGAAACGAACTTACTGGCGAATGTATTACCGGCATCTTTGCCGGCTTGGTCAGCACCTTCAGACATGACCTTACTGGTCTGGCTTCCGATGTTCTTAGCTGATGGGATGATCTGAACATAGGCTTTTCCAAGCGTCATTTCAGCCATATAATTACCCCCTTATAATCTCCGCACGACGTTTCTCAAACTCTTCCGGAGTTTCAAATGCCGTGACGGTCTCTTTCTCTTCTTCGTCTAATGCCGCCAAAAGGGATTTGGGAGCATTTCTATGTTTTTGCGCATCCTTAGTCTTTGTCCATCTAAGCCAGTGCAGATCATCCAGGATAGCAATCTGCAGCATTGTCTCAAACGGTAATTTCATATTGCGCAGCTTCAGTTTGATGCGGCTATCATCCCTTAATCCACAAGAAAGCCTTGCCACTGTTTCCAGCGGCAAGGCTCTTACATCAAACACATGATAAGTTTCAGCAAGGTCACACAAAAGAGCGTCCCGATCCAGCCGCATCATGTGAACTAAGGTGATTAGTTTTTTCCTTCTTTGATCTGTTCGAAGATATCGAAGACTTCAGCAAGCACTTTTTCTGTGGAAACGTGCTCACCTTCTCTGCAATGCTCGACAAGGGCTTTGCCCTGGTCTTTGCCCAGCACCTTCTTGACGAAGCGTGGAGCATACAGCATATTGCCATCTTCCATTTCTGACAGTTGTTCCAGAATCTCCCAATCATCCAATGCTTTCACATCCACATTGAATTCAAAGCCGGTTTTCGTTGTCCCTTTCATGTTTTATCCTTTCACTTACTTAATATATTCGTAATGTGTATTGCCCTGTGCATCTGGTGTGCAAGCCAGTGTTGTCTCATAGCCGACTGCTTCACCATCAACATAGGTGATATCGCCGACTTCGCTGACATAGGCAGCCGGCAGAACGACACGCTTCACATGGTTATTGTTATAAACCATTTCGAGAACATAGGAATGCGCTTCAGCCGGTGTAGAATTGGCTTTTACAGTCAATCCTGTCGACAGTGTGCCGGTTACGTTATCATCGCCGTAAACGGTCTTCAGCACATCGATATTCATGGCTTCGATCAGCGTGAATGTCCATGTGTCCTCTTTTGATGTCAGCACCTGAAGAACTGTATCACCGCCCCAAGCCTTGATTGCTTCCGATTCCGGGCTGTTAGAATTGGTAACACCATCTTCAGAAACATAGCCGAGGCAGGCAAATGCTTCATTCAGTGCCGTTGTGGTATCTGTCGGCAGTGCTGTGCCGGCTGGTGCCACCCAGATAGAGCCACCGATCTTCGGCTTTCCGACAGTTACCTGCAAACTGTTATTTTCCATTA
>Ga0326513_10003129_pt1 | contig 12043 bp, 14 predicted proteins | sample 2_2465_0518_D_FD_203654 | JGI IMG/M metagenome (GOLD analysis project Ga0326513, IMG submission 203654) | Bovine rumen microbial communities from UC Davis, California, United States - 2_2465_0518 | ecosystem: Host-associated > Mammals > Digestive system > Stomach > Rumen | place: USA... | reverse complement strand
ATATCCCTTTTTCCTGCATCTGTCTTTGGGAAATCGCCCACAACCATTCCATCTTCCAAAGTACGTGTTATAGTCTTTGTAATGTGAATAACGCCATTCTTCCTGTCTATATCCTTCCATGAAAGTGCACCCAGTTCTCCAATTCTCATGCCGCTGCATAACAGGAAAGCAATAAACTCATAGTAGTATTCACTTTCAAGCGCCTTCATGAATTCCTTCTGTTCCTCAACAGTCAATGCCCTGTGGTATGTTTCTGTAGCTTTGATTTTCGTATTTTTCAATGCCTTAACACCTGCTGCCGGGCTTTTAACTATGATTTCATCGTTAACTGCATCTTTTAACACTGATTTGAGAAGTGTCAGTGTGAAATTCAAAGTACTGATTGAATACTCTTTTCCGCATCTGGTTATAGACTTTTGCATTTCTGCCTGCCACTTGAGTATTTGTCTACGCTCAATACTAATTATCTTGATGTTTTCAAAATATCCCTTAAGGCAAGAATCATACTGTGATATGTATTGTTTAAGCGTGCTTTCCCTGATACCAGTGCGTTTTTGTTCTTTCCACTCATTAAAGTATTCTCCAAAAGTGATATCTGAATTCTTTTTATAGAATCCATCTTTTATCTTTTCCCTCAGATCCTGTTCCTTCTGTGTTAACTCTTTATTGGTTCTGCCATACACAGAATATCTTTTGCCATCAATATAGAATCTCTTTTCCAATAATCCATTATCGCGTTTCTTAACACCTGCTGCCAGTTTTGCCATAATAGAGCCTCTTTTCTAATCTCAACACCTGCAATATAATATAAGTGTAGCTAAAACAATGTGTTCCAAAAGTTTTGTGTTCTGCAATCAATGATTCTCTGTCCGGATAAAGGCTCATGTGTGGAAATCCTCACATGAGTTTTTATTTTGAATTTCTAAGAAGGTCAACAGCTCCATTCGTTATCTGTCGCATACACTCAGAGTAACCAAGTGCAAACAATTCCTGCGCAAATTCCTCCAACTGTATTGATGCGTGATCATCATCACCAGGAATATAATCCTTCATGGCTGCCAGATACTTTGAAGTAGCAGCATTATAAAGTTTACTAACACCGGCGCATACATTTCCACACAACATATTCTGATATGCTCCATTTATAATTTCATTCATGATTCGTTCTCCTTTTTCCGTCTCTTCTGGCCTCAGACTTTGCATACTTATAGCCAATCATTATGCCTGCATCCAGAATGCTAAACAATTGCTCCTTATGATTAGCACCGCGCTTAACGGATTCTTTTAGAAAATCATTCAACTCATCCATAAAAAGTGCCGGTGCTTTCTTATTCCCATAAATAAATGTCTTTTCAAATTCTTCTGCTAGCTTGTAATAATTACGTTTTCTCATATCCATCCCCTTTAACTTAATTTCAGGCAGCAGGTTGCTTATGCAATCTGCGTTACCATTTTTCTCTGTTCCAGTGTCTGAAGTATCCCGTTATACTGCATTCTATCCAGTTCTGACAAGCTGCTAATCGCATAACGTCTGAATATCCATATCTTTTGATTATCTGAAAGCTGCTTATTGAGTTTTTCGCTTTCATCCTGCGTGATCACATCGGCAGCAGGTTGCTGTTTAAAACCTTTTTCTGCTTTGTCCATACCTATGCCCATGGCACCAAGCGCGCGTCCGATTGCGCTTGTTTCACAGTTTTCAACAAATGACATCTTATTTATGTTTGTACTGCCGTTTACCTCACAGGCATGACCAGTTGAAAGTATCCGTCCTTCCGGATCTGTGATAACAGCCTTGATAACAACCTTATTATCATCAAAATGCATTATCTCCGTTGCAATTCCACCCTCAGGGTACATCATGCGAAAAGCTTTAATTCTTTCCTTTACTGGAACATATCCGCTGCCCTTGATCTCTATGTTATGCAGTTTGTTGTTTACTTCCTGAATATCCTGATATGTCATATTGTCGCCCCCTTTCGGCTACAAATATCCTTTTCTATGATATTATTATAACTAATATGTACATATATATCTATTGACATAATTCACAAATATGTACATATATATTCATGCATTTTATGTATGTACATATTATTGATTCTGTGCTAAGATATACATGTAAGGTGGAAAAGGGCTTTTTATACTTTCCTCCGGAAGAAAGGAGAGAATATGACTATATCTGATAGCCAGAAGAAGGCACATTATAAATATGAAAAAGCAAACATCAAACGTATTCCGCTAGATGTCCAGAAGGATCACTATGAGCGCATCAAGGCAGCAGCTGATAACGTTGGGGAATCTGTTAATGGATATATCAAAACAGCTATTGAAAGGCGTATGGATTCAGGCAAATAAACTTACTAATTGCCCGTTTTAGGCACTCATAATGCTTTTTGATAATTCTTATAGCATTACTAAAAATGTGCCTGATTTGGGCAATTTTTTATATTTCAATCATCCTCAAACACATCATAGATAGAATTAACCTTTGCAGGTGCTTCCTGTTCCGGATTTTCACTCTTTGGAATGCATAACTCAGAACGGCACCTGAAAAACTCATTAGTATATATTGTCCTTGCCCTCATGAGTTTCCTGTCTGCTGCCCGTTCGGGTCCATTCATCAGTTTTTCAATCTGATTTAGCCTGTCAATTGATATTGCATACATTGTTATGACAAATAAATCCGTATTTCCAACTCTTCCTCCAAGATCCCTGCATACTCTTTTAAACACCTTCTTTTGTGGATATGTCAGATATTCAGGCGGATTTAGTTTGTTGTCATTACCTCTAAGTTGTTCTTCTAGTTTTTTTCGGCTGTTGATGTATTCATTACTTCTATGCGCATTATCACTCAACAGTTTTGATGGTCTTGCCATAGTATCACCTCTCATTTTAGGGATTCGTTGTAAATTTAGGTGCGGCGTGGTCTTGGAAGAAAAAGTATTTTTTGACTGTCAGACTCCGGGGGGATATCTCTGGCCGGTGTGGAGCCGTGGAGAAAACTGTACCCTACCTATAAAGAATCAATGTTCACACAGTACAACCTGCTGCCTCCAGGAGCTTTTCTCATCACCATGGCTTGTTACATTCATGAAACTCATCCTCATCCATGTTTGAATCAAAGAGCTTAAGATCACCATTATCAAATACTATGCCTCCAATGAAGAATGTATTAAACTCATCATCGTATTTTCTGCATCTTATAGTTTTCTTTCCCGCATAGTTGAGATCGATGTCACGATCTCCTTCATAAGTGTGTATCATTCCACACTTAGGACATACAACATACACATAGCCTTTATGATCATCAATCGAAAAAGCCAATGGCTTTACAAGCTGCATTATCTGTATTGACTCTCTGCTAGTAATCATGGTGTTTGATGTCCTGTTATCCCGAACTCTTATCATTCCAGACGCATCTGGGTTATTATTATCACGCTCCTGATATATCACTAGGTCCTTATTCAGATCCGCAACAATCTCTCCAGCTTTCTTCCAGATGTCTGTCTGGATAAGCTCCAAAAACTCAATATATGTTCTTGTTGGTCTGCTCAACATCTCAGACTCAACTCCAGTAACAGCTTTTTCTTCATAGTTTTGTGTCATATTCATTTGTATCTCCCTTTCCAAAAGAGTGGTTTGCGTGGTTTCGGTGACTTTTTGGGGAGAAATCGGGGAGAAAAAATTCTCGCAAGTAGCATAAATACTATAGTCGGGGAGAAATGCGTGGTTTTTCCCCCTATATTAATAATATTTTTATTAATATATAGATACATATATTATTCATTATTTAAAAATATATAAGAATATAAAAAAACCACGCTTTTCTCCCCGATAGCAGTATTTATGCGGATTATCGGAATTATTTCTCACCATTTTCTCACCATTTTCTCACGGAAAGTCACCAAATTTATTTTTTGTCATACGCTTGATCATTGGATATGTGATTTTTTATATCTATACTTTCCATGTCCGTCACTCTCAATATTGAACCTCTTATTGAGATCACGTGAAAACTTATTCTTTGTATAACCACTCAGGCGGAATCCGTTATTACAACAAAAAATGTCATACTCTTTGAATACCGTTTCACTGCTCGTATTGATAATGTGGTTTTTTCCTGTCTCCTCAATGAAAGCGGTGAGCGGATCATTTTCCAGAATATATTCCTTCTGCATTCTGGAGACTCTGGCACTTTTAGTGAAACCGTTATTCCTCAATATCCTTTTTAATCCTTCCACGCCGATTTTGATAAAATATTGAACAGCTGCTGCCTGCCTGAGCTTCTTCTTCATATCTTTATCAGTCTTGGGATCATCCCTGTCAAAGCAGGCATCAAATGGTATGATTATCATCCTCTTAGTGGCTGCTCCGGTTGGATCGTTTATCCCAGGAATGCTGTTAGCAGAAAAAACCATCTTTGTATATGGTCTGAAATTGTAAGGACTAATTCCTTTGGGGTCTGCCTTTATCCTGTTTCCGTCCGTAATCTTCTTAAAAAGTGATACCTCTGAAATATAGTTTCCTTCTATATCATCCCCTATATTGGCAAGCTTTCCTCCTATCATCCCGGTTGTATGCTTATCCTTTATCTCAGCCATGTCCAAACTTACGGTGTTATCTTCTCCAAGAACTGCTCCCAGTGCTTCTAAAAATGTACTCTTTCCGTTATCCCTGTCCCCGGTCAAGAAAAACGCGCTCTTAAACTTTACTTCTCTGTAAAAGCAGTATCCAATGCACTCTTCCAGGAGTGCCCTTATCTCGGGATCATTACAAGAGATGTCATTAAGAAATCTGTCAGCAATCTCTGAATAGGCAGCAGGATCATAGTCCCAAGGAATCATATTAGTGATAACTATATCTGGTGAATGTGGTATCAGCTTATCTGTCTCTATATCATATACACCATTCTGAAAAGCTATATATTTTGGAGGCGCGGGCTTTTTTCTCTCAGCCATATCACGGATATACCCGGACACTTCATTGATGTTATTGTTCCTTATCGTGGGAATGTATTTTCTCATCCTCTGATTTATGAGAAGCGGATCTGCGACATATACTCCATTTTCATAAATGTGGAGCTGTTCATATAATCTGATTATATGGTCATGTTCCATAAGGAAGCCGGCAAACTTATAATGAAGAAAGACCTTGTCTTTCCAGAACGCTTCTGTTATCTGACTAAAAGCCTCATCCCTCAAGATTACTGATAGTTCATCCTCTGGAAGCGGATTCTTCAAAATGAATCTATTGATAACTTCCCTGTACATGGTTCGAATCCTATCATCAGGTAATCCAAGTTGCGACTGCAGGATAAGGATATATCTGAAAAGAGAATCATTTCTTCCATCACCTTCACCAAGGCCATAGAGGTTTATGTCCGTTTCGACTGGGAGAAGCTCCTCAGGAACAATGTCATAATCCTCTCCTTCAAGGATGTCATATTCCGGAGGGAACCTGTCCCTCCCGTGGACCCTGAGCGGAATATAAGTATTCCCGTGTTTTATGTCTGCTATGAAACCACAAGCCAGTTTCTTATCTGTCCCCGTTTCACTTTTCTTCTTAAAATGGCTTCCTTTTCTCCAGAAGGAATGCCCTCCATGATCGGATGGAAGCGCTAGGCATTTCCATTGTTTGGCTTCTGCAATATCCAAGAATGTATCAAACATTTCCTTTGTATCAAATGAGATGTCAACTATTCCATCATTTAAAGCAGCTCCAAAACACCTGCTGCCTATGACTTCATTAAATGAGTGTCCTGTTTTCCCTTTTACACCCTCTTTTGGACTCTTGCCATCATTTCCTTCGCTATCATCCCCATAAAAATATGTCCGGAAAATAATATTATTTCCAGTCCATCCCTCATTAGACATTTAAAGAATCCTCCCCGGCTTTTTTCTTATTTTTCTTTATTCTGCTTTGCATCAAAATACTCATCAAGTTTGTTCTTGTCATACAGAACGCGACTACCATATTTATGCTTTGCCCCTATCTTTTCAGCCAATTTCATAGCGCTGTTTCTTCCCAGTCCTGTATAAACTCTAAGCTGTGCGCAATTAAGCATTCTAGGACTAATATCAACTACATTCTGTTTATTCATAACTTCCCCTTTCAAATTATGTTTGTGTATGTTTGTGAATGTTTATGATATATGAAATATAAGTTATTCTTATCATCCCTTCAAATCACATACGTTTTTTCGTTTATATTTTTAAATATGTTTGTTGTACAATAAAATTCACGCATTATACTTTAAAATGTACTTATTTGACCATTTCCTTAAATGTCCATTAATATACATCTTATTCTTTGATGTAATTTATCGAATTTAAAAATCCGAATATTAATCGTTATACAGTTTAAAATGCAAACCAATGTTTTTGAAAAGAAATTTGATTCATCATTTCCTCAGGCAGCAGGACATAAAAACAGCCCCAGAACCATGAGGGGAAGTCCTGAAGCTGTTAATACTTGAATATTATCGATTATGGCAATTCAATTATATATTTTATTGACTCTAATAGTCAATTTTGTGCATTTAATAACTGTAACTTATTTCATTAAATCCAAGATTCTGCGCTGTTCTTTCAAGCTTATTAGCAATAGATGCTGCGATGGCGTCTATGTCACTTTCGTTTCTTACAGATACATTATCTATATGTGTTGATATAGTTATGTTTGCTGTTCCTTTACCTGAGCCCATTCTGGCACCTTCGGCATAAGCCATCTTGAGTGATTCAGAATGAGGATAGATACGTGAGCCCTTAGGAAGGTCAATGATCTCAGCACCACGCTCATGTACCCATGTGGTACCTCCACGCCAGTATGAAGTACCTACAGCATTTCCACCGACTGAGCCTGCTGCGCTTGCTTCTTCACTTGTTTTCTTTCCAATTCCGGTAAGCTTATCCCACAGCCAAGAAACCTTATCTATGACATTCTGGATAAGTCCGACAATGTAGTTGATCATGTTTTCCCAGAGTGACTGGATTCCTTCAACAACAGAATTGAATATCTCTTTTACACCGTTCCAGGCACGTTCCCAGTCTCCTGTGAACACACCAACAACGAAATCGATAAGTCCGTTGAATATTCCAAGGATCATATCAATGATTGTTGTTATCTGCTCAAACAGGAACTTGAATGTAAGGACTGCAGCATCTATTGCGAACTTAATCCTTGCTTCGAACACATCCTTAACTACTTCAGCGACCATCAGTAATATGGGCTGAATAAAGTTCCATGCACCGTTTATAGCTTCCTTGATACTGTTTATTGCTGGCTCAGCATAAGTAGTCCACAATTCACGGAACTTATTGCCAAGTTCCTGAAGCTTTTCCTGTATCGGCTGGAGTTTTTCCTTAAAAAATTCAAAAGTCACTCCAAACTCTTCGAACTTACTTCTTACAGCATCAACAGCAGTCTGAACTGTAGTTTGTATAAAATTCATAGCAACCTGCGCTGCTGCCTTAATCTGATCCCAGTGCGTTACAACTAATGCAATCGCTGCGCCAATGGCCAGTAAAGCTATAACCACGATATTTCCGGGCGTTGCTAGTGCGGCCAAAATACCACCAGCGCTTTTTACTTTCAGTGCAAAGGATCCTATCTTAGTGACAAGTCCACCTATTCCGCTAGGTCCCGTTAATTTACCAAATACCATTATTGCAGGACCGACTGCTGCCGCCATAGCAGCAAACTTAACTATTGTTTGCTTTGTTGAATCATCCAATGAATTAAATCTATCCGCAAGCCCTTGAATAAAAGCTGTGGCTTTTTCAACATATGGGATTAGTTGATTTCCAAGAGATATTCCTATTGATTCAAGTGTTGATTTTAACACAGTCAGTTTTCCTTGCAGATTGTTCTGGGTGACGTTGTACATATCCTCACAGGCACCATTGGAATTTTTAATGCTTTCTGTAAGGGCATTAAAATCATCATCAGAAGTGTTTACAAGGGCTAATAATCCGGCCATACCTGTTTTTCCTGCTAACATGGCAGCAGCTTGTGCTTTCATGGCTCCCTCTGCGCCTAAAGCATTCTCCATAATTGCTTGAATTCCTGCATTATATTCATCCTCAGAAGCTTGTCCTGATTCTAGGAGATCATTCCAGTAATTCATGCCGGCATTAATATCTTCCTGTGACATCTTGAGATTACCGAATCCTGCTCTCAGATCCTGCAATACCTGTGCAAATGACAGCATATTTCCTTCGCCATCCTCAAGAGATACTCCTAGCGTTTCCATGGCTGCTGCCATCGATTTTGAAGGATTAGACATATTCGTTAACAGTGTTCTTAATGCAGTTCCACCTTGTGAAGCCTTTATGCCAGAATTAGCCATGACTCCCAAAGCTGTTGACACATCTTCAACACTGTATCCCAAAGATCCTGCCACAGGTGCTACATATTTAAAAGACTCTCCGAGCATGGCAACGTTCGTATTTGCGTTATTTGCTGTCGCCGCCAATACATCAACAAATCTCGTAACATTGGATACCTCTAATTCCATTCCATCTTTTAAAACAGTGCTAGTGCCATCTGCAGCCATTCCAAATGCGGTCATGGCATCAGTAACAATATCAGATGTCATCGCAAGGTCTTCACCTGTAGCTCCAGCAAGATACATGACACCTTCAATACCGGACATCATCTGCTCAGTCTTCCAACCAGCCATTGCCATGTAACTGAACGCATCCGCTGCTTCAGTTGCAGAGAACTTTGTCTTCGCACCCATCTCCATGGCCTTTTGATTAAGAAGTTCCATGGAATCCCCGGATGCTCCTGAAATAGCCTGTACTTTAGACATTCCCGCTTCAAACGTGGACGCCAAATTTACAACTCCGACACCAGCGCCAACCAAAGGAAGAGTAACAGCAGTTGTTAAAGCTGTACCCACTTTTGTTATGCTTTCTCCAGTTCTGGAAATATCTTTCCCAGCATTCTGCCATTGTCGCCCTGAATCAGTAAGCTTGGAATTAATACCACTAAGAGGTTGTGATATCTTGTCAATGAGTTGCATCGTTACATCAATTATTTTTCCTGCCATAATCAACCTTCCTTTCTGTGAAGTACGACAATATTCATACTTCAATTATAGAATTATTGACTATAACGGTCAATTTGATAGCTTTATTATGGTTCTTTTATCTGCGGTTAAGTAATAAAGTAGAATTTTAGGGGTATCAATAGGGGTATTTTGCTTATATGGCATACTGAAAGCATGATTATTGTTGTATTCCAAGCGGAATGTGATATTATAACATATTTTTCAACGTGCATTTTGTGTCATTGTTTATAGTTGTTTATCTGTTTTCATAGTTGCATAAAAAAATCTTGATTTTATGCACATCTATAATATGTCACTTTGTTTATCATGTAACATTTTTAATTCGTTATCGTTTACTAAAAATTTTGGTATAAAGGTGTACATTTGGGGGTACTTTGGGGGTATGGTTTTAAGCACTATACCTCATAGACAAATATCTCTCTTCTTATCCCTTCAATATTTATATCAGCTATATCTTCAGAAACAATATACTTTCCCTCTTTCGTTATAATATCGGATTCATCACTAATGTATACCGGCATGACAGCAATTTTTCCATGCAATTTCTGTTCGTGGTATCTTCTTAGCAGCATATAAAAGGCTTTTTCCATGTTATCTGATAACATGGTTCCTTTTTTAATACCATCGTTCGCTATATCTGGAATATCTTTCTTATCAGTTGCGTAATAATACACTTTCATATTATCCTATCCTTTCACAACCAAATCCGTTAGATACACATTTATTATACAGTTCCAGACGTAGCAAAAAACAACCTGCTGCCAAGAGGAAGCTTCCGGGCAGCAGGACATAATTCATAGGGTATTGGATCATACAACATCCTAAAACAAAAACCTCGCAAGCATATATGTAAATGCCCACGAGGTTTTATATGAAACATATTGATTATTGATTATTTAACGATAAATTGAGAGTTTTTGCAAGAGCATCCTGTAAAATTCTCGAATAATTAATATTTGCCTTGTCCGCTTCAACACTTAACCAATAAGGAATTGTACAATTTTTCTTTACTGAACGATTATCTACCTTCTTCCTATACTCATCAAAGTCCACGTCCACAAAAGTAAGTATATCGCTATCCTCTTTTGCATAGCTTACGCTATTGGGTTCTGGTAAAGCCTCGCCATCATCCTGCATATCTATACCCAAAATTCCAATAGCATCTCTTGCCATTTCCATTGCTTCAGCTATCGTATCGCCCTGGGTTCCAGAATCAAAATCTGGGATAAAGACATAATATCCATTTTCATCAGGCCTGAGTACAATGGGATATGCTTCCTTAAGCGCCATAACACACCTCCTATGCTTGTGAATACAGTTAAAAGAGGAGGAAACAGGGGCTATTTAAGCCCCCACTTCCTGATTTCCGCTTTTACAAGCGGCTCCTTTAGCTCCGAATGCCTTGGTACAACAATCCTTCCTCCGGAAGAGTTTGTGTATACATCATGATTTCCACCATGGCGTTTTAAGTACCAGCCATTCGCTTCAAGGAGTTTCACAAAATCAATACGTTTCATATTATGTTTCACTCCTTTGCTTTACAATATTATTATACGCATTTAATGCGTATTTGTCAAAGGGATTTCACAAAAAAATTGCATACTTTTTCAGCAATCCTCATTGATTTCCTAGGCAGCAGGCGTCCCGGATCATAATCATAACCACCCGTCCAACGGGTGGTTTGCTCGCCCCTATAAGGGGCAGTTACCGGCCAGCGCCTAAAGACGCTGGCTTTCACTTTGTTCAAGCCTTTAACGCCTTTGACTCGTCGCAGCCCTTGAAAGGGCGCTTGTAATACCGGCTACCCCTTGAAGGGGTCCTCATACTCTTTCACACTCAGTTTGTCCATTGCTATATCATGTTTTTCTTGTTCCTGAATGTACTTCTTTATTGTCGCCTCATTAAGTCCCACTGTACTTACATAGTATCCCTCTGCCCAGAAATGTCTGTTTCCAAACTTATATTTCAAATTTGCGTGCTGATCAAATATCATCAGCGCACTCTTTCCTTTTAGATATCCCATAAACTGTGATACGCTAAGCTTTGGTGGAATACTAACCAGCATATGTACGTGATCTGGCATTAAGTGTCCTTCTATAATCTCTACTCCCTTATAAGCACAAAGCTGTTTCAAGATATCTCTTATACTTGCCTTGTATTGATTATAGATTATTTTTCTCCTATACTTTGGTGTGAACACTATGTGGTACTTACACATCCATTTAGTGTGTGCTAAACTATTTGCCTTATTGGCCATTAAAATCACCTTTCCCTTCGTTATAATTTAGGCTTGAACATCCAAAATTATAACGGAAAGGTGATTTTTTTGTATAACAAACACCGCGCACCCGCATAGCGGGTGGTTGATATTTCGCACGCTTCGCGTACTCAACAGGGTCACGACCCATAACAAAAAGAGCGACAGCCTTTTTATAAGCTGCCGCCCTGCGGATCATATTGATCATAAAGCTATATCAAACACAATCTTTTCTGTTTCATCCTTTTTCGTATCTGGTAGAACATGAGCATATAAATCCATTGTCATAGCCAATGAAGTATGTCCCAGAAGTGTTTTTAATGTCTGCATACTTCCTTTTTGTTCAATAAATCTTGTAGCATATGTATCTCTTAATGCATGGGCTGTAAAATGTTCAATGTGAATATCCATGGATTCTAACCGGCGTAACACTTTCTTGATTGTTCTGTTCACTTCCTGATCTCCGACTATTCCACCACGTGACGTTGTAAAAATCTGCCCGTCTATATTTGCTATGTTGGAAATCAGTTCCTGTTTTTCTTTCTCTCTAGCTAGTATTTTCTTAAGATTCTCAGTTAATGGAATATCCCTTTTTCCTGCATCTGTCTTTGGGAAATCGCCCACAACCATTCCATCTTCCAAAGTACGTGTTATAGTCTTTGTAATGTGAATAACGCCATTCTTCCTGTCTATATCCTTCCATGAAAGTG
>Ga0326513_10003128_pt1 | contig 12046 bp, 14 predicted proteins | sample 2_2465_0518_D_FD_203654 | JGI IMG/M metagenome (GOLD analysis project Ga0326513, IMG submission 203654) | Bovine rumen microbial communities from UC Davis, California, United States - 2_2465_0518 | ecosystem: Host-associated > Mammals > Digestive system > Stomach > Rumen | place: USA... | reverse complement strand
CACTACTAATACCGCTCGCGCACACGCGCGTGGATTTTGGAATCCGCGAGGGGGGTGCGGGGTGGTTTTTTATGCGCGAATATGCGCGGACTTTCGCGGAGATGCGGGATCTTTGGCGGGGATCCCGGGAGCGCGGGGGGACTTGAGTCCGGGAGACAGGACGGAGGAGTGAGGGCGATGGCGCGGAAGCGGATCGTGAGGAACATGACGCTGCAGGAGCAGGCGGAGGAGATCCTGCGGCGGGCGACGGAGAAGGGCGTCTCGAGCAATTTCTTTTTCGTCACCACGTTCAAAAGATACCAGGTGCAGATGAGGATCCTGACGGAGCTGGAGAAAGAGATCCAGCGGACGGGCACCACCGTGACGAAGACCTACGTCAAGGGCAGGGAGAACCTGTGCACGAACCCGGCGATCGCGGAGTACAACAAGACGAGCACCGCGGCGAACAGCACGGTGGACACCCTGGTGCGCATCATGGAGAAGCTGAGCGAGGAGCCGGTGAAGGAAAGCAAGCTCTTCCGGATGGTCGAGATGATGGGCGATGGCTAAGCGGGCCGGAGGAGCTGCCGCGGCGCCGGCGGCGAAGAATTACATTTTCGAGTACTACCAGGCCATCTCCGACGGCAGCGTGACCGTGGGGCATTGGATCCGGGAGTGGTACGCGCAGATCGTGGACGGGCTGCAGAATAAGCGGTACAGGTTCAATCAGAAAAAGGCCAACATGGCGATCCGCTTCATCGAGACCTTCTGCCGGCACCACGAGGGGCCGCTCGCCCCGGGACTGATCACCCTGGAGCTGTGGCAGAAGGCGATGCTATCCGTGATCTTCGGGATCGTGGACGAGGAGGGCTTCCGGGTGTTCCGGGAAGTGCTGATCGTGATGGGGCGGAAAAACGGCAAAACGCTGCTGGCCGCCTGCATCATGGCGCTGATCCTGTACCTGGATCCGGACTACGGCAAGCGCGTCTTCACCGTGGCCACGAGGCTGGACCAGGCGCGGCTGTGCTACGAGGCCCTGTATCAGATGATCAGGAAAGAGCCGGAGCTGGAGGAGATCACAAAGAAACGCAGGACGGATCTGTACGTGGCGGACACGAACAGCAGCGCGATGCCGATTGCCTTCAGCGAGAAAAAGAGCGACGGCTTCAACCCAAGCGGCGTCATCTGCGACGAGCTGGGCGCGTGGCAGGGTGAGCAGGGCCTGCGGCAGTATCAGGTCATGAAGAGCGCCCTGGGCGCCCGCCGGCAGCCGCTGCTGGTGAGCATCACGACCGCGGGGTACGTCTCAGACGGGATCTACGACGAGATGATCCAGCGCGGGACGGCGGTGATCAACGGGACGAGCCGGGAGACCAGGCTGGCCCCGTTTTTGTATATGGTCGACGATGCGGACAAATGGGACGACATCAACGAGATCAGGAAAGCCAACCCGAACATGGGCGTCAGCCTGACGGTGGACAACATGCTCGAGGAGATCGCCGCGGCGGAGCAGAGCCTGAGCCAGGCGGCGGAGTTCAAGACGAAGGTCTGCAACCTCAAACAGAACGCATCCACCGCATGGCTGAACGCCAAGGACGTCAGCCTCTGCTTCAGCGAGGCCGGGAAAACTTTGGAGGATTTCCGCCACACATACGGACTGATGGGCATTGACTTGTCAGTTTCAATCGATTTGACCGCCGTGGTGCTGCTTGTACAGAAGGGCGACACGGTGTGGTTTTTCACGCGGTTCTACATGCCGAAGAACAAACTCGAGGAGGCCACCGCGCGGGACGGCATCCCCTACAGCAAGTATGTCGAGCGCGGGCACCTCATCCTCAGCGGGGAGAACGTGGTGGACTACCACGACGTGGAGAACTTCTACACCCAGCTGGTCCGGGAGTATGAGATCCTGCCGCAGGCCAACGGGTACGACCGCTACTCCGCGGCCTTCCTGGTGCAGGACCTGCAGGGCATGGGCTTCAAGATGGAGAGCGTGAGCCAGGGCAGCAACCTCACCGGCGTGATCATCGACACCGAAGGGATGATCAAGGACGGGCGGCTCAAGAGCGCGGAAAATAACGACTTGATGAAAATCCACATGATGGACAGCGCGCTGAAGTACGACGAGACGAACCGCAGGCGGCTGGTGAAAGTCAGCAGCACGGCCCACATCGACGGCATGGCGGCGCTGCTGGACGCGATGACCATGCGGCGGAATTATTACACAGAGCTGGAGAGCATGCTGCGAAACGAACGATGACCGGAAGCGAGAGGAAAAGCAAATGGGACTGATCGACAGGATCTTCGGGAAGAAGCGGGCGCCGGCGGAGCTGACCCGGCTGGAGACCTTCACGGCCTACGCGCCCGTGTTCACCACATGGGGCGGGCAGATCTACGAGAGCGCGCTGGTGCGGGAGGCGATCTACGCAAAGGCCCGCCACGTGATGAAGCTCCGCTTCGACATGCGGGGAAGCGCGAAACGCAGCCTGTACAACGCCGTGAAGGCGCGCCCGAATCCGTGGAGCACGTGGCCGGACTTTCTCGAGCGGTGCAACAACATCTACGAAACCCAAAATAACTTGATCATCGTGCCGGTGCTGGACGAATACGGGCAGACGAAGGGATTCTGGCCGGTGTTCCCGAGCGGGTGCGAGGTGAAGGAAGGCCCCGGCGGCACGCCATTTCTCGTATTTCAGACGGGGACCGGGAAGCGGCAGGCCATGGAGCTGGACCGCTGCGTATTGATGAAAAAGCACCAGCTGCAGAATGACTTCTTCGGCGAGAGCAACTCTCCGCTGCAGCCCACCATGGAGCTCATCAACACTTTCAACCAGGGCATCATGGAGTCTGTCAAAAACGCGGCGAGCTACAGATTCGCCGCCCAGGTGACGAACTACATGTTCGACGAAGACCTGGCGAAAGAGCGGAAGCGCTTCGACAAGCTCAACTTCCAGGACGCCGGCGGCGGGCTGCTGCTGTTCAACGCCAACCTCAAGGACATCAAGCAGCTGGAGGCGGGCAAGTCCCTGGTGGACGAGAAGCAGCAGGAACTGATCCAGCGGAACGTCTGGGCCTACTTCGGCGTGAACGAAGGTGTGATCATGAACACGGCGACGCCGGAGCAGCTGGGGAGCTTCTACGACGGCGAGATCGAGCCATTCGCCATCAAACTGAGCGACGCCATGACGGCGATGATCTACTCCGAGCGGGAGCAGGCCGCCGGCAACTGCGCGCTGCTGACCGCCAACCGCCTGCAGTACATGAGCGTGGCGGACAAGGTCAGCCTGAGCCAGCAGCTGGGCGACAGGGGCGCCATCCTGATCGACGAGATCCGGGATATGTTCAATTTCCCGCCGCTGGAGGACGGGGCCGGACAGCACGCGCCGATCCGCGGCGAGTATTACATGGTGGACGAAGGCAGGCCGGATGGCAAAGGCAAGCCGGAGGACGAGGACGGAGGGAAAGACGATGCTGAATAAAGAGATCCGCATCTTCAATTTTGAGACGCGGGCAGAGCAGAACGAAACGCACGGCACCTTTATCACGGGGATGCCGATCGTGTTTGATCAGACCACGGACCTGGGCTGGTGCACGGAGCGCATCGATCCGGAGGCGCTGCGGGACACCGATCTGCGGGACGTGCGGTTTCTCATCGGGCACAACACGGGCATGATCCCGCTGGCCCGCAGCCGGAACAATAACGAAAACTCCACCATGCAGATGGTGGTGACGGACGAAGGGATGAAGATCCGGGTTGATCTCGACACGGAGAACAACTCGGAAGCACGCGCGCTTTACTCCGCTGTCAAACGCGGTGACATCAGCGGTATGTCGTTTATGTTCACTGTTGACACGGATAAAGATAGCTGGGAGGACATCGAGAGCGAGAAACCCCACCGGACGATCATGAGCATCCAGCGGGTCTTCGAGGTCAGCGCGGTGGCCTTCCCGGCATACGAGGGGACGAGCATCGAAGCAGCTTCCGAAGACGCGGCGCTGGACAGCGCGCGCGCCTCGCTGGAGAGCGCAAGGAAGCGGCTGGCCGAGGAGCGGGCCCTCGCTGCCGAAACGGAGCGCCGGAGGGCGGCTCTGGAGCGGCTGGAAGAACTGCAGAGGAGGGTCAGAGCATGAAAGAGCTGACCGAAATGACCGTCGACGAGCTGCTCGAACGGCAGCAGGAGCTGGCGGCCGACATTCCGCCCGAAACGCGGGACGCGATGACGGCGGAGGAGATCGAGGAGCGGGCGAATCAGCTGGAGGCCGTCACGGCTGAGCTGGAGGCCCGCAGGCAGGCCGCTGCCGAGGCGGAGGAGCGCCGGAAGCAGATGGCCGAGGACACGACCGTGAAGACGGTCACGAAAATGGAGGAGGAAAAAAGAATGACCTTCGAGATCAACACCCCCGAGTATCGGGACGCGTACCTCAAGAACCTGATGGGCAAGGAGCTCTCCGCCGAGGAGCGCGGCGCCCTGACCAGCGCCGGCGCAGTGATCCCCACCGAAATGCAGAACAAGGTGTGGGACAAGCTCAGGGAGAACCAGCTGATCGCTGAGCTCGATCTGATGCACATCCCCGGCTACGTGGCCCTGCCCCGCGCGAACACCGTGAACGACGCCGCGTGGGTGGCCATGGCGACCGCCGCGACCGACTCCGCCGATGTGGTTGACAGCGTGACGCTGGTCGCCAAGAAACTCATCAAGACCATCGAGATCACCGCCGACATCCAGGCGATGAGCATCCCCGCCTTCCAGACCTGGCTGACCAACAAGCTGGTCGAGAAGATGGAGGCTGCCATCTGCGCCGCGGTGCTCTCCGGTGCCGGCAGCGCGACCGTGCCCCAGGGCGTCATGGCCTCCGGTGCCGGCGCGACCGCCGTGACCAAGGCCTTCACCATCGCCGGCCTGAGCGACGCCATGGGCAGCCTGCCCGGCGGCTATCAGCGCAATGCCGTGTGGGTGATGTCTGCCGCGACCTTCTACGGCACCATCGTGCCCCTGGCCGCCGACAGCAACGGCGTGCTGGTGATGAACGGCCTCGAGCAGCGCTTCCTGGGCCACAAGGTCGTCATCGATGACAACGCCGCGGCGAAGATCATCTACGGCGACTTCCGTGACGGCTACGCCTTCAACTTCGGCAGCGACATCTCCGTGCAGGCGGACGGCTCCGTGGGCTTCCGCGCCGGCTCCACCGTGTACCGCGCCATGGCTCTGGCCGACGGCGCCGTCGTGCAGGGCGAGGCCTTCGTGGTCGTGACCAAGACCGCCTGATCGATCGGAGTGTGAGACAGGATGAAGCTGAAGGCGACGGAGGAGTACTTCGACATTGAACAGGAGACGCTGAAGAAGCCCGGCGACATCCTGGAAGTCTCCGAAGAGCGGGGAAAGGTCCTCCTGGCGGCACGCGTCTGCGCGGAGCTGCCGGAGGAGCGCCCCGCAGGAAAACCGGCAACCCAAAAGCACGCGCGCAAGAGCGCGGGCAAATAACCGATCACAGGGCCGCAAGGCTTTTGTGATATACCGCCGCCCGGACGGGATCCACTCCCCCGTCCGGGTTTACCTTTTGACGAAATGAGGAGACCCACATGCTGAGAGAGGCCATGCTGGCGCTGCGCGTGACGGACATGGAATACGCGCCGGAAATCGCGCGGCTGCTGAGCGCCGGGCAGAACGACCTGGCCATCGCCGGCGTCGCGATCGAGGGCGGCGTCCACATCGAAATCACGGAGGACCCGGTGACGGGGACTATCACCGCGGCGGATGACAGCACGATCCGGGACGACCTCGTGAAGACCGCGCTGATCACCTACGTGCGCGTGCACTTCGGGAGCCCGGCGGACCACGACCGGCTGGCGGCGAGCTACGACCTGCAGAGGAAGCAGCTGGCGAACGCCACCGGGTACACCGACTTCGGCGAGGGGGCGGAAGCGTGAAGAGGGTGGGCATCGTCTACCTGATCGCCGAAAGCCCGGAGGCGCGGGGCGTCCTGGACACGGCGACGGAGACACGACGGAAAACCTACTGCGAAGAGAAAAGCCTCAGCGTGACGGAGATCTACCAGGCGAGGGCCACGGGGTACTCCCCCACCGTCCGCCTGGTGCTGCCGCAGGATTTCGAGTACCGCGGCGAAACGCGCTGCGAATACCGGGGCGAGCCGTACCGCATCATCCGCGACTATCGCGACGAGAAGAGCGACGGTGTCGAGCTGACGATCGAGCGCGTGCGCGGAAACGCAGCCGCGCCGGAGGAGCAGGAGGTCGGTAACGGATGATCTACGAGGAACTGGTCGCGGGACTGCAGGCCATCGAGGGCGTGCGCTTCGCGGAGTACGAGTGGAAAACCCGTCCGGCGGGCGACTTCGGCACCGTGCAGCTGGACTTCGAGGCGGCGGTGGAGAACGGCGACGACTGCAAGGTCCACAGGGCGTGGGAGGGCAGCGTCGACCTGTTCACGCACGGGCAGAACGACACGGCGGTGGAGGCCGTGGAGGATGTGCTGACGGAGATCTGCGGGAGCAGCTGGGAGCTGAACAGCATCCAGTACGAACGGGAGACCAGGCTCATCCACCGGGAGTTTGTGTTCCAGATCGAGGCGAGGTGACGCCCATGGCCATGACGATGAAGACGGAAGGCCTGGCGGAGCTGAGCAGCAGGATCTCGAGACTGGCCGACAAGGCGGAGCTGGTGGCGAAGAAATCCCTGTTCAAGGGTGCCGGCGTCGTGGCGGACGCCTTCGGGCAGGCGGTATCGAGCATCAAGACGGAACCATTCCAGGGAAAAAAGGACATGCGGCTGCCTTCGCCGGAGGAGAAGGGCGCGCTCGTCGGGAGGACGGGCATCGCCGTCTTCAAAGGCACTGGCAGCGAGATCAACACCCTGATCGGCGTCACCGAAGCCGGAGGCTACACCTACATCGGAGGGCGGAAGGTCGCCGTGCGGGAAATCGCCAGGAGCATCAACAGCGGGACCTCGTTCATGCAGAAACAGCCGGTCTTCCGGCGGGCTGCGAGCAAGGCGAAAACGAGCGCCACGCAGGAGATGATCCGGGAGGCGGACGAGATCTTCGAGGAGATCATCAACGGAAGCGGTTAACGAGGAGGAAAAAACATGGCTTACATCGGAATGCGCACCCCGGTCTTCGCGCCCATCACGGCGCGGACGGACGGGAGCGCCATCACCTACGGCACGCCGCTGGAGATCGGCAAGGGCGTCCGGGCGGACCTGACGTTTGAAAGCGCGGACAACCCGGACCGCGGCTCCGACGTGATCGTCAACAACGACAAGGGGATCAACGGGTACAACATCACCCTGGAGACGACCCACATCACGCCGGAGGGCCGGGCGGCTGTGCTGGGCTGGAAGCCCGTGACCGGCACGGGCAGCACCGTGCAGTACTACGACGTGACGGACGCGGCCCCGCCCGAGGGCGGCCTGGGCTTCGTCCGCGTCACCATGGACGACGAGCACGTGAAGCACTACGAAGTGTTCTTCTTCCATGCGCTGCAGTGCTCCTCCAACGGGGAGAGCGCGGCGACCAAGGCGCAGCAGATCGAATGGAATCACCCGACGATCAACGCCAGCGGCCTGGGCGTGTACATCGACGCGTCCGGAGAAGCGAAATATTTCAAGTACGGCGAGTTCAACACCGAGAGTGCGGCGCGCAGCTTCATCTACAGCTGCTTCGGCACGACGGCGCCGTCGAACGGCTGACGAGAGGCGGGCGTCCCGGAAACGGGGCGCCCGTTTTTCGAGGTTTAGCGGAGGAGTGGAAAAATGGAAAACGTGAAGGTCACGATCGGCGGGCGGGAGATCCCGCTCCGGTTCCGGATGGATGAGTTCATCGAGATCGAGGAGACCGTGGGCAACCTGGGCGACGTCAAGGAGATGATCCTCAAGGGCAGGTCCAGGCTGCGGAACATCATCACCATGATCCGGATCATGGGGAACGGCGCGCTCAGGGCCGCGGGGGAAAAGGACGACCTGACGGACGAGTGGCTGCGGGAGCACATGGAACCGCATCAGCTGATGACCTATCAGATCGCGGTGATCGGGTGCCTCTCCAAGGAAACCGCCAGCGAGGCCGTGGCGGAGGAAAACAAGGGCAAAAAACGGGATCTTGTGCTGGAGGAACTCGAGGCAAAAAAAGATCCCGTGAATACACCTACCGGCGAGTGATTCACTGGGGGCTGGTCGCCGGCCTGAGTTTTGAGGAAATGCGGAATATGCCGCCGGGCATGATCATCGATCTGTTCGTCTGGCGGAGACAATATGACGACAGTCAGCACGGGATCCGACGGGAGGAGTGACAGAGGATGGCAGACGTCAGCGTCAAGATGGGCGTCTCGGGCGTCTCGCAATTTATCCAGAGCATGAACGCCGCCGGCGCCAGCGTGAAGACCATCGACGCGGCGCTGAAGCAGAACGAAAAGCAGCTGAAAGCCACCGGCGACGCCGAGACCTACATGCGGCAGAAGTCGGACCTGCTGAACGGAAAGCTGGAAGCGCAGAAAAAGGCGATCAAGGAAACCGAAAACGCGCTGAAGCAGCTGGAGAAAAACGGCGCGGATCCGACGGGGCAGGCGTATCAGAACCTGCAGCGGAAACTGCTGGACACGCAGAGCGCGATGATGGACACCCAGCAGGAGATCCAGAGCATCGGCACCGAGAGCAAGAACGCCGCCGGCAAGACGGATCAGCTGGCCAGCAGCCTGGGCGGGATCAGCAAAAAAGTGTCGCTGGAGCAGGTGATCGGCGGGATCGACCGGATCACCGGCGGGCTGGAGACCGCGGCGAAGAAGGCGCTGGAGCTGGGGCAGGCCCTGTTCGACGCGTATATGGACCGCGCGCAATGGGCGGACGACACCGCGACTCAGGCCATGTACCTCGACATGAGTGTCGAGGACTACCAGCGGTACAAAGGCGTCTTCGATACCATCGGCGAGATGACCGTCTCGGACTGGATGAAGGCGAAGCAGAAAGTCCAAAAGGCCATCTACGATCCGAGCAACGATCAGATCGAAGTGCTGGAGGCGCTGGGGATATCCACGACCGCGCAGGGCAAATACGGCGCGGTGGAGTCCCTGACGAAGGACTGGGAGAGCGTCTTCTGGGAAGTCGGCCAGCAGCTGAACAAGGACGTGGCCAGCGGGAAGCTGACCCAGGACAAGGCGGACACCTACGCCCAGGCGCTCTTCGGGAAGAACTTCGCCTCGCTGAAGCCGCTGATGGCCCTCGGGCCGGAGGCCTTCGCGGAGGCGCTGGAAGAGCAGAACGTGGTCAGCGAAGAAGCCGTCAACAAGATGGCGGAACTGAACGACACGGTCACCAAACTGAAGAACGACTTCGCCGCGCTTGAGACGGAGATCATGGCGGGTATGGCGCCGGCGCTGACGAAGGCCGCCGAAGTGCTCGACAGCCTGCTCGGGAACCTGATGGACTTCCTGCAGACCCCCGAGGGGAAGGAGATGCTTGACAACCTGAGCACGGCGGTGTCGGGACTGTTCGAGGATCTGAGCAATATCGATCCGGAGAGCGTGGTCAGCGGGTTCACCGCGGTGTTCGACAAAGTGGTCGGCGGCGTGCAGTGGCTGGTCGAGAACAAGGACAACGTGGTCGCGGCACTGGACGGCATCCTCAAGGGCTGGGCGGGGCTGAAGCTGACCGGCACGGTGCTGCAGCTGGTGAAGCTGATCGACGGCATCAAAGGCCTCGGACTGCTGGGCGGCGGAGCGAAGGCCGCCGGAGATGCCGGAGGCGGCGGGGTCTTCTCCAAGGCGTGGAACGGCGGGAAGGCTGCGCTGGGCGGCGCGAAGGACGCGATCCTCGCCGGCGGCAGCGCATCGATCCTCGCTTTCCTCGCGGCGGAGGGTGCGCTCGGATACGCCGGTGCGAAAATGATCGACGCGAACCTCAACGACCCCGAGCTGATTCAGATCTACGGCACCGGGAACAACGACAGCATGATCTCCACCATGAGCGACGCCGCCGTCCGGGCCGCGGAGGAATACTGGCAGGTCTACCAGGACACAGGCTCCGAGAAGGCCATGGAGGCCCGGGAGAAGCTGGAGGACGTTCTGCTGGGCGAGGGCTACACGAAATCCGGGCAGGGCGTGTCCCTGATCGAGCAGATCTTCGACAATATGCTGAACGGGAGCGACCCGGACGGCCTGGGCGCTCTGCTGAGCGGGCGCGGCAACTTCGAGGGCGGGGTGCAGATCCCCGTGATGCCGGAGGCGCCGGAGGACGCCGCAGATGTGATCGCGGCACAGGTCGGCACGGTGACGCTGCCGGTGCGGCTGCACTTCAATCCCGGCTGGGGCGGAGGGCTGACCAACGGCACGGAGGCCTTCATGCACGCGAACGGGCTGTGGAGCGTGCCGTGGGACGGGTATCCGGCGATCCTCCACCGCGGCGAGCGCGTGGTGCCGGCCCGGGAGGTGGCGAGCAGGAGCTTCTCTTCCAACCTCTACGTGGAGAGCATGGTGATGAACGGCGGGGCGGACGCGGACGGACTGGCCCAGGCCATCGCGGCGCGGAATCAGCGGGTGATGGCCGGATTCGGGAGTTGATGAAATGGCACAGAGTTACTTTGTGTGGCAGGGCATGGACTGCCGCTCCATGGGGGTGCGGCTGGCCGCGCCGGTGCCCATCGTATGGCCGGAGGAGCGGGTGGAGCACATTCAGATCCCCGGGCGCTCCGGCGACCTGACCGCCGTGGAAGGCGAGCACATCTATAATTCGTACATTCAGACGGCGCAGATCACCGTGATCGGCGGCCAGCGGGCCGGGGAGGTCAAAAGGTGGCTCCGGGGGAGCGGGTACGTGACTTTCAGCGGGGAGCCGGACAAAAGGCAGCAGGCCAGGGTGATCGGCGCGGTGACGCTCAATAAGGTCAGCAGAAACCTCGACCTGTGGCGGGGAGAAGTCCAGTTCTACTGCCAGCCGCTCAAGGAGAGGGTGTACAAAGAGACCTCGACGGTCAGCCGGGGCGGGGTGATCCGGAACACGGGGGACGTGCGGGAGTATCCGGCGATCACCGTGACGGCCACGGCCTCCACCGTGCGGGTGGGCAGCCTGGCGCTGACCGGCATGACCAGCGGCAGCGTGATCGTGATCGACTGCGCCGCGCAGATGGTGACGGTGGGCGTGCAGAGCGCCATGTCCAAGGCGACCGGCGCCTTCCCGTACCTGGACATCGGTGAGAACACCCTGACCGGCACCGGATGGACGACCGCCAGCGTGGCGAGAGAGGAGCGGTTTTTGTGATCTGTGTCTACGCACCGCTGGCCAGCTCCACCACGGGCGCGGGGGAGGCGGTGCTCTGCCCGACTTCGGCGAAGATCCGCAACGTGGCGGGCGGCGAGTACAGCTTCACCATGACCCACCCGATGGACCCCTGGGACAAATGGAAGGCCATCAAGCGGGAAAGCATCATCCGGCTGCCGGTGCCGATGGAGATCATCGAAAACGCCTACACCGGGCAGGAGGCGGACATCTACGTCACGCTGGACGCCTGCGAGATGAAGGAGGGCACCGAAGAGCCGGAGCAGTACACGTTCCCCTACTGGGACGCGACCGCGGTGTACACGGTGGGATCGAAGGTCCGGGACCCGGGCTACGGTGCGTACCGGTGCACCTACTTCGACGCGGCGAGCGGGGCGTCTCAGATCCCGCCGCACAATTCCAGCTGGTGGGTGAAGGTCGCGGACAGCAGCGCAGGGAGTCCCACCGTGGTGACGCTGAACGGCGGCACGGAGCTGTACCTGATCGAAGAGGTGGACGAGACCTGGCTGAAGCTCATGACCATGTACGGCGTGACCGGCTACCTCAAGCGCTCGCAGGTGCGCTTCGACCGGCACGTGGATCCGGAGCAGGTGCAGCCGAGGATCATCACGGAGCAGCTCTTCCGGGTGAAAGACGTGGCCGTGGATCACAAAAACCACGAAGTCAGCGTCTCCGGGGTGCACGTCTCCAACGATCTGTCCGGGAACCTGATCGAGGACGTGGAGATCAGCCAGGCGAGCCTCCCCATGGCGCTGACGCGGATCATGGACGGGCTGGCGCTGGACTATC
>Ga0326513_10003127_pt1 | contig 12049 bp, 9 predicted proteins | sample 2_2465_0518_D_FD_203654 | JGI IMG/M metagenome (GOLD analysis project Ga0326513, IMG submission 203654) | Bovine rumen microbial communities from UC Davis, California, United States - 2_2465_0518 | ecosystem: Host-associated > Mammals > Digestive system > Stomach > Rumen | place: USA: California... | reverse complement strand
CGATTTTAGTCGTAATCGGCTGGCGACCGGCTGGCAATTCATCTAGAATCGACACGGATAAATCGCCAAAAATCGTGAGTTGCAATGAGCGCGGAATTGGCGTTGCTGTCATCGATAACAAGTGCGGCATTGTGCGAGCTTTTGCAAGGAGTTTTTGGCGCTGCGCCACACCAAAACGATGCTGCTCATCAATAATCGCGAGACCGAGATTATGAAACTCCGTATCGTCCGTAATTAAGGCGTGTGTACCAATCACCAAGTCGACTTCGCCGGCCTTGATATGCTTTTTTAGCTCCGCCTTGCGTTTAGTCGAGCCGGTCAGTAGTGCAATGCGCAAATTATCGCCGAATAGCTTGCTTAGAGATTCGGCATGCTGTATCGCAAGCACCTCGGTCGGAGCCATTAGCGCTGTCTGGAAACCTGCATTCGCTGCGGCATAGCTACTAAGCGCTGCAACCATGGTTTTACCCGAGCCAACGTCACCCTGCAAAAGGCGATTCATCGGGATTTCACTATTCATATCCTGAATAATCTCCCAGGTCGCCACGCGTTGCGCATTCGTTAATTTGAATGGCAGTCTAGCAACAAAAGCCTTAAACTTGGCCATATCGGCCGCAATCGGTGCGGTTTTGAGTTTTTGATTCTCTTCGCGATTGAGACGTGCGGCTAATAGTAGCGAGAATAATTCTTCGACGGCTAAATAATCGCGTCCACTCTTCGCCTGCGCAATCGATTCGGGAAAATGTACGTCCAACAAAGCATCCGCGCGCCCCTTGAAATTCGGAATCATGTCCGGCACTAGCGCAATGTTATTCTGCATCGACTTGATAAACTTTTTGAAGTCGGGCGACTTTATGCTGCCGCGCGCTGGATAGATTGGTTGGATTTTGTCCGTATTCGGCGCGTCATATTCATCAGTTTTAACCGCAGACGGATTTTGTAGCTGATAGCGACCATAGCTCAACTGCATATTGCCACTAAAATAGTATTCGCCCTGCTCGCTAAACTGCTTAGCACGATATGGCTGGTTAAACCATATTGCCTTAATTGCGCCAGTTTTGTCGCGCAATGTCGCCTCAGTCAAAGTTAGGCGACCTTTCACGCGGCGCGTAGATATTGATTCAACGCGCGCTTTTACCGTCACATTGCCCGGTCGTAAATCAGCAATATTCTGCGCCTGCTGGAAGTTCTCGTAATCCCGCGGTAAATGATAGACTAAATCGCGGAGCGTAAAAATGCCAGCCTTATGCAAGACTTCGGCCGTCTTTGGCCCGATTCCTTTCACCTCCTCGATTGGCGCCGCCAAATCCATAGCTATATTATAGCTTATTCGATGACATATGGATTTGCGGTCGTGCCTTCGCCGCCGCTAACGATGCGTGCCGCCGATTTTAGCGAGATGACTGGGCGATAGCCACCCTGCCCGCCATACGGCGAGATGCCGCGAGAATACATTTCAGTCTGCCAGGCATACATCATCGGCTGTGCGCCATAATAGATATATTTCGGCGTCATCGTCCATACGGTTTGACCGTTATATAGATAATTCGTCTGCATATAGGTACCGCCGTCAGTTATACCGGCCAGAACCGCCTCATCGGCCGTAATTAAACCAACAGGGTATTGTAATTCGCCATTGCCGTTATTACTGTCTTTCGTAAATTTATCATTCGCATTCGGGCAGTCAAGCGATGGATGATAATTATTGTTTACGTCAACCGAGTTACGACCATGACCAGAGAAGGCACTATAAACGTCTTCCCAAATTGGGGTCGCATCTTCGCTCTCACCCTTCAATGAGCCGCTATAAAATGATCTATCATTACAGAACGGAACATCTTCTAGCTCGTTCTGATAGCTAGCAAAATGTTGGCCAAAGAAATTCTCGACAGTAACTTTTGCTTGCGAATTGCTGGAATTAGCAAATATGCCAGCCTTGGCGGCTTCAATATCGTTATATCCGCTCAACGGTAAGGCATAGAATGAACTACTATTGTCATAGTTCTGAATATATCCAGGACCATCGCTATTGTCGCAGTTATTCGAATCTTCACGATAACCATTTATGCAGTAATAATGATAACCGTTCGCTACTTGAAGACGATTGACGTAAAAATCAGTATAGAGCGAATCGCTGCCGATTGAATAACTATTATCATTACGCGTAAGTGTGTGGCCATAGTAGCGAGTATTGCCAGTATTACTCGTAAATGTCCTGGCGTCGCCATACTTGTAGCCAACATTAGCGAGTGCATCTCTCGAAAGCGCCGAATTAAAGCTGGGGCCAGATATCGCCGTATTATTACCAGTGGCATTGCAAGAGTAAGTCGTCGTATTGCCGGACGTAGTAGCAGTAGCAATGCCATTATAGATTAGCTTCGTCCCGCCGGTCGCCGTCGTACGAAGAATCTTCCAGCAGTAGTCGTGCCAAACGACATTATTGTCACTTACATTGCCGCGATAATAGTAGACATCTTGGCCGGCTTCGGAATACTTGCGTACACCATTACCGTTCTCTATCGAGACATCATCGGAAATCGTAGCACCGCGGCGGAAGTCAATTTGATATTGGCTTTCCCTATATTCGTCAACGACGATGCTATGGAGTGAATTTGGATCGGACGGTTCTTGCCATGGCGTATCGCTTAGCTGCATCGTGACATATAGGTGATAGGTCGCGCCGGCGTATGCAGTCGGGACGGATTCGCCAGATTGGCTATTCTGCGTAACGGTCGCCGTGCCATTCTCAACGAGGCTCGCATCGCAGTTTAGCGTTACGGATTTAAGCAACGAAAGCGTGGACTGATTTTGTCGAAGCGGGAGTTTATAGTAATACCAACCGTCGCTTTTTAGTTCCCATTTGTCATCATTTTGCGTATTGATGATGGCATAACTTTTAACCGTTCCATTGTCATTCCAAGTGAGCGGGAGCTCGGTAGTGGTATGGTCGTTTGGATTGACAATCTGCGATTCTTTGAGGCGCCAATATTCATCAAGCTTCATACGCGCATAGCGAACTGTTTCGTTTTTGTTCGTAGCAATAGCGGTCTTGTCTATTTCTTCGCAAGGCTGCCAATTGTCCGGAGAACTAAACGTATCGACATACTCTTCCTCACTATTCGCTATTCTAAACAGATTGTCAAAAGTAATAAGATCCATGTTATACGCGATCGTTAAACCAATACCGAGTATGGCGACTGCAATACCGGAAATAATTAGCGCTTTCTTCTGTTTTATAGTTATATTTTTGAAAAACTTTATTGCCATAGACAATGCGACCCTTTTGACCATTAGTACTATTATGCTTATCCTTATAATACTTTATCGTGAAGGGTTTTGTCTAGGCGCGGCGTTATTCGTCGGCTGGTTTGGTTGGCGCATTTTCGGCGCGCCATTTGGCAATTTCGCCATGGTTGCCATTGAGGAGAACTTCCGGCACCTTCATGCCACGAAATTCAGCCGGACGCGTATATTGTGGATACTCATAATTATCGCCGTCGGAAAAGCTCTCAATTTCGGCGCTCGTTTCCCCGCCGAGCACGCCCGGAATGAGGCGCACGATAGAGTCAATTACCGTCATTGTCGGCAATTCGCCACCAGTAAGGATAAATTTACCGATAGATATCTGGTAGTCAACAAGCGCCAAAATGCGCTCATCATAACCTTCGTAATGTGGGCAAATGAAGATGAAGTTCTCACCGGATTTTGCAAACTCTTCAGCGCGAGGCTGATCCCAAATGCGACCTTTTGGTGTCATCAAGACGACCTTCGCATCAGGATTGCGCGTCTTGGCATCTTCAACCGCAGCAAAAATCGGCTCAGGTTTAAGCAACATGCCATCGCCGCCGCCATATGGCGTATCGTCAACTTGATGGCGTGGGCCAAGGCCAAACGGACGCAAATCGATAAGCTCAAACTCAACGAGCTTCCTGTCCTGAGCTTTCCAGAGCATCGACTGATTAAACACCTTGTCAAACATCTCTGGAAAGAGTGTGATTACGGAGATTTTCATTGTTTCTCTACTTTTACGAGCGCTGGGCGAATTAGTTCACCTTCGTAGCGATAACCAGCGCGAAGCGTCTCGGCAACAATCTCTTTATCGCCATCGCCCTCGACCATTACGGCATCATGCAGATCCGGATCAAATGCGGCGCCTGCTTTGCTATCGACGCGCTCAAGTTTTAGTTCCTTCAAGGTTTTTTCGAGTGACTTCTCGAGTGGCTTAAGGCTATCATTGACAGCAATTGCGCGGTCAATATCATCAAGGAGCGGCAACATCTTCATAACTGTTGCATTTTTTACAACATGTCCATATTGTTCTTTTTGAATCTCCGTCTGGCGACGATAGTTTTCGAAATCGGCACGTGTACGTTGTAGGTCATTAGTAAGCTCAGCGATTTTCTCGGCCGAATCATCCTTTTTGCTATGGAATAGCTTGCCGGTTTTCCTCGAAGCATTTACAACGGCTTCGCCACGGATTTCCTCGGCAGATTTCGACTCGTCAGCAGCATTCACATTGGTCGTCTTCTGCTCGGAAGCTGGCTCGGTTACATTTGCTTCGTTATAATCATTATCTTCATTCATCGTAAATAATATCCTCCAACATTAAACCTGCGTGACGCACGAGCGACATGACGCGCTTGTACGATTGTCGAGTCGGCCCCAATACGCCAATATAACTACGATCAGAATATGGCGAACGGAAACGCGAAATAATCAAAGAAACATTCGATGCTTTGCCGACTGGATTCTCGGAGCCAATATAGACATTAATCGTCTCGTTTGGCTGAACTTCTTGAAGCCATGGCTTGATATTGTCGAGCAATTTGCCAACAGCCTGAACTTGAGCATTCTGAATAAATTCTGGCTGCGAGAAGAGCCCGCCAAAGCCCGAAATATAAAGCTGATCACCAATCGTAGCGAGACCAAGATTCCCCGTAAGCTCTACGAGACTATCGACGGCAGTGCGAATTGCATAATCGGCACGTGTTTGTGCCTGAATGCGCGTAGCGAGTGCCTTAGTCGTGCGATCGCTACTCTCCTCCGCTGTCTTCTCATTATATTCCGGCTTTTGCTCGAGATTCTCTTGGAGCGAATTGACATAGAGACGATAGCCGGCATCGGTCGGGATACGGCCAGCAGAAGTGTGCGGCTGCATAATATAGCCCATCTGCTCAAGCTTGACCATCTCGGCGCGAATCGTCGCCGACGAACAGTCAAAAAGCTTCGCGAGCGTAACGGAACCAACTGGGGTTGCCAGCTCGGCATATTCTTCAATAATTGCGTATAAAATCTCTCTTTGACGATCAGTCATCTTGGTTATATTTTACGCCAATTAGCACTCTTTGGCAAGGTCTGCTAATTCTAGCTAGCGCTCGGCTGGTACGCGATGATAGGACCCGTTCGCATTAAGCGCGGCGATACGATCTTCTTTTTCCATATCTTCGAGATAGTCAATAATCGGGTCATCCTTTGGCTCAGTGCCATCCTGTTGCATGACGGTATAGTCGCCATCTTTATCGACAATAACTAGCTTGCTATTAGAAACATATAGCGCCACTTCGCTTTTTGCGACATATATCTGCGAGGCATTTGTATTATAGACGTGAATACTATTATCATTTTCGTAGCCGAAGTAGTACTTATCATAAGCAAATATACCTTTTACGGCGTGAACAATTTCTTTACCGTTGCTGATTTGAATTAGGCGATAATAACCTCCGCTTTTCGCGAAGATATAATTACTCTTAATCCAATCCATATCCTTATAAACATCGTCATTAGCATCGGTATAGAATTCGTCATAGGCGAACTCAGTGACCTGGCGGTTATCCGTAATCGAGAACAATGCCGATTGCGCTGATTCTGGATCAATGATTAGATAACTCTTTTCGCTCCAAGTAAAAGCCTTGATTTCATGGTATTCATTTTCTGGAATCGTCGTCAAAGTCGATTGCTTTGAATCTTTATTATATAGATAGTAATGCACGCCGTCGCGGATTAGAACGGTTTCTTTTGTAATATCGCATACCTTGTTGCACTTCTCGCTAGTACATTGGTATGTACCGACTTTACCGCGCTCTATCTCGGTATTTCCCGTCGTATTGCCACTAGAAGCAATGCCGCCACCAGTAATACCAAGTGCGTTAATCATGATCCATATACCCACGCCGATAATTGCAGCGAACATCACGCCTAAACCAATATAGATACCGGTGCGTTTAGCTTTGGCAGCCTCTTCGGCTCGCTTTTGCTGGCGAAGTATTTCGGCATTTTGAGCATTAATTGCCGCAAGTTGTGCCTTTGCTTCTTCGCGCGAAGATTTTATCATACTCTGAGTCTGAACATTCTGATATTTTGCAGGATTATTCTTTACAAAAGGATTATTCTGGATGAATTTATCAAGCATCGAAATATCGTTATTAGCGGTATTTTGCGAAGCGTCACCTGTAGGATTTTGATTGTTTTGATTACCATCGTCCATGATACAATATTAACATAAATAGCACTAAAATGCTTATGTTATTGACGGAGATAATATGGACCAAAAAGTAGAAAAAATCAAAGAGTGGCTAGGTACTGGAAGCATTAATATCTTTGGCTTGCCTTATTCTGGCAAGGATACAGTCGGTTTGCGTTTTGCAGAATTAATTGGCGCTAAATTCCTGAGCTCAGGCTTAATTCTCCGCGCCGCCAGCGAAGAAGACAAAACCCTCGCCAAAGAGCTCGCCGCCGGCAACCTCGCCCCTACCGATACTTTTCGCAAAGTAATCATGCCATATTTCCAGAAGGAAGAATTGCAGGGATTCCCGCTCGTCCTAAGCAGCGTCGGCCGCTGGTCTGGCGAAGAAGGTGATATCATGGCCTCTGCTAATGCAGGCGGCCATCCAATCAAAGCCGTCGTCCTCCTAAACATTTCCGAAGATGAAGCGAAAAAACGATGGGACGCCGCGCGCGTACTCGGCGATCGTGGCACCCGTAGCGATGATCGCGAAAAGGCTATCCTCGACAACCGCATCAAGGAATTCATCGAAAAAACTATGCCAGTCATCGAAACCTACCGCGAGCTCGATATGCTCGTCCCCGTCCATGCCACTGGCGACCGCAGTGCCGTCTTCGAGACCGTGATTGACGAACTCCTCAAGTTCTCAGAAACGCATTAATTCTCGCCGCCAGAAACTATAATCATCTATCCGAGAGCACAGCGTTCCACTAGCCCGTCTTCACGGGTAGTGGCCGCTTTGTACTCGGCAGCAGCCTCCGTAAGTCTCTCGGACAGACGATTCTAGTTTCGTGCCATGAGGACTAATTTGTCTCTATTGAGGAACATACGGAGCCGACGAGGCGAGTGCGAGACGGCGCTCGCCCGTAACGACGGGCCGAGCGAACGTCGTTTCCGAGATAGAGATAAATTAGTCCTAGCGGTGTGACTAGAATTAGTTGTCGCGTTTGAGCATTACCGTGAATGCATCCGATGGAATGTCGACTTTGCCGAAGCGCTTCATGCGAGCTTTGCCGCGTTTCTGTTTTTCCATCAACTTTGCTTTGCGGTCGCGGTCGCCAGTGTGAATCTTCACCGTCACATCCTTGCGATATGCACCCAATGTCTCACGCGCAATAATACGAGCGCCAACCGCCGCTTGCAGTGCGACCTCAAAGTTTTGGCGCGGAATAACTTCTTTGAGCTTCTTTGTGACTGTACGACCAATGCCATCCGCTTCGCTGCGGTGTGCCATCACACTCAATGCATCAATGCGTTCGCCGGCAACGAGAAAATCAATACGCACTAGATCTTCGGCATAGTATCCGCCAAGTTCATAGTTAAATGAAGCATAGCCGCTAGTGGCCGATTTGAGCTGGTCGTAGAAATCCGTCAGTAAGTTCGCCATTGGCGCTTCAAAATCAATTACGGCGCGTGTATCAATATAGGAAATATTCTTCTGTATGCCGCGCTTATTCACGATTAGTTCTAGAATCGAGCCAATATAAGTCTTCGGCGTAATGATTTCGCCTTTTGCCCATGGTTCGCGAATTTCAGCTACGCGGCTGACATCCGGCAAATCTGACGCCGAGCGGATATCTAGCTCTTCGCCATCGGTCAATAGTACATGATAGTCAGTCGATGGATTCGTAACAATAAGATCGAGTTTAAATTCGCGTTCCAAACGCTCGCGGATAATATCCATATGCAATAGGCCTAAAAAGCCAATGCGTAGACCAAAACCTAATACTGGGGAATTCTCCGGCTCAAATTGTAGCGCCGAGTCGCTCAAAGATAGTTTTTCAAGCGCTTCTTTTAAATCCTTATATTGGTCATTACTGACTGGGAAAAATCCGGCGTATACAAATGGACGAACGTTTTTATAGCCTGGAAGCGCTTCTTTGGCGGGCGTTTTCGTCAATGTAACGGTGTCACCAACTTTCGCCTCGCGTGTGGCTTTAAGATTCGTTACAATGTAGCCAATTTCACCCGTATCGATCACGTCGCGCGGCGACATCTTTGGATTTAATACGCCGACTTCGAGTGCTATATCGTTGCTGCCGGTCGCCATCATATGAATATTGGCATTTTTCGGCAAACTACCCTCAAAAACGCGCACATACAACACGACGCCACGATAATCATCAAAATACGAATCAAAAATCAGTGCCTTTGTCTCGCCAGAGTCAGTAAAGCTTGGCGCTGGCACGCGCTCGATAATTGCATCGAGAACCTGCTCAACGTTTTCGCCAGTCTTAGCGGAAACCTTAATGATCTCCGATTCATCGCAACCGAGCAAATTCACAATCTCAGCTGAAACGCGCGGAACGTCGCTTGCTGGCAAATCAATCTTATTGATAACTGGAATAATCGTGAGGTTTTGTTCAAGCGCCAAATATACGTTTGCTAGGGTCTGCGCCTGAATTCCCTGCGTTGCATCAACTACTAGGATTGCACCCTCAACGGCCTGCAATGAGCGCGATACCTCGTAAGAAAAGTCCACATGGCCGGGCGTATCAATTAGATTCAAAATATAATGCTTGTAATGCATATGTACGGGAGCAAGTTTAATCGTAATACCCTTTTCGCGCTCAAGCTCCATCGAGTCGAGTAGCTGCGATTTCATCTCGCGCTTTTCGACCGTGCCAGTGATTTCAAGCATGCGATCAGCTAGTGTCGACTTACCATGGTCGATGTGCGCAATGATGCAAAAATTTCGAATCTTATCTATATTCACAACAATATTTTATCACAATGTCAATAGCGTGCGCTAGCGAATAAGTTCAAATACGAGAATAATTAGCGCTATTACGATTCGATAAACACCGAAAGGTTTGAGCGAGTTTTTCTTGTTGAAATATTTCGTCAAAAAGTGCAATATAATAATCCCAGCCACAAATGCGATCGAATTAGCAAAAGCAATCGTCTGGAAATTATTAACAAGGACATAACGCGATGCACTAGATGCGGCCGATTTCGCAGCGATGGCCGCTAGCACTGGAATGCCAACAAGATTTGCATAGCGAAAAGACGTCTTACTATCCATGCCAGCAATACGGCCCACAAATAGCGCTGAACCGGCACGCGAAATGCCTGGAATAATTGCAAAACATTGCGCGGCGCCAATTAGAAGTGCGCGCGGCTTTGATAGCCCGTTCTCGTCTTTCACTTTTGGCATATGCGGTAAGCGCTCAACTGCAACCATTGCGATACCGACTAGCGCTAGTGCGCCGGCTATTACGAGCATATTCGAGAAGAACCAGTTGCTTTCGATAAGGCTATACAGAAGTAACCCTACGGCGATACATGGGATGGCTGACAATATAATATTAATTAATAGACGAAAGTCTTTATTACGGAAGATATCGACAAAAATCTCCATAATTTGTTTGCGATAAAAAACAATCAGCGCGAGCAGCGATCCAAATGTAATTAGCTCCATCAAAAGGTGAAAGCCTTCGCCGCGACCGCCGAAAATTTGCTGCATTATCTCAACGTGGCCAGAACTGGATACGGGAACTATTTCCGTAATCCCCTGCGTTAGGCCGAGCCAAAATGATTGATACCAATCCATTAATTTTCCTTATACATACCTGTATGCTTGCTACCATTATATATCATAGTTGGTATACCTTTGGCATGAATATTGTTCGTGACAATATCATTATTTTTAGCAATAGCATCAGTGATTTCCTGCGACTTCGTGCGCTCAGTAATCTCCTTACGGGCATCTTCATTGTAGCCAAACTCCTCTAGCCACTTTAATAGCTCCGCCTCCGCCTCACTATTATCATAGTAATCATTGAAGAGTGTCTGGTAGTTCTTATTGTCGGCGTTCTTCTCCGCAAATATGCGATCCATGATTTTAAATGCCGGCGAATATTCGCCTTTATAACCCTCTGGGGTACCCTGCTTGTCAGTAGCTAATATATAGCGCACGATTAATTCGGAATTGGTAAATTTATAATGTCCGTCGCCGTCTTGAATTGGGAACGGCACCATTAAAACTTTGTTCTTATCAAAGAAACCAGATTCTTTTTGGGCGCGATATGATTGCAGGCAGACGATGCAGCCTGGATCAAAAATGTCGGTGGCTCTCTTAGCAGATTCATCGGTGCTACCAATCGTAATACCGGCAAAATCAAGCTGCTCGTTATTCCAATCGCGGAATTTGTCCGGGATTGCCGAGAAAATCTCACCCCAATCCGAGAACCAATAGCCAACAGCCTCGATTGGATTCTTTGGACCAGAATCGCCATCAATGCTACATACCTCTGCGCCGAGTGCACATGATTCAGGTCGTTGAACATTACAAGTACCAAGCGACCAGAGTGCTAGACCAGCCTTGGCGCCCTCAACGAGCGACCAGACCGTTACGAGCACGATGAGTACTGAAACTACTTCAATACTAACCGAAATCGGCTTGACGAGCTTTGGTTTTTTGACGATAACTTTGCTCAAAATCGAATTCTTGATATCGTCTTTGAAGCCAGTCTCGCATTTCTGCAATGTAATACGCTTGCCGACGCAGCCCCAAGCCTTTTTGAAGGTCTTCCACCAACGTTTGCCGATGTCGCGACGAAAAATCGAAAGAAACGCCACGATTACCGACATTAAACATAAAATAATAAACGCCGCAATACAGACCATTAGCCCAAAATCCTTTCAAGAATTTTAATTGCCTTATCAATGTCGGCCGGACGGATATGATAACCAAACGAAAAACGAATTAGCGGCGGATAGTGCATGACGTGGTCAAGATAATAATGCACGCAGAAGTAACCAGTGCGCGCCATGATACCCTCATTGCTCAATGCGGCACCCAACATATGGCTATCGAGCCCATCAATGTAGAATGACATGGTTGGGTTTGGTTCTTCATTGATGAGATGAACTTTTGGTTGCGACTTCAAGAAATCAAAGAGACGCTCCGTGCATTCGGCAAGGTTTTGCTTGTCGGCCTTGGTGCGTTTTTCGATCCATTTGAGCGCCTCGCCAAAGGCAATTATTTCACCCCAAGCCTGTAGGCCAGACTCAAATTTTGTATAAGCATGATTCGGCGATTCAGCCGAAAGCTGATATTTATCCATATCGACATCATCTACCATACCGCCACCAATAAAGCTCGTCTCAATCTTATCAAAGAGGTCGCGACGCACGATCATCACGCCTAGTGACGGACCATACATCTTGTGCGCAGAACTACAAATCGCATCCGCTTCGGTTTTTTCGAGGATATCGGATGAATGAGCTAGCGCCTGCGCGGCATCAATAATAATTGTGCCGCCCTGCTTATGAACTTGCTTCACAACGTCCTTAATATTCAGGAGTTTGCGCCCGTCAATATTCGAGGCGGCGTTCAAGACTACCAGGGCCTTTTTAAAGTCGCATTTGCTCAAGTCGATCGAGCCGTCACGCTCGCGCACGATTAGCTCGCGTGGAATATTCTGACGCTTAGCGAAAGTCATCGTAGCCAGGAATGGAGAGTTGTGCTCAATATCCGAGGTAACAACTTTTTTGAAAATGCCGTCTTTAAATTGAGCAAGTAATAGGTTGATGCCATACGTA
>Ga0326513_10003126_pt1 | contig 12049 bp, 14 predicted proteins | sample 2_2465_0518_D_FD_203654 | JGI IMG/M metagenome (GOLD analysis project Ga0326513, IMG submission 203654) | Bovine rumen microbial communities from UC Davis, California, United States - 2_2465_0518 | ecosystem: Host-associated > Mammals > Digestive system > Stomach > Rumen | place: USA... | reverse complement strand
GATGAAAATAATAGTGGTGATTAAATGGCAAATGAACAGAATCTTGTAAAAGGTGGAGAAGCCCACCGCTTAACAGCCGAAGAACAGTCGATGGGTGGGAAGGCATCTGTTGAAGCCCGCCGACGTAAAAAAGACCTTCGACAAGCGTTGGAAATGTTGCTTGATAAAGAATATCAGCAGCGCAACGGTGAAATGATAACCGGCACGGAGGCTATTTCAGCGAAGCTGTTTGAACAGGCGATGAAAGGAAATATCAAGGCATTTGAAACAATCCGGGCGACCGTTGGACAAGACCCAGTTCAAAAAGTGATGGTCTCCGAAGTGGATCAATCAGTCATTGATGAAGTAGAACAAGCCGTATGTGGCAAATAAAGTAAATAGAGGAGTTTAGTAAATGCAGGAAATTTGGAAAAGCATTGAAGGTTACGAAGGAAAGTATGAAATTTCAAATTTGGGTAGAGTCAAGAGTCTTTGCGACAAAAACGGCAGAAAGCGGGAACTTATTTTGAAACCGCGAGTAGGAAAACAAGGCTATTTGTACCTTAATTTGTGGCAAAAATCGGAAGGGAAAGCAAAAAAAATTCATAGGCTTGTAGCAGAGGCATTTTGTTACAAACCTGCAACAGCAGAATGTGTAAATCATATAAACGGAGTCAAAACAGACAATCGAGCGGAAAATCTTGAATGGTGTACATATTCGTATAATTCAAAGCAGTCTTACGCAAATGGATTAAGCAAACCCACAAAGGGAGACAAAGACGGAATGTATGGAGTACATGGGAAAGACCATCCATCGTCAAAACCAGTGTTGCAGTTTTCTCTTGATGGCGTTTTTATGAAAGAATGGGAAAATCCGATAGAGGCAGGAAAAGCGTTAAATGTTTGTGGGGCTTCTATTCAAAGATGCGCAAGAGGCGATAGAAAGACCGCATTCGGGTTCAAATGGAAATACAAAAAGGCCGGACAAAAGCCCGTTGAAAAGGTTATGATTGCAGATGTAGACCAAAGCGTGATTGATGATGTAGAAAGAATGGTATATAATGACACGGAATGAAGCAGTTGAGTTCTTATTGAATAGACCTGCTGACTATGCAAAATTGCTCGGCTTTACGAAGCTGGGCGATTTGCATAATGAGTGGATAAAAGAGATGGTCAGAGGCAGGACGGATAAGACATTACAGGCAAGCCGTGAAACGTATAAAACTACGTGCGTATCAATAGCATTGGCAATAATTATTATTTTGTTGCCGTCAAAGAAAGTTCTGTTTATGCGAAAGACTGATAATGATACAAAGGAAGTTATCAATCAGGTATACAAGCTGTTGATGGACCCGCATACGCAGTATTTTGTTCAAACAATATATGGTTGCACATTAAGAGCGCCCGTAAAAAATTCAAGTACGATAACAACGAATCTTGCGATTGATACAAGGGGAACAAATCAGATTTTGGGGCTCGGTATAGGCGGTTCGTTGACAGGAAAGCATTTCGATATAATATTTACAGATGATATTGTCAATCTCAAAGACAGGATAAGCAGGTCGGAGAGAGAGACAACAAAGCTTGTATATCAAGAACTTCAAAACATAAAAAACCGTGGCGGCAAAATATTCAACACGGGTACGCCGTGGCACGCTGATGATTGTTTCTCAATAATGCCCGTGCCTGAAAAGTATGATTGTTATCACCCTGCATTCAAGGATATGTTCACGCCTGACATACTCGAAGAAAAGCGCAAGTCAATGACAAAGAGCCTGTTTGCGGCAAACTATGAATTGCGGCACGTTGCGGAGGATGATGTGCTGTTTACGAGTCCGCAGACGGGAGCAGACCCACAGCTATGTATGCAGGGAACATCGCATTTGGACTCGGCTTATTATGGCGAAGATTACACGGCATTCACCGTTTGCAATGTTCACGATGGGAAATTTTATGTATTCGGTAAGTGTTGGAGAAAGCACATAGACGATGTGACAGAACAAATCAAGGGATGGCACGACCATTTCCTTTGCGGTAAGATGTACACGGAGTTGAATGCAGATAAGGGCTACGTTGCAGGGCAATTCCGTTTAAGAGGCGTTAAAGTAGCGACATATACGGAACACGAAAATAAGTATGTCAAAATCAGTTCGCACTTGAAATTTGAGTGGGAAAATGTTATCTTTGTAGAGGGAACTGACCCTGAATATATCAATCAGATTTGCGACTACAACGAAAATGCTGAACACGACGATTGTCCCGACAGTTTGGCAAGTCTGATACGAATAATGGCAAAGAAAAAAAACAGAGAGCCGTATAAACCGCTTATAATGGGAGGTTCAGATGAAAACATACGAAGATTGGGCTGGAATTGAAACCGAAGCTGATAAACAGGATTTCGTATATTCAGCGATAAAGGAGCACAGGTCGAGCCGTATTTACAAAGAGGCTATTGTTGCCGAAAAGTATGCAAGGCACAGGAATGTCACAATCAATGAGTATCAGAAGATACTTTACACTTTGACGGGCAAGGCGGTCCCCGACAGATGGGGCGCAAACTACAAGATGGCGTGTAGACATTTCTATCGGTTCGTTACACAGGAAAATCAGTATCTACTTGGAAATGGTGTAAGCTGGCAGGATAATACCACCGCCGAAAAGCTTGGCACGAAAAAAAAGTCTTTTGATAAGCAGTTGCAGGAGTTAGGCAAAGCAGCACTGATAATGGGCGTTGCGTTCGGGTTCTACAATCTTGACCATATAGACGTTTTCAAAGTTACGGAGTTCGTGCCGATATATGATGAAACAAACGGCGCATTGAGGGTCGGTATAAGGTTTTGGCAGATTGAGGAAAGGAAGCCGTTGAGGGCAACACTGTATGAAGAAGATGGATATACCGAGTATATGTGGAAAGACGGCGAATGTGAAATCTTGCAGGACAAAAGAGCATACGTTCTTACGCTTGCAGAGACCGCTGTTGACACGGAAATATATGACGGTATGAACTATCCTACACTGCCGATAGTGCCGTTATGGGGCAATCCTGAACATCAGAGCGAGCTTACAGGATTAAGGGAGCAGATAGATTGCTATGACCTTATTAAATCGGGTTTCGCAAATACGGTTGATGAAGCGAGTATAATCTATTGGCTGATACAGAACGGCGGCGGAATGGATGACATAGACCTTGCAAAATTCGTTGAGCGGGTAAAAACGGTTCACGCCGCAGTTGTAGAGGATGACGGTGCAAGGGCAGAAAGTCACACGCTGGAGGCTCCGTATCAGTCAAGAGAGGCGTTGCTGGAAAGGTTAGACAGAGACTTATATCGTGATGCTATGGCTTTAGATGTTGACCGCATCGCGTCGGGAGCGATAACGGCAACGCAGATAAGGGCGAGCTATGAAGCATTAAACAGCAAGGTTGATGAGTATGAATATTGCGTTTTGGATTTTGTGGACAGAATACTCGAGCTTGCAGGGATAGATGACAATGCAACATTCACACGGTCGCAGATGGTGAACACGGCAGAAGAGATACAGAATTTAGTTTCAGCGGCTCCGTTCTTACCCGCTGAATATGTGACGGAAAAAATACTTGCGGTATTGGGCGATAAAGACCGCACAGAGGAAATAATCAAGCAGATACACGCAAATGAGTTGGCGATGATGTAATGGATTATGCACACGAAGAGATTGACAAGAGGCTGAAAGTCCTTGAAAAGAGAATACAGCGTGAATATGGCAAAGCGGTCAAAGAGGCGCAGAATAAACTTGATAAGTATTTTGAGACATTCAAAAAGAATGACGCAATAAAGGCACAGAAAGTCAAGGATGGAGAACTGACCGAAGCCGAATATCAAGAATGGCGAAAACGGCGTTTTATGGACGGTGAACGGTGGCAAGGTATGCGTGATACACTGGCGCAGGAATATCTGAATGCTTACAAAATAGCCGAAAGTATGATGCTGGATTTCAGTTATGAAGCATTTGCCCTGAACAGGAACTTTTCGATGTACGAAATGGAGTTTGAAGGCGTTGACTTGGGTTCATTCACAATGTATGATAAACACACAGTCCAAAGATTGTTGGAGGATGACCCTGATTTGTATCATACTCCAGGCTATAAGATATCGCAAGCAATCAAGGAAAAGCGCATAACAGAATGGAACAAACAACATATCCAATCTGAAATGTTGCGGGGCATATTAACGGGCGAGAGCATACCGAATATTGCCAAAAGATTGCCGCAGAAAGTAGGTCTGTATAATATCCATTCGGCTGTAAGGGATGCAAGAACAATCACTACGGGTGCGGAAAACGCAGGTCGGGTCGACGGGTACAAATATGCGCAAAATCTCGGCATTAAAGTCAAACAGATGTGGATGGCAACACTTGACGGAAGAACAAGGCATAGTCACAGACAGCTTGACGGAGAAAAGATAACGGTCGGAGGAAAGTTCTCAAATGGTTGCAGATATCCAGGAGACCCCGAAGGCAAAGCAGAGGAAATATATAATTGCCGTTGTACTTTAGTAGGCGTAGTCAAAGGGTCAGATGTTGATTTATACGGCATAAATGGTTTTGACCGTTGGCAAAGATTAGACGGGCAGAGTTACGAGGAATGGAGAAAAGCCCATGAAGGTTCAAATAGATGACCATACAGAGGAAGTCCTTGACGCTCTTGATGCACAATTAAAAGCAGGGCTTGAAGCAATCGGAATAACGGCAGAGGGACACGCAAAAGCGAAATGCCCCGTTGATACAGGCAGATTGAGAAACAGTATTACTCACGCAGTTGGAGGCGGTGGAGCAGCAATAACGACATATCGAGCCTCTTATGGGTCGAATACTTATAAGAACAAAAAAGGCGAGACAAAAAGGTATAAGGCAACTTCTGAAAAAGCAGGCTCTGTCGGTTTCGGTATGTATTCAGGCACAATAGGCAACGAAGGAGACAAAACGGTATATATCGGAACAAATGTTGAATATGCTCAATTCGTGGAGTTAGGAACGAGTCATCAAAAGCCGCAGCCATATCTCAAACCCGCCGCAGAAAACCATAAATCGGAATATCAAAGAATACTAAAGTCGTACTTGACAGACGGTGAATAATGTGCTAAATTGGTAATGGCAGAAAAGAAACTCTGACAAGAAAGGAAATAATATGGCACTGACAAGGAAGTTCCTTGCGGCTCTGGGAATTGAAGCTGACAAGGTCGATGAAATCATTCAGGCTCACACAGAAACAGTTGACGGACTTAAAGCAGACCGCGACAAGTTTAAAGAGGACGCTGAAAAAGCCGCTGATATCCAAAAGAAATTGGATGAGGCAAATTCAGTTCTTGCGTCGCACGACAAAGACCCGTTCAAGGTTAAGTATGAGGCAATCAAAGAAGAGTTCGAGCAGTACAAGACGGAGCAGGACAATAAGGCTAAAGAGGCGGCGAAAGTGACCGCATTCAAGAAGCTATTGTCAGACGTGGGTGTGGCTGATAAGCGCATTGACGCCGTTGCGAGAGTATCAGACCTTTCAAAGATTGAACTCAACAAGGACGGAACTATCAAAGGGGCAGATGACCTCAAATCGTCAATAAAAAACGAGTGGGCTGACTTTATCGTTGAGAAAAAGAAAGTCGGTGCAGATGTTGACACACCGCCAGCAAATGAAGGCGGTCGAGTAGATATGAAAGAAATCTACAAGAAGGATGAACACGGCAAATATGTTCTGACTACGGCAGAACGGCAGAAAGCTATTGCCGACAGTTTAAAAAAGGAGTGAAATGAATGGCAGTTGAAAGCCTTACGAATCCGAGAGAAAATCTCCCGAATGTATACACGGATATCACCGCCCGTGAGATTGATTTTGTTACAAGATTTGGCGACAATTGGGATGCTCTGAGAAACATTCTCGGCATTATGCGTCCGATAAGGAAGGCTCCGGGTACACAGCTTATATCTTACAAATCGAGCATCGCGCTTGCGGACGGAAATGTTGGAGCGGGTGAGGTTATCCCGTACAGCAAGGCAACAATCGAACAGTTTGTTAAAGGCGACCTTGCAATCAAGAAGTACGCAAAGGCTGTCCCGATTGAGGATGTTGAGAGATACGGTGCAGAGGTTGCAATCGAAAAATCTGACGATGCGTTCCTTACGAAGCTTCAGAACAATGTACTGACGGACTTCTATGAGTTCCTCCAGTCCGCTACACTGAAAGGTTCGGGCGCGGCTTGGCAGGCGGCACTTGCAAAGGCACAGGGACTTGTTCTGAATAAGTTCGCCACGATGCAGAAAGATGTCACAAGGATTGTTGGCTTTGCGAATATCCTTGACGCATATGATTATCTTGCGACCGCAGATATAACAGTTCAGACGCAGTTCGGACTTACCTACATCGAGAATTTCCTCGGTTATGGTACACTGTTCCTGCTCCCTGAAAAGTTTATCCCCCGTGGGCTTGTTATTGCAACGCCTGTTGAGAATATCGACCTGTATTACATAGACCCGTCTGACAGCGAGTTTGCGAGACTTGGTCTGACATACACAACGCAGGGCGAGACAAACCTCATCGGTTTCCACGCAGAGGGGAACTACAATACCGCAGTTGGCGCGAGCTTTGCGCTTATGGGTATGGCTCTATGGGCTGAATATCTTGACGGTATCGCAAGGGTATTTGTCGGCACAGAAACGAAGGTCACCACGGCAGAAACTATTACGGGTGACGCAACTGATACGCTTCTGTTTAAGACGGCGCACAGCCCGATTATCAGTGTTGAGGAACTTAAAGACGGCACGGATGATATAACGGATTATACCATTGAAGATAATGGTGTGAGACTTGCGACAGCTCCGACAGGAACGGTAAAGATAAAGTATACTTACGTGGCATCATAGTATAGTCCTTTCTGATGGCGGGGTGTTGGTTGGTAGACAATGCCCCGCTTGCGCTTTAAAAATGACTAAAACAGAATTTTTCGCAGACCTCAAAAATTACTTTGTAAAAGACAGAGTAGAGGGTGAGTTTAAGATTGTCAACGGCAGTATTGATATACCAGCCGTTACAGGTCAGTATTTCCGCATTATGGGGTCTGTATTGAATGATGGAGTTTATGAATATCCCGCAGCTCTGATTGATGAAACATTCGATGGAGTTATATGGTTGATGGCAGTACCGCCAGTTGTTAAAAACCTGATTGAGCAGATAAATCAGTGGGAAACAGACAATGCAGCGGTTATCAATAGCCCGTATAATTCAGAGAGTTTCGGCGGGTATTCATACTCCAAAGCAGTTGGGGCAGATGGCTCGTTGAATTGGCGGTCGCAGTTCGGGTCACAGTTGAATAAATGGAGGAAGATATGTCCTTATTAGCGGAAGCATATGAGCCTTGCATTATGCTCAACAAGACCAAAGAAATGGACGGATATGGCGGGTATATCAATGTATGGAGCGAGGGCGCAGAGTTTCAGGCGGCATTTGCCTTTGATGGTTCTCTAAATGCGCAGATAGCGGCAAAACAAGGCGTTTCGAGCTTGTATAGGGTAACTACTACCCGTGCGCTAACGCTTGATTATCACGACGTATTCAAGCGAGTAAGGGATGGCAAGATATTCAGGGTCACCACCGATGGTGATGATGAATATACGCCGAAATCAGCTGGCTTGGATATGCGGCAGGTAAGAGCCGAAGAATGGAGTTTGCCAAATGACTAAAGAGCAAGCACTCGATACATTCTGGAACTCATTCGGTATACCTGCATATGATGTGAATACAGTTCCCGATGATGCAGAGTTCCCACGAATAGCTTATGAAGTAGCTACAAGCAGATTTCAAGACAGATTAACGCTCGGTGCAAATTTATATTACCGTTCAAATTCTTGGCGTGAAATCAGCCTTAAAAAGGATGAAATAGCGAATTTCATAGGCGACAGATTGAATATCGCTATTGACGGCGGTTATTTGTCAATAGAACAGGGCGACGGATTTGCTCAAAGGATGAGCGATGACGACGACGCTGTACGGAGATACTACATAACAATTATAGTTGAGTTTTTGACCAGATTTTAGGAGGTAAAAGATGGGTAAATTCACGGTTATTCCTCAGAGTACATTCAAAGAGTTACAGCGGGACGCGGGGGTCCTTCTGAAAACATTCGACCCCGCACAGCCCGCCGCACCTGCGGACGCTGATATTATTTGTGCCACAACAGGTGGCATTACGGTCTCTTGTGTGCCGACATTTTCAGATTTGGGTGAGGATATAGACAACTGCCCCGAGAATACAAAAGAGCTGAAACACCTTGACGGTTGGGAGTGTACAATGTCTTTTACGGCACTTGGGACGAGTCCTGCGGCTATTCAGATGGCGTTAGGGTGTGCCGATATAGACGGTACGGATACTACAAAGGTTATTCCCCGCAGAGACCTTGAACAGACTGACTTTAAAGATTTGTGGTGGGTCGGCGACAGAATGGACGGCGGCTTTGTCGCTGTTAAATTGATAAATGCGCTTGCGACAGGCGGGTTTGAGCTGTCTACCGAGAAGAACGGTAAGGGCAATGTTGATGTTGAACTTACAGGACACGTATCAATCAATGCGCAGGATGTAGTCCCGATGGAGTTTTACAGTGTAGACGGCACAAATGAAACGCCGTCCACAGGTGGCGAAACGCCGTCCACAGGAACGGGAGGCTAATTAGTGAAATTGAGTGATATAAAGGGCGAACAGTCGCTTGATGTTCTTGCGGATATTCTCGAGCCTATTGCCGTTATTGTGAACGACGACAATGTTAAGGCGGCATTTAAGGATAGTCGCATAAAGGGCATCGCTTGTGCGATAAAGCGTCATAAAAATGAAGTCGTTGAGATTATGGCGAGGCTTGACGGAGCAGAGCCTGAGACTTATGAATATAATCTCCTGACCTTGCCGAAAAAGTTCCTTGAAATTTTCAATGACGAGGCAGTACAGTCACTTTTTTAATTGCCGCCGCTGATGGCGGGAAAGAACTGTTTTGGAAATGTTACGGCGAGTACAGAGGTACAGAGCGACATTTTCATAAATACTTGATGGCTTGCCTTGACCGTGAACGTGATGAAAAATCATTCAGGATATATCTCACGGACTCGGTCAAGGTGCTTTCTGATAATTTCAATGGCATTTACGGCGGATATAAAATCTCAAAGCGATATGCAGAGGTTTTGAAACCTCAAAAAGAGGAAACGCGGACACCTGAAGAAATCATTGAAAGCATCAGGGCGAGATTAAAAAGAATGGAGGGACAGCCGTGAACTTGATGAATTTGCTTATCAGTATAACCGCTGATAACAAAGACGCAACCAGCAAGATAAATGAAGTCGAAAAGAAAGCAAGCGGACTGTCTAAAGCTTTTTCGGGCATCGGGAAGGTAGGAGCAACAGCATTCAAGGCGGTGGCTGGAGCGGTCGCCGCTGTTGGTGGTGCGGCGGCTACTGCTACCGTGGCAATCGGGAAACAGGCGGTTGCTTCCTTTGCGAATTATGAACAGTTAGTCGGCGGTGTTGATACACTGTTCAAGAACAGTTCGGCAAAGGTGCAGGAATACGCCAAAAATGCTTATGCAACGGCGGGACTTTCTGCAAACGAATATATGGAACAGGCGACCAGTTTTTCTGCGTCGCTTATTCAGTCTTTAGGAGGGGACACAACAAAAGCCGCAGAATACGCTGACAGGGCTATAAGAGATATGTCCGACAACGCAAACAAAATGGGCACGAGTATGGAAATGATACAGAATGCCTACAATGGTTTTGCGAAGCAGAATTATATGATGTTAGACAACCTCAAGCTCGGTTATGGTGGAACAAAAACCGAAATGGAGAGACTCATCTCCGATGCTTCAAAAATGACTAAGGTTCAGAAGGATTTGAACTTGACAGTCAAAGATGGGGATATGTCATTCGGAAACATTGTCAATGCTATTTCAGTAGTCCAAAAGAAAATGGACATAATGGGAACGACAGCAAAAGAGGCAATGTTCACTATTCAGGGAGCGGCAAATTCCACAAAGTCAGCGTGGAAAAATGTCATTACGGCTATCGGCGGCGGTGGTGACCTTGACGATGCTTTTCAGGGGCTTACATGGGCATTATTCGGTGATGGCACGAAGGATGAGAATGGTGTCGGAGGCGGCTTAATTAACCGTGTAGTTCCTCAAATACAAAAGACTGTTGACGGGATAGGGAATTTTCTTGACAAGGCAATACCCGAATTGTCAGCTAAAGTACCTGAAATATTGAGAGCGACAGTTCCCGCAATACTTAAATCAGTCACGGGACTTGGAAAGCAGATTGCAAAGTCTTTGCCTGATTTGTTTGATTTGATTACAGATGAGGGAATCCCGCTTGCGATGGAGACAGGCGAGGAAATTCTTGAAAGTCTGCTCGATGTAGTTCCCGATATAATCAAGAAGTTTAGCGATGGCGGAACAGAGCTTATTACACAGCTTGTTGACAAAATAGCAAAGGGTATTCCGAAACTCACGCAGACTGGAACGAAGATTATTACAACGCTTGTAAATGGATTGAGTAAGGCATTACCTCGGTTATTGCCAGCGGCAACAAAAATGATAACAACGCTTGCCACTAACCTTACAAGCGGGAACACTTTAACGCCGATACTGAATTCAGGGTTGACGCTGATACAGAATTTAGTCAATGGATTATTAAGGTCGCTGCCTACATTGACGGCGGCTGTGCCGACAATAATAAATAATCTTGTTGATTTTATAATTCAGAACGCACCGTTGTTGCTGGGAACGGGTGGCGAGTTGATATTCCAGATATTAGAAGGAATTGCAAACAGTGTAAGTGATTTAGCGGCAGGTGCGGTAACAATAGTCGGCAATCTTCTGACTGAATTGATATTCAACGCTCCGCAGCTCTTAGAAGCTGGTACGGAGTTCCTTGAGCAAATTGCAATAGGAATGGCGAACGGCGTTTTTACTCTGATTGCCAAAATCCCCGAAATTGTTGAAAGCATAAAACAGGCTTTCGAGGATGCAAAAGAAAGGTTTAAGGAAACGGGTAAAGGATTCGCTGAGTCAATAGTTAATGGAATAAAGGAGTATTTCAGAGTTATCGGCGGTGTAGGCGGTCTGTTGTCGGGTATATTTACGGGCAACCTTGGACAGGTGGCATCGTCTGCACAGATGCTTGCACCTGAAATCGGCAAGGCATTCAGCAATGTGTTCTCAAAGACTGCGCAGGGGCAGAAATGGATTCAGCAGTATCAAGAAAAGAAACTGCAAGGCTCAAACGGTTGGGTCGGTGGCGGAAACAGCAAAATAGAGGGGTATACCTCAAACCAGATAAAAGCCATTGAGGAACGGAGTAAAGCGGCGGCAGAAACAGCAAAAAAGTCTGCTGCTGAGATATCTAACGCATACAAGAATGTCAATATTGCTACAGGACTATCAACGGAGTTCTCAAAATCGCAGTCGTTAGCAACGGCAACAGCCGAAAGTATTAAACAGGCGTTTTCGGGTGTATCAACAACCGCTTCAACATCTGTCGGAACTGCACAGGCAAAAGCAAGTCAGGGATTGTCCACAGCGGCTGCAATGAATGAGAAATTCGGCAGAGCAGCGCAGACGGCTTCCGCTGCGGCACAGACAGCTCAGACAGCGGGGCAGACCATAACGAATACATTTAGTCAGATGGGTACGAATGTAGGCGAGACGGTCAATTCTGGCATTCAAACGATAAAATGGGATGAAGTACAGACGGGAGCAAAAACAGCGGCAGACGGGGCTGTAAGAGCGTTTTCGTCAACTGTCCCGCAGTTCAAAGCAATCATCGAACAGATTAAAGGTTATTTCAGGGAGTTTTTCAGATGGTTGAACGAGGCATTTAAGAACTCGGCAAAACAGGCGGTCAACGCTTGGAGTGGAGTTCCTGCACAGTTCACCATAATAACCAATCAGATAACGACGCAGTTTCAGACAATGTCAACGAACATCGGCACTATCTTCACGACGCTTGCAGGTAATGCCTCGCAGTGGGGACAGGATATGATGGAGAGTTTCGGCGGCGGTGTTG
>Ga0326513_10003125_pt1 | contig 12050 bp, 13 predicted proteins | sample 2_2465_0518_D_FD_203654 | JGI IMG/M metagenome (GOLD analysis project Ga0326513, IMG submission 203654) | Bovine rumen microbial communities from UC Davis, California, United States - 2_2465_0518 | ecosystem: Host-associated > Mammals > Digestive system > Stomach > Rumen | place: USA... | reverse complement strand
CGGAGCGTGGAAAGCTGTACAGGAAAAAGTGTCCGGCGTGCTCGAAACGGTCAAGAGTAAAGTATCGGACGGATGGGAGAACGTCAAAAGTTCCGTGTCCGGTGCGATGCAAAATGTACAGACAACGGTATCCGGAGCATGGGACGCTGTATCGACCAACGTCGGCGGCGCAATGCAAACTATATCAGGCACAGCTCAAAAAGGCTGGGAAAGCATAAGAACCACAGCAGGGACCGCAATGAATAATGTGCTTACTGCTGTGACGGGTGTTTGGAATTCCATCATCCAATCCGTCGGCGGTGCAATGACAAATGTCTACAACGCCGTTTCACAAGGTTTTCAGAATGTAATAAAGTTCTTCACCAGTCTGCCGCAGCAGGCAGTCAACTGGGGACGAGATCTCATCCAGGGTTTTATCAATGGCATCACCGGAATGTTCAGCGCTTTAGGACAAACCATTCAGAATGTGGCCAGTTCCGTTGCATCATTCCTGCACTTCTCTGCACCTGATGAGGGACCGCTTGCTGAGTACGAAACATGGATGCCGGACTTCATGAAGGGGCTGGCGCAGGGAATTGAAAACAGTCGCGGGCTTGTTCAGGCTGCTATTGGTGATGTGGCCGAGGACCTCATGCTTTCACCGGTAATAACACCAACTAACGCGGGAGCAATGTCTACAGCACCGAGTTATCAGGATACTGCGATCGTTTCTGCTGTTGCACAGGTTCTGCCTTACCTGTCGCAGCTCACAAGCGTAAACATGGATCAGGGGCGTGCGACATATAGCATGTTGTCTCAGTTCCTGCCATATATACCGCAGATCGCTAATATGAGAATGGTGACTGACACGGGAGCGCTTGTGGGCCAGTTAGCACCAAAAATGAATCAGCAGCTTGGCCAGATTGCGACGCGGCAAAGGAGGCAATGACATGTATCATTCTTTGATCATATCGGGTAAAAATACTTTCACGGAATGGGGCGTGGTGCCAACATCGCGCCCAGTCGTGGATCCTCCGGAGGTTAAAACTACTTACATAGACCTTCCGGCGTCCAATGGTGTTTTGGACTATTCGGATTTGCTCCTTGGTACGATCCCGTATAGCCAGCGCAAAGGCTCATGGGAATTTGCAGTGCGTCCCGGCTACTCATGGCCCACGGTGTATTCTTCCATCATGAATTATCTGCATGGTCAGAAACATACAGTTATCCTCGAAGACGATCCATATTATCAATACACTGGGCGGCTTTCCGTCAATAAGTGGAAGTCAGATGAAAATTATTCACTAATCACGATTGATTATGACCTGGATCCATTTAAGCAGAGGACAACGTCAAGCGATGACGCGGACTGGCTGTGGAATGACCTGTTTGATCTGACTATCCGTTACGGTAATTTCAGTGTAGAAGGAACGAAATACCGCAACTTTATAAATGAAGGTATAAAAGTATCAACACCGACCATTACGTGTTCTGCTGCAATGTCTGTTTTGTTTGGCGGCGAAACTTATAACCTCGTAACGGGCAGAAACTACAATATGAATCTGTCATTTCAACCTGGTGACAATGTCATGAAATTCACCGGAACCGGAACTGTGGCGGTCAGTTACAGAGAGGTGTCGTTATGATTTACAGGGTGCTGCTTGATAATAATGACATACTTGACTACGACAACAAAGACTGCGTGTTATTGTCACCTCAGCTTGATATGGAGCTGAACGCCGCCGGGTCTTTTCAGTTCACTATGCCGCCAAATCATATCTTTCATAGCAATGTGCAGCCCCTTGTTTCCACGGTTGAAATTTATGAGGATGATGATCTGGTATGGTACGGAAGACCGATAGAAGTCAAAACAGATTTCTATAAGCAGAAAAATGTGTATTGCGAGGGTGCTATGTCGTATTTTAACGACACAATACAGCGCCCACATGAATATAATTCAATTTATGTTCATGAATTTTTCAGAACGGTTATTGCGTCACATAATCAGCAGGTTTCGTCATCAAGACAATTCACAGTTGGTAATATCACAGTTGAAAATGCACAGGTATACAGAAACCTGCGTTATGAAAGCACATACGACACACTGAAAAGACAATGTCTGAATTCACGTGGCGGATACTTCTTCTTCCGTCGTGTGAACGGAGTGAACTATATTGACTGGCTGGAAGAAATGCCGTACACATGCAACCAGCCCGTTGAATTCGGGCTTAACCTTTTAGACATATCATCCACCTTTGATGGTGGAAATTTTTATACATGCGTTGTTCCACTGGGTGATGAGGATCTGACAGTTGCGGAAGTGAATAGCGGTTCGGATTTAATCGTATCTGAGGCAGCGCAAACCTACGGAAACATCACAAAAGTTGTCCGTTTTAATGATGTGAAATATGCGGACACTCTTTATGATGACGGAATAGAATTCCTAGAGGAGCATCAATTTGACGACCTCGTTATTGAGTGCACGGCGGCAGAACTCCACAATCAGAATCCAAACTATGAACATTTCAGAGTGGGGCAAATGGTGCGCTGTCACTCCGTTCCACACCTGCTCGATAAAAACTTTCCGCTGACAAAATTATCAATATCACTCGATACGGCAGCAAAGGAAATTCAGCTTGGAACAAGGAAGCAGGATACGCTGACGGAGATTGCGAACAATAGCAATATTGAAGGACTTGAAGACACGCTTCAGGACGTGTTCAAGGATGTGGAGGATAACATTCTCGACATACCAACACCGGAAGATTTCAAGAGCATGTTGGATGACTTTGATTTCAGCGATTATTTCCCGGAAGGTGAAACCCCAGAAGATCTGGAAGACCTGCTTGAGCGCCTGAGACAATCGCCAGATTTACCCGGCATGAAAGATGCACTGGACGACCTGCGTAATAAGTTAAGCGATTATCAATCACAGCTCGACGACTACGATTCATTAAAATCTATGTTTGATTCACTCAGTACAGATATGGGACTTGCGGGGAATCCACAATCATTATATGAGCAGAGTCAGGCTATTCAGAACCTAGATACACGCGTGCAGGCTCTTGAAAATTCAACGGATTTCGGACAATGGATTGTTCAGGTTAACGGAACACCTAAGGCAAGCGGAACAATGAACTTTGTGACATAAGGTATATCTATGAGCATAGAAATCACAACGGACGGAATAACAAAAAGGTACAGCTATTATCCTTATGATGCGTTCTATGTGGATGGTAAACAGGTGAAGGAGGCGTGGCTTGATGGGGTGAAATATTATCCTAAAACCAGTGCAGATAATGCTATGACTTATAAAAGAAACAGAACTTGTCCAAATTTATTATATATGGCATACAGTAATCCGGGGTTGGGGCAAGGCGAAGAGGTAAGTCTAGGTTCTTTTGAATGTAAACAGGTATTTGTAACAGCATATGATCTGAATGATTTTTATTATGCGAATAATAATGTATATGGAAAAGGCTTTTATGCGCGGGATAGCTCCAAGTGGGGTTTTTATGGGTTTGATACCTATGGATTGGTGTATTTGAAATATGATTTTGATGATGGTGCGATTATTCAAAATCCCGACAGATGGCATATATTCAATAGAAACAGATTCACAGATAAAAGCATTGAATTATTTGATAGATTGAGTAATGGGATCACATTAGATTTCGGGGTACTGAATTACAGTCAGGCAAGTGGGGAAGATGCGAGTATTTCAAAATACCATCAAATTGATGATGCACTATTTGCGCTATCAATCGCCAGAGGTTTGACATGTTATTCATGGGGGAGTTGCGTTGTTTATTTTAGATTTGATGTTGATGCGAATAAAAGCATCAACAGTGGTTATAAGAGCGTCGCTCCTATTTATTTATCAATAAATGGCGCTATCATGTCAAGTGGTCGATTTAATAACTGGTATGGTTATAATGGTACTGGAATAGTAAATCTCATTTCACAAGCATCAGAGAGATCTGAATATTACCGTTCTTCCATGTTTAAACCAACGTCCAACGATTTTTTAATTTAGTGAAAATCACTACATGAAAATGCAATGTTTAGTGGTACTGGGCCTACAAAAGATTTGCTTAAAGCTATGGAAATTTTTTCCAGCTAATCAGTGGAGGTGATAGTGGAATGGCAAATATCAGCACATACATCGAACTAATAGAACTTGCCTCAAGAGGCGAGGAAGTAAGAGATGCCATCACCGACGCGCTTAGCGCGATGAATGGCGACATCAATTATATTTCCTACGAAGAAATCACAGTGACTTCCGCAACATCGGACAACACTGTTTATACAGGCGGCTATAAATATGAAAAAGCGGTTGAAGGCATAGACGAAAACACTTTCGTTGAGCCTTGCCTTGCTGACTTGACAGCATACACCGGGCGCTATGCGGCAAAGTCTACAAACGGGAAAATTACGCTGTACTTTGACAGACAGCCGACAAACGGAACCGTGGTCAGGGTCTGCTGTATGAATCAGGCTGTTGCGGAAGGTTCGGATTCGTCCGCTTCAGTTAACAGCAATAATATCTTATTACTCGGAAACGCTTCTATAAACAATAATGTCCTTGGGGTATAAAAATGTCTAATATAATTCAGGGGATAAAAGTCAGAAGTACAACATATAAATACGACTATAACAGCTTGGAGAATTTACCAGCCCCGGAGTTGCCTTCATCTACACAAAACGATTCAGGAAAGACACTGACCGTGAACTCTTCTGGTAATCCAGCATGGAAAACACCTGCGGAAGGAGCGCTTCCGTTTATCGGGACAAATGACGAAGGCAAGGTACTAATTGTTAATGATAATTCCGCGGAATGGGGTGAAATAATTCCGACTCACGATACCAGTTATGATGGATCTGATGCCGGGAAAGCGCTTATAGTTGCTACCAATGGAGATCTTAAATGGGATGAAACAGGAGGCGGCGATTCTCTTCCTGATACAAGCGATGCATCAGATGGTGATGTTTTAATTTTAATGGTTGGTGATAGTGGCAGTATTAATCCCGGGTGGGGAAGCCCATTTCCTACCTACGACACAGGTGAAGACATAGGGAAAGTGCTTATGATTACTGCGAACGGACCGGAATGGGTAATGCCGTCATGACACTGGACATCTTAGTAAACCACTACAACGAAAATGAAGAAATTGCCCGGCGCTTCCTACTGTCTCTTGGTATGCAAACGGGCGTCGACTTCAAAGTCATGCTTTGCAGTGACGGCGGCATAAGGTTAAGTTCTGAAATCTTTGACGGTATTTCATACGGGATGGAATACAGATATCTTCACCATTCAGGCGTATGTCACACGCGGAACGTCATGCTTGATAAAACAAACGCTGACTATATCATGTTCTGCGATATTGATGACTGCTTCTCATCTCCATATGGACTCAGAAGCCTCATGAAAAAAGCAGAAGAAACACACGCGGACGTAATCGGTTCGCCGTATTTGTGCGAGCGGTTCATAAATGGCGAATACCAGTATGCGACATACAAAAACGACACCATCCGCATTCACGGTAAGATCTTCAGGCGCGACTATCTAATAGAAAACAATATCCGTTTTCCGGATGAATTGGAAACAAGTGGTGATATGTCGTTCACGTGGTTATCATACGCACTCACAGATAAGATTGTATGGATACGCGAAAATTTTTACATCTGGAAGTATAACCCGGATTCAGTCACGAGAGCGGATCCACACAGCCACATGCTGAACTATCCGCGAACGCTTAAATGCTATGACCTGCTTGCCGATGATTTGGTAGGAAGAAATCAGGGCGAACTTTTCAGGAACCTTGTGACCACTACTGTATCCATGATCTATGTTGATATGACTCATCCCGGATGGAAACAAGCGCCGAACAAGTACCAGTGGGCGGCAATAATGGCAATTTGTGAGTATCTGGAAAAGCACGGGGAATTCTACAGGGCTGTAGATGAAGGATACAGAAAAAGCAAATATGAGCTTATGCTGAATTATAAAGGTTTCAAGGGTTATTCGGGTGAGTTCAAAGATATTGCAGAATGGCTCGACATTTTAACAAGAGGAAGAATAAATGTTAAATGAAAAATCGAACATTGTATATACGGGCACTGACCCCATTGAGGTATCGGGTTATACCATAAATCACAAAACAAGCGGCGTAACCGCCGGATCCAAGGGCGACACGAGCGCAAAGACCCCCGGATTCGGCGGCACATTTAAAGCCCTTTCCGCTACAGTTAACGCAAAGGGCCATGTAACGGCGCTGGGAGAGCATAACGTCACAATCCCGAACGCGACCGCAACGACTTCGGCGGCAGGGCTTATGAGTTCGACGGACAAGACGAAACTAAACGGAATTGAATCAGGCGCGGAAGTTAACGTGAACGCCGACTGGAACGCGTCGAGCGGTGACGCAAAGATCCTGAACAAACCCACGACGATCAGCGGGTACGGCATCACGGATGCATATACCAAGACCGAAATTGACAATGCAAAACAAGATAAGCTGACCTTTGATGACGCACCCACGACGGGGAGCAATAACCCGGTAAAAAGCGGCGGTATCAAGTCAGCTCTTGACGGCAAACAGAATTCACTGACTTTCGACTCTGCACCGACCAATAATTCAGCCAACCCCGTCACATCGGGCGGCGTCTATACCGCGATTGACGCACTGGAAAAGCAAATTGAAGAGCTCCAGAAAAAGGCAGAACAGCCGAATATCTATGGCGTGAAATGGGACGGCACAACTCACCAGATGACTCGTATCCTTGATGCAAAGAACATCACAACAGATACGACTAATTTTGTATACAGCGGCACGGTGAATGCGAATTACAGCAACCCATTTGACAGCATTTATCCATGGAGCGATTGCAGACAGTGCAATGTAGATATGACATTATACGCGGCGCTTGACCCGGGCGACGACATCCGGGACGCGGTTGTGGCATGGTACGGCGATCCTGATTTTGAAACTGACGGAACAAACGGCTTTGTTGGAAGATACACACCGGAATTCTGGTACAGCGCATTTGACGCGGATGACGGGCGGCTATTCGCCATATCCGACAAGAAAATAGCTGGATGGAATCATCACAAGCCGTCTATCCGCTCAATCGGGTTTGCGGTCGATGACGGAAACAACGGCGTGACTTCAAATGACGGCCAGCCGCTCGCAAATATTCAGGTCAGCGCGATTCATACGCGTGCGACGACGGCTGGCATGACGCTTCAGAATATTTACGAACTCGACGCGCAGGATATGTTGGCAATCGTTGAATTCGCGTCATACGATGCGCAAAGAGTTATGGGCGACGGCTGCGCGTCGTGCAACTACGAACCGGAATTCACGCTCACGGCAGCAGCGACGGGAGCCACGACGGTACTTTTACCGGTTGCCGCGAAACCGTACTGTATCCCGGGTGCGACGCTCGATTTCGGAACAGCTAAAGGCGGTGTTGTGCTTGCAAGTAGACGAACGGTTGTGTCTGTGTCGGATTATGATTCAACATACTGTCAGGCAACTTTTACGCCAGCACTTGATTTGACGACATCCATGTATCCGTCCATCCATGGAAAGAATAATGCTGACAGTTTCGGAAACAAATCCGGTTATCTTGGAACAGCGGGTAAGAATAACGCGTGGTATCGCGGCGCGATCATGTGGGGGAACCGGAATCAATATACACTTGGAATCGCAAGGCAGCAAAGCACGAACAAAGTCTTTTTGTGCCCGGAAGACATCTGTGATAATTACGACGGACTGAATGCGGATGTATTTGTAGATACAGGCATAGTAACGCCAACGATTGAAGCAAACGCGTGGAAGCAGATCGGCTCTATGAACTATATGCCCGGCGTGTGCGTAATCGGGGTTATTAAAGATTATGGTTCCGTTGTCGGAGATTCGCAATATGTTGTTATTGCATCAATCGGAAATACAACTCCGTTCTTTGGCGGCGGCGCGAGCGGCGGTGCCGGCTGTGGTTTCTGTTGCGCGTACTGGCACGCGGATCCCGGTTACTCGAACTGGTACAGCGCGGGCGTCCTCCTTCTTAAATCTCCTTAAAAGGGGGTTTCAGGGGGATGTAATCCCCCTGAGTGAAAATATTTAATCTGTAACTATTAACTCCTGCATGTTTTTTACCACATGCGGCAAGGGCTTTCTGTCTGCGCTTTGCCCCGTTGTGGTTGGGTTTTCTCCGTTCTTTGGCGGCAACGCGAGCAACGGTGCCAACTGTGGTTTCTGTTACGCGAACTGGAACACGAATCCCGGTAACTCGAACTGGAACAACGCGGGCGTCCTCCTTCGCTTTACACCATGTGTACGCATGGCGAAGCAGTCAGTCAGCCTCAGCTCTTGCTGAAAATGACGCGATTTTAAGGGCGGGCTAGTAGGTTAAATCTCGAAAGGCCGCACGCTAAAGAAGGACTATTATTATGCCGAAAAGAATCGGTTATTTATATGAAAAGGTCGTTTCCTTTGATAACTGCTACGCGGCAGTGCTTGAGGGAACGGCCTCCCTTAAAAAGACAGACACTGTGAAGCGGATCCGGAAGAATCCCGAAAAATACGCAAAGAAAATACAGGCGGCGCTTCTCTCCGGATGGGAACCGGCTCCGTGTCGGACAAAGATTATAAACGAGGGAACGCAAAGGAAAACCAGAGAACTGCTTATTCCGTCAATGTTTGATCATCTGGTTCATGTCGCTGTTTTGCGAGTGGCCGAGCCATACTTCATGAAACGATATGATTTTGCAAGTTGTGGAAGCATACCCGGACGCGGCCAGAAACGGGCACAGGGAATCATAAAAGGCTGGCAAAAGAAAATGCCGAAATACGCCGCCGAATGCGACGTAAGGAAATTCTTTCCGTCATGCAGAAAAGAAGTTGTTATGGGCTGCCTCCGAGCAATGTTCAAAGATGAGCGATACCTGGCTCTGCATGAAAAGATTCTTGATCAGATGGGCGGCTCAATCGCCATCGGCTTTCAGCCGTCGCACTGGTACGGAAACTTAGTGCTTACAAGGTGCGATATCCTTCTCCGGAAGGTGGGCGTGAGGTTTGTTCGGTACATGGACAACTATGTCATGGTATGCGGACGAAAGCGAACGCTTCATAAAGCAATCATGGCACTATCTGCCGAACTTGCGGAAATGGGACTAACCATCAAGAATGACTGGCAAGTGTTCAAAACGAGGGCGCGGGCTATTACATTGCTCTGTTATCGGTATTTTGCGGATGGGCGTATTTTGTTAAAGAAGAGACTTATGTTTCATATCGCCCGCGTAATCTTCAACGCCGCAAAAGCGCTCGATGCGCACATGGCGCGGATAGTCATGAGCCTGATCGGGATTGTCAGACATTGCAATTCGTACAATTTCAGAAAAGCGTACATATACGGAATAATCAGCTTAAAACTATGTAGGAGGTTAATTTCAGATGCTGATAAAAAATGTCTACTATCAGGAAGAACCTGAACCTTTTGAAATCAGAAAACACGGAAAGATGGCCACGATAGTATTCCCCACGGAAGTGGAGCAGACAGACGCTGGGGACTATCTCGCAAAAAAGGTGTACGCTCTCGATGTTTGCTATACGTTCAACTTACAAGATCGAATTGAGAATAATTTTGAAAGATGGCTGGAGCGGGCAAAAGAACCTGAGGCGAAAGAGGCCACGCTTTCAGATGTGATCGAAGCTGTTAATGCACTTGCTGATATCGTGCTGGAGGTGATGTAACATGGTAAAGCTGTGGTACAAGATGGTAATAAGCGGGAAGATTGAACTTGAAGACGTTCCCGAAAAGTACCGTGATGAAGTCGCGGCGATGCTGGAGGTCTGAAAATGAACACAATGGCGTGGCAGACGCTTGTTGCTATGGGCGTTCCGACGGCAGCAAGCGGTTTTTTCTTCTGGTTGATTCAGCGAAAAATAGCAAAGCGGGATGAAGAACAGAAAAAGGAACGCGAACAGCGGCAGCGTGAGATCGACGAGCGGGACAGACAGCGGAAAGAGTACGAAATATGCCAACTCAATATGATTGTGGCGTCTATGGCGCTTGCTGAGGCTACAGCGTCGGCGGTTGAGCGAATCCCGGACGCACACTGCAACGGTGACATGCACCGAGCGAAAGAGTACGCTCAAAAGGTTAAGAATGACCAGCGTGACTTTTTGCGGAAACAGGCTATCGAAAGCATGGACTTCTGAAAGGAGGACTTTATGAGAGATTGGGGCAAATGGTTTAAAGCAGCAGGTATACGAGCGATCAAAACGGTCTGTCAGACGGCGGTGGCACTCATTCCGGCCAGTGCCATGATTTCTCAGGTTGACTGGCAGGTGGTACTTGGCACGTCAGCGCTTGCGGGAATCGTATCGATCCTTACAAGCCTTGCGGGTATTCCGGAGGAAAATATGGAGGACTGATCCATGGCATTCAAAAAATATAAACTATCCGAAAGCCAACTTACGCAGATTGCACGTCTGTGTGTTCAAGAGCAAGGATGCATAGCAGGTGTGAAAGCTGAAGCGTCACTTATGGCGAACCAGTTGGAAACATCTCCGCACCGTCAAAAGCAGTACGGCACGGATGGAAATGGGCTTTACTCATGGGTGCGAAATGGCGGCTGGTATTATCAGACAAAGCACTACATGGATGATGGCAGCGCATCCAAGGCACAGATTGAAGCTGTACGCGAGGTTCTGTGTGAGGGCAAGCGTACATTGCCACAGTACGTGGATGAGCATGACGCCATCCGAGATATCGAGTACATCAAGCTGCACGGTGAGAAAGTCAGCAAAACAGATAAGTCAAATTACCGCAAGGGCGAGACGATTATAAAAAACAAAATGGGAGACAGTAATATTTACACCTTCTATTGTTTCCCCGCTGAAGGTTGTGACCCATTCGGATATACACAGGAATCGTATGACTACGTAAAACAGCACGGTGGAACAGCATCCGAGCAGACAGGTGTGTCTCCTGACAAGGTGATCGAAGTGGCTGCGGCTGAGGTCGGATACCTGGAGAAGAAATCGGCAAAGCAGCTCGATGACAAGACAATGAATGCCGGGGATCAGAACTACACAAAATACTGGACCGAGATGGATCCATCTCTTCAGGGACAAGCCTGGTGCGATTGCTTTGTAAAATTCTGCTTCAAACATGCATACGGGAAGAAAACAGCAAACGAACTGGTGTGCGGAGGACTCGACTGCTTCTATACACCGGAGTCTGCAGAATGTTTCAGGAAAAAAGGACGCTGGCACTCGAATGATCCGAAAAAAGGAGATGTCATCTACTTCCAGAATTCGGAGCGAATCTGCCACACAGGCATCGTGTACAAGGTGGACAGCACGACCGTGTACACGATCGAGGGCAACACGTCCGCAGGAGAGCAAGTCATACCGAACGGCGGCGCTGTCTGTAAGAAGTCCTACAAGCTCTACAATTCCAGGATCGCCGGGTATGGTCGCCCCGACTACAGCGGAACTGACAGTTCCGGTTCCGATCCGGAGCCGGTCAAAAAAGTCTGGGTGAAGTCAGAGCTTCCGATGCTGCGGAAGGGGATGCACGGCGATGCGGTCATGGTCTGGCAGATCATCGCCGGTGTGGACCCGGATGGGGACTTCGGAACGAGGACGCTGGATGCAACGGTGGACTTCCAGACAGCTCACGGCCTCGACGGTGACGGGATCGTAGGGCAGAAGACATGGGCGGCGGGGTTGAACGAACTTGATTGATGTGATTGTATCGGAAATGTCCAGAGGGAACTTTTCGTTCCTGATTCTGGTTGTCGGTATCATACAGCTGATCGTGATGGTACGAAAAAGATAAGCGGCTTTCGGGCCGCTCTTTTTTGTGGTAAAATCATAGCGAGCTGAAATAGAAAAATTACAAATAAATTACAAATGATACAACAAAGCCTTGAAATATAAGGGGTTATATGTGGGTTCGAGTCCCACCACCGGCACTTTCAGGAATGCCCTGTAAATTCAAGGAAAATATCAACAAAGCCTTGAGTTTACAGGGCTTTTTGATGCTCTGGAGTCGGG
>Ga0326513_10003122_pt1 | contig 12055 bp, 16 predicted proteins | sample 2_2465_0518_D_FD_203654 | JGI IMG/M metagenome (GOLD analysis project Ga0326513, IMG submission 203654) | Bovine rumen microbial communities from UC Davis, California, United States - 2_2465_0518 | ecosystem: Host-associated > Mammals > Digestive system > Stomach > Rumen | place: USA... | reverse complement strand
CTTCAGTTAAAGAATCTTATAAACTAATATTAGATAAAATAGAAAGGATTTATATTTATGAAACCAATTGAAGGCTATGACTTAGTCAATGAAGCAGGAGAATTTAAGCAATTACCTCCTATGATCGTGGGAGTGAGAATCACTAAAGTGGTCGATGTTCCCGAAAAAGAATATTTAGAAATCTACAGCGATATCACTAAAGGTGAATACGCCAATTATTTCAAAGCATTAGTTGATAGTGGCTTAAAGGATACCTCAAAACATATTCGTTCCTATAAGATATCCGCATTACCATTCTTCAAAGCATTTATTACTGCTGTTGAAAAAACTAATCCCGGATACAAATGGGATTGGGATGAACAAAAATTAGTTGGTAAAAACGTTATTGCAGTATTCGGACAAGAAGAATATGTGGATAATGAAGGTAACATTAGAATTGGAACCAAATTAGTTGAATTCCGTTCATTAGAAGCCTATCAACAAGGAAGAATTAAACTTCCTGAATTAAAGAGACTTCCAGAGGATCAAAAACCTGCTGCGAAGACAGTTGAAAGCGGATCCGCTAACCTTGGAATCTTAGAAATTCCTGATAGCGAATTACCATTCTAATAATTTAAAACAGAACTGACGGATATTTGTTTGTTTCTAACCGGTGGTTACTCAGGTTAGCGCTTCTCCTAAATGGTTTGGCTAATCTATTCGGATAGGTTTATTCTTAATATAACCAATAATACTTGTACCATGTTGTACTTTTGCTCCTTAGATATATTTATAATTTTTCCCTGATAAATCTATCCGCATACGGGAGAATCGAATAAGTAATTCACTCATGAAGAAATATAGGTGCAAATCCTATCTCTCCCTGTTACTCCTTTGCTGGCTACGGCGCTTAAAAACTTATGATAGAGGAAGTTCTCTGACTCCTAGAGTTTACAATCTATCTTTTAATTTAGAGGATGAAGGTTATGCAAGATAATATTACACTTAGAAATATTCCATCAGAACTAAAAATGAATGGTTTATGGTGTGGATGGAAATTAACAGAGAATGGAAAAGAACCATTTAACTTAGCAACAGGTTATCACGCTAAAAGTAATGACGAATCTACTTTTTCTACATATCCCATCTTACTAAACAATATTCATAAATATTTGAAGTTTGAAAATGATAAACAAGTCGGTGGAATAGGTTTAGGAATATTCCGTGGGTATAGTGCTATTGATATTGATCATTGCGTCGATGAAAATGGTAATCTATCTGAAATGGCAAAAGATATTATTAACTTCTGCCAATCTTATACTGAATACAGCCCAAGTGGAACAGGAATAAGAATTATTTTCAAAACTCAAGTAAAAATTAATAAGGATACTCACTACATTAAGAATTCTAATAATAATTTAGAAATCTATATTAGCGATAATACAAATAAGTTTGTAACCATCACTGGTAAGAAATTATCGGGCGATATAATCAATGAAATCGATATTACATACATTTTAGATAAGTATATGAAAAAAGGTGGTTTTAACATTGAAAAAATACTTGCTAAAGACGAAAAGTTAAAAATACTATGGAATAAACAAGCGCCAGGATCCGGAGCAGATGAATCTGAAACTGATATGGCATTGGCCTGTAAGTTATCATATTACTTAAAGAATGACGAAGCCGAAGTTAAAAAATATTTTGAAATGTCTCCATATTTTAAAAGTAAAGACGAAGAACATAAGAAAAAATGGTTAAATGGTTATGGAGACGAAACAATTAAAGGTGCTAATAATTATATTGGTCCAGTTCCGCAGTATACACCAGTTAAAAAATATGATTTGAATGATACCGGAAATGCCCATAAGTTTATCGATATGTTCGGGCAAGATTTAAGGTACAATGTCGATAATAAATTGTGGATGATTTGGAATGGTAATTTCTGGCAATATGATATTACTGAAGAAGTTAAAAATTACGTTGAAATATTAGCGGAGCAATTAACTTACGAATGTGGATCAGTTAATGATATGAATGAAAGAATGAGAATTCTTAAAAACATCGAGCATATCTATAATTCCGCCGGTAAAGAATCATTATTGAAGGAAGCAAGACATTTACAAGGTATTCCAGTTGTTAATGCAGATTTAGATAGAGATAGATATTTGATTTGTTGTGATAATGGAACAATTGATTTAAGAACTAAAGAAATTAGAGAAAGTAAGAGAGAAGACCTTATTTCGATGTCGACTAATTGCGAAATTGATACAGTAAATCAACCGACCCGTTTTCTTAAATTCTTAAATGAAATATTAGTCGATCCTGAAGTCGTTCATTACGTTCATAAGGCATTAGGATACTCTATTTCCGATTTAACAAGAGAACAATGTATGTTTATTTTACACGGTGATGGCAATAATGGTAAATCATTACTATTAGATGTCATTTATACAATATTAGGAAGTTATGCGGTGACAAGTAAACCACAACTATTAACTGAACAAAACTTTGGTTCTCAGAATTCAGAAGAAATCGCAAGATTAAAAGGTAAAAGATTTTGTGTGGTTGATGAAATTAAAGCCGGTGATAAAGCGGATGAACAATTAATTAAACAATTTACTTCTGGCATTGGTAAAATGGTTGCCCGATTCTTATATGCCGGATCATTCGAATTTGAAGTTCGCTGTAAGATTTGGATGGCAATTAATTATGATATGATTATTCGTGGGTCAGATAAAGGTATTTGGAGAAGAATTGTTAAAATTCCAGTTCCTACTGATTTCACTGGTAGAGAAGATAAAGACTTGAGAGATAAATTATTAACCGAAGCACCTCAAATACTTGGTTGGTTATTAGAAGGTTATAAACTTTATGAAAAAGAAGGTTTAGAACAACCATCAGCCATTAAGAATGCTACTGCTGAATATAAAAAGGAAATGGATATCGTTCAACAATGGGTAGATGAGTATTGCGAGGTCAAACCTTCCTATTTTGAAAGAGCAAATGTGTTATATGATAATTTCCGCGCATTCTGTTTAAGAAGAGACCAACGAACTAACCAAACTGTATTTGGAAGAAACTTAAGCAAAAAGTTTAAGAAATACAATAGTGGAGAAGGTATTGTATATATCGGTTTAAGATTAAAAATGGGCTCAAGTAATTTAGAGAAAAAAGTCAATTATGAGCAGATTAAAGTAAGTGAGGATATTTAATATGAAATTCTATAAATGCAGTAAAAAAATATTGAATTTCTCGGATATGACTCAAATTACTGGTTACAGTTGGAATCTTCCTATCTTAATCGATATTAATAGAAATGTTTTGCTCGGTAATAGTTTGAAAGATTCATTATCGGAAGAAGTATATGTAGTCATATATCATTACGATAACGAAACTCTTAAAAAAGCGCTATGGAATATCGAGAATGGAGTAGCGGTGGAAAATTCAAAAGAAAGGATTCATTTAATCATTACTAAACTGAGGAATTTTTTCAGAGATGTCCGAAAGCCAAAGATTGAACAAATGTCGTTAATTGATTATAAAGATGAATCATTGATTTCAGAAGAAAATTATATTTTGATGGAGAATTCATTTATTAAGGATAATCACGCTAAACGTAAGAAACAAGAACCGGTAGAGGAAGAATTCGAAATCGATGATGAAATATTAAAGGAGTTGTTATAATGTGGTATTTTTTAGCGGGCGTCGAAAGCCATTTAGATAGGATAACTGAAGGTACATGTAGGTTTGGTTTAACAACATTCTTAGGAATGAACCAAAATAAATTCAATAAGATCCTCGATAAATGCGACCATATTTTATTAGATAGTGGCGCATATTCATTACAGAGAGGTAAATCAGTAGATATGGATACCTATTGTGAACAGTATGCGGACTTTATTAAAACTAACAATAATAATCCGAAAATAGTTGGATTTTTTGAAATGGATGTGGATAATATTGTTGGTTATCAAAAGGTGTTAGAATGGCGTGAAAAATTAGAAAAATATACGAATAAATTAATTCCCGTCTGGCATAGCAATAGAGGTATTAATGAATTTATTGAGATGTGCAAAAAATATCGAGGTAGAAGAGTTGCTGTTACAGCCTTAGGTGAAGATATTGAAATATCACAATATAACAAGTTCATTAATATGGCGCATAAGTACGGATGCAAGATTCATATCTTAGGTATGACTTCTTGGCAGACTATTGAAAACTTAAATCTTGGTAAGGAAGATAGCGTCGATAGTACCTCTTGGATTATGCAAGGCGCATTCGGAGGAATGTCTGTATTCGAAAACGATAAATTATATAACTTTTCTGATTGCACTGGAAACTTACCAAATGTACCGGCAACCAATTATGTATGTATATGTTATTTAGCACATAAAAGGTTACAATTAAAATATGAGAATATAGATCAATCAGTGGAGGTAAAATAATATGTGGATTGAAATTATTGGATATGTTGGAATGGCATTAGTTTTATGCTCTTTTCTAATGAAGAAAGTTCATTTAATTAGAATAGTCAATATGTGTGGAGCAACTCTATCATTAATATATGGAATATTAACTCAGACTTGGCCTACTGCCGCTCTTAATGGCGCATTATTAATTATCAATGGAATATTTTTAATTATTTATTTTACCAAACCATCAAACAAAGATAATATATAATAATTATCGGAGGAATAATAAAATGACGTAATCGATTTTTAAAGCGATTAGTACCTGTTCGCAATCCTATTCAGGTATAAAAAACTAAAGGAGAAATTATGAAAAACGAAATTAAAAATCTTTTTAAAACTAAAAAAGGCATCTTAGTGTTTATCACAATCATCTATGCTATGGTTATGCCTTACTTAACTATTATGACCTTAAAGTATCCAAACTTCGCAAATGGTTGGATTGACTTTGGAACTTTATGCTTATCATTTATTCCAATGCTATTTGGTGATATCTTAGCCGAATGTTTCGGATGGAAAAAAGCAACAGTTATTGCCAGTGTTGTTTATGCAATTCAATTAGTATTCATCGGTATTTTACATTTAACAACATTAGATGCAGGTCTATGTATTGGATTTGGCGATATTGCTGAAGATGCAACATTTGGTTATAATATTTTATTTAGCGCTCAATGGAGAATTACTCTCGCTAGCGCAATTGGTTACTATACCGGTATTTTTACCAACTCTGCAATTATGGGTTTAATGAAAGCAAGAAGACAAGATAATGATAATACTGCTTGGTTCTTTTTCAGATGTATCTTATCCACAGTTATTGGTCAATTATTAGATAACGGTTTATTCTTCTTACTTGCTATGGCTCCAGTCGGAATCGATGCAAGTTCTGAATTGCCTTGGGATTTATTATTTGCTAATATTGGTATTGCAACTGCATTAGAAGTTGGATATGAAATCATTCTATTCCCACTCACCAAATTAATTACCAAAAAAGTTAATACATTACAAGAGGCGTAATATGAAGATCGTAGTATTTGATTTCGAAGTATTTAAGTACGATGTCTTACTTGGCGCAATTGAATTAACAGGCGGTGAACCTACCGTATTCCAAAGTTGGAATAAAGAGGAAATTAAGTCATTTTATTATAAGAATCAAAATTCGGTATGGGTCGGTCATAATAATACTGATTACGATAATATTATTTTAGAAGCAATTATTCGTGGCAATAACCCATATGAAGTCTCCCAAGATATTGTTAATCATATTAAGCGCTATTACTTAAATATAAAATTAAATTACTACGATATTATGTCCTTACATATGACATCTCTAAAAACTCTAGAGGCTTCGGTCGGTAAAAGGATCTCAGAAACGGAAGTTGATTTCAATTTGGATAGACCTTTAACGGAGCAAGAAAAATTGCAAACCGAAGTCTATAATAGAGATGATTTAAATCAGACCTTAAGTGATTTGAAAATGGTGAAATCCGAATTTCAGTTGAGGTTTGATTTAATTAAAGAGTTTAATTTATCATTGGATGCCTTACATTATACTCAAACTCAGATAGCGGAAGCAGTTTTAAAAGTAAGTCCTAATAAGGAAATAACTTCAATTCCTGTAAAACCCGTTATTTACGACAATTTAAAGGTTAATAATGAAGAGGTCTTAAATTATTATTTGAATGAGGAGTTTAAAACCTCTAAAAAACTAAAAATTAATATATGCGGATTAGAACATCTTATGGGTGCTGGCGGTATACATGCCGGTAGGAAATGCTGTACTTATGATTGGGCATTTTATTTGGATGTTAGTGGTTATTATAATTTGGTGATGATTAATTATAATTTATTCTCACGAACCTTATCGGAAGAAGGCAAAAAATTATATGAATTTATGTATCACGAACAACTACGATTAAAGAAAACTAATCCAGTTAAAAGAGCAATATATAAAACAATACTCCTTGCGGTGTTTGGAGCGCAGATGAATGAACATTGTAAGTTCTATGATCCTTGGAACGGAGCATTGGTTCCAGTTGTTGGTCAAATGTTTTTGGTGGATCTATTAGAAAAATTGGATGGTAAAATTGAATTGATTCAGAGTAATACTGATGGTATTATGGTGAAGCCATTAGAAGGTGTTTCTGAGCAAGAAATATTGGATATTGTTGACGAATGGTGTAACCGAACTAAATTCGTTATTAAACCGAAAAAAATATATGATATCCATCAGAGAGATGTTAATAATTATATGTATCGTGATGAGGATGGTCAAATTCATACAAAAGGTGAAGCAGTAAAATATTATGAATGCTGGGAGAATCCATTACTTGCGGATTCGTATAATAGTAAGGAACCAATAATTATTCATTATGGTATAGTGGAATATTTAATGAACGGAATTAAACCGGAAGTTACCATCGTAAAGTATGCTAAAGATTTAAGAATGTTTCAATATATTTGTAAGGTTCAAAGTTATGATTATTTAACATTCGAAAAAAGCGGAAAAATAATGAAGTTACAAAAGGTGAATAGATGCTTTGCAAGTAAGGAAGTTGGAATGATTTATAAGGTCAAACCAAATAAACACGATAAGTATAGCAATTTACCGGATCAAGTTTTCGTATGGAACGAGGATCTTTCTAAATTAAATCCTAAGTTAATTGATTACCGATATTACGCTAAACGAATATACGAACGAATTAATGAATTTAAACCAAATCATTTCCAAAAGAAATCAGTTCAAAAAACAGAGAAAACAGGACAACTATCTTTATTTGATTTTACAAACAACTAAAAATAGTATATTATAATAATAACATGTTAAGAGATTATCAACAGGTTATTTATGATGAAATTAGAAACGCATTAAGGCATAAACAAAATCCTTGTGCAGTTTTACCTTGTCGTTCCGGTAAATCTTATATAATGAAAGAGATTGTAGAGAATGCTTGTTTAAAAGGCAGTAAGGTTCTTATTTTAGCGCATAGAAGATTACTATTGACTCAACACTCAAAAATCATTCAAAATGCCCGATTAGAAAGTGTTTTTACTGAGGTTAATCATTTAGGTGAAAATGGTATGCCTGATTTAATAATAATTGACGAAGCGCATATATCGGCAGCAGCCAGTTATCAGAAGGTATGTGAATACTATAATTGTCCCCGAATTTTATTTACGGCAACTGCAAAACGATTGGATAACAAACCACTTAATTTATGTGACGTAATTATCAATGGCGTTAGCGCTGATGAATTAATCGAAAAAGGATACATCGCTCCTTATGATTTATATGCTCCGAAATTGGATATCGATTTATCCAAAGTAAATATGTCCGGATCCGATTTCAACAATGAGGAATTATCCGAAACAATGATGGATAAAAAAATCTATGGTGATATCATTAAATATTATAAGGAATTAGCCGATGGTAAGCAGGCGCTGGCTTATTGCGTGGACATTAAACATAGTAAGTCTATTTGCGACCTATTTAACCACAACAATATTCCTGCTAAACATATCGATGCAACTACTCCTGAGAAGGAAAGAGAACGAATTATCGAGGAATTCAAAAATGGCGAATTCAAAATATTATGCAACTGCAATTTAATTTCTGAAGGCATTACATTGCCGGAATGTGAATGTTGCTTATTATTACGACCAACTCAATCCGAGACATTATATATACAACAATCTTGTAGGTGCTTAACTCCAAACGAAGGTAAACGCGCTATAATTATTGATTACGTAGGTAATTGTTATACTCACGGGATGCCTACTGAAAAACGAACTTATGTTTTGCAACCTACCAAAATACGAAATTCAAGTAGAGAACCGGATATATTAGTGAGGACTTGTAAATCTTGTTTTAGAGTATATCCTGGTAATGATAAAATATGTCCTTATTGTGGTTTTGATAATGGTAAGACAAAGAAGCAAATTGAAGCGGATGAGAAAGCCGAATTGGAACGAATTACTGTTATTAAACAAAAGCAAGCAAGAATGGAAGTTGGTATGGCAAGATCTGAGGCTGCTCTAATCGAACTTGGTAAGAAGAGAGGTTATAAAAATCCGGTGTATTGGGCTCGGATGATAATGCAGAGTAGAGATAAGAAAATTAAAAAAATATAAAAAAATTATTGAAAAAATATTTAGTCTCATTATATAATATATACGAGGTGAATGAAACACCGACAAAGGAGACATACATATGAAAAAAGAAGAAATGACAAGAGAAGAGATGGAAGCCAGAGTTGAAGCAATTTCCAACGAAATCGATGAACTCTACAAAAACCATCTTACGCCCGAAAACCAAGATCAATGGGATCAAGATTTTATTTGGTACAAAGCCAATGTTAAACCATTGAGAGATGAGCAAGATAGCCTCAGAGAAAAAATCGCTATCTATGATAAGTTCAATGTTAAAGTTGGTGATGGTATTACCATTTCCTGTTGGACTGATTCCTATGCTTATACCGTCATTAAAAGAACAGCCAAAACCATTACTATCCAACGTGATAAAGCAATCCGTACTGACACTAATGGAATGAGCGATTGCCAAGAATACCGCTACGAACCAAATCCTAATGGAGAAATCAAAACACTTTATTGGTCCGAACAAAAAGGATGGGTCAAGGGTTGCTACCGCGGATACTTAGGTAGACATGAATACTATGATTATTCGTTCTAATAACGGAGGAAGTTTAAGATGAAATATAATATTCCTGCTGATAAAATTGCTAAGTTAGAAGCGCTAATTAACCGCGCTAACAAAAAAGGTGGTCGTATCACCTATACAAAAGGTCAAGAGGTCGTCTGTGACGGCCTTTTAACCTTATATGTAAACAAGGTAAATCAACACTCATTTGACGTAGTTCCTATTAAGGTAAAATGTTACGAAGTCGAAGTAGATGGTTGTTATAAAATTAACGACTGGGAATTCCTTGGAACAGTTGAGTTTACCGAAAACGGAAATATCATTAGATTAGCGGATAGTTCCTTCGAAGGTAAGGTCCCTGAAAGATACTTGCATACACCAAAGATTTGTGAACACTGTGGAACCATCAGAAACCGTAAGGATACATACTTAATTTACAACAGTAAAACAGACGAATATAAACAAGTTGGTAGCACCTGCTTACTAGATTATACTCAGGGGCTTGATGCCAATATATGCGCGTCAATTATGTCCTGTTTGGATAAGGTAGTTGAATTAACTGATTACACCTACGATTACGATACTTTTTCCGGATATGGATTTAGCGCTGGAGTCGATGCTAATAAAGTGAAAGCATATGCGACATCATTAGTTAAAAAATTCGGTTACAATAAATTAGGAATGGATCATCCTACAGTAATGGATTTGGAGGATGTATTATTCTGGCATCAAGACGAACGATTAGAGGATATTAAGCCGGATGAATCCTTGTTAGAAGAAATCACAAATTACGCTGAAACTATAACCGAACAGTATGGTTATATGGCTAATGCTAAATTAGCGTGGTTAAAGAAATATGTTGAGGTAAGGGATTTCGGTTTAATAGCCAGTTTTATCAGCATTTACCTCAGAGAGCAAGATAAATTAGCGCAAGCCAAGAAAAATCCTTCAAAACACGTTGGAAATATTGGTGATAGAATCAATATTAAAATTGCTTCCGTAAAAGTATTATTTAGTAACTGCTATCAATACTCTTGGGATTATTACGAAACAACATATACCTATGAAATTAAAGATGCTGATGGTAATATTTATTTGTGGAGTACCAACAAAGAGTTAGATGTCGGTTATAATATAATTGCAACAATAAAATCTCACGATGAATATAAAGGTGTTAAGCAAACCGTTATAACAAGAGGAAAGGTGGTACAATAATATGTTAGTGTTTGATAAATATTTATGGATTAAAGAACACGCAAAATTCTTTGATACTTTAGATGATATTAAGTTCTTTATGCTATGTTATGAAGGTTGGGTAAGCAGCGCTCATGACAAGCCAAAAGAAGAGTTAGAAAAACAAGGTCTTATTATTGATATAAAATATTGCAAGGAGGTGAAATAATTATGTTAATGAAAAGAGATGAGAAATTAGTATTCGAGGTATTCAAAAGGAATTATACTGAATCCGAATGTAAAACAATAATGGATGATGTTAATGCCCAGTATCCGAGCGAAAAATATACCATTGAAGTATTCAAATCAAAAGAAATATTTCGAGTAACAGTAACGGAATATAATTCAGTGGTTGGTTCACCAGTGGTGGAGATGATGCCATTATGACATACAAAGTAATTGATGAAATAACCGGAGAGTTATTGGAATTTAAAAACAAATACGATGCTGAAACTGAGGTCGAGCGCAGGATCCTAATTCATAAGACCGGATACCATTTCAGTGTCTATACAGTTAAGCCAGTTAAGGTCGATCTTAAAACAGAAGGTAAAGTATATAGAATATGCTTAAAGAAATAGAGGATTTAAACGATGAAATATCAAAGATTAGAATTATTATGTCCAAAATGCGGAGACGTGCTTAAAATTCGCGAAACAAGCGATAAAACGATATTGTATTGCAAAGGATGCAATACTGAGTTTATATTTAACAAAGAAGAAGGTAATAAACATGAATAAATTACTATTGAATGAACGTGGTAGAAACCACATAAGAATATTTCCAACGAAGGAAGTGTCCGAACAATTAAATATTCCGGAAACTGAAGCGGATAAGATTAGATGGTGTGAGAAATGTTTTAAGACGCTCCAACATAGCAATGATGCGAAACGTTTATCTATTTATAAACACAAAGGAAAAGGCTATTTAATCAGTGTTTGGGAATTGGACCATAAATATTATTTGATCCAATGCCTAAGGAACGAATTTAAAACCTTTAATACTACTATCTATATTAGCAATGAAAAGAACGATATGTTAAATATTGCTAAATTCCTTCAAGAGAATGTCGATTCCATTATGAAGGATTATAAGAACCAAATATTGGAAGCCAGAGATGCTTTAATTAAGGAAACTATCGAAGGTAAAAAACCTGATGGAAACGCATAATTATAAACGAGAACAGAATATCCAACGATCAATAATGTTATGGTGTGGTCAGAACGATATATTATGCTTCCGCACTAACGTTGGAAGAGTTCAGACAATATATGGTGATTTTTTCGATACCGGCTTGCCAGAAGGTTGGCCGGATTTAATTATCTTATATAACCACACCATATACTTCTGCGAAGTTAAAACGAGAACAGGCGCTCAAAGAAATGCGCAAAAACGATTCCAAGAAATGATTACCAAACGTGGTTATACATACTTCGTAGCCAGGTCAATCGACGATGTAAAAATCGCATTGAATCTATGATTTAATATCATATAATTATTACAAAGGAGGCGAATAATATGCCAAAACAAATATTTCAAGGCAAAGAAGGTGTATGGCGTACAATGCCTAACGGAAACCATATATTTATTCCGGATGGTGAAACATTGGATTCGGTATTATCCAAAATGGAAGAAACAGCGCAAAATCAATACTACGATAAAGCGCAAACTATTGACGCGTTAATAAACCGAATTACATTTGTTGAACTATATAGGAAGT
>Ga0326513_10003121_pt1 | contig 12065 bp, 22 predicted proteins | sample 2_2465_0518_D_FD_203654 | JGI IMG/M metagenome (GOLD analysis project Ga0326513, IMG submission 203654) | Bovine rumen microbial communities from UC Davis, California, United States - 2_2465_0518 | ecosystem: Host-associated > Mammals > Digestive system > Stomach > Rumen | place: USA... | reverse complement strand
CGGTTGTTTTTCGTCGTAGTCCACCACCTGCACCGCGATATTTTCGCCGCGCTTGTACGCGTTATCTACGACTTTAAAAAGATCGTCGGAAAAGTCCCCGGAAACGGTCGCGCCGTTTCTGTTCTTACCCGTCAAGATACACCCGCGTGTATCATCTACCGTGTTGCCACCATGAAACAAAATCCCGGAACGGCCCTGAACATTTATATATAATTTTTCCGTTCCAAACTTCGAAGAAGTCTGGCCATAAGCGGAATAAACCCCCGCGGGGATCTTGTAAATTTCGCTTTCGAGGCCGTACCCCATAAAAACGCTGTCCGCGTATATCTTCGACGGGATAGCATTATTTATAGTTTTTTCTCGCGCGACCTTGACAAGCATTTTTTTACCGTCCGTAATGATCGACTAAAGTTGTAACTTCTCGCATTAGTTTAATGTAGTCCGGATTTTTTAGAGTTTCCGGATAGCTTTGTAGCTTGTCGCTACCAACGCGAATAAAGTTAAACACTACATTTAATTGTAGTTCATTACTTGTCATGTTCTGGAGCTGGTCAACACTTCCAGAAATCCCCAGTTTAAAAAATTCCTCTTGTGTGCGCGTGGTGCCGCTGGCTTCCCATTGGAGCTGGAAGTTTTCGGATTGCGAAAAATTGGCAAACGGGAAAGCGGCCATGTTTACGGGCGTTCCATTGCCGTCGTGCAGAATCTGGAGTTTTAAAGGCTCGTCGATCGCGGCGGTAAAATCTTGTTCGGCACAGTTCGCCGAAACCATGACGCCAGCAATAATGCCCTTTTGCTTTTGAAGGAGCTTTCCGAATCTCTGGGCCGGTGTCGTTGTGTTGTTGAACACATATTTACCAGCAATTACCGGCGCGGAAAACTTTAAAGCGCATGGATAGACAATAAAATCTTCCGCACGGCAATATGTAAAAGGGAACAAATTTTGAATCGTTGCGGCCATGTTTTAGACCTCCGTCAAATCAATTTCAAGACCGCTTAAAAGCACATATCCGCGCGCGTACTGTCCGGGCATTGCCTTTGCGTCTAATTCAATTACAAATCTTTGATCCAGCGCGTAATAAAGATTTTTATATTCCTCAAAACGCGTCAACCCTTCGCGGCCAAAGACAAGATTAGACGGCACCGCGCCCCAGTCCTCGACTGGAGTATTAAACGGGCTTTTTGGCACAAAGTACGGGAAATTTACGGCGATCTTCGGCATGTTGCCGACGGTCGTATTTTCCCAATATACGGCGGCGTTCGTGAGAATAAAAGACCAGTTTGCGCGGGTCGTTACACTCTGGGTAAAGCTTGCGCCGTTCTTGATCTCGAATTTAACCACATAGTCGCAAGCCCTAACGCGTTTAGCGCGTCTTATAATCTCGTCTTGATATTCCGGAGAGAGTACCAGCGCGCCGCGTTTTTTTACGAGCGAATCGACAAATTTCTCGTTAAATTGCTTTAGCATGGGAACCCCCCGCGCTTAGTCGTTCAACGGGTAAATTTTGCCATTAAAGCAAATATCGATAGTTTCGTCCTTCATGTCGTAGACTTCGCCGTTAAGCGAATCCGGGGCGCGGTTGTCGTAGTCGATAATAAGCGCGTCGCCCTTCGGATAAAAGTAAAAGAACGGGCGCGCACCGTAACGCGGCTTTTCATCGCTGCCCGGCGTCGAAATGAGCTGCACCGGCACAAAGTCCGAGCTCTGGGAATTACCGGCGGCCTGGCTCTTGAACTTGAGTTTTACGCCGCAAAAATTCTTTTTGGTCTTGGGGTCGTCCGGGTCGCTCTGGACGGTGGAATTTTCCGAGTAACGGATATTATAGGACTCTTGAATAAACGGCCCTTCGTTTGTCAACGGGATAGTAAAAGAATCCGCTTTACCGGCTTCGGCGACAAAGGAGCGCACAAGGTCAAAAGTCTTTTCATACTTCTGGGTTTCGCGCGCGTCGTTGACCTTCTTTGTAATTTCGGCACTAGTCATTTTAACTTATCCTTATAAAATGAGGTTTATTTTTATTGATTTTACATATAAACTACAAGTTCCAAAAAAGCCAATCCGGAAAATATAATTTATATGTAAAAGCAAAAGCGCGGCCCCAAACGGGGTAAATCGAAAAGGGCCGCGCCATGCGCTCACGCAAGTGAGAAATTAGGACTTGACGACCTTGAGGCCCTGCATAATGACCACAAAACCGCACTTAGACGGGTCAGTGTCAAGAGACGGCTGGAGAGCCGACGGGATCGGTCGAGTAAACTTGACGGTGCCGCCAATGTTTACGTTAGACTGAATTTCGACGGGAATCTGGAGGTTGATCCAGCCAATCCCACCGGCGAGGCCGGCGGAGGCACCAGCGGCGGCGGCGACGAAGTCCACCGGCTGCATGAGGTCGAGGCCGCTAAATTCGGCAATCTTCGTTTCGTTGCTGCCGACGGTCAAGGTAATGACGGCGGAGGCGAAAAGCTGCTTCATGGCTTCGACTTCGGCGAGCGACGGAGCGGCGGCACCGAACCAGAGAACGCGGAAACCGAGGCGGGTGGCGCGGAACGCCATAGTGGATCCGACCTTCTGGGCTTCCTGCAAGTTGGTAAGCTGGGCCGCGTTTTCGTGCGTGTTGTCAGTCGCGCGGAAACTGAAAAGCGGGTTGATCGTATTTGTGCGGACATTTTCGCCGCCCCAAATAGAGGCCATGTACATTTGACCGCCAGCACCGAACGAATCGATCATGGGGGCCGTGGTGGTAACCGGAGTAGTAATAGACATAGTGTGTCCTTTCCTTTTGGGTTATGGGTTTAACATTCTTCGCCGTCAACCGGCGCGGCCATACATGCGGCCAAGTTCAAGTTAGACGCGGCACCGTTCAAACCGCTATACGGTGCGGCCAGAGTGCCGTAAGGTGCGGCCAAATTCAAGTTAGAATAGGCACCATTTACCGTACTGGAGCCGCTAATAACATTTCCAATAATGTTAGTTGCGGCGGCGGCTGCTGCACCCATGCCGAGGCCAAGCAAGAGTTTATTTTTCTTCTTAAGGCCCTTGTAAGCGGCAAAACCGCCGATAGCTGCCAAGATACCATTTTTCGCAAGATCCGGCACCGCTTCCGGCATTTTTGCCAGAATAATAGAACCGCCAATAGAGCCGACGCCAGCACCGCCGACCGCGAGAATAATATCAGTCGCGTTCATGCGTTCGCCAGCTGCGCGACGAAGCGCGCGGCCCTTTCTCTTTGCGTTGACAAAGACGCGGCGCGTCTTTGTAACAATCTTTGTGCGCGTTTTGCGCTTTGCCTTCTTTGCCATGTGTAACCTACCTTTTTGAGAACATTTTATAAATCAAAAAACCGGCACCGGCAACCAATCCCCACTTTACAACGGGGTTTTCGAGTGTCAAAACCGGGTAACTAACCCCATATTTTACCGTTTCGACCGCCTCGTTTACCGGCTCGATAATGTTTGTTTTTGCGGCGTCCGCCATGCTCTGGATAATAGAGTAATAGCCGCCTTGAAAATAGTTGAGCGCGTCCGCGTCGTGTTTAGCGAAATTGTACACCCAATTTAGAAAAGTCTTGATACCCGCCGCGTCAACGGTTCCGCCGAAAATCTGGGCCAGCTCTTGCGCCAAATCGTTTATGACTTCGGCGCGCTCGTCGAACTGATCGTTAAACCAGCCGCGGCCAAAATTCTTCTTTAGGTATTCAATGCAGTAATAAAGCTTGTCGCGTGTAAAATTCGGATAGCCTTTAAAACCTGCCGTGTCGTTTAACTTGTTCGGCAAGTTTTCCGGGGAGTTGTACCAATTACACATTTTAGTGTAAATGTTCTTTGCCCCGCTATCTGTCAAAGCCCACGCGACGGCCATTATTTGCGCCCCCGCTTCTTCTGGGAAAGTTTATAAACAAGATATGCACCACCGGCAATTAAGAGCAATCCGCCAATTCCTAGACCGGCTTTAGTTACCGTTGGGGCCACTTCGTCGGCCTTCTTGCTGGATAGTCCGAACCATTGCAGCGCGTCCGATACACCGGCGTTCACTTGACGGCCGGCCGAAATCCAAGGCGTAAAGAACGGAATTTGATTTAGTGCATTAGTAACACCGCCGCCAATCTTTGAAAGCGGATCGCGTAACACCGACGGCAAGAAATCGACCGGAGCCGACGCCCCCAGTAATTCGCGCATTACCGGTTTGTTCGGCACAAAAAGCGCGTCAAAAAGCGGCGCGTATTCGTAACAAGCGACCGCGCAAGACGGCGCGAAACGGCCTTCTATAATTTCGTTCGTCGCGGCGCAAACATTGTTTTTTAGGTTGTTCCAAGCATTGACGCCGAACATTTCGACGCCTAAGCGATCGTTAGGACAGTAAAGGGAATCGAGTAAATTTTGATTACGCATAAATTAACCCTTTTTCTTTTTCAAAAGGTAGAACGCGAGAACGGCGACGCCGCCCCAGAGCAAGTATTTAGAGAAATCACTCTTTACTTGAACTTCAGGCAAGTAGTTTATTTCTTCCTGCATTTTGGCGTTCTCCTGCGACGCCTGCGCGGCGTCCTGAACTTCTTGACCATTATCGTTTAAAAAATTAAAAGCATATTCAACCGGGTTTTCTTGCGCGGCGGCGTTGCGCTCTACATTCGCTTTAATTTCCGCCGTCTGGGCCTTGATAGCCGCGATGTGGCTTTGTTGCGCGCTCGCTTTCGCGGCGGCGGCCAAAGCGGCCTTTTTAGCTTCTTCGGCTGCCTTCAAGCTCTTTTCGTAAGCTTGCGCGGCCTTTATCTGGCTTAATTGCGCCTTGCTGCTTGCTTCGCTCTGGGCTGCGCTCCATGCCTTCGCGGCGGCGGCGGCTTTCTTTTTGCGCGCCTCGTCTTCAAGCTGAACGATAAAAGGAATACTAAAGCCGACCGGGTAAATTGCGCCGGTTACCTTAGAAACATATTCACTTTTTAAACGGCCGTTTCCGTCGCCATATTTCCAAGCCTCACTAATTGCCATACAATAAACCTACTTTATATTGTTAAATACAACCATGAGTGCCAACAGTCCGAGGCCCCCCACAAGCAAGATATTTTTTGACTTGCTTTCTTGATAAATTGGGCTTGTCTGGATTTCTTTTTGCATTACCGCGCTTGTCGCTTGCGCTTCCGCCAGTTTTTTCTGGGCTTCCGTAAGTGCCAAATAGTCCTCATGTTCGCGCGCCGCTTGCGCTTCGGCCTTTAGTCGTTCCTCTTCGGCCTTCTGTTGTGCAATAATTTGTTCGTGGACGGCGCGGCGTTCTTTGGCGTCATTGATACCGGCCGCGTCTAGTGCGGCGTCCACGCCTCCAGCTACTGCACTATAACCAATAGCCCATTTTGCAATATCGGCCGGGCTTGCGCTTGCCGGCAAAAGAACCTTTTGCGTCATTTTGGCGGCGTCTTGAATTGCCTTTTGAGGGTTCGCAATAGGGAAAAGGACTTCAAGCGGGTTCCAGTAATCAAACAAGGATTTACCCAGAACCGGCGCGGCGGTCTTGCAACGGTTCCGCAAGTGCCCCCAGCCTTCGCCGCCAAGCAAAGCGGCCCCCAGTTCGTCGTTAAATCCGAAAACATCGTCGAGCGCGTCGCGGTACTTCCTTTTAAAAGTTGTCGGCCAGTTGCCAAAATTCCCGCGCGCCATGGCAATTTGTTTAGCCGCCTCGTTACATACAAAGTTTTTTACTTTGTTCCAACCTTCGGGCCCGTAAACCATGACGCCCAACACATCGTTACACACAAAAAGACGGTCAAGTAAATTTTCCGTCGTATCGCCTTCAAGTGTCGCCAAAGTTGCCATTATTCCGTATTCCTTTTATACGGAATCTATATAATTAAAAAAAGTTTGTCAACGCCTTTATATAAGTAACTTTGCGGAAAAAGGGGTAAAAACCCATAAAAGCGGCGTTCTTTCTATAAGTCGCGTCCAGAAAAAGTCCGTTTTCCAGTTGCACAAACACATGATGTAGAACTTTATCCGGTCGCGTACTGGTCGCAACAAAGCGGCATTTTTCGCCGTGAGCATGGAGCCACGCGGCCAAAAGCACACTTTTGTCGTCGCAATCGCGCGGGGAGTAACGGGCATTAAGAGTATAAAGCGGACGGCTTACCGTTTCCACCTCCGGCGGGTCTGGAATATACGGCAATTCGCAAACATGCTTATAATAAACGACAAAAGGAACGGCCAACCACCGCCCCAAGTCCGCGCAATAATTGCAAGCAAGCCGACGCATGGCCGCGCCGGTTTGCTCAACACAAGAAAGATATTTTTCTGTTAATCTCATTTAATTAAGCCTTCAAAATCTTTAATAAGCCGCATTAAATACTCTTTTCCGGTCGCGTTAATTTTTCCTTTTTTAACCGCGCTTTCGGATCTTCTCAAACTGGCAATAATAATTTTAATTTCAAGTTCGCTTAATTCAACATCTATTTTTTTACCGGCCGCGTTTAACTTTTTAATATCGTTTTTCACGCGTTCGCTTTCGGCCTTCGCCGTCTTTGCCTTCGCGCGCTTGTCGGCCTCCAGCTCCGCCGGGCTTTTAATCTTTTTGAGTGCCGTGTCGAAGATTTTACAAAGTTCTTCTATTTCCTTTTGCCTCTGGCTTTCGGCTTCAAAAATTTTTTTTGCTCCAGCCTTAAATTTTCCGCTGCCGCTTTCGATCATTCGGCGCGCGTTCTTTTTTTTCTGTTGGCTCGCATTATACGCGCCGTCCAGTTCCCTCTGTCCTACTTTCAGTTGCTTCTCATTTAGTTTCAGTTTCGCCATTTTTTAGCCTCTCTTTTTCTTTTTGAAATTGTTTAAACTGTTCACAGTTCCCGCGCTTCTCGCAAAAAAAGTAATAACAATTTTGATCGGAATTTGCCAGCAAGCACCCTTGATAGTAATTTTTTGACATATTAAAAATCCTCGCTCATTCTGAATTTATGATCTTTTAGGTAATTTCTACAATCCTCGCACAATCGGACTGCATGGAACATTGACGGATCATTAAAACCGTCAATTTGAATTAGTTTAGTATCGCATGTAATTTTATAGCATTTATAGCACCTAAAAGCTATATTTCCATTAGGCAATACAATAGGCATTTATATAGTCCTCCGGTTAAAATCTTCGGCGCGTCTATTAAAATCGCATTTAGGACATAAACGCGGATAGTTTACTAAAGAACAACAAACTTCAAAACTAAACCCGTAAGGAAAATTTACTTCAAACTTTTTCCCGCACTTTTGGCAAGTACATAAAATACTAGATTTTGTTTTTAACGGCATTTTCGGATACCTCCAGCAAAAAATCTTTAATTTGTTTGCTCATCTTTTCGCGGTCTTCATCGTCGAAGTAAAACCGCCACCGCTGCAAAAAAACGGTAATTCCATTAGTCGCCAGCTTCGCGGCATAACTGGCCGCCTGATCCATTATAATTTTTTCTATTGACTTGCTCATTTTTTTAACTCCAGTTCAAGGCGATAAAAACAATTTTTTATTTCATTATCAAAATTTTTCAAATTATAACATTCTCCAATATCTTTATAATTCATCTCTAAATAATTTACAAACGATACATGAGAGACCCAAACAAATTTATTTTTTTCATTATCGTTTTTTTTAGGATAGCCAAGGCATATTTTAATTTTAACCCAGTCTTTTTTATTTCCAGAATTTACCGCGAAATTATCTTTATAAAAACAGTCAAACAATTTTCTATAATAACTGTTGTCGGCTCTATATTCTATTTTTTTTTCTCCGCTTACAATCTGGTCAAAAAATTTCTTTTTCAAATGTAAAGTTATCATTTTTTGGCCTCCTTTTCTAGTGTAAATTCTATCAGTTCCCGTATAAAAAGGGAATCGGAAACGCGCGCAAAAAGTCCGCGCCGCCAAATCCCCTTAAGGTTTTTAAAATTTTTTTCGTCGATAATCAGTAATTTTCTTTTCATTTGAACTCCATTCCAAGCGGTTTTAAAAGATCGTTGCAGCAATTAACCATTATAAGCTCGGCGGGAACATTACCCAAATATTCATCAAGTCGCGACCCATGCCATTTTAAACGGTCGTTTATTTTTTCGTTAATCTTTTTCAAAACTTCTTTTTGCAAATCATATAAAACCAGTATGCCTTCAAAATCAAAAAAGTTAGAAAGACGAGCAAAATGAAAAGAGCCGCACCGTTCTATAAAATCTCGCATAATATACGGCAATGTAGTATAAGACGGCTCCGCTTCTTCAATGCGTTTTAAATCATTTTCAAAATCCTTGATAAAATAATCGTAAATATCAATTTCGTCGATATTCATTTTAACAACCTCCATGAGTGTTAAAAATAATTTCATAATATTCTAAAACTCTAGTGTAATAAAAACAAGAAAAACCCAAATATATCGCTCTACCGTCAAGATTTTGTATTTATTTACTTTTTTCCCATTCTCGATCCATAAGGATTTGCGCCGCCTCTATATTTGCCTCGCACAAGTAAGAATCTTCAAACATTTGTAACCGTCCTTTTTTGCGCGGGAACATTCCCGCCGCTTTTGTATATACAAATATATATCATTATATACATTTTGTCAAGGCGCAATTTTCCTTTTTTTATTCCAATCTGAAATAGTGCAAAGGTGTATACTGCTAACTAAACATTCATGCTTCAAAAATACGCGCGGCCTTGCTGCAAACATTTTGCCGCCGTCCGCCCACTCGACGCGCCGCCTCTCACTTTGTCGCGCACATCATCAAGGCGCGTTGTTTGTCGGTCAAAAGATCGTAGCGCGTAATGTTGACCGACTACCGCGTGGACGGTTCAAGCAAACATCAATAGCGCGTATTTTTTCGCGCTCCGCCGTGTTACACACATTTTTTTTGAAGCGGGGACGGCTAATCGGTTTAAGTTGTATGTAATGCGGGTAACATTTGACCGAACCGCCGCCCGTAGTCCGCGCCATGTTACCCCACCAAGGCGGGGGCGCGGCCTTGAAATCTGTCGCGCTTGCGCGCGCGACGGTAAAGAACGCAAGCAACACGCGCGCCTCGCTCCGCGCGGGTAAGACGCGAAACGGCACAATACAAAAAGCCCCTTCCCCCAACCGCCATATACCGTCTTTCGGACTAGATCAGCATATGTAATGCGGTTGAGGGAATCCCCGCGCCATTTTTAATTTTCATGGAAAATCGCCGATTTGGGTAAGAGACCCCCCAGCCAAGAATCAAGCAGCCTTTTAAGCCATTTCGCCGGAGTTAGTCCGGTCGCTCAATCTTAACTCGTCTTGTGGGGTCATCGCGTCATCGTAGTAATTGAGCGCGCCTTTATATCGTTCCCGCTTTTCCTACGATCTAGTGCCGCTTGCCTCATTAGGTGCCACGACGAATAGACCACAAAACTAACCATTTAGGGGCCGTTACCTCCCTAAAGTCGTTATTAATATAAAAAAAAACGGCATTTAGTGCCGTTTATCCGGTGTTTTTTAGTTGTTTTTGGGGTGTTTCTCGATAGTTTTGCTACATTTGATACAGTACGAAAAAAAACCGCGCTTTATTGCGTGTTCTTTTTTTTACCGCCTAACTATTGCTTCACGGGTCGCAAATAGTTATATTTTTTTTGCTAGGCCACAAAACCAGCAAATCGTTAAGGAACGCCGCCAGATCGCGCGGCGTTCTTTTTTTATGTATTATATTTTATTAACGCATTTACTAATGAACCCTTACCACCGTTTTGCTGGTGTTCAAAGTTATCGTAAAAACTTACTAGTCCGGTTGATTGATATCTAGCATACAACGTTAAATTTCCTTTATATCCGTTCCTTATTCGAAATACGGTATTAACTTGTTCTTTGTAATATGGGCTTACATCATCAGAAAGAAACGGACGAGATGGTATTATATAGCAATATTCCGAATTTTGACCATTTATGTCTTGCGTTAATCTTACTTTAAATGAACATTGTTTTTCTGCACATAAAACAATATTAAGAGAATATAAGCCACTATCTAGCTGGTTAGAAGAAAATACTAATTTCAAAGTGTCCGCACTTTCATAATTAATATCTGCATAATGCGAAGTCCATATATTACTTACAGCACTAACTATTGCGGGGTTACCACGCGGCCCCTGCTGTCCCTGTTCTCCCTGCGGGCCCTGCGGTCCCTGCGGCCCTTGAGGCCCCGTTTCGCCGTTCAAATAAATGCCGTTGCCGTTATTGATTGACATAAATCTTACTCCATAAAATTAAATAGGATTATATGGGTTGATCATATCCCAAACGCCGGCGCTTTCATAGATACCGGGCGCTTTATAAATCAATGATCCAACAGAAACGCCCATTTAAACAACCTCCCCGTTTATCTTGATCCCGGCCGTATCAATTTCAAGTTCAAGGAACAAGCTAAAGCCTTCGCCTTCGTATGCGCTTTGTATGTTAAAATCGTCGTAGTGAATATTCGTTACGGGATAAGCTATGTGTAAATCTACTATATCGTTTTCGTCGTTCATTCTTAAATAAGGCTCAAAAGCGATATTAAATTCTGTCCACTCGTTAAAATGCGGGAATTTTAAATTTACATATTGGCTGTTTTGGACGCCAACACCGCCGCCAAAATCTTGTAATGTAATTTCAGCGGCAAACATGTTTGTAATGCCAGTTCTCAAGCCTTCGGCCCCTCCGGTAATAACCCGGCCGCGCTTGATTACCATTTTATTTTGCTTGATAAATTCAACAGACTGCGTTGCGCTTTTTTCGGAAACACATTTAAAGTCCAAAGAAACAGATACAGAAGCTCCCACACTCTTGCTTCTGTTATCATTTGCAATAGTCGGCGGCGGCATAAAAGCCCCCGTAAATTCGGCGACAATATTATATTTTCCTTGAATCTGTTTTTTAGCCATTTTCGGCCCCCTCTGCGCCCTTTTCTTGCGGCGCGTCTTGCAAGTTATAGCCAAAGCCTAAAGCGAGCTTCTGGGCGTTTTCCAGCCCATATTTTTGTTTAGCTTTCTCGAAAAAAGTCAAAGCCAGTTGCGGATCACTCGAGACCAGATTTTTAATATATGCGTTCTCGGCGGCTTCCGCGCCGGTGGCTTGAAAATTGTTGTTGTTCTTCTGGAGCAACTGCGGCAAATATGCCATCGCCATTTTTAAAAGTGCGTTCATTGTTTCCCCGTTTTCTTCTTCGTCGTCCTCGTCGCCCTCGCCTTCGGGGCTTGCGCCGTCCTTTAGTTCGCGTTCAAGTTCCTTCATTTCGCGGTACTGTTCCAAAAATGAAGGCTGCTTCTGTTTTTCCTTCATGGAATCCATGGCCGCCAAAACGATAGTATCGGACAAGGCCGGTTTTGCGTCCTTATTTGTCGCGGTCAAAATCTGGAGCAGCGCGGCCCAATCCGGTTGTGGCGGCGGCGGAGGCGGTGCAAAAATCTTTTTTAGACCTTCTAACGCGAGAGTGCAAACAGTCACTTTTTCCGGGGTTAACTCGTTAAAGATATTTTCAAGAAAACCGCCGCGCGCGGGTTGAGGTTGCGCACCTTCTGGAGCGCGCGACGGTTCGGACGGTTTTATAAACGCGTCGTATTCCTTGCCGACGGTAAAAATAAAGTTCTTTTCTTCCTTGTTTCCCTCCGCGTCCTTGATAATGTAACGGACTTTATATTTTCCGGATCCAAAGGTGCGGCCTACAAAATCCTCATCTACAAAGTGGTCAACTTTACCACAGAGTTCTGTTGGCTGGGCAAATCCCTTTTCTTGAGGCGGTAAACAACGGTAAATTCTACCGGTAACCGTTACCCCGCCATTTTCTACAAGCTCGTCGAATTCTTCGAGAGCTTGCGCCAAACCTTTTTTTTCTTCGGCGATCTCCTCGCCGTCCTCTAGTTGTGTGTTGCGCTTTCTCACTTGCGTTTTATCCCCTTGCGGCAAAATATAAACCCGCGAAAATAGCCGCCACAAATAGCCATTTAAGCGGTTGTTTTTCGTCGTAGTCCACCACCTGCACCGCGATATTTTCGCCGCGCTTGTACGCGTTATCTACGACTTTAAAAAGATCGTCGGAAAAGTCCCCGGAAACGGTCGCGCCGTTTCTGTTCTTA
>Ga0326513_10003120_pt1 | contig 12065 bp, 14 predicted proteins | sample 2_2465_0518_D_FD_203654 | JGI IMG/M metagenome (GOLD analysis project Ga0326513, IMG submission 203654) | Bovine rumen microbial communities from UC Davis, California, United States - 2_2465_0518 | ecosystem: Host-associated > Mammals > Digestive system > Stomach > Rumen | place: USA... | reverse complement strand
TGTCTAAAAATGGCAGCCCCAGTAGGAATCGAACCTACACAGCCGGAGTCAAAGTCCGTCGCCCTGCCGTTAGGCTATGGGGCTATATAAAAGGCTACGATTAGTCTACCGCAGCCAAAGCACGAAACTTATCAATGGAAGTAGGGAACTGACCATCATTAGTTTCATTTACAAGATAGGTGTCGTTGTTATGGTCAACAGCCATATAAATGGCACCAATCAAGCTTCGGGCAGATACACGATGTTCGCCAGTGAAATCTTCCAAAATATACTTATCAGTGGTACCATCACGGTTTAGAGTGGCAACAAATTCACCAACCTCTTCATTGGTCATCATGCGCAAATGCGCTCTTACATGATTCATAATTGTTCTCCTTTTGTCATAAAATATTACTAGGCGCATTATATACTAATACTCTACCCATTGAGTTACTCTCGCGATTGATGCAAAAGACAGGAGTCGAACCTGCGACATTTAGTTTAAAAAAACTAATTTGCTGTATGCGCCATATAAAGCTGGTCTGGGTGACAGGACTTGAACCTGCGACCCCCTGATCCCAAATCAGGTGCGCTACCAAACTGCGCTACACCCAGATATTAACTTGTTTGTAAAGCTACTTTAGCTTTTTCATCCATTCCATTTAATTTTTCAGGATGAATTAAAGCCAATGCGCGCAAATAATCTCGATCGACTAATTGCATATCATTAATTTCATCTTCGACAAAAGCACGAGGACGAATTTTATCACCATAAGTATCCATCAAACTCTTGGTAACTTCTACCATCTCTGATTTAGAAGCCATATTACCTTCGCGCACAATTTCTTGAAGAACTTGATTCTTTCTATCGCCACACCATACACATACATATGGCTCAATGATACGGATAGAAAACATGCCAGGCGGATGCGCGCGATATTCACCTTCGATATACCAATGGAAATCGCGGTATTTATGCGCGCAAGCTGGCTTTTTCAAATCAGGGCTGTATAACATATCCTTATTAGGAGCAACAGTCGCCTCAGTCTTTTTCCGATTCCAAAACGCCATTTGTTTACTGCCCTTTCCTTATCTTATGTATATATTATATAATATTTTTTTATATTTTTCAAATAAAAATGGCAGCCCGCCTGGGACTCGAACCCAGATAACCCACTTCAGAGGTGTTTACGGTTTTAGAGACCGGTGCATTGCCATTATGCTAGCGGGCATTATGAAGGGAGATTAATCTCCTTCATGCATTATATAATTTATCAATATTACCAGTTTCTAACATTTCATATACATCATAAATACCATAATGTTCTTGTAATGTATTACGAAAAAGATATAATCCTGTCATAAATTGATTGTAAATTTCTAAAAATAAATCATTATTATCATATCTAATAGGCTTGAAATAAGTTAAATAAAAAGTACGAGCAATATTTAACTATTTTGGTGCAAATAAATTAGAACGTTCTAATTTAGGATCATCAGTTGTTAAATAGCCTATTACAACACAAAGCATAATACTATAAATAATAAATTGCCATTCATATTCATTGAAATTATTAGTCATTAAAATATCAATTGTATTAGCAATCATACCATGAATAGCATGACTATAAAAATCAAGTTTATTTGAAGTCATAGAATTAAAATTAATAGTTCGTATTATAAGTAAATCACTTGAATGACAATATGTTTTTCTCACTGCTGCTTTTGCTTTACAAGCTATAATATAAGGAAAATCTTCATGATGGTATGGATCCCAAATTGGCATAGCAATTTCTTGTAATAATGATCTAGCAATAATTTTACCATGAAAACACTATGAACGTTCTTCAATAGTATATATCCCTTTTCTCATATCTAATAATTCATTATTAGGACCAAAAAATACATCAGTTGATCCTTGTAAATTTTGATATTCTAAAAATTCTATACCAGGATGCGTTTCAATTGTTTCAAAAATATTAGCTATCATAATAGGTGAATATAATAAATCTCCACAATCTAAAAATAAAACATATGGCTAATTAGTTTTTAATAATGCATATTTACGAACCATACCAGGTCCCTAATTTGTTTTAAAATAATGAATTTTAAGATTTAAATAATTATATTGTCTATATAAAGTATTATAATCCTATTTAGTAATTGTAGTAGAACAATCATCAATAATTGTTATGTGCACAAGATTTGGGTCAAAATCAAAACCAATAGATGATAATGAATTTTTTAAACCCTATAAATCATTATAAGATGGAATTATAATATCAAGCATAAAATTCCTCCTCTTTATGCTTGTATTATATCAAAAATTTTTTAATTTATCAACCCAAAGCCGCGACAGTCTTTTTCCCAACTAAACCATCAACTATAAGTCCTTTATCTTTTTGGAAAAGCATAACTGCTGATAAAGTATTATTTCCAAATTTCCCATCTGCGCCGCTACGTCCAATATTATATCCTAATTCTATTAATTTAGTTTGTAAAATACGAACATCTTCTCCTGACATACCTTTTTTTAAAGTACGTGTAAACCAAGAAACATCAATTGTTTCTTCTAATTTAGCTAAGGCATTCTTAAGTACAGCTAAGGATTTTGCACCAAATAAACCATCAACAGTTAATTTATAATCTTCCTAAAATGCTTTAATTGCACCAACGGTGACATCACCGCACTTACCATCAATTTTAGAAATCTTATATCCCAATTTATTTAATTTCTCTTGTAGATCTTTTACATCGTCACCAGACATACCAGATTTAATAGTTCTATCACCAAGAGTATGTTTAAATTCAACAACAGTTTGTACTTGATCGGCATCTTTTGATGGATCCCAACTATTTCTTACTGCTATTCCTAATGTAATATTAGCTGCACCATGATGACTTTCATATAAAAGAATATCACCAGGAAGAAGATAATTTCCACTAATAAGATATTTACTTTCAGTTAAAGCTCTAAAACCAGCTTTTACAAATTCTTGGCGCATATTGCGACTAGAACAAATAGGAAGATTTTTTAAAGCTGGAATATTATGAATATAACCAGCTGCTTTTACATTAGCAGATACTCCAGCTGTACAATCTTCTTCGCAAGGAACAGTGATCTTAGCTGGATTATAATCTACTTTTTGCAGTTCATTCCAATAAGAATTACGTTGGCTCTGATCATAACCAATTTTATTATTTAAAGCAGCGTCAATACTAAGTTTAGCAATAGTTTGAGCAACAGTTTGATTTGGCCAACGTAAAATAACAGACCAAGGACGATTATACCAACCTTTAAGCTCCCATTCTTTCCCAGTCTAATCTCCAGCTTTACCGCCACGAGTGCCACGATTTTCATCGCCACCACTATTACTTATATAATGTGTACTAGTTGAAAATATATATTTATCATAATTTGTAGCCACAGTAGGTTCCTCCTTTTGTGGTTGAGTAGTTTCAGATATAAACATATCATAATATTTTTGTCCATATGATGCACGCTTAGTCTGAACAGATTCTCCTTGATTAGCAGGACGTTCAAATTTTAATAACATGATATTAGATGCTTCAAGAACACTTTTCGCGTTCATAAGAGGAGTATAACAAGTTTTATTATAACCTTCTTTAAGTTCTTTAACAAGAAATTCTAATTGCATTTCAAGATTGCCAATAGAACGTTTAGTAGATTTTGCATAATCTAAAAGATTACGTTTACGTGTCCAATATGTCCATTGCGCAAGACCATAACCAGCTTGATCTTTTATAAAATTATTATATCTACCATTATCGACTGCTGAGGTATATGTATCATCGGTATGTCCAAGTTTTTTTTCAAAAGTGCCTTGAAGATTAGTAGGTTTTAAACCACTTTCTGCGTACAAATTGCCCATAATACCAGCAACAGCATACGGATTAAAATACTTAGAGAGATAATCCCAAATAAATTTTTCGTTCGCCATATAATCATCTCCTCTTATATTATAAAAAATCAATGGGAACGATTAATTTAATCGTTCCCATTGATTATATTATGTACGAGATATATTTTATATTCCGCAGGAGGGACATTCGTAAAATCAAAAATCATCGTATTATCGAAAATAACTGGAGTCATATAATATACTTTCTCAGGACTCATAACTATTGAAATCCAATCATAATCATATAGCCCGCTATTATAAGTATAACTAATCATCGCATAGCGATAATCAACTTTGAGATAAAAAGCATCAAAGATCTGCCAATCGGGCCCCATGAAAGTTTCAATCATATCTTCCGCGAAGAAGATTTCACCAATGCCAGGTAAATTAAGCGTTGGAGTAATCTGAAATTCATGCGGCGAAACTTTATCTGGAACTGCATATGCACATCCACCAAGAGCGATTAAAAGAACCAAGATTAGTGCAATTACTCGTTTAACCATATGTTCCTCTCCTTCTTTATTCTTTATAATATAATAACATATATTTATAAGAAAATCAATGCTTCTTTTTCTTTAGGAAGATCGCGAGTAATGCGGAAAGACTACCAATCCCACTAGCACACCAAACCCAAATGGGCACTTCGTCACCAGTTTGAAGCATACCATATAATGGAGTTTCATATCCCCAAATATCAAACAAATTCTCTAATTCTTCTTCTGTAAATTGAGAAAAATCGGGACCGTTTGGAATAGGGGTATCTGGTAAACTTTCAATAATTTCTTGAATAACTTCTGGTGGCAATGTTGGTCTTGGCGTAGGAGTTGGTTTTGGCGTAGGTGAAGGAGTAGGCTCCGCAGTCAAAGAAATTTCTGGAGTTTCTGGAGTTGGTGTATCCTCAAGCTCAATTTCAATTTCAATGCCAGGTGTTCTGGTTGGTTTAAGTGTCGCAGTCGGTTTAGGAGTTCTAGTTGGTTTAGGGGTCGCAGTTTCGGGAACAATGGTGGGAGTTGGTGTAGGCTTTTTTGTGGGCGTCAAAGTTGGAGTCGCCGTTGGAATTGCCGTTGGCGTTGCCGTGCGGGTAGTGCTTGGTGTGCTTGTTGGGCTAACAGTTGGAGTTGCTGTGGTTGAGATAGGAGTCTTTGTGGGTTTCACCGTAGGGGCAGGAGTTTTAGTCGGTTCCGCAGTAATTATTGGAGTTGGCGTTGGTTTACGTGTAGGTCGCGGCGTATTTGTAGGTGTCGCAGTAGGTTCTGTTGTCGGTACTATTGTAGGAACTACAGTTGGTTTCTTTGTAGGTTTTACTGTTTTGGTAGGTGCGGGAGTAGGTCTTGGAGACTTACTAGGTTTTCCAGGGGTAACTGTGACAACTGGTGTATCAGTTGGTTGTATGGTAGGAATTGTGGTGGGCTTAACTGTTGGAGTGATGGTGATAGTTGGCGTGGGACTGGGTTTTGCTGTTGGAGTTGGGCTTGCTGGTATTGGAGTGGATGTGGGACTGGGAGTAGGCGTTGTGGTCGGCTCCGCGGTTGGTGTTGCGGTTGGTGCTCTCGTTGGTTCATACGTAGGTTCCTCCGTCAGTTTTTCTGTTGGAATTGGAGTTGAAGTAGGCGTTGATGTTGGAGAAATGGTTAGAGTAGGTGTGGGTATTATAGTTGGTACAGGACTTGGAGTAGCAGTAGGTGTATTTGTTGGCGTAGATGTTGGTGCTGGACTAGGAGTAGGTTTTTCTGTAGGTATTATTGTTGGAGTTGCAGTTGTCTCCGGTGTAGGAGAAGAAGTTGGTTCAATAGTTGGAGTGGCCGTTGGCGCGGGTGTTACAGTGGGTTTTTCTGTTGGAACTATTGTAGGAGTAGGTGTAATTGTTAATGTAGGAGCAAGAGTTGGTTTTGTTGTTGGAGTTAAAGTTTCTATTGGTGTAGGAACTTCAGTAGGAGTAGAAGTTTTAGTTGGCTCTATAGTTGGTATGATAGTAGGTTCTATTGTTGGAATTGTAGTTGGTTCGCTTGTAGGTTTTATTGTTATAGTAGGAATTGGTTGAAGAGTAGGCTCAGGAATAACTGTAGGAGTTGGAGTATCTATTGGTTTTATAGTAGGAATTATCGTAGGTTTAACTGTTGGAATAGATGTTGGTTGTACCGTAGGTTTTATGGTTGGCTTTTCTGTTGGAGTTATAGTAGGTAGTTCAGTAGGAGCAGGAGTAGCTGTAGGAACTAAAGTTTCTGTAGGAGAAGGGGTTTTAGTTGGTTCTATAGTTAAAGTAGGAGAAATTGTAGGTTTTTCTGTTGGTTTAGGAGTATCTGTTGGTTTAGGAGTTGGAATAATTGTAGGTACAATTGTAGGTTTTACTGTAGGTATAGGTGTTGGTTTTATTGTTGGAGTTGGAGTTGGTGTTGGAACAGCTGTAGGTAATGGAGGAGGAGTAGATGGTCGTGCAGTTGGTGGAGTAATTATCTCATTCACATATTCTACTTCTACCGTTTCTCCATCGACAATATTAACTATAGAAGTTGTACCTTCAACATTGTTACTGCCAAATACTGTAATAATATAATCATCAAGATTTACATCTTCTCTAATTTCATGCGCTCCTGGTAATACATCTTCTAATTCAAGATATTGTCCCGCAACAATAGGATATGGTTCCCCATCAATATAAAATGTAAAAGTTGGCGGCGCAACATATGGAACACCGCTGTGATACCATCTTTGATTACCATTCCAAGTAACCCAATATATTCTTTCCCCTGGTTTTACAGTTGTAATATCTTTTTGAATTTTAAAATTCTCTTTATATAGTTCAACTTTATCAGTCATTTCTGGTTCTAATTCTCCCCAACCAGAAAATCCTAAATCTTGCGGCGAATATACTTCTTCAAATATCATAGTAGGTAAAGTGCCACCAGTTGCACCAGATTTTATTTCATCCATGCGGAAAGGTGTACCTGTATTATCAAGCCATATAATCCAATGGTCGGCATCGCCGCACTTATTAGATCTATGTCCTTCTTTACTTGTTTTTTTAGCTGGATTCATAATAACATCAGTTTTCCATATTCCTCCACCAGCATGGAAATCTGTTCCATCCATAACATCGCAGCGAATATGCCAAACATCATTTACTAATGTCTTTTGTAGAATAATTTTACCTGGTGCTGGTGTTGCTGTTGGAGTTGGTGTTTCTGTAGGTGACATAGTTGGTTCTATAATTTCTGGTTCCCAATAATTAATATGTGCTTCTCCATGAGTAGTGATATTCCATCCTACAATAGTACCACCATGATTGCACCAAGTAATATTGATATCCGCGAATGGCGCAAATAGATGTCCAGCAAGTCCACCCATATCTACTTTGCGCGCATCTGTCCAATATACCTTTTCAATCGTCTCTTCTGCTTCGTCACTTCCCTGGGCTTGATAATCCCAAGTAGTAAGATTTACATAACCATTTTCATCAGGCTGTACATAGATCCAATGTTCACCATCATTAGGTAATTCTAAATTTTGCCAATAGTGACGAGTAGATTCAACTGCATCATATGACAATAATTTATATGCGTCTTTACTTTGATTTTCTGTGCGGCCCTGGAAATACATATTAGATTCATTGATATAAACATAGCTTTCTGTGCCAGAAGGCTGATGATCAATAGATCCATCATCTGTGCCGCACCAATCGTTACTTGTAAGTGTGCCGCCAACCCATAATGATCCACGAATGTGCATATCAATAAATGCGTTATTGAGTGCAATTATTGAATATCCTTTGCTATTGGATAAATGCATTACATAATCATATTCTTCTTGGATTGGAGGTTCATCAATTGTAATTTCATTTGCTAAAATGCTTGGTTCTTCTATCTCCAATTCTAAATCAGAAATCTCTATAGCAAGAAAAGGAGTTTGAACGTCCTCTTCAAAGGACAATTCAAACTCCTCAAGGACCTCAACCTCTTCTTCTATTGGGTCTGTTACTATAATTTCAAGATCTTCTGATAATGCTGGAGCCAGAAAAGTCAAACATATTAGCAATGCAAGAAGCAAAGCTAATACTCGTTTCACATTATTCCCTCCTTAATTATGGCAGGAGTTGAAGGACTTGAACCCTCACCAACGGTGTTGGAGACCGGTATGCTACCATTACACCAAACTCCTATATACTAGGCACTAATAAAGAAATTCATTTTTAGTGAATCGCGTCAACCATTGCGCCAGAAACCCTATTGGTGGGTTACACAGGATTTGAACCTGTACTCTCATAAGAGAATTTGCTGCGAGTGCCTATATGGTGCGCCAGGCGAGGCTCGAACTCGCGACCCCTTGATTAAAAGTCAAGTGCTGCTACCAACTGAGCTACTGGCGCATATTTACTTGTAAAGTTGAAACTTTTTTGAAATCTTCCAAGCGATTTCATCTTCAAGAGGTCTAAAACCAATACAGGTCAAAGTACATCCGTGTACTTCTCCATTTGCATCAGTATACTCTTCTTCAGGTTCAAGGTCTGTAAGACAGTTATCTTTTATCAAAAAGAAATCTCGACCTTCTACCAGTCCTAACTCTTCAGCTATTATTTTTGCTTTCAAAAGCTGAGTACGATTTTTAGCTTCACATACGGTTTTAGTAAAGGCTCCTTTGATCCAACCTTGAAAAATATCGTTTGGAATATGAACATAATATATTCGTTCAGTATTACCTGAATCATCATCTCCAGAAAAACTCCAAACGCTATTTCTAACTTCAGTTGTTAGAAAAGCCATCGCCGCATGTGCTACTTGCGCAGCTAATTTACCAGGACCCATATTCAAATCTTTTCGGGCTATTATTAACTGCCGCATTTTAACACCTTCGAATCTATAAACTGATTGCAGTATTCCATATCAAGCCATCGACGAGAATCAGGACACAAATATGCTCTTAAACAATGTGCGCACAAACCTTGCCAATTTGCTTCGAGGAAAATTCTGCAATGATCCATCATTTCATCTGAACCATCACAGCGTTGAGACCCACACGTTAGACAATGCTTTTTACGCACTTCTTCTCTTGACAGATTCATAAAATCCCTTCTTCCTTCTTGAGCTTCACGAGTTTTCAAAAAGATGGTTAGGAAGGGTAGCCATGTAGGCTTACGATCCTACCTCTTGGTGGCCAGGGTTGGAGTCGAACCAACCTATGTGGATTTTCAGTCCACCGCTCTCACCCTTTAAGCTACCTGGCCATATGGAGCACCTAGCGGGAATCGAACCCGCAACTACTGCATGGCAAGCAGTCATTTTACCTTTAAACTATAGGTGCATAACTAGACGAGAAAAACATGTTTATGTCAGACTTGAACTGACGACTTTTAGATTAAAAATTCTAACGCACTACCACTGTGCAAATAAACGCTTTTTATAGCTTTTTGCAGAACTCGTCTAAAAGAAGCGGTGAGGGTGGGATTCGAACCCACGGGGCTTGCGCCACAGAAGATTTCAAGTCTACGCTCTTATGACCGCTTGAGCACCTCACCATATGGCACCCCCGCAGGGAATTGAACCCCGATTACACGCTTAGAAGGCGCGTGCTCTATCCGTTGAGCTACGAGGGCTTATTCATACGCTTTCCTTTTAAGTGGCTGGGGCGGAAGGAATCGAACCTTCACTCCGCGGGTCAGAGCCGCGTTCCCTACCATTAGGAGACGCCCCATTATTTACAAGACGCAAAAGTTTTATTTCAAAAGACAGAAATAATGTTATAATTGCTGATAGCGTCTTAGATGGTGCGGGACGGGGGACTTGAACCCCCACGCCCGAATGGGCACTAGAACCTTAATCTAGCACGGCTGCCAATTTCGCCAGTCCCGCATGAAGGGCTGTATTATCAGCCCCGCTATATGGAAACCTCACACCTGTACTACTGATTCTTACTCTTCGTACTTTTAATGGTTTATGTGAGGTAGTGGTGCGCCGGGATGGACTCGAACCACCGATGTTTCTAACGTTGAGGATTTACAGTCCTCTGCCCTCGCCACTAGGCATACCGACGCATATTGTAACTGCGAACTATGATCTTGCAAACCTTTCATATAGCCCTTGTTATTATACTAGGCGCACAACAACTATATTACTTAGAGTGTTCAATCATAGCGCGACTTCTATTATTATCTTCAAAAAGATAAATGGGTTGCTGAGCGCGCCTAAGTTGGAGCATTGGGTGGGAGTCGAACCCACTAACGTGAATTTTGCAGACTCACCCCCGACCGACGGGGATCCAACGCACAATTTGAATGGGGCAGCACGGTGCTTCCTGCTTTAAGTCTGACTAGCCCCGAAACTGTATCCGCGCAGTATTCGGTAAGAATCCAGACCCCATCCTTACGACATTACAGCCGCCACTTTTCTGGAACTTAGTGGGAACCATCTGGTGAGGATGGAGGGAATCGAACCCTCAAACTTTGGATTCTAAGTCCAACCCATATGCCAATTCTGGTACATCCCCACGATTATTTTTTCCAGCGTAAGTTGGAGTAATAGCATGACAATTAGGGCATAGCCAACGAAGATTTTCAATACGATGATCATTATTAATACCATTAATATGATCAAGTTCTAACGCCATTTTTTGTCCTCTCCATTCGCCTTTATTGCCACATTCTTTACAAGAGTATGGTAAAAGATTAAATGCAATTACATAATCTCGAATAATATTTCTTCGTACTGAAGAATTAATCACAAATATTTCTTCAATTTTATATTTTCTAATACCATTATGATGTTGTCCTTTATTCCACCCTTGACCAGAAAAATGACTAACATCAATTTGATATTCTTCAATCTTATGCTTTAAATAAGATTGATTTCCTCCACCAGGTTTTCTCCCAGCTTTTGCTAAAACTTCAGCATAAGAACGACTATTTTTACATAATTCTTCTAGCCATTCCTTTGAATACTTCTAAAGTTTCATACTTCATCATCCTTTCATTATCTTTGGCAGAGTTAATAAATAAATTATTTAACTCTGCCAAAAATTTTTGAAAGAGCAAAGTGGATTACGGCCACTCACCAAGGGGCTTGCCAAGACCACCCTTCAACCAAGTGAAGGCATAACCAAGAGATGCTTCATGCTTGCTCTCAAGCACATCAGCGAAAGAAAGAGTGCCGGTAGTAGGATTGATAGTTACAAGAACCACACGACTCTCGGCATTAGGAGCCAGCGGAGCAATTTCCGCAGCGAAGATGTAGTTGATACCATTTACAACCTGAGTTGCAAGCAAAGCAATAGGATCAACCTTAGATCCAACGAAGCTGGAGAACGCTGTATTCCAAGCTTCCTGAGCATCAGCAGGAATCGTAGTCTGAGGATCAACCTTGATGCCACCAAGAGGAGCGCCACCCTCAACAACACGCTCAATACTTACCAGAGTAGCTTCCATATCATTGGGCTTTTCGTTGAAGATCAAAACTACTACATTCGTAGTATCACGACCACTTAGAATGGTCTGCTTCGCAAGGACGGCATGATTAGTACCATTTACAACCTGTGAGCCAAGATATGCAATCGGCTCATACTCTACGCCCATCAACTGTTCAGCAAGAGCGCTAACAGCAGTTGCCACCTTCTGCGGCATGCCATTAGTAGAAATCTTTACATTCCAAGAACCAACCATAGTATTTCTCCTTTTCAGCCATATGAGGCTTGGTGCCCAAGGTGGGACTTGAACCCACACTCCGAAGAACATAATTTTGAGTCATGCGCGTCTGCCAGTTCCGCCACTTGGGCATATGTGGTAGGAGTTTTATATGAAAGAGGGTATTCTACTGAAAGGGAGGAAAGCGCGGTGAAATGACTCCTACCACCAATTCATCGTCGCTATTGGTGCCGGTGACGGGATTTGAACCCGTAATGTTTCTAATGTGGCAGATTTTAAGTCTGCTGTGTCTCGCCAATTGCACCACACCGGCATAATCCCCAAGACGCTGAAAAAGAGTGCTGTTACAATCCCAAATCGTATGCATGTTCTTTATAGTAAAGGATTTGCGGCAAGCGTCTTATTCATGGCGGGTGGTGTAGGATTCGAACCTACGCGCCATTGCTGACGTCTGGTTTTCTAGACCAGTGCCTTCGTCCACTCGGCCAACCACCCATAAAATATGGCGGGAGCGCTGGGATTCGAACCCAGGCGTG
>Ga0326513_10003119_pt1 | contig 12067 bp, 13 predicted proteins | sample 2_2465_0518_D_FD_203654 | JGI IMG/M metagenome (GOLD analysis project Ga0326513, IMG submission 203654) | Bovine rumen microbial communities from UC Davis, California, United States - 2_2465_0518 | ecosystem: Host-associated > Mammals > Digestive system > Stomach > Rumen | place: USA... | reverse complement strand
TTTTTTAGTTAGATTACAAACATACTCTCCAGTTTTTTCTATAATTGGAGGAAATGACTTCCATTCAGAAAAATAACAGTCATATTTATCTTTTGGCAATTCGTTTACTATAAATTTCATTTAATCCGCTTCCTCTAAAACTACATGAGTGAGTTTTTTATCTTTCCTACTTTTAATATTATTATATAATAATTTTAAAGAAAAGTAAAATTATTCTCTAATTGTACTGAAATCAATATTACTCATTATAAATTCTCTTCTCGGCTCAACGTCCTCACCCATCAGCTCATAAAGTAGATTCGCCGCAGCCTCATTCCACTCCATTACATCCATTCTTTGATACTCTGAAGTAAACATAGAGGCTCGCGCCGTTTCTGCGGGAAGTTCACCTAAGCCTTTCGCGCGGGTCACATCACCTTTTACTTTACTTCTGACTTTATTGAATTCTTCATCCGTAAAATAATAGCTTTCCTTTCCTTTCTCCTCTACAATATAAAGAGGAGATCTAAGCCAGCATAATCGCCCTTCCTTTATAAATTCAGGTGCAAGATATTGTAACGCAGCCATAATTAAAAGACCGATGTGACAACCCAACCAATTCCAATATTTCTATTGGGGTAGACTATATGTTACTCACTATGTGAGAATACTCTTTCCACCCACGTACCAATAGCAGGTGTACTCCCCTTCCGAGGGATAGTCGTTACAGGCTTCATTTATTAACCCAAGTCTTTTGTTTTTTCTTGTATATTGGGAGGTTTTTATAGGTGCGACCCCACAATATTTGCTGTAATGTTTGGTAATTACATCTATCTTTATAGTCTTGATAAATACTACGCGCATCTTCATTTACATATCGTTCGCGCATTTGCATTACTTCTTCATTTGTAAATTTTGCAGTTTCAGAATTTTCACCATCGGTTGCATGATATATATAGAAATTTTTATTTTCCTCAGTATAAACTTCCGGTTTTATATCTTTCCAAGTGGTTCCATCCCAAATACTAGCAAATGTATCAAATGAGATTTTAGTTTTAAATTTTTGATATACTTCACGGCGGCGCATATGAGCATCATAGCATTCTCTTATATATGCTACATCTTCATTAGTGAGTTTTGTTCGTCCGTTATTCTCACCACGGCTGTCACCACCGCCAGAATTACAATTATACCCAAATCCTTTATAAGTGTTGAAGTAATTAATCCAATAGATTTCTCGCTCATCAAGTTCGTCTAATTTACATTCTTCAATTACTTCATAAGTAAAAGCATCTTTACCGTATTTTTGAATTGCAATGTCAATTGGTATATCTGTTTTATATTGATGTTCTTTAATTCTTCTTTCTATATCGTTACTTTGTCCGATATAGGATTTTCCATTTTCTTTCTTTGTTATTTTATAAATGCCTATCATTGTAGCACCTCTCACAATTTCAAGGCTTGGGTTAATTCTGATTCCCACGGGATCTGCGTGCCCACAAGGGGTTTAGCTTCTCTTACCACCATAATCTTTCGATTTAGTTGCCCGTTAGCCTTCTAATATAAAGAGACCAATATGTAAACCATCTCTATATTTTTGAAGACCCCGCTGGTTAGCGGTAAAGTATTTACAGACAGTTTTATTTATCTGAATCTGCGTCTGTACAAATAGCGATCTTTCCGTATCTTAACTTCGAAGCGTTATACTTCCCAGGCACTATATTCATTGCGCTCAACAGAAGTTTAATCTCTTCATTCTCAAAAATTTTTTCTTCTGGATTAGATAGACAGTTTATAATTTTTCCTCTGATAGCTAAAAGTCCATACTTGGTATAATCTCGCGCCTGAGCCATACCACCCATAGCACTATCGCCCTCTACGATTAGAAGAGTAGAATTTTCTCCGAGAAATTCTGCGTCTTTTAGTTTATCAGATGCAAAGACTTTCTTCTTCTGATTCTTCTCGACTTCTTTAGCTGCATTTAATACTTGCTGACGCGCCTTTTCCGCCGCAGCCTCAGCCTTAGCGATCTTTTTTAGCATTTCAACAATAGTATCAAATTCATCCCTATACTTTAGCTTCATCTGCTTCAAAGCTTCACTAAATGCATTTGAAGCTAACGTCCTCAGATTCGCGTTATTAATCTTTGACTTAGTCTGGTTAGCGAAAGAAGGTTGCGCAACAGAGCAATTAATAACATAGAATAGGCCACTACGTATACTATCACCATCAAATTTCTGTCCCGACAACGAATTAAAAGTTCGCGTAATGGCTGCTCTTGCGCCGGTGACGGGAGATCCACCCTCAGGACAGCGAAGACCGTTAGTAAATACGTATTCACTTTCCTTGCAGTCACCCCACTGGAAAGCAATTTCAACTTTATCCGTCTCATCCTCGGCCGTGCCAGTCATGATGTGGGAATGGAGGGGATTTTTTACATTCTCTTTTACAAAATCAGCAATACCATTCTTTGCACAATAAGTGCTTTTCTTACCAGTGTTTAAATTATAGATATTAAAAGTAATGCCAGTATATAGGTAACTAATATTTTTAATATCGTTACAAATTCTTTCGTAGGAATATTGAATTTTTTCATCTTTAAAGACTTCGGGGTCGGGAGTAAAATGAATGAGCGTACCATTCTTATGATCAGTATTAAATTCTTTATAACTAGTAAGCTCACCCTTTGCAAAAGTAGCGCGGGCGCACCTGCCATCACGGCAACTCTCGACCATAAAATCAAGAGAACTTAAACACACACATTTAGCCCCAATACCGTTGAGGCCCGACACATTTTTATATGCTCCTTCTTTGAACTTTCCACCAGTATGCGACTTTGAATAGATAGAGACTAAGACGTTTTCTCCGTCTTCTCGAATTCCAAATGGGACGCCGCGCCCGTAGTCTTGGACCTCAACGCTATTCTTCTCTTCATCTACGCAAATGTCGATTTGAGTGCCATAACCAACCAATGCCTCATCTGTCGCATTATTTATGATTTCCTTTAATGCTTGATAAGCACCTTCGTTATCCGCACTTCCAAGATACATTTGGATACGAGTTCTAACTCCCTCCTTGAAAGAAAGAGACTTAATATCATCTATGCCATAACTCATTCATTCTCATCCTCTTCCAACTCTTCATTTATATCCACATAATTAGCTTTATACTTTTTCGCACACTCTTCACAAAAAGGAAGAATATAACCAGTCGAAATTTTCGTGGCGGGCGCGCCACAATTAATACAGGTTCGCGCAGAAATCCGTTCGTATTTTGCTATAACACTATACAAGTCCTTACTGATTTCTTTAGGAACACCATCATCATACCAGCGCAGACTTCCATATTTTTCTTTTATCTGTAAAATACGATATTCATTTTCGTAATTAACCTTTTTAAGTAAATCGTTAATCTCTTTACAGATTTCTTCTCCAAAGGCTATGCGCCATCCCTCGGGGAGATCATCCAATTCCGTATAAGAATAATCATAGTCTTCCACAACTTTATCCGTCCAACGATTTCTTGGCAGCAACCAGGGGTATTGCGCGCAAAGTTGGCGGTTATATTCTTTTAGTTCACTGTTCATTTTTTACCTCGTAATTGGGTGGTACAAAATTTTTCGCCGGCCGCCATCTCCATCCATCGTTTTCCCAAATTAGAAAATAGGTCGTTTGAAACACATTATCAAGATAAACATCCAAAACTTGGTAGATTTCTTTTGTGTCTTTTCTTTTTACTTTGAACATGTATGCGCGCGAACTCCTTTTTCGGCAATATGTTTAAATAATCCCATTCCCTCTACATAGATATCATAGTATACTTGAGTATTATCAACAAAAATACCATATTTATCTACAATTGAAATAATTCCAATAAAGCTTACAAGTTTTTCTTGCGTTTTGTTTTTAGGGTCGGGTATATACATATCAAACTCAACTTCATCACCGAAAGTAAATTTTGGGCAACCAATCATGAGTTTATCTCCCTTCATTTTTTTCTATATAAAGTATACCACTTTTTAATGGAAAAAGCAAATTTTTATACATCGTCGTATTTAAAATTTTGGAATCATTATTACTGTTACTTACTTATATTCAGAAGAAGATTATTTTAAGGAGTTTTAAAATGGCCTCTAATATTGAAAATAATAACAAAATTTATTTAACAAGAGGGGATACGTTTGAGGCTACTATTTCTATATATCGACAAGATGGTGCCCCATATACCCCTCAAGATGGAGATAGCATAACTTTTGCTTTAAAAGAGGCTAAAATGGCGCCTGGAAATCAGGAATTTATGAACAAGGAGCCTCTTATTCTTAAAACAATCCCGGTTGATACAATGTTATTGTCGATTGATCCAGCAGATACTGCCAATTTAAAATTTGGAAATTATAAATACGACATACAAATTATGCTAACCTCTGGAAAAGTTTATACTTTTATCGATGATGCAGATTTTATAATAACACCAGAGGTACACTAATATGAAAAGGAGAGAGCATAATTTGAATGGACAGATTTCAGATAAAAATGCTCTTACTGGTGTATTTTCTGACCTTAACTTTTTAGCTGGAGCAATATCTGATCCTAGTTCTTTACAAGGGACTATACAAGATCCATCTAGTATAAGTAGTATTTATTATGATACTACTGAACATTGGAACGCTGTGCCAGAATTTATTCCTAAGAAAGGTTCTATTGTTATTTATTCTGACTATGTTGGATTAGATGGAGAAGAAATTCCGAATATTAAAATTGGTGATGGAACGACTTATCTTGTTGATCTGCCCTATATATCAAACGATTTACGAGAAGCAATATTGAACCATGTAAATGATGCGACCATACACATAACGGCCGCAGAGCGTGATTCTTGGAATAACAAGGTTACTTGCTATACCCAATTAATGCAACAAAACGAATATTCTTTAATATTTTCAAAAAGATAGGAGATAAGACTAATGGCTGAAATCTCAAAAATAACTCTCCCGAGTGGTACTACTTATGATTTAAAAGACGCTTGGGCTCGTCAAGCTATAGAAGATTTAAGCGGATATACTTATTATGGTGGCGTTACGACTACGCCGCTTACTGATGGTGCCACAACCAATCCAATTACCATTGGTGGTGAAAGTAAAACTGCCTCTACTGGTATGATTGTTACTTATCAAGCAAAAGAATTTATCTTCAATGGCGAAGCTTGGCAAGAATTTGGTGATTTAGGCGCTTTAGGAGATATGGCGTATGTCGATACCGCGTCTGCAAGTTATAAGCCTGCTGGGTCAGTTTCACTTACAAACACTAATAAATCCGCAGTAGTAAAAACCGCAACTGGTGATGCTACCTATACTCCTGCTGGCACACTGAGCGGCGCCGCCTTCACCGGACAATCAATGACTTCAACCGGAAATTTTACTCCTGAAGGAAGTATTAGTTTTACTAATGCAAATCAAACAACAACAGTTTCCGCCGCTTCTTCGGGCACAGCAACCTACACTCCAAAAGGAACAGTCGAGGCGCCAACAATTTCTGTAAAAACCGCAGGGTCAACAGCTACCGTTAAAAACCCAACAAGTGTAACTGTAGCGAAGACAGTAGTCGCAACCGCACCAGGGGCCGCCGCGCCAAGTAATGCAATTACCTATTATTCTGTGGCCAACGAAACCTTAAGCTTATACCAACTTGGGTATACGACTGGCGCGAGTATTACAACTTCGAATGTAACGGTAAAGACCGGTGACGCAGAATATCAGTCTTCTGCTCCCGCCTTCACTGGTACCGGCGCGAGGTTGGTAACTGGAAATATCTCTGTGCCTAGTAGCGCAACCTTCACTGGCACCTCTGGTTCAGTCAGCGTTAGCGGCACCACCAAGGGTAGTGTTAGCCAGCCCACCTTTACTGGTACAGGAGTTAGACTTGTTACTGATAATATTCCCGTACCTACTAGTGCTACGTTTACCGGTACACAAGCCACAATTACAGTCAATCCTGATACTTAATAAAAGGAGTTTCTATTAATGGCAGACTTATCAAAAATTATACTTCCGAATAACGCTGAGTATAATATAAAGGATGAAGTCGCACGTGAATATATAGATGGACAATCAGTAATAATAGGTACTCAAACCGCGGCGACCCGTTTTATGACGGGCGTCGCAGGATTCTCCGAACTTAAGAATGGTACGTCAATTATTTACTGGAAACCGTATGGATATAAAGCAGAGGCTGCGGGAACTAGAACTAGTGGTGTATTATATCGTTATAGTATCACAGTGACCTATCCAAGCGGAACATCTATTGCATCAATACCTGGCGATGGTAGTAGTTCTTATAATGTATGGTTAAATCTTACGCTTGCGGATGGATCTGAAACAGGGTGGATTCCGGTCTATTATGCTAGTAATACTAGAATGACGACTCATTATAATGCCGGAATACCACTAAGGCTAACTTATCTTGAAGAAGCACCTATAGGTAGTGTGAGGTATACTGGCTGGTGGGCAACTCCGCAATATTACGATAATACCTACAATCGAATCCGTCTTCAAAATGTTATAAAGGCAAAAAGTGCAATTGCCGCTTCTACCTTTATAGTTGGAGATGAAAGCGGATATTTTAAGTTAGCCGGTGGAGTCCCGTTTGAATTACGTAGAGGTCTTCTTTGGGCAAGTAGTGCTATTTCTGCAACTAAAACAGGTGACAACAATTTTATTTGTTTAAATGGATGTACACTTCGTAATAATACAAGTTCTTCTTTTGCTCTTACGCAGTATAAGTCTTGTTATCTTGTTGGAACTTTATCTGGTGATATTTTTACACCTAGCGCCACAAATTTTATTACAGATACGGAGCCAACTTCTGAAGATGGTCTAGTATATATGTATATGGGACCTTTATATTCTACGTATCAAATATATTTTTCACCTTTTCATCCGCTATATAAATATTCAAATGGTGAATTTAAGTCTTTAGAAGAAATTGGTTCTGATGCTCTTGAGATTGCTGAAACAAATATGCAATCCATCCGTAATGTTGGCACACAAATTGACCAGTCCGCGCAAGATGTATTAGATACTGTTAGCGGAATATACGCAACAAGCGATGCACTAACTCAAGCACAAACTAACTTGCTTGCAACAATTAATGAAAATTCCGCAAATGTTGATGGTGCTATTTCACAAATTTACGCGGCGATCCAAGCCGGTGATAATGCAAATGCGGAATTAATTAATACTTTAACAGAATATATAGTCGCTGCGGGTGGGGAGATAACATTCACTACCGATGGTGGCCCAATAACACTTACTTTACAAAATGACGGATTACTGATAAAGAATGGTGATACTGCGGTGTGTAGTTTTTCAGCTTCTGGTGTACTATTACCAGCTACAACCGTGATTCCTCTTAATGGAACTCTTCAAATGGGGAACTTCCAGTGGACGCCACGAAGCAGTGGAAACTTATCATTGTTATATATTGGAGGGTAAAGGAGATATAAATGGCATCAAGTACTTTTAATCCAAAGGCCGCAGATACTACAACTCCGGCCAATGGTGGATATGCGTATAATATGAGTGGCGGGGCTTGGAGAGCTCCTTATGGTGGAACTATTCAGACTGGTCGAACCGGAGACGGAACGGTTTATAGGGCGTGGATCGCTTTTAATATTTCGTCTCTTGGAAGCAACACTGTTCTTGGTTCATCGACCCTAACATTTAATAGGTCGGACACGTATTCTAATACGGTATATTGGGACGTTGGTTTAAGGAGTTCTGCACCTCCGCAAAACTTTAGCACGTCTGATTTTACAAAACAAATTGCAGATGACTTTGCGGTAGGTAAGGGGAATAGTTCGATTACGATCAGCGCCGCAGACCTTACACCATTTAAGACAGGGACTGTGTACGTATGTTTTCGTGGTAGAAACGATTCATCATATAACTATGGCGAAATTGCAACCTCCTCTAATCTTCCATCGCTTGTTGTAAATTATACATATGCGAAATCGACGCTAAGCGTAAGTAATGGAACATTTCAAGTCGCGCAGACCCTTACTGTTACAAGGCAGAATTCTTCATATACTCACACTATAACAGCGTCCTGCGCTGGTGTATCAGAAACAATTGTTACAAAAGGTACTTCAACTTCTATTAGTTGGACGCCGTCGCTTAGTAGGTATGGGTCGGCAATTCCAAATGCTACATCTGCGTCGTGTACTCTTACAATTACCACATATGACGGTAATACAAGTCTAGGGTCAAATTCATATACTATAACCTTGTCAATGCGAGCTGCGGATATTACGCCGACGGTCTCGTTGAGTGTTGTGGATGGAAATGGGTATGAATCGACCTACGGCGGTTATATCGTTGGTAAATCGACGTATAAGGTGACAGCCACCCCATCTCTGAAGTATGGCGCGACGCTAGCAAGTACAAAAATAACCGCTAATGGATCAACTTATACGACTTCTCCGGCCACGACAAGTGTTATAACTTCGACGTCACAAACCGGCATTAGTGCGACGATTACCGATTCCAGAGGTAAAACCGCATCGGCATCAGCAACGAAAACTGTTCTTGCATATAATTCGCCGGCTATAAACACGTTTACAGTTCATAGATCGGATCAAGATGGATCCGATAATAGCCAAGGCGCTTACTGCAGGGTTGACTACGATGTAAGCATTACTAGTCTAAATAATCATAATACGAGGACTCTTAAGCTGTACTATAAGAAGTCTTCTGTATCATCATATTCAGATCCGGTTACTATTACTACGGCTAGCGGTAATTATATTTTTGCAGCAGACACCGATAGCAGTTATGACATAAAGTTAGCACTTAGCGACAACTTCAGCACTACAACCCGTACTCTGGCATTGTCGACCGCGGCCACCGTAATGGATATTTACCATGACGGCACAGGCGTGGCATTTGGTAAAGTGGCTGAGAATGGAAATTTGCTCGACATAGCTTGGCCTATTAAGGTTCAAGACGTCGGGGTTCCGTCGTTGGAGCAAGCGGTCTTTGGGGTTCCTGCCGGAATGGCAAACGCGACAGTGTCAGATCTAAATGATGCCCCGTATGGGGTTTCGAGATGGGACACAGCATCGGCAAACAAGCCGCCGAACGGTAACTACGGCGTATTGATGACATATGGAACAAACGCCGGCGCAAACAACTCATGGACTATTCAGATCGCCACATCTACAGATTCTCCTCCGTTCGTCTACGGGAGAGAGCGCACTATCTTTGACGGTGTGGCAACATGGACAGGATGGACAAACATCGGGCTGAGAAATCCGCTACCCGTCAATCAGGGTGGTACGGGGTCGAACACTGCTCCGCTAATCGTGCGGTCGTTTAGCACGAGTTACACGCAAATAGCCGCAGGAAGTTCAGCCGCATTTGATGAGTCGTTTATAACAGTTCCAACGGGTTATAGCAAGGTCGGCGTCGTGGGTGTAACCACAAACGCATCGGGGGTTTATCCGCGTTCGTTCTTGCTGAGAAACAACCAGTATTCGTTTGAATTGCAAAACACCAACAACTATGCCGCATCGGTACAGATGACAGTCTACATTCTGTTCGGCAAGTCCGGGTTTGTGGGTTAACTCTAAAAAGGAGTAATTCAAAATGACCATATCAGAAGCAAAAGAAAAAGCTCTTAATACGGCCAAATAGTTAAAATAAAATGAAAACTAAATTAATTGGGGTGGATGCAATGAGACGAGGCACAACGCCGACTCATGTATTTAGTGTTGATGCAGATCTTACATCTGCTGATGCAATCTATATAACATATCGGCAAAATCAAAAAAATATCCTCGAAAAAACAATCGAAGATATTACAGTTACAGAAAAGAAAATAGAGACACAACTTACCCAGCAGGAAACTTTAATGTTTCAAAAAGGTGAGGTAGAAATTCAGATTCGCGTTAAGATGCCTGATGGATCTGCCTATGCATCCCAAATCATGAAAGTGCCTGTTGAGGTAATCTTAAAAGAAGGAGTAATCTGATGGCTACTTTCGAGGCGCGCCTTGTAGAAGAAAATTCTACTTTTACTATAAAATTAAACGAGCCGGCGCGATTCCTCGCGTTCGAGGCCGCATTTGTAAAAGAAACTCCTCAATTTTCCGCCAAGTTTATGAAGACTCAGCCTCTAAAAGCTAAATTTGGCGAAATTCAAACTGTTACTGATGGGGATTGGTATGAAGGTAAATATACCATCATACCTTCCCTTGAAAATCAAGTCTTGGAAACTCAAGGTAAAACAATGAAAAATGATGTAACAATCAAAAGTATTCCCTATTACGAGACTTCCAATTTTTCCGGAATTACAGTCTATATAGGTAGCGAGGTATAAAATGGCTATTAATAAAGTTATTTATGGCGGAAACACACTTATTGACATCACAGATACTACTGCGACCGCTGCAACAGTTCTAGAGGGTTCTTCCTTCTATGGGCGCGACGGTGTAAAAACTGCAGGTACCTGTACTTTTGATGCAGATACTAGTGATGCAACTGCTCTTGCCGCGGAGGTCTTAAGTGGATCTACTGCATATGTCAATGGTACAAAAGTTGTTGGCACAATGCCAAATCGTGGCGCAATAGCTGCTACAATTTCTACTTTAAGTCCATATACAGTACAAAATGGATACCATGATGGTAGCGGTACTGTAGCAGTCGATTCTACGAATATTAGTGCTGGCAATATTAAAAGCGGAATTGAAATTTTAGGTGTAACTGGTAGTTATACTGGTGAGTCTATTACAACTCAAAGTAAATCTGTTACCCCAAGCGCATCTCAACAGATTATAACCGCAGATGCTGAATATGATTACTTGGCGCAAGTTACAGTCGCGGCGGTCCCTTATGTCGAATCTCCCAATACTTACGGAACTACAGTAACTATTCTTTAATGGAGGTTTAAAACGTGGCTGTCAATAAAGTTATTTATGATGGTAATACTCTTATAGATATTACTGATACTACAGCTACGGCCTCAACTGTAATAGAAGGACAAGTCTTTTATACGGCAAGTGGAGAGAGGGCCATTGGGGTCGCGACTGGTGAGTTGGTGATGGTCGGAAATTTAGATGAACTAAAAGATAACTATGACGAAAATGGATTTTATCTATCTTATGAAAGTGCTACTACAGGAAAACAATATTTTACAAATACAGTAACAGTAAGTAAGGGCGTTATAGTAGAAAGCGCATCTATAGAAAAAGCTGCTGTTTGGTATTTAGAACAAGTTGATGGATATACTGATAGGTTTTATATTTATACCAAAGTTGGAGGAGTTAATCAGTATATATATAACTATACAACTGGTGGTGCGAACTTTATTAATTTAAGTGATACTACCAAACAATCTTTTATTGTGTCAAATCCAAAAGATTATAAATTTTATATAAAAATGTCTAACGCTAATAAATGGCTTCAGCACTCCAAAAGTGGCGGCGGTATTCGTCTTTACACAGATAATGCTAACCCCGAAAACTGTCAGATATCTTTTACTTATAAGAAGAATTCAATAGTTCCATATGGCACTTTAGAAATAACAGAAAATGGGACTTATGATATTTCCACTTATAAAACAGTTATAGTAAATATACAATAAATTTTATACCCGATTGGGTATAAATCTTTTAAAACTTTATAATTTATACCCGATTGGGTATAAAAATCCCACAGCCAATGCTGTGGGTTTTCTTTTAGAACATTTTATTCTTATTCTTTTTACTCATCCAAATTAATTTCTTCCTTGCTCTAGTCGCCGCTACATAGCACAAATTTCGTTCTTCTTTCGAAGAAAATCTTACTCCAAAAACTACTACATTATCAAAAGCTAAACCTTTGCTAGAATGTATAGTTAACACTTTAACCTTATTATTATTTAAACGACTTAAAAGATCCGCCCTTTTTAAGTCTCCTTGTCTGAATGTTTCACATGGAATACTCCAATTTCTTAGATACCTAATTGTTTCATCAACTTCTCGATTTAATCGAACTAAAATCGCCCAATTACCATAATCTTTATTTTCTAAAATTTGGTTTTTAATATATTCAAAAG
>Ga0326513_10003118_pt1 | contig 12069 bp, 20 predicted proteins | sample 2_2465_0518_D_FD_203654 | JGI IMG/M metagenome (GOLD analysis project Ga0326513, IMG submission 203654) | Bovine rumen microbial communities from UC Davis, California, United States - 2_2465_0518 | ecosystem: Host-associated > Mammals > Digestive system > Stomach > Rumen | place: USA... | reverse complement strand
TAAATGGCAGATACTCTTGAGTCCCTTGAATTAGAAGTTAAATATAAAGCAACAGGCGCGGCGGGAGAAATTGGCGCGGTTGCTGATGCTGTTATCAAACTGCGTGATGCGTTGAAAGGCGTAGTGCCGAAGCTTAAGTCTTTGGCTGACACGATGGCGGGGATTAGTAACCCGCTGACCATTAACGATTATCACGATAACACAATTCAGCAAAGCATCCAAAAAGTAGGCTCGACAGCTAAAAGCGCGGCGAAGGATGTTGCGCCTCTTACTAGCGGCATTCGTATGTGGATTGCCGATGCTAGCAAAGTCGATATCCTTGAGACTAAATTTGTAGACCTTTCTAGGGCTATGAACCAAGCTTTTGAGGAAGGTGACGCGCAAAAGGCGTTAAAGTACCGCGAACAAATCATTCGCGTGACAGATGCGCTCATCAAAGCTAAAGAAGCGTCAAGTGGGCAACAACCCGCCGCTCCATCTCCCACTTCGGGTGCTGACCAACAGATTATTGCCACGGCAACTTCGGTTGATTTGCTGAAGATGAGGTTGCAATCGCTAAACGCCGCGATGCAACAGGCATTTGGAGAGGGGAAAACGGATAAAGCCGCCGCTCTTCGCGCCCAAATTTTGAACACGGAAAAGGCGTTGGCAAAAGCTGAAAAAGCGGCGCGTGGCACAGGAAAAAGTTTCCGCGAAATGGCAAAAGAAGCGGCGGGGACTGATTCGCCTCTGCAAAAGCTTATTTCGTCTCTGAAACGTATAGCGTTTTACAGAATCATTAGAAGCATTATCAAGAATATTGGGCAAGCTTTTAATGAAGGTATGCAAGCGGCGTACTTGTTTTCTTCCGGCATTAGCACATCGGGTCATCGCTTTGCGGAGGCAATGGACAGCATTAAGTCTTCCGGGAACGCGATGAAAGGGCAATTGGGTTCAGCTTTTATATCCTTGTATGCCGCAATTGCGCCTATTTTGATTGCCATCATCAACATTGTGACTAGGGTTGCTGATGCTATCGCGCAACTGCTGTCTGCGTTTACTGGCCCTACTTACTTGAAAGCCAACACAACGGCGGCAAAATTTGCTGACAACATGAAAGCCGGAGGCGCGGCGGCAAAGGAATGGAAGAACCAACTCCTCGGCTTTGACGAAATCAACCGCTTGAACGCTCCGTCAGATGGCGGTGGTGGCGGCGGTGGTGCAAACCCGCTCGATGGGTTTAAGTTTGAGGATGCTCCCATCAACGAGAAACTGCTTGAGTTCGTCAACAACATCAAGGAAAAATTGCAACCCGCTGTTGAAAGGCTCAAAGAGGCTTTCGGTAGGCTCAAAGAGGCTTGGAATGGGTTCGTTGACTCACTTGGCGGTAGTGCTTTTTCGCAGTTCATTGAAGATGTTCTCGTTCTCACAGGTGGGGCTGTGATAAATGGGCTGACAATTCTCACCGATTTGCTCACACTGCTTCTCAACATTCTGTCGGGAGATTTGATGAGCGCGGAGATGAGTTTCCGTCAATTGCTCTATGACATTATTGTTGCAATTGCAGACCTCATCGTTGGCGTAACGAATCTTGCGATGGACGCGCTGATTATGCTTGCGCGTGGCATCGATGACATTATCGGTACTCACCTTGCTGACTATCTGCAAGCTGACAAAGATGCGTTCAACAAAATGTATGATGCGTCAAAGCAATCAGAGGGCGGTTTGTTTGGCCTAAAGTCTGCACTCGGCCTTACTGAAAAATCAACTGAAAAGGTTTCTAAAAAGACAGATGGCCTCACGGAATCGCTCGAAGGTGTTAGCGAGAAAGCCCCAAAAGCAGAGCAAAAGGTAAGTGGCATTCGTACTACACTTGACTGGGTTCTTCAAGGATTTCGCGATTTTGGCACAGAAGTTGGGTTGATTATTACTGGCCTTTTCCAACCGATTGCAGACTTCTGCACGTGGATAGATTCTGCTATCCAAGGTTGGGGCATCTTTAAGAGTATGCAAAGGCTCAATGCTCCCAATTACAATGTCTACGAAGACCCGACCATGTGGACTAACAACTTTGCTACTGGCGGTTTTCCAGACGAAGGGCAACTGTTCATGGCGCGTGAATCCGGCCCGGAACTGGTTGGCACTATGGGTGGTAGGACTGCTGTTGCCAACAACCAAGAAATCACGGACGGCATTCGTCAAGCGGTGTATGACGCGATGATGGCAAGCAATGGCAATGGCAACAACGATGTGTCTGTGAGGGTCTACCTCGACAGTCGCGAAATCAAGGCGGGACAGCAACGGCTGAACCGCGCATGGGGGGTAGGTTAATTGAAAGTTGAGATATTCAATTCGGTAACTTCTCAATGGTTTGACATCACCCCGTGGATTGCATGGCAAGGTCTTACCTTCAGCCGGAACGATGTGGACGCTCCCGATGCGGGGCGTGACATGAGCGGCTTGATGCACAGAGGCAGAGTTAGTGTCAAGGAGAAGATGAATGTGCAGACAGTTCAACTGACTCGCGCACAGAGTTCTTTCCTACAGACATTGCTCTATCCCGAAACCATCCAAGTTCGCGTCACGCCCTATCCTCGCACGAATGCGGCACAAGTGATGTCCATGTACACGAACAATGTGAAGACCACCTATGTCATTCACAGGCAAAACGGAGAGGACTTGCAAAGTTTGTCCTTCCCGCTGATAGAGAATTGAGGTGATGGCAGTTGCAAAGTGTATCTGCCAATTACCAAAGGCTTCGTAACTCTCAAAACAAGTGGTACGAAACGAGGGTTAACATTCAAGGCGTTGGCATAGTCAACGAAACAGATGGGCTGTTTAGCGTTGATACAAGTCTTGAAATGTTTCACGGCTCTCCAACCATTGGTTCTGCCGTGGCGGGAGAGATTGAGTTCTCGTTGCTTGAGCAATCGGCAACCATCCCAAACATGGCAAGGATTCAGCCGCAAGTCCGCGCTTGTGGCATGGCGGCAAAGTCATCTACCGCTTCTGTGGTTGGCGAACGCCTCATCCCGCAGAGTGCAAGCTACGCGAATGAAAAAATCACGATTAACACGGCTGTATCCGTTAGCTTGGAAAACATCATCTTCCCGACAGACAGCACAGAGTATGTCGAAAGCGAATGGTTGCCGCAAGGCGTATTTTATATCGACACGCGAGAAGTCACGGCGAATCAAGACGGATTAGATGTGCTGACGATTCACGGATATGACGCGATGCTGAAAACCGAACAGGAGTATGCGTCAAACGAAGCTGTTGGTGACAACTATGACACGGCTTATGTGAGGGCGATTGCAAACGCTATCGGCGTTGAGGTGGATGACCGCACTTGGGAACTGATGGGGACAGGGTATATCGTGCCGTTCCCGCTTGGGTACACAATGCGCGAGATTCTGGGCTATATTGCGGCATCGTATGTCGGGTGCTTCGTGATGACGGATGAGGGCAAACTGCGGCTTGTATCTATGACCGACCTACCCGCAGAAACAAATCTGCTGATTGATTCCGTTGGCGATGTGATTCTTGTCGGCGGCGATTCTATTCTGATTTAAGGGGTGAGACGATGGCAGATGTAATTAGTCTTGGACAGAGAGTATCGTCTGTTGATGTTTCGCCCCAGTTTCAGCCGTATTCAAAAGTTATCATTCACATCAATGATGATGAAGCGGTTGAAGTAGGCAACAACACAGGGCGAACGCTTGAATTTGATAACCCATTCGGCTCAAGAGAGATGGCGCAAAACATTCTCAACAGGTTGAGCGGATATCAATATCAGCCCTATCAAGCCGATGGTGCTTTGCTCGACCCCGCCGCAGAGATAGGAGATGCTGTCGGCACAGCTACATCTTACGGAGGCTTGTTTACTCGCTCCCGCAAGTTTGGGCGGATGATGAAAGCAGACATCTCCGCGCCTCATGACGAGGAAATCAATCATGAGTTTAAGTATGAAAGCCCACAAGAACGCAAATTTACTCGCGTAACTGGCGAGATTCGGGCATCGCTCATCCTCACAAACAACAAGATTGAGGCCGAAGTGGTCAACCGAGAGGCACAGGGCGCGGAACTGTCGAGCAGAATCACGCTGACGGCAACACAGCTTTCTTCGGAAATTATCAATCGGCAAAATGCCGACAGCGAAATGTCAAGCCGCATCACGCAGACGGCGAACAGCTTGGCAAGCGAAATCACCAACAGGCAAAACGCTGACAACACGCTTTCTTCCCGCATCACGCAAACTGACACGAAAATCGAAACGGAAGTAAGCCGTGCGACAAGAGCCGAGGGCAACCTATCGTCTCGCATAACGCAAACTGACACGAAAATCGAAACGGAAGTAAGCCGTGCGACCAATGCAGAGGGAAAACTATCGTCTCGCATAACGCAGACCGATTCGTCTATTTCAACAGAAGTCAATCGAGCAACCGCCGCAGAGGGAAATCTATCCACTCGCATTACTCAAAATGCGAACGGCATCACAGCAGAAGTCCGAAGGGCTACGCAAGCGGAGGGAAATCTGCAATCTTCTCTGTCCATCCAAGCATCTGAAATTGCGGCAAAGGTAAGCTCAAGCGGCGGCGGCAGTTCGTTCTCTTGGGTGCTGAACTCCAACTCCCACACATGGAAAGCGAACAACACCGAAGTGATGCGAGTTTCTGCAAGCGGCCTGTGGCTCAAGGGGCAGATTGAAGCACAGAGTGGCAAAATCGGCGGCTTTGACATCGGCTCAAACGCTCTATCGTACAACGGCCTGACTTGGGGCGATACTTCCAAAAACTATGGTGCGTACATCGGGCAGAATGGAATCCAACTCGGTCAAAACTTCGCCGTTGACAATGGCGGCAACTTAAGAGCGAGAAACATAGACTTGTACGGAACGCTGAATTTCTACAACTATAACGGCTCGTATGCGGGTTCAATGTCTACGGCGAATTTCCTAACTGGCGCAAGCGAAGCGTACAACAATTACGGCAGTTGGAACGGCGCGACAAGTACTGTCAGCAGTAATAGAGAACATTGGACAAATGGCGCGAATGGTGGTATCAATTGGAATAACACTCAATCGTCAAGCACGACCTCAAGACCGAATATATTTGTGCGCCATTGTGATTGCTACTCTTTTGCCTGTTCTGATTATGTCTATGCCGAGAACGGTTTCCGAACTGGATATTTTACTGCCACTTGGAGAACGGCTTATGTAAAAGACCAAAACGGAAATAATATAACGCTATATTACCTTGGGAGGTAAGCATGATAACTCTCAAACAAATTATCCCCGCGCTTCAAACTCTCGGAGTAAGCACGGAACACATTGAAGCGGCTATGGAAGAATTGCGCGGCTTGCTTGCCGAACTGGACGAGGTTGAAGTCAAAGGCCGTCAGAAAGTCGATACCCTCCTTGGATGCATGATGGCGATAGACGCAATCATAGGAGAGAAACAGAATGGCGAATAAAACGATTGGTCAACTGACAGAGGCAACATCTGTTCAGACCACAGACCTGTTCCTGTTGGAGCAGACTGGTACTGCCAAAAAATTAACTGGGCAGACGCTCATCAACGATTTAGCGGATGCACTTGATGGTCACGGCGGCATTGTAAGCATCGCAAAGACTTCTACTTCGGGGCTTGTAGACACCTACACCATCACACTTGCTGACGGAACGACCGCTACTTTTAGCGTCAAAAACGGCGAGAATGGCACGGACGGCACAAACGGAACGGACGGAGCGGACGGATTCTCCCCGACAATTGCTTCTTCTACTATCAGCGGAGGGCATCGTCTGACAATTACGGACGTAAACGGAACACGCACAGTCAATGTGATGGACGGCACGAATGGCACGAATGGTACAAACGGCACGGACGGCAAAGACGGCACAAATGGCACTAACGGAACGGACGGAAAAGACGGCACAACTTTTACCCCGTCTGTATCTGCCGAAGGTGTCATATCGTGGACGAATGACGGCGGCAAAAGCAACCCGCCGTCTGTAAATATCCACGGCGAAGACGGCACGGACGGCGTTGATGGCGTGACATTCACTCCTACTGTGTCTGCCGAAGGAGTCATTTCTTGGACGAATGATGGCGGTAGAGTAAACCCGTCATCCGTCAACATCAAGGGCGAACAGGGCGCACAGGGTGACAACTGGTTCGTCTATATCAAGTGGGCTTCTGCACAGCCTACCGCTGACAGCGATATGGGCGATATCCCAGACGCTTGGATGGGCGTTTATGGCGGCGCGTCTGCTACTGCTCCAACGCATTATACCGATTATGCGTGGTATGAAGTCAAGGGAGAAAAGGGCGATGATGGTGACCCCATCACGGCAGTTGTCCGCACAGGCGGCGATGGTTCTCCCGGCACGGATGACACCTACACGGTCTATGTGAACAGCACGGTAGTTGGTACGTTCATCATTCACAACGGGGTTGACGGCATCGGTACTGTAAACTCCATCAACGGAATTGGCGTTTCGTCTGGCACAAACAATGTGGTGCTGACAGCGGTAGATGTTGGAGCGGCGGCTATTCCGCTTCATCTGCAAGCTACCGCCACATCTCTCCCGCTGACGATTAACAATAGCGCAATCACAGCAACGATGAGAGTGATTGAGTGTACGTTTGGCACGCCAACGGCGGTTTCGTCTGATATCACATGGACAACATCTGATGGCAGTATCGTTCTATCTGGCACGATGAGCGGCTCGACAACTGTTGACCTCGTTCTCATCGAAACTACTTAAGGAGGTAAGCGACTATGTATTTCGTATTTAGGTTTTTCCTTAAAAACAGCGGCGAAGAGGGGCATAGCGAACAGCGATTTGATTCTGAAATCGCCGCGAGAAAACGCTTCTATAACGTACTCGCCGCTGACATCGACAGCACGGAAATCGCGTATGAACTCGTTCAGATTGTCCGTGAGGACGGCATTGTTATCGCATCTCAGGTGTTTGATAATCGCGTGGAGGGCTAACCTATGGCTGATGTATCTCAAATCACAGCCAACGGCGTAACATACAACGTAAAAGACACGACAGCACGGAACGCCCTTGAAAACAAAATCCTCACGCTTACAGTTGGGGCATTTTCATCTTTGCCAAAGACAATCAGCAACAGCAAAATCACGGCAGATATGGTTGTGCTGTCATGCGTTTTCGGCACTCCAACGGCACTCACATCTGATATTTCTTGGACTACAAGCGCGGGGCAGTTGAGATTGACAGGCACAATATCCGGCACGACCACAGCAGTTATCACGCTTGGCAGAACTTCTTATTGAGGAGGAACTAATGGCTACTGGAAAAATCGAAAATCCGATTGTTCTCTATAAAGATTCGATAGAAACAGGCTCAAGCGGGAATTGGACATGGTCAAAATACCCCGATGGGCGATGCGAACTGGACTATAACGACACAAGTTATTCTGCAACTATCGACTCTCTAAAAGGCAACGTTTACGCACAGGCTTCTGCACCCCGTATAACTCTACCGCTTACGCTCGTTGCTGGAGCAGACGCTTCGATATCATATTATGTGGATTCAAGCACCTATATTACATGGGCGGCGCAAGTAACGGTGTACACACAAACTGTTACGTTCAGGCTTGTCTGCGTGGCATCAATGCCGGCTACGACAGGGAGACTCCACATCCATATCTCTGGCAAAACTGCGTAAGGAGACAATATGAAAGGCATAGACATTTCGTCATGGCAAGCGGGGCTTGACCTTGAAAAGTGGTGAGAGCGTTGACAAAACAAGAAGCAATCAGTAAACTGGTAGCGTGGGCATCCGCTCAAATCGGTTATACGGAAGGTTCTGACAACTACAACAAGTTTGCCCCCAAGTGGACAGAGGCGGGTGGATGGAACGCGCAGAATCAGCCGTGGTGCGATGTGTTCGTGGATGTGGCATTCATTGAGTGCTTTGGCCTTGACCTTGCATCTCGCTTGACCTATCAGCCTAAAGGCGGCTTTTCTGCACTCTGCTCTGCATCCGCTAACTTCTACAAGGCGAACAACGCATGGTTCTCCACTCCGGCTGTCGGTGACCAAGTGTTCTTTAATGTATCTGGCGGCATCAATCACACAGGCATCGTCACCGGCGTTACTGGCGGCGTTGTTATCACAGTTGAAGGGAACTCTTCTGATGCTGTTCGCCGCAATACATACAATCTTGGCAACTCCTACATCGCGGGATTTGGCAGACCCAACTGGGAAATTTTCTCCAACAGTTCCGCTCCAAGTGTAACTACTGGCGAAGATAATACAGAACCTTCCGCTCCAACTGCTCCTCAAGTGAAAACTTGCACAGTTTCCCTCAAACTCCCTGTGATAGAATACGGAGACGCATCCATGTATGTGAAGGTTATGCAGACAGCCCTAATAGGGCGCGGCTTCAACTGCGGGTGGTACGGAGCGGACGGCGAATATGGTCAGCAAACGAAGATTGCCCTGTACCAGTTTCAACAAAAGAACGGCCTTGAAGCAGATAATATCTGCGGTCAAGAAACATGGAAATCCTTGCTCAACATAGGTTAACATAACGCATTTTTGGACATTATGCGTACCACTATGCAAACAGCCCTTAAACCGTTGCGGCACAACGGGTTTGCTACTCTGAAACGAGTTCGAGTCCCGTACGGGTCACCACAAATTTGCGGTAGAAAGTTAATTCTTTCTACCGCTTTTTGTTGTTTTTATGAACTTTTTAAGGCAATTCACAATCGGTACGCAATTTGTACGCAGAAATTGTGGTCAACTCTTTTGGCATTCTACATCACAGATTTTCGCTAATGTTAGGCCGTCCATAGTTACACCCCTAAAATTTTTTCATAAAATTAGGATTAGGGGGTTGACAAATTAATTTTAGTTTGCTATATTAGGCACAGTCCTAATGAGCAACACAAAGTCAGCCCCCACCGAATGCGGGAACTTCTGCGATATGCTGTTGTCTTGGCAGATACAGAATATCACAGTTGTAACTAATTTGTCAATAATTTATTTAGGTGTGGGCTAACATTTTTTCTTGAGAGGAAGGTGATTTTGCTCACACTTTTATTCTACCAAAAGCGATGTCCAATTTGCAGTACAGAAAGGAAAGGAATATGCCGAAAGTAAAGCTATCGAGATACGCCGAGAGAGAAGCACCGCCTATCGACTGGTTGTGGGCGGCAGTGCTTGAGCGTATGAGAGTCTACCACTACGATTTATCAGACCTCGCCGGATTCGGCGGTGTGCATTACGAAACGATGCGTGACCACATCCGCAAGTCTCCGTGGGAATGGCCTAAAGAGGAAAGAGAGCGCGTCTGCGAAGCACTGGGTATTAAGCCCGTGCAGACAGTAGAAGGTGCGCCGAGAGAGGATTGGAGAGCATGAAGAAATACTGGATGACCGCAAGCCTGTTTCTCGCGAACATTGAGATTATCAGTTGGATTGCCGCGCTGATTCTCCTCGTTATGGCTGTCTACGATTTCTCCACAGCCGCCATGAAGGAGGCAGAGAAGCGATGACCACTTTCGTAACTTTGCTTCTCGCCGTGATAGTAGCGGCGGCGGCAGGAACAGCGGCCTCCCTGTGCGTTGTGCATCTGTATAAGGTGCAAGACCAAAACAAGGAACTTCTGCCTATCGTATTCGGGGAGGAAGATGAAGATGGGGAGTAACCGCTTTCACAACAACCACGCACCTCTGTACACCCCGCGCAAGAAAGTGAAGCGTAGCTTCAAGAACTCGACTGACGAGTGCTACTACAATCTCATCTGCGGGGTTCTTGAACAGGCTGTGCTTGATTGGCAAGCACTCGACTATGGGCACTACGGGGTTCGCCGCTTGAACTCTGAATACATCTACCGAGCAGAGGTTCAGAGTTTCCTGCAATCTGAATGGTTTGACGAACTCCTGTCCTTTGCGCTCCCGCAGTACACGCCGCAGGAAATCAGAGAGGTACTTGATGTACCCGAATCAGAAAGGAGAAAGATGCGTGAACGGCAGATACACGCCAAGTAAGACCCAAGTTACTCTCACGGAGTTGAAAATGCTCCTCGCAGATTACAGAAAGAAACTCAATGAGTTAAGCAAGGCTCTTGACGAGTCTGCTGACGCGCTGAAGTTAGCGCGGAAACTTCTCATTGAGAAGGAAGAGGAGAATCGCAAGCTGAAGCTTATCATTCTCCGCATGACGGAAGGAGATGGCAAAGATGCTGATTCCCGATGACCCCATCATTTCCTGCATTGAGCGTACGGGTTATCCCCCTTGGAACAAGGGCTATGACCCCGGCTACGATGACGATGAGGATGAAGACTTTTGGACGGAAGGAGATGACGGCGATGTGTACTACGGTAATGAAACGAGCGGTTTTTAAGGCCGAGTGCGAGAGATACCGCCGTTACGCTGAAGCCAAACAGCGCATCCCCAAGAGTCTTTCTCCCGCCGAGTATGAGGCGGCGGTGAAAAAGCTTGCGAAGAAGTATCGCATTTAGAAAGGAGTGAGACAGTGAGCAGAGCAATCGCTGTTATGGGCGAGTCCGGCAACGGCAAGTCCACTGCCATGCGGAATCTTCCCCCAAGCGAAACCTACTACATCGACTGCGATGGTAAGGGGCTGTCTTGGAAAGGGTGGCGTAATCAGTATAACGCCGAGAATAAGAACTACACCAAGACGGATAATCAGCACAAGGTTCTTGCTATCATGGACGGCATCGACAAGAAATGCCCCAACATCCACTACATCGTAATCGACACCATCAACAGCATCATGGTGGCAGATGAACGCCGCCGCATTGATGAAAAGACCTACGATAAGTGGGCAGACCTTGCATGGAGCGTGTATGACATTTGCGTCAAGGCAAGTCAGCTTCGTGATGACTTGACAGTTATCATCCTCGCCCACACGCAGACCGAAGTGGATGACAACACTGGTGAGCGTTTCACACGCATCCTAACCAACGGCAAGAAGCTGAACAAAATCGGCTTGGAGAAGTACTTCACCACAGTCCTGCTGTGCAAGAAGTCGGGTGACAAGTTCGTCTTTGAGACACAGGCCAACCACAGCACTTGCAAGACCCCGCTTGGAGCATTCGATGCCGCCGAGATTCCCAACGATATCATGGCTGTCATTGATGTGCTGAAGGAATACTGATATGGCAACCGAATCTCAAAGCTTGACATACACCAAGCGAACAGTCGAAATCACCTTTTCCGGCGAAACTGTCTGCTGTGCGCGTTGCCCTCTGATGGAAACCTACTCCCGAAAGCAATGTCGCAAGACAGGGGAATACATCACGGATGACCGCACAGTAGGCGGGTGGTGTCCTCTCGTCAATCCCGATACAGGCGAGATGGACGGAATCTATTACCAAACACTTTAATTAAGGAGATAACAAATGAAGAAGTATTCTGATGTGAAGTTCGAAAGAACCAGTAGCGGGCGCGAGACTCTTCCTGCGGGCGGCTATGTCTGCACCATCCTGTCGGCGCGTGTTGAGGAGAACGATTGGGGTAGCACCCTCATCATTGCCCACGATGTCTGCGAGGGCGAGTTCTCCGGCATCTTCAAGCGCGACTATGACAACAATGACCGAGAGGATAAGAAGTGGCGCGGTACGTTCCGTCTGCGTCTCCCCAAGGATGACGGCAGTGAGCAGGACGCTTGGAAGAAGCGTTCCCTTGGCAACACCATTTGGGCGTTGGAGCAGAGCAACCCCGGCTTTTCGTGGGACTGGGACGAGAAAAAGCTGAAGGGCAAGAAGATTGGTCTTCTCTACCGCAACAAGGAGTGGGAGATGAACGGACGCACTGGGTGGACTACCGAGGCTATCTCTGCGGAGAGCATCGACAACATCCGCGAGGGCAAGTTCCGCATCCCCAAGGACAAGGCTCTTCCTGTCAAGGCTACCACTCCTGTCTTCACCGAGGAAGAGGATGACGGCGAATTGCCGTTCTAATCTATGAATCTCAACCCTGTTGAAGCTGAAGAATGTCTCCGCAACATGGTCTATATAATTGACCGAAGGGAGCAAGCAACACAGGCACTTGAGAAACGATTAGAGTATCTCCAACCTTATGAACG
>Ga0326513_10003117_pt1 | contig 12071 bp, 7 predicted proteins | sample 2_2465_0518_D_FD_203654 | JGI IMG/M metagenome (GOLD analysis project Ga0326513, IMG submission 203654) | Bovine rumen microbial communities from UC Davis, California, United States - 2_2465_0518 | ecosystem: Host-associated > Mammals > Digestive system > Stomach > Rumen | place: USA: California... | reverse complement strand
ATCCCGTTCGAGTGTAGCCAGACTGGTGGCAAGACACTGTCGATATGCCTCTCAGTAGTTCCCTTCTGGCCCGTCATGCAAGACCGCAGCAATCGTTTTGGCGTAAGCATTGACGGTAGTACCCCCATAGTTTGTGAAAACAAGTTCACGGAATGGTCATATCCCTGGAAGCTGCAGGTGCTGGAAAACCGCAAGGACTTTGTGCTGTCGCTTCCGATAGACCGCAAAAAGAAGCACCACCTGCTCACGCTGGTCATTGGCGACCCTGGTCAGATGGTGCAGGAAATATCATTCAAGTAATTAATTCTACTCTATGGTAATCTTCAGCAGGTCAAAGCCATGGCCTACTACCTGCAGATTGCCTTGATTCAGCAGCTCAAAGGACTTGTTTGACAGCTCAAACTCCAAGGTAGCCTCGCCTTCGAAGGGCACGTCACCACGATCGGGATCGCTGAGACCGGTAATGAGGTTTGCCCAGTTGACGGTAGGACTTGCCTGGCAATAGTCGCTAGCAGTACGCTTGCAATACAGACGGAGCTTGGAACCGGCACTTGCATTTCCCTTTATTTGGGCAGTGACCGTACCTTCCTTATCCTCCCAGATGGTACCCCAGTCAACAGAATGCTTGCCTTCCCACAATGTCACCTCAGAAGGTGGAATCAGCGACATTTTCAACAGGTCGAAGCCATGACCAACCACCTGCAGGTTACCACCATTCAGCAATTCGAACGACTTAGCAGTGAGCACAAAGTCAATAAAGGTATCTTCGAACGAAATCATAACATCACCACGATTCGGATCAGTGCCACCCTTGACAATGTCAGCCCAGTTTACTGCTGCACAGCCCATAGCATACTCAGTATCAGTACGCTTCACATAGAGGCGGAGCGTATAGCCAACCTTAGCCTCCTGCTTGACTTTAGCAGTAACCGTACCGTCCTGGTCTTCCCAAATGGTACCCCAGTCAACTTCATGCTTGCCTTCCCACAGCACTTCCTCAGGAATGAGCGTTACCTTAACAGTAGCAACCTCAACAAAGCCACCGTCACTAAGGAACTTCACAGCAGAACCACTTGCGGCAGAAGCCTTAATCTCATAAGAACCTTCCTCCAGTTCGGGAACCTTAACAGTCAGCTTTGTGTCCTCTTTGCTCACAATCTCGCAATTCTGACCATTGATTGTGACAGAGGCGACATCGTTGAGTTTGCAGCCAGGCATGGTGAGTTTATCGCCAGACTTAGCCGAGAATTCTGCCTTTGAAACAGTAGGATTGTTGGTAATCGTCATCAATCCGCCACCGTACGACAGATTATTTTCATCGACGAGCGATATACGGTACTGTCCGTCAGCCAATCCCGCAGGGATGGTAAACTCGATAAAGCTGTCATCATTGCTAGTAACATCAACCAACTGACCATTAATAGAAACCTTCTTAACCATTTTCATGTTGCTTCCGCTAACCTTGGCAACAGCACCTGGTGTCTGCAAACGTTCTGCGGGTTTCTCCTCAGCAACAGGGTCGCCAGCCAGAGGCTTCACTTTCAGAGTCATTGTACGCGAAGTCTCCTTGCCCTGTGTGGTAACAGCCAAAATCTTAAGTGTATATTCTCCAGCCTCGAAAGCCTTGTCGATAGTGTCGCCGACATGGACTTCCTGACCATCAGCATACCACTTCACTGTTGTATAATCAGCAGGTGTCACCAACACTTCAAAATACAGGTTGGCATCACGGTTGATGCTGAAACCGCCATCGGGGAAGTCGGTGTTCAGAATACGAGGTGAGTCGTACTCACTGACCGTATAGAAAGACTCCTCGTCTTTGCTGCAGCTCGTGAGCGCTGCGGCAAAACCGCAGCACACGAGACCGATTGTTAATATATTCTTGATTTTCATAATTCTTAATTATTTATTCTTCACTATTCACTCTTAACTCTTCACTCTACATGGATGTCAGCAACGTCCCACCAGAGGCGCTTGTGCCAGTCGTCGATGAATTCGCCCTTCTTGTTCTTGCTATTCATGCGCTCGATAGCTTCGCTATAGTTTTTGCTATTGTACTTGTTCTCCAAGATTGGATAGCACAGGCGAACAGGCGTCGTCAGGTTTTCGTCATCGTAAGTAAAGTCACTGGTAAACACATCTAGCTTGCTACGATCAACCAGCACAGGATAGTCGGCACGACGCAGATTAGCCCAAGCCTCAGCAGGGTTCATCATGTGGTGCATCCAAGCCTGAAGGTTGATAGCCTCGCGGGCACTCTCTTTCGTAGCCAACGGATTGGCAGCCAGAATTTTGTCGGCATAGGCATCAATATCAGCCTGGTCAATCAGGGCATCATCTGTCAGATAGTGCTTGTTCAGGAACTGGATAGAAGCCTTGATACCCGACTTGAACAGGTCGTTGGCACTACCGCCAACACTCCAACCCTTCGTGATAGCCTCAGCCATCAGGAAGTTAGCCTCGGAAGAGGTAAACAAGATACCTGGACGGTCGGGCTGACAGAAGTCGATAGACAGGAAGGGACGCATCATGCGGGCAGGGAAGTTATTCTTCTCGTAACCCACCTCGGGATACAGCTTCACCATTTTGGCCAATGTAGGAATATCCTCCAGATTGTCCGGACCGTTAATCCAGTTGTTCCACCATGCGGCACCAACGTTACAGGGTTTTTCGTCCTGTCCCTGCTTGGCCAGATAGGCAATCACCTCATCGGTCAGGTCGATATTACCCTCCTTGTCGGGCTTAATCTCGCTGCGCTTGATATTGTTATAGTGGCGGCTGATGCTATACAGACGTGGGTCGCCGTTATCCTTCATATAGTTGAAGAAAGTTGCGCAGACAAACGTGGGCGATGTAGGATCCTGACCATAGAGAATTTCACCCAGAGCGTTGACGCGGAAGTCAATGTCGCGAGCACCGTCGTAAAGAGTGAACGGACTGTTCTGATACTTGATGAAAGCATCGTCGTCAGCTGTGGCAATATAGCCAGCAGCATCGGTAGCAGCAGCCTTGAACTCTTCCTGAGCCTTGGTCTCGTTGACATCAGAGATACGCATGGCAAAACGCATACGCAGCGAGTTGGCATACTTCTTCCACTTGTCGAGGTCGCCACTAAGGCTGGTCACGTCGCCAGTGATATTGTCAGTACCTGTACCCAGCTGGGCAACACATGTCTTCAGCTCATCAAAGAAGAAGTTGTAGATATCTTCCTGCTTATCGTATGCAGGTGTAGCGGTACCTTCTTCCAAACTGGTATTTATAGAAAGGCAGGGAACGTCGCCATAGGTATCAGTCAATACTGACATCAGATAAACACGGTGAATACGCAGTACGGCATTCAGATTGGGTTTATCGGCACTGTGGGCAATGGCGTCGCGCAGGTTCTTAATGGCGATGCTATAGTACTGGTCCCAAATGAGACGAGCCTGATCATCATTATAATGTACGCTACCAGCATAGTTCGAGACATTCCAACCACCAGCGAAGTGCTGTGTGAAGCCTGTAATATAGCTGCGGTAAGTGTCCATAAGTCCGAAGTCACCGTAGGTCTGCAGCAGACAAGTAGTCAGCTGCGCATTGGGGTCGATGGAGGTCGTCTTCGTCGTGTCGGTATTGGTTTCCTCCATATAACGGTCGCTGCAGGCGGTTGTAGCTATCAGGCCGAAACCTACGATAAACGCAGCAACGGAATGTTTGATATATTTGGTAATCATAATTACTAATTTCTAATTACTAATTTCTAATTAAAACTTCACGTTAACATTGATACCATAGCTGCGGCGTGAGGGCAGCGAACCATACTCAAGACCCAATCCAGAGGTGTTGTAGCCAGAGTCGGGGTCGATGTTAGGAATGTTCTTCCAAATGATGAATGGGTTACGAGCCACGAACGACAGGCTCAGCGACTTCACAAACTTACCCAGCATCTTCTCAGGGAAGGTATAGCCAAAGGTAATCTCACGGCACTTGACGTAAGAGTTGTCGTAAACAAACATACCAGGAGCATTGTCTGCAGCACTCTTCCAGTAAGCCTCGGGGTTCACAGGAATGTCATTCTGACGCCAGGTACCATCACCATTGTCAATCACACCAGGAACGATGTATCCACGGGCATTGCCAGATGCCAGCCATTCAGCTGATGACATGCCAGCAGCCTGACGAGCCTCCTCAGAAGCATACCACTCTTCACGACCAGCAACAGTACCAGAAGCCTTACCCGTCTGGTAAGCTGAGCGCATAGACATTGAGAAGAGGTCGGCACCGACCTTCACGTCGAAGCCTGCTGAGAGACGGAAGTTCTTATAAGTAAAGGTAGAATAGAAACCACCAGTCCAATCCCAAGAGGCATTACCAAGGGTACGCGTCTTGTCGTCAACCTCAGGCAGACCTGTTGAAGCGTTGATGATGACGTCGCCGTTCTCGTTACGCTTGAAGTCTTTACCCGTGATAGAACCGTAGTTCTCGCCTACCTCAGCACCTACAGAAACACCACACCAAGTGGCCTTCTCCAGTTCCAGATAGTCCATACCGTCCACCAAAGACTTCACCTTGTTGACGTTCTTCGAGAAGTTCACACCAGCATCCCATGCAAAGTCCTTATATTGGAACACGCGACCATTCAGGGCAATTTCAATACCCTTGTTTTCAATTTCACCAGCATTAATCAGGCGATGGGTGTAACCCATGGCTGAAGAAGAAGCCAGCGCAATAATCTGATTCTTAGACACCTGATTATAATATGTCAGATCCAAGCCCAGACGTCCGTGGAAGAACTTCATTTCCAAACCAAGTTCGTAAGAATTAGTGCGAGTTGGCTTCAGGTCGGGGTTAGGCTGAACGTTACCACTGATCAGTCCCATTGCATAACCTGAATATGAATACTTACTATTGGTATAACTGGTAATCAGCTGATAGGGATCGGTATCGCTACCTACCTGTGCCCATGAAGCACGAATCTTACCATAGTTGATGAAATTCTTGTTCTTGATGAACTCAGAGAACACAACGCTACCTGAGAATGAGGGGTACACATACCAATTGTTCGACAGGGGCAGCGTTGACGACTGGTCGCCGCGCAGCGTAGCCTCCAAATAATAGGTGTGCTGGTAGCCGATGCTGGCAGAACCGAAGATGGAGTTGATCTGCTTGGTGTACGAGCTCTGCTGAACGCTCTGCTCGCCATAGTTCATGATGCTGACCACATCCTTCATCTGCTGGTTCAAACCCGTGAATGTCGTTGTCATGTTATCAACCTTAAAGATGTTACCACCCAAGGTAGCATTCACGTCAAACTCACCGAACTGGTTGTTATAGAGAGCCAGAATCTCAGCATTGATGGTGCGGTTCTTGAAAACCTGGTTGGTCAACTGACCTGCTGCCTTACCAGGTGTAGTCTTGGCAATATACTCCTCAAAAGTCATATTGTTCAGATCCGCACCGATGGTACCCTGCAACTTCAGGTGTTCGTCAATGTTCCAAATGGCCTTACCCGTAAAGCGGTAAATATCCTTCTTAGACGTATTACCATTCTTATACAAATCCCAATAAGGGTTCTTATTATACTGGTCGTTACCGTTCCAGTTCGCATACTCGCCATCACTCGTCTCGTAGTGCTGCAGCCAAGCCTGGTTGTAGGTACCGGCCAGTGTCATGAGGTTCTTACCTACGTTGCTCTGTGAGTCGCCCAGTGCAGGACGGTTCTTCACGTTTTCGTGGGTGTAGTTGGCAGTAAAGTCGAAGTCAACAGGACCAGCTGATGTGGTAACTCGCAAGTTGAAGTTATCACGGCTCATGTGCGTCTTGGGCAGGATGTCCTTGTTGCGCATATCAGTAAAGCTGAAACGTACACCTGTCTTACCGCTGTTCACGCTCAGAATAGCCGTATTCTGAGCAGTCAAACCTGTACGGAAGAAAGCGCTGGTATTATCCTTATACATCGTGAAAGGACGCTGAACGCCGTCGAAGTACTCCACCAACTGGTTGTCAGCCTTCGGACCCCAACTGCTGTTGGTACCTGAGGTAGCCGTCTTACTGAACTGTCCACCGTAACCCATACCATAGGTCTGCTGGATATCGTCCCACTGTGCATTCTGCGTATCGATAGTCAGCGAACCATTATACTCTACGCTAACCTTGTCCTTATCAGCCTTTTTGGTGGTAATCAGGATGACACCGTGAGAAGCACGGCTACCATACAGAGCCGAAGCTGCAGGACCCTTCAGAACGGTCATGTTCTCAATATCATCAGGGTTGATAGCCGAAATACCGTCACCCAGGTCGTAACCACCCTCAGTGCCTGCGCTACCGAAGTTGGTATTGTCCAAGGGTACACCGTCAATGACATACAAGGGCTGGTTGTTACCAGTCATCTCCGTATTACCACGCAGCAGCACGCGGGTAGAACCAGAGGCGCCGCCAGCGGTGTTCTGTACAACCAAACCAGCCACCTTACCCGAGAGTGAGTTGATGACATTGGTCTCCTTGGCCTTAGTCAGTTCTTCGCCCTTCACCTCGGCCACACCGTAACCCAGAGCCTTGCGGTCGCGCTTAATACCTAAAGCGGTGACAACGACCTCGCTAAGGACTGTCTTGTCCTCGTCCATCATGACCTTCATGCCCTGCTGGGCCTTTACGCTCTTAGTTGTGTAACCCACATAACTGATTTCCAGCATGTCGCCAGGCTTACATTTGATAGAGAAACGACCGTCGAAATCGGTCACTGTACCCGTGTTAGTTCCAGCCACTTTGACAGTAGCACCGATCATCGGGCCGTTGGCATCCTCAACAGTACCAGTAATTACCTGGTCGTTCGGAGCTGCCGCCAGTTCAGCAAGAGCAGACACCTCGGCAACTGCCGACAGTGGCATCCACATCATGCCTGCACCGAGCAGACAGAGAAACATTGTTTTCTTGTTCATTTTAAATTTGTTTTGAGTTATGTATATAATAATAGTAATTTTTCTCGCTGCAAAAGTACACAGATTCGCACACATCCAGGTTTAATGGCATACAAAAAAGGTTCGAAAACTGAAATCTGTCAGAATTCAAACCTCTTTTTGATAGTTTTTACACCTAACTCTTACTTAGTGCAGCGGTAATGTTTTACTTGAAACCCGCTTCAGCTTTCCGTTCTTCCATTTAAACGTGTCAATATACATTTTCTGGTAGTCACGTGCTCGACTGGTGATGGTCTTTGTCTTCTTGTCGAAGTCAACTTCTTGAATCTCGTCGAACTCAGGCACGGGATAGAACTGGCGAGTATAGGGATTCCATACGTATGCCTTGTTAAGCGTATTGCCATTGGGCTGCATGCCTACATATATCAATACGTCAGGAAAGCCGTCGAAGTTGATATCCTCGTTGGTGACCCATCCCCATTCACTTTGCAGCAGGTCTTTGCTGATGGCACCACTGAGGTCTTCCTTCACCGTGAACATCTTCTTACCTCGCTTCAGAAAATCAACCTCGATCTTGTCCAGCCATTCACTGTCAGTTCCTTCTGAACTATACACGCGTTCCTTAATCTGCCAATCTATGCGTCCAGGATCTGAGAGTACGGCAGGCGAACCAGGATACCAACTGGGAAGTTCCCGCATCTCCTCGAAATTCGAAAGCTGCAGCACACGACCTGTTGTCGGATTCTTCCACGACGCCTTACGCATCAGAAAATCGCCCTCCACTTCGACATAAGTCACATACAGTATGCCCGTCATCTCGCCATCAGCCTGATATTCCGTGAAGCGGCTGACCGTCTCGTTTTCATCCTTCGATTGGATGGGCTTCTCCGGATGCCAACCCTCCACAATCAGAATGGGTGCAGGATTCTTCGCTTTTGGATAGTACAGATAGCCTGCCGTCATCCATTCATCGTCCTGATTGCGTGTCGTCTGGAACATCACCTCTACGGGTATCTTGCCATTCATCAAAGCCTTAAAACCACGATTCTCATAGTTTTCTTCGGCCTCTAGCCTCAGCAGAGCGTTGTTATGTGCCCACACTGTCAGCGTTCCTGCCATCAGTATTAATAATAGGAATAGTGTCTTTGCCGTCTGTTTCATTGTATTTAGTTTTTTAATGATTTACGGTGCGAAGGTAATATAAAAAAACGAACCCACCAAATAAATTCCAGTTTTATTGCACAAAATGACGTTTGAAAACTATCAAAAAGGGTATGAAAACCAACAGATTTCAGCTTTCAAACCTTTTTTGTACGCCATTTAACCTGAATACGCACGAAAAGACATAATTTTGCAGGCAGAAAATTTAAAATAACGAAAAGCAGAAGAATATGAAGAAATTATTTACTTTAGTAGTATTGAGCATTTTTGCAGTAAGTAACATGTTTGCCGCAGAGGAAACGCTGTGGGAAGGCAATGTCAGTATTTCATGGGAGAATCCTGCTCCTGCAGGAACTGTTAAGGAATGGGGAAACCCTGACGATAACCAGGACATTAGCAGTTACTGTGTCGAAGGCGAGAAATTAAACTTTTATTTCAAGGCTGACGCTTCGGCAGAATACCATGCTTATAGGTTTGATGACTGGGACTGGAATGCATTACCCGGACAGGCTCAGGTGGACTTTGGTGGTGAGATTACAGTGACACTGGAGATTAATGCAGACCTGGCTACTGCCATAGCTGCCAAAGGGATCCGCATTCATGGTCATGGCTTTAGCGTCGTAAAAGTGACGAAAGGTACCATAGAAAATGGCAGCGACTCAGTAGAAGACTTGGAGGCTGCAGTATTGTGGGCTGGCGAACAGGAAATTGACGGATGGGGTGCCAAAAGCTTGGTGCTGACTACCGAAAGCGAGGGCTTCAACGTGTTTGTTGAAAAGCTGAAAACGGCTTGCAATCTGTATTTCCTGATTGAGAATGGCAAAAGCGGCGACTTCCGCATTTCTGGTCAGTGGGGCGAATGGAACGTGACGGCATTGCCCGCTGACGGATACAACCACATGAGAGCGCTGGACAACGACAACGTGGTGAAGGTGACTCTGACGGAGGATTTCGTGACCAAGGCCTTCATAGAGCAAGGCGGCGTATCATTCTGGGGTAATGGTGGTTTCAAGATCAAAGCCATTGGTACCACCAAGGAGAGTGTGCTGAATACAACAGGCATCAGCGCTACGCTAATGAATAACGAAAGAGTGAATAGTGAGATTTATGACCTGTTAGGTCGCAAGGTGTCTCAGCCTACCAAGGGACTCTATATCGTAAATGGTAAGAAAGTCATTATAAGGTAAAAAGATAGTTCTAGATTAATAGTTTTTAAAGTAGTTTTCATTAAGCATGAGAAGTCTTTGCTTAACTGTTTTGGGATGGTTGGCTGTGTCAGTGATGGCGCAGCCAACAGCCCATGAATGGAATGCATCGGTGACGGCGGGCTGGAATTTGGGCAATCAACTAGAGTGTCCACCTTCGGGTCAGGATAATGGGTCCGTCGCCATCTGCAATCCGACTAATGCCTTGAGTGCCGAGACGGCATGGGGCAATCCACGTATCACCCAGCAGCTTATGCAGGCTGTGAAAGCTGCCGGTTTCAATGCCGTGCGTATTCCCGTGCGCTGGCAACACCACATTACCAACGTCCAGACCATGACTATTGACATCCAATGGCTGAACCGTATTAAGGAGGTGGTGAGTTATGCCCTGGAATTGGACATGAAGGTGATTATCAACACGCACCATGAGCAATGGCTGGAGAGCCGTCCTACCTATGCATACAAAGAGGATAACAACAACCGTCTGGGACTATTATGGACGCAGATAGCCACAGCTTTTAAAGATTACGACTACAATCTGGCCTTTGCCGGCACTAACGAGGTACACGTACCTAACAATTGGAACGCACCGACGGCTGAGAATCTGAACGTACAAAATGCGTACAACCAGACATTTATTGACGCTGTACGAGCTACGGGGGGACAAAACCTGCAGCGCCACCTCATTGTGCAGACTTACAATACCAACATCAGTTACGGACTCAGCGGATTTATTGTTCCTACCGACATCGAGGGTAACGGCAATAACTATATGAGCGTGGAGGTGCACTACTATACGCCCTGGGAATATTGCGGTACGAATACCTATTATTATTGGGGACAGCAATATAAGGACTTCGGTCCGATATCCTCGTACGATGAACAGGCCATGAGGAACGAGTTCCAGCAGATGGCCCAGGAGTGGGGCCAACAAGGATTGGGCATTATCATTGGTGAATGGGGTGTAACTGACCACTATACGACGTCTGGGCGCAAAGCCATTATTCATGAGAACATGGCATATTTCTGTAAGACGCTGGTCAATGAAGCCCGTCAGCGAGGTTTCGCTACTTTCGTATGGGACAATAACGTGTTCGGCAATGGCGAAGAGAAATTCGGCATCTTCGACCGATGGAACAACATGGCCCTCAAAGCCGACTGGATTGTAGAAGGCATTATGAATGGTGTCGCTACAAATATTGAGCCACTAAAAGCAAAATCAGAAAAAAGCCAGACGCCCGCTCGTCTGGCAATAGACAAAGGGCGTCTGGTCATTATCAAAGGCAACAAATGCTACAATTTGTTGGGCATTTGAGCAATTACTTCTTAATAGGATAAATGTAAAGCAGTGCCAGCATGAGGCCTGCAATAACAGCCGGGAATATGGAGAACAGAAGCCATATCATACGGTTGACTGCATCAGCATCAGTGATGGTGATGATGGTCTGACCCGTTGCATCGGTACCCGAAATGAAGCCTGCAAAGCCCAACAGCAGGGCAACGAGTGAACCGGAAATGGCGGTACCGAATTTCATGGCCATAGTACCCGACGAGAAAATTAGGCCCGTCGACGAGGTGCCGTTCTTCTCAGTGGCATAGTCGGATACGTCAGCATACATAGACCACAGCAGAGGCGAATAGATGCCGATACCGATAGACGTGAGGATGACGACAGCCACCATCACCCAGATATAAGCAGGATCCATAGGTACGAAGAAGAAACCTACGGACGTGACGGCACAGATAACGGCAGCCCACATGAATGCCTTGCGCTTGGAACCCACCCACTTGGTAAACACGGGCGACACGCCACCGAAGACCATACAAGTCAGTTCGCCAAAGGTCATGAAGACGGTGTAGTTGATGATGAGTCCAGAAACAGTAACATCGCCATGCATACAGTATTCAAACATGTAACCAGCCACGGCATAGCGGAAGCCATTGAAGAAATTAGTGCAAACACCAACCAACGTCAGGATAATCCAAGGACGGTTGCGGAACAGGTCGCGGAAGGGCTTGAACGAGAACTTCTCAGCGCGGACGGGCTTCAGGCGTTCCTTGGTCAGCAGTCCGCAAGCCAGCGTACCTGCTGCGGCAATCACACCGAAAAAGGCACCCAGCACAGCATACTGATGCTGGTCACTGCCACCAACCATCTTCTGCAGATAGGGGAACGACAAGAGCGTAATGAAGCCCATAGCGTAGGCTCCCACCATGCGGAATGAGGAGAACTGATTCTTCTCGTCGTCGTTGTCAGTCATCACACCCAATAGTGAGCCGTAGGGCACGTTGACGGCGGTATAGACGGCCATCATCATCAGATAGAGCGAGTAGGCCCAGATGCGTTTGCCCATAGGACCGAAGTCGGGCGTATAGAGCAGCAGGGCGAAGATGAGGCCAAAGGGGATGGCACCCAGAATGAGCCAAGGGCGATAGGTGCCCCAGCGACTCTGGGTACGGTCGGCCAGCGAACCCATCAGAGGGTCTGTAACCACATCGAACATACGGGCAATGAGCATCAGCGTAGCCGTATCGGCCACGGTAAGTCCGAAGACATTGGTAAAGAACAGGGGAAAGGCAATCGACATCACCTTCCATGTGATGCCGCCGGCAGCAGCATCACCCAGTGCATATCCTATTTTTTCTTTTAATGTAGCCATTTGTCAATTATCAATCTTTATTGTTTAACGTTTATTGTTCACATCACGACCACAACCTCGTGATGGCCAGGGGTGGCTGTGATGACGTTGCCCTCGATAGTTGAACCGTCGAGCACGATGGAGCGCACGCCACTCTGACAACCGTCGGG
>Ga0326513_10003116_pt1 | contig 12072 bp, 15 predicted proteins | sample 2_2465_0518_D_FD_203654 | JGI IMG/M metagenome (GOLD analysis project Ga0326513, IMG submission 203654) | Bovine rumen microbial communities from UC Davis, California, United States - 2_2465_0518 | ecosystem: Host-associated > Mammals > Digestive system > Stomach > Rumen | place: USA... | reverse complement strand
TTGTTGTTCGCGTACATGGTCTTGCTCACCATGCCTTGCATGGGGTCTTCGTACACTACCGTGACGAACTCAGGGTAGATGAGGTTGAGAAGCGTCCGAAGTTCATCAGTCTTGAGCGGTCGGCAAGTGATGTCGAGTCGAATCTTCGTGGCTACCCTGTCACGAATCATAAGCCCACTCATCGTGCGTCCAGCATTGGGGCCATCCACATCGTTGCGTGACCACTGAACGCCCTGATAGGCGATGTATGGGGTGATGTCCACCCCGTCTATCGTAATCTTGCTATCTATAAGCATTTACTCTCACCGCCTTAGTAATAGATAATCAGGCATCCCGGATAGCCAACACTGCCAGCGCCGCCCCAGCCGCCGCTTCCAGCGTACTGAGGCTGTGTGCTTACGATGCCGCCTTGACCATACTGCTCGGTGTACACGCCGCCGCCGCCACCACCGCCGCCGCCGTTGCCGCCATTGCCACCACAGCCGTATAGAGGCGTGGTTTCAACAGGGCTTCCAGCATCAGCGCCGTTACCAGCGTATGTCCTCTGGTAGAAGTTCTCTTCTCTCGCGTCTGCGCCATTCGCGTTAGCACTTGCGCCGCCGCCACCGCCCAAAGTAGACCACGCATAGATGTCCGGGTAGTAGAGGTTGAAATCAATTCCCGGGAACGTAAGGCCACCGTAGTAGTTGCCTACGTTCCCACCGCTAGTGCCAGTTACAAGTTCACCGCCAGACCTTACATAGCCGCCATCGCCGCCGTTTCCACCGTCAATACCTTTGTTTCCGGGAAGCGCATATGCAATCCCAGTAAACACATTAACGAAGCCGTCAGCTTGCGGATCTCCAGAAGCAGACGAGTAGGTGCTGACAAGTGTGGAACCGTTATACGCCTTGACAATAGTGTCTTTGCCACTCTGCTCGACAGACACCGAAGTAATGTTCGTGACATCGAGTGAAACAGCCAGGAAGTCACCGCCGTTGCCACCAGCGCCTCCAGCTCCTCCAGTACCGCCCTTGCCCCCTCTTGACGGGAAGCTGTCTTGCGTCTGAATCATTTCACCAGCTTCACCTAAAGAGCCAGTAGAACCGTCACGACCAGTGCCTATAATGTTGAGCCGAATTGTCGGGGTTGGTTGTGCCTTAACTTCCTCTGGGATGGTAAAGCTAGACCCATATGTGACAATCGCAAAGGACGAATAGCCGCCGCTCTTTTGCGGGTTAAAGCCACGAATGAATTCGCAGTCGGACTTGACGAAAGACGATGCGCGTGAGGTATACTTCGTCAGGAATGCGTTAATGCTTTGTAGCAACGGTGAGGTGAACGAATACACAGCGCCGCAACGTTCCCCGTTGAACCTGATGCCCATATTTGTCTTCCGCACATCAGCACAGTAGTATGCTTTGAGGCGATTCATCACATTGTCAGAGTTGATGGAACTCACAAGAGTCGCGTCAGTAACGGAAACGTCAGAACCGTCAGACACGTTGCTGTTCTCATAGCTAATGATGTTTTCGCTGTGAACATACGGAGTACCAGTGATAACTCCGCGCCCTTCTACGATAGCCGCATTGCAGTTAAACGACTTGATCGTGATTCCACCAGATGCAGTTGGCGTTCCGTAGACTGGTGCGTTACGGAACTCAACGATGTACTCCCCGGCATACGAAGCACTCTGACTATTGTCAAACAAAGTCTCGGCGTTTCCACTTGGCTCTGAAAACGTGTGTTCCGTGACAGAAACCGTCATAGCTTGTTGAATGCGTTCCTCACTGCCGTTAGAATACAGATTGTCATCAACAATCTCTCCAGAAACAGTAGGAGACAGAGCCGTGAAAATGATTCCGTCATCGGAGGAATGCATCATACTAATCCCTTGTGAAAACAAAAGCTGATGAAGCGATTCTCGTCTGGAGCCAATAGGAATCCAGCCAAAGATAGGAAGTTCAGCAACGCCCTCGTTGTACGAAATCGTATTTTTTAATTCGACAAACCTATTGTACTTGCTCAGTGAGGATATATAGCCAAGGCTTTCCCCGACCGTGTCCCATGCGCTATAAGCGCCAGACACATTCGCCGCATATCCAGTCAGCGCATTGCAGATGTAATTTGTTCCGCTTTTCTCCGCATAGATTGCTTCTACAACCTTTTCTCCGCTTTCGTTGTATACTTCGTATGCATTCCATCTCAGCGCGAAGTAATCGTAATTTCTGCTGAGACATACATAAGTACCAGAACTATATGTCCTATAATTTGGCCCCAGTGCAAAATAAAGGTTAATCTTTTCGGAAGAGGCCGTGGTAGTAGGAACGGAAAGCGTGTTCTCATAAGTCAGAGTTCCAGTTGTAGATGGATCTCCAGCCTTGACATAATTGCAAACAGCCTTAAACGTGCCAAACATCGGGTCTGCATCAATATCTATAACCGACCCGCTTCCTACAAGTTTGCTGTCTCTAAAAATGTTATTGAAGAAAGTAAACTGACCACTAGGCGTTGTAACGCCGTAGCTAAAGTCTATCGAGTAATAAATAGGCCCAGTGGAACTATCTCTGCTTGCGCGTAGGAGAACACTATAAAGCCCGTTTGTGCCAGCTATGGTATCAGATACAGAAATACCCACGGAGGGTTCACTGTAAGCGGAAACAATCTTAAAATTGATGTGCAGACGATTCTTGAACTGGTCTACGCTATCAGCGACATCCGCTACCTTCGCTGAGTGCGTTTTGCTTGTGTTATTCTCTGGTACGAAAATTTCGTAGTCTGGCGAGATACCATCGCTCATTAGCACCTTGTTTAGCACTCGGTCAAAATGCTCACCGTTGTACATCCCGCCAAAGAACTTCTCTCGCTCGATGATTCCGATCAGACTTGTAGCCCGAATGAGGTAGCGGTTGATCCCCTTTTGCTCAACACTCAGCACATAGTATTTGCCAACCGACCGCCCATTACTGTAGTAGTAGATAGGCGTGGCGTATGCCAGATTTGCAAACTGCTCGGTCAGATCGCTGAAAAACACACCAACCTCAAGAACATCTGCGCTCATGTCTCCACCAGTCAGACCGATGGAGTTCTCGCAAGTGATGCTCTCGATGCTGTTCTCATCAAAAGAATAGGAGGGAGACTCCTGTGATCCGATGAGAATCTGCTCGTTAATCATTGTCTCCCTCCCCTGTTATCCATTTGCGATAAGGCTAATGCCGCGCTCTTTGGCTACGGCCTTTTGGTCGTTGTATGTAGCTCTGAAGAACTCACGACCGTTGATTTCGATGATAGTAGTGCGGCTACCACCGCCTCCATTGCTCACGCTCATGGCGCTCGACACGGCACGGAACACGCCGCCCTCGATAGCCGCAACAATTTGGTCGTTGTTGGCAACTGCGTTACGGTTGCCCATCGTGCCAACTAGTTCCGGGCCTCGCTCCCCGGCGAAATAAAGCGAACCCTCGTCCGGGAAACCGCCATTTGCAAACCATTCGACTCGCAAACTAGGCACAGTATCAAAGCCGAAGAACTTCGCCAAACCGCCAGCCTGATTCCAATCGACAAAAATATGTGGAAGCGAAACATGAAAACTCTCTAACCCTAGGCCCGTCCACCATTCGCTAAGAGAATCCCACAAGTCTCTAAAAGGCTGGAAAATTATCAAGTCCAACTCAGTTCCAAGATCTTTGAACCCTTCTGCAATCCATCCAATCGCTTTGGAGCCGAGTCCTTCAAACCACTCCAGCGTTTCAGGAATCTCAACTTCTATAAGTTCCTCCAGCGGCCCACCGATGATTTCGTGAAGCACACCAGAAAGATCAAGAAATCCTTCTGCAAGCCATAAAAGTGCGTTTTTACCCCACTGTTTGATTTCCTCGTCTGTCGGAAGCCCGAGAACGCCGCACACAAACCAGTCCAGACCACTTCTGTATTTCGACTTTTCTTCGTTGTCAAGCATTGAGAACTTTAACGATTCTACTATTGCAGAAATTCCAAGCCCAATAGTTGCACCGATCAGCGCACCTGCTGGCCCGCCTGCCACGAACCCGATTGCTGCCCCAGAAAGAGTTGTCATGGCAGTAGCAAGTTGGTCAACAAGGTTCCCTTGTTCGCCAAATGCTTTTATGTCGATCGCTTTTAAAGCAGCCCAAAGACCAGCTCCCGCAGTTATTCCAATTAGTGCGCCGCCAGGCCCACCTGCAACAAATCCGATAACTCCACCTGCGAGGGATGTAAGTGCAAGGCTTATCATGTCGGCGATTTCATCACCGCTTAACTCTCCATCGTGGTCAAAGATCATTGAGTTCGCAATAAGCGAAAACGTGAGTCCGACAAGCGTTCCGACAATGGCACCAGGAACACCTGCGATCGTAAATCCAACGCCAGCGCCGAGAAGCATAGAAAGGCCAGAAATCGCTTTTTGGGCTACATCTTCTGGAGTTAAATTATCCCACTTGAACAGCACATCTTTTATGTTGAATGCAAGTTCAGATAATATATCGCGCATCTTCAAAGCCCAGTCTGACAGAGGCGCGTCTACGAACATATCAGAAGCGCTGGGGCCAGTGGTTCCAGTGCCAGACCGCCCAGTATCAGACGGAGCCTCCAGCCTGTTGATTTCGTCAAACCCAAGAAGTTGATTCTTCCACTCTTTGGTGGCCTTTGCTCCAGCCTCAGCCGTGTCTCCCCATTCCTTGAAAACATCAACAGCTTTCAAGTAGGTTGTGCCAGTAAACGATGCGAAGATCTGAGACAGCGTGTCAGCCAGTTTCACGACAAGCCCGATAAGCTGGTTGATGAGAGGGGCTACTGCCGCATACAAGCTGATGAACGCAGAGCCTAGCTGATTCTTCATCGTCAGGCTGGAAGTAGAAACGCCGTTTAGCGCCTCTGCAAACCGATGCCCTTCCGAAGTAATCCCAGCGCTGAACTCATAGGCGTTCTTAAGCCCTTCGCTCAGAGCCGAAGTAATCGACTTGATTATGGATCGAATCATGCGGTAAAACGCGATCCGCTTGATGGAACTGATGAATGTACTCAACGGCCCCAGAGACTTCTTCGTGGATGCGGCAAGTCCACTAATTGCACTGGAAGTTTCAGTGGTAGCTTTCGCCGCAGACGTAGCCCTAGTCGTAATGTTGTTGATCGTCTCAGCCGTCTGAATGGTGAGGCTCTTTTTGCCCTTGACGGCATTCATTGCGGAAGCCAGTTGTTTCAGCTTCTTCGGAACGCCGTTGAGTGAAGCACTCAGATTCTTAACCGCATTAGCAACGTTATTGATTTCAGCGTCCGCGCCAGACGCACTGTGCTTTACTTGTATTTCAAGGCTCTCTAGCGTGTCTGCCATTGGATCACCCTTTTACTTTTGCTTTTTCTTTTTCCTCTGCTGTGCATTGCGTATCGCTTGAAGCTGTCTATCCATCTTTTCATACTCCTCTCGCTCCCGGCGTTTCTTTTCCTTCTCCGTTAGCGGGAATATGTCTACAGGCCGCTCAAGATAATTCTTCGGCTTTGCGCCCTTCCTTGAGAGTGCATTGGAAACTACGACAGCAACAGCGTCATAGACATACAAGCCGATGAGCCACGCAAGCTCATTCTGAGATTCCAGTTTCAGCTTATATGCTTTTTGATACGCAGTAGCTATTCGAGGCGGCTCGTCCCAGAACTGCTCATAAGTCATGCCCATAGCAATAAACTGCGGACACACCGCCTCAAACACTTCCGTGTAGTTAGATGGCCTGTCTTCGTCCTCTATCAGAACTTGACCGCCATCTTGCGAGGGTTTTCAGTAGCACCCTCATTCGCAATCAGAGACTTAAACGGCTCTGCATACAGAGCGCCCAGCCTGTTCAGTTCCTCATCGTTCAGCCCACCAAGGCCGTCAAACAGAATCTTGTCCGTCTGGTCTTTCGTCATGTGTGGATGGTGCATCAGGAACGCGCCCCAGAACATCAGCGGAATCATGGTCATGCCCATAGACTCCAGCTTGTTCATGTCGAAACCAGCTTGCTCGGTCTTGGAAACCGTCTTCCGACTGAACTCCAGCGTGTACTCACGCCCAGTGTCGGGATCGGTAATAACCATAGGGTTCAGTCTCTCACTCTTAGCAGTATTGCTCATCTCAGTCTCCTTATCAAAATAAGGGCGAGGGTTTCCCCGCCCTATTGTTTTATTATGCCGAAACCGTCCCGGACGGGGCGGCAAAGATGAAGTCACCTTCTGGCAGAAGGTTCGCCATGTTCTCCAGAACGCTATCCACTTCAGCGCCACCGAAGCCAAGCGAGTGGGGGGTAGCGGGGAAGTAGAAGCTGTCGAGGTTGGCCCCTTCGGGGTACGCATACTCGATCCACATTCTCTTTCCACCAGTCAGAGCCTGTGCCGCAGTTACAAAAGTCTCCCATGCAGTGCGGAACTCCGCATAGTCATTGACGGTAAGCTGGATAGCACCACCGGGATCAGCGAGGCCAGCAATGTAAGTATGATTCTTCGTAGCGCTCAGAGGCGTGGACTGAAGGGTGTTTACCTCATCGCCAAACGCCGGGATAGCTTTCACACCGGGGATGGTCGTATAGCCAGTTTCCGGGCGCGTACCAGCGGTAGTCTCAGCGCAATACTTGACAAGCAGTCCAGCCGTGGACACAGCATTTGCCATGTTGCATATCTCCTTATTTAAGTATTAGGCATCGTATCGCCGCCGCCGATTACTCTGCGGAAGCGCCCGATGATCGTGAACGTGTCGCTACGGTCGATGTTCGTTTCTGAGAACTCGCGGTAGAACAGTCCACTCATAGCCGCCTTTGCCAACTCCATAATGGCGTAGGCTTCCGTGGCGGCAGTATTAGCTTGGTTGCTCACGACTTGGATCTCATAGACGCTCTCATATTGGACATCTTGGAAATCCAGTTGCGTGTTTTGGATAGGACGGTTCCTATCAATCTCATGGATGAGGATTGCTGGGAACTTCGCTGGAGAAGCTACCATGCGAGAAGTCGTGTAGGCATCTGGGAAGCCAGCCTTGACTGCATTCGCCACTCGCGTGTAGATTGCATTGCGACTGTATTTCACTTTCCGAATACCTCCTTCACAATGCGTGGCATTTCCTCACGCATCTTCTTCTCAGCGTAGTACATGGGCATATAAGCCTCAGTGCCAACCAACGGTTCGCCGCCGTACCACCACCAGCCCTGTTTCGCGTACTTCTGGGAGTGTTCCATAGACCATGATCCAGCAAAGACGGGAACCGAAACCTGATAGTGCGGCTCAACATAAGAGCCAGTACCAAACTCGATGAAGTACACATCCGTGCCAGACATGACCAGCTTGTAGCCGCCGTCCATAGGCTCGGTCGAGATCCTTGCGTCATCGTTACCGTTGGCGAGAGTTAGATGTGCATTTGCTTCTTGCGCTCCGATATCAGCGAGGCGCTTGCAAACCTCAAGCATCTTCGGCTTTATCTGCTTCTGGTACTTCTCCAGCTCCTTGAGAGCGGCCTTGCATGAACCCTTAGACAGTTCAATCGTGATTGTCTTCATCAGTCTCCACCTCGGAGAGCGCCAGAACGACCTGATTGATGGTGCGGCTCACAGCCACAACACGGTAGTCAAACGGCTCTGTGTCAGGATCGGTTTCAATCCACATCACAGTTTCCGTGTTCCAATCCACATCCAAATCTTCGGTAGTTGCCGTGCGTCCAAAGGTCTGCGTGAGGCCGAACATGGCGATGTCCGCTTGCCCTCTGCCGCCAGACACGTTCATCAGCGTCTTAACAGGCTCGGTGTACTGCACAGAGTATTCGCCAGTCAGGTTGCCGTCAGAGTCCGTTAGCTCCGTCACGCCCTCATAAAACGCATAGGCCACTGGGCGCTTGTTCCTTTTGAGTGTTCTCAAGTGACAGCACCCACTCTCACGAAGGGAAGCACGTTGTTGTGGATATAATCCAGCATATCCGTGTAGTTGAAGTGACGATGCACCCCGTTTTCGATTGAAACGCTTTGACCTTCCGCGCCGGCGTGAGTCCACCCGGCAATGACAGAGTAAATTTGGATCGTATCATACTTGGCGGGGACTTCAATCACATCCTCCGGGACTCCACCAACGAGGTGGTACATCCATGCGAGGATCTCCTTCTTCGCAAGCGTAATATACTCTGTGAGCGTCTCATCGGTCGGCATATATCCACTGCCGTCCTCAAGCAGAATCTTTATGCTATTCAGCTTTTCAGCATCAGTCATTGTTTCACCGACCTTTCCAATTGGGTAGGGGTTTTATCCCCTACCCCTTAACCGAATCAGGCAGAGGGGAAGGAAGCGGCAGAAACGTAGATGCCGTTCGCTTTCTGGTGCTTGACCCACGCGCCGTGGTAGTCACGGAAGTCAAACGCCCAACCCTGAGACTGCTGCCACACGCCGGGGCTGAAGATGCGAGGCTCAGAGAACTGATTAGCCTGCATGATGGCAGAGGGATGGATAATCATGTAGTTGATGGTGCTGCCAGTAGCGGTGTACCCGCCAGCGTCATCGTGGGAATCGGGCTGCGCGAGAGTGATCTCGGTGTTGAAGCGCCCGGACGGAACGGTGATGACTCTCATGTCGTTGTACATCTCGACATTGTAGTCGATGCCGTTTTCGCCGTTCATGGTGTAGCGGGTAATGCCAGCCTTAAGGAACTTGTAGGTCGTGGGGTTGAGGAAGAGAATTCTGCCCTCATACGGAACTTCGGCATCGTCCAGAGCGGCAACAGCGTCATCAATGGACGAAATAAGCGTGTTGCTGGCGTTGATGGACTCAGTGTCCTTGTTCGCGGAAGCGGCATTCTGGGCGTAGGTAGCGAAGCGCAGAGCGTCCTTCTCCGGGACAACCTTCGTCCGCATGAACTCTCCGGCGAGAGTGCCAAAGGCCATGCCCATGCTTTCGGCGTTAGCGACCCGGTCGAGGACGAACTGTCTGCCGCGATCCCACTGGGGAGCGTACGCTCTCCAACCCGCAGTCACATCGCCACGGACAAAACCGTCATTGCGGGAGTAGTCCGCAAGGCCGACCATGTCAGTCTCAAAAAGATAGAAAGTGTGGTACTCATCCGACCAGCGCACTCTGTCCTGCGCGGTGTCGAGGATGGCGGTCTTGCTATCTGCCTTGTAAATCTCGTCCAGAATGGGGAGATAACGAGAGGCAAGACCAATGCTGTTAGCAACAGCGGGGGTAACAGTAGTAGCCATTTTGCTAAACTCCTTTTAATTATTTGATAGGCGGCAGACCCGCATAGCGTCTGAGCTTGTTCAACTCGTCCCTATCCGCATCTTTCGCCGTGGGGGGAGAACCAGAAGTCAGACCGGGCTGTTTGTTCAGCGCGGTCATCTCCAACTCCTTGGTTTTCGCCTCAATAAAATCTTGCTGACACGCCATGATTGCGGCGGCATCGTTGTCAGCCATAGCCTCTGCCGCCCGGAGTGCGAGATCCTTGTCATAGCCAAGAGCAAGACACTGCGCGAGATAACCGCTCACGGTCTTGTCTCTGCGGAGCGTCCGCAGTTCGTTTTCGACTTCCTGTTCGTGTTCCTTGCGCTCGGCCTCGGCTCTCTCAGCCTCGGTCTGCTTCTCCCGGAACTGCCGCTTCCAATCAGCAGCCTGAGAATTTGCGTTCGACAGTGCCGTCCTGAGTTTCTTGACTTCCTCAGACTCGTCAGCCTTGGGAGCCTCAAACTCATACGCTTCCAGCGCCGCCAGTTTTTCTTCTGCGGACATCTCTGCGTAACCAGAGATCGCGGTGGTATCAATCTTCATGTCTTTCTCCTTGCGTTTAATTAGAAGCAGTTCACTCTGCTATGCTTTCCGTTTTAGAGTCTTGTCATGACTTCCGATGCGTTTGTTAAGGCAGTTCACTCTGCCGTTCTATGTGAAAGCTGTTTGCTTACACTTACTTATCCTTGTTGTACTGGGCAGTGCTGATTCCCAGAAGAGCGCCCAGCAGAGTGCAGATAACAGCGGTGGTCTTTGCCACTTCATCAGCAAAAGGCCAGCCCCAGATTGCCGCGAGGCCGACATAGGCAGTTGCCAGCGCGGGAAGAACAATCATGGTAATCCATTTCAGAATGTCGTACAGTTTGTCGGGGAGTTTCATCCTTTAGCCCTCCTTAAGGTTCTTAATCTCCGTTGAAATCTTCGCTATGTCTATCTGAATCGACTCAAACTTTTTGGCATATCCGTTATGCTCATCCAGTTTCTTCTCGACAGATTTCAACCGCTCGTCCAGCCTTACTTCTCTCTCGCGGGAGATGAGCCATTGCCCAATCACGGAACAGATACCCGTAATCACGGCAACGATTATCACATCACTCATCATGTACTCACCTCACTGTCAGTTAAACTCGCATTCACACCTACAGTTGCAGTCCTCTTCCGGGATTCCAAACATCCCCGGCGCTGGTGCGTGAGCGCCATCCCATGTGTAGAAGTCTTCGTCTATACCAACAGTTTGACCAAGGAGATAGTCGTGCGAATCCCTAACGCGATCATCCATCATGGTGATCCAAGTCTTGTTCCTCGCTCCGGCGTACTTTGCGGTATTCAGCGCGGCAGTATTCGCAATTCGGTGCATCTCCGTATCTGCGATCCTTGCGATGTCTTCCCCTGTGCCGCCATTTGCGAAGTAGTCCTCGACCCGCTCTCTCCAAGTCTTTCCAGCCACCTTTGCGTCCACGACTTTCATTACATCGTCCACATTTGGGGTGTAATCGGACGAAAGATTATCGTTCGTTACGGAGTTTCCCGTTGCGTAGGCGAGAAGGAAGAGGTCAAGCAGTTCGTCAATAATGTCCTCTTCCTCACGCTTATCACGTTTTTGGAGCGTTTCTTTGCCGAATCTTTCACGGATTTCCGAATTAAACCGATTCAGTTCATCAAGCGGCAGTATGCTTGCCATGACATCACTCCAGAATCTCTACTAATCCCATCCCTTCCAGATGGTCTGCGCGTTCACGCTTCATAATCAGACGCTCAGAGGTCTTTACCAGACGCTTGAGTTCTATGTCGTTGTATGTCTTGCAACATCTGACTTCCACATCATCGTCTTTTCTCTGGGCGAACTCGCATTCGCCGGGAGACAGGATAGTTTCATAATGACTCTCGCGGGGAGCGCACTTGAATTTCCGCACTCCCTTGTAGATAGCGTCCACAGGAATCTCGCTCATGTCCATCGGCAGGATGAAACCGTTCTTCCCGTTTACGATACCCTGTTCCTCGGCAACTGCAAACGCTGTGCAGATCACGGGAGTACCAACGGACAGCGCCTCGACAATGGAGTAGGAGTACCCCTCTGTATCGGAAAGCTGGACAAGATAGTCAGCATCAGCAATGAAATCCAGAATGTCCAGACGGGGCGGCATAATTGCCACGGACTTGTTGAACGCCTGTCTGGGCTTGTCAGTGTATATCGTCCAATGGAACGGAATCCCGGCAGCGTCCAGAGCGTCAGCGAGTTTCACCATCCGCTCATAGCCTTTCTCAGCAGTCAGACGAGTAGCTGAGATCAGATTCAAAACCTTCTTGGGCTTCTTGACTGTGTACGGATTGTACATAGTCTCAATGTCTTTAGCCCATTCGTAATGCGCTCTGATGCCCTCAGTCGTGTTGTCCGCGACACCGAAACGCTTGGTAATACGCTTGTCATGGCACGGGTTGAGATGCCTACAGATGTAATCTGCATGGAAAGTCTGGATGATCTCTTTTGCTTCAAGGTTATTGAATAACTCTTTTTCCCAACCGTAGCCGAAGATAAAGACATCGCAGATGATCTTGTCCCCCGGCCTATAGCGGATTACTCTGCACACCTCTGCGATATGCTTCATCATGTTTGCATCGCCGTTGCGGTAAAGCACGGTAATATCAAAATCCTTACCATACTTAAGCCCCATCTCATAGCAGAATGTCTCCACGCCGCCGACAACGTTGAAACCGGGGAAGTATATTACGTTTTTAAGGCGTAGTGTTCTCATTCTCCTATGATGCCCTTGGCTCTCAGATCAACCAGACTACCCTCTCTGGGAAAGTTGTACTGGTAGCAAACCTCTTTACTGTAAACAATGATTGGGTTGTGCTT
>Ga0326513_10003115_pt1 | contig 12073 bp, 19 predicted proteins | sample 2_2465_0518_D_FD_203654 | JGI IMG/M metagenome (GOLD analysis project Ga0326513, IMG submission 203654) | Bovine rumen microbial communities from UC Davis, California, United States - 2_2465_0518 | ecosystem: Host-associated > Mammals > Digestive system > Stomach > Rumen | place: USA... | reverse complement strand
ATGCAACTATCAGTGGTGCGTCCAAGAGCCATAATGCATTTTCGTTCAATCGCGGCGTTGTGTATACGCTCCCCGAAAATGCCGCATATATAAAATTTTATGTAACCGAGGCGTATGGAGCGGTATATAGCAACAACATCGCCATCAACTATCCCGCAACCGTAACCACCTACTCCCCCTACTCCAACATCTGCCCCATCAGCGGACGGGATAGTGTAGCCGTCAACGCAAACGGCACCACCTACACAATCCAGCTTGGCAATACCGTCTACGGCGGTGATATTGGAGTTGTGAGCGGTGATGGGGAGAGTAAGATGACAATGGTGGATCTGGGGACGCTGACGTGGGTGTATAGCAATGGCTATTTCCAAACTTCATCCCTCAACAACACGATAAAGCGCATTCGCAGTAATACTGCCATACCAAATGTTATTTGCGAAAAATATAAAACTTCCTACTGGAATGATAGTTCTGATATGGTGGTTATTGTGGTACCAAGCACAATATCATCGTCTATTCCGTTTGTGTGGGTAAAAGACTCCACCTACTCCGATGCCGCCACCTTCAAAGCCGCTATGTCTGGTGTCCAGTTTTGCTACGAACTCGCCACTCCCATGCCTATCTCTACCACTCCAACCGAGATCAGCACCGTAGAGGGGCAAAACAACGTTTTCTCCCCCGATGGTGATGTTACCGTTGAATATGCTGCTGATCTGAAAACCTACATCGACAGTAAAATTGCCGCTGCTGTTGCGGCTCTAAGCTAAGGAGGTACACCATGTACGAATTTATCAAAAATCTGATTCTGGCGGGTGGATACCGCCTTGACGCAATGGAGCGCACGATTGAGCGGCACTATGTGCGCGGCGATCTGACCGATGCACAGCGGGTCGAACTGCTCCAGCTTGCCGCAGACAATGCAGACGAGAGCAAGGAGATTAACGTGCTGGACATTCTCGCAGACCTTGAACAGCGCGTTTCCCGCCTTGAATCCGCTGGCGTGGTGGTATGGACTTCCGGGCATATCACCGCAAAGGGCGAAACCGTCCTCTACGACATTATCCGAGAGGGCAAACTTCGCTATCTGCGCTATGACGGCGGCAGAGCATCGACTACCCTTGCTCCCGGCAAAATCAACGGCTGGGTGGTGCTGGATTCCGCTGGCGGTGCTGTGACTCACACGGTCGAAAAGGACGCAGAGGGCAACATCATTCTTGTGCCAGTCGAAAACCCTGTTGACTAAGAGGACACATTAAGTTAACAAAAAGGAGGGCGGCCTATGGCGAAAGGCTTTGACATTTCTGACTATCAGCGCGGCCTCGACGTGGCCCTGCTCAAAGCTGCCGGAGCTGATTTTGTGATCCTCAAACTCGGATACGGCACGACCGTAACCGACGCGTGTTTCCCGGCATTCTACAACGCTGCACGCCGCTGCGGCCTTGCCGTAGGTGCGTACTATTATTCGTTGGCCACGACGGAGGCCGAGGCGATCAGAGACGCGCAGCGGGCGCTCTCCATCGCGGGAGGGCGTGAGCTTCCGCTTGGCATCTATATGGACGTGGAGGAGCGGGCGCAGCTCGCCCTCCGCGATTCTGAATTGACCGCCGTGGTAAAGGCGTTTTGCGACACGATCCGCGCCGCCGGTTACGCGCCGGGGGCCTACGGCAGCGCGGGCAATCTCTGGGCCAAAGTTGGCCCCGCCTATCTGGGCGAGGACGTGCTTGTCTGGGCGGCGTATTGGGCCAAAAACCAGCCCCCGATGCCCTGCGATCTGTGGCAGAATACAGACCAGGCGCACGTTTCCGGCTATGCCGGTCACCTGGACGGCGACGAGGCGCTATCGCAGCGCGTCAAAACGCTTATTTCCGCGCATACGTCCGGCGGCACAATGGAGCCGGAAAGCGCCGAAATTGACCCGGAATTTTCGCTCACGCTGCCCACGCTGAAGCATGGCGACACCGGCGACGCAGTAAAGGCCCTACAGGGGGAGCTTATCGCGCAAGGCTACCATTGCGGCGGGAAAATCGTCAACATGGCCGAACAGGCCGATGGCATCTACGGCAACATGACGCTGGAGGCCGTCCGCAGCTTCCAACGATCCCGCAATCTACCCGATACCGGGGCGGCGGACATGGCCACGCGGGCGGCCCTGCTCGGCGTGGCCGAAAAAACATAAGACAGGACGGACACAAAAATGAGCGAAGTTGTTTTGACGGCGATAATTGCGGGCGTATGCTCCGTAATTGGCCAATGGTTGATTTCCCGCGAGCGGGAAATCCGGCTCGACGAGCGGCTGAAAAATGTCGAAAAAAAGCTGGATGAACACAACGGGTACGCCCAAAAGTTTGAAACAATTCAAGTTGACATCGCAAAGATATCAACCAAACTTGAAAATCTGGAGGATAAAACATGAAACTCCCCGACAAACTGTATGATGTTCTGAAGTGGATCACCATGATTGTGATTCCGGCCCTTGCCACCGCGTATGTCGGCCTCGCTGGCGTCTGGGCGTGGCCATACGCCGACGAAGTGGCGAAAACCGCCGCCGTTGTTTGTACCCTCCTGGGCGCTCTTCTCGGCATCAGCACCGCGCAATACAACAAAGACAGATAATCGAAAAACGCCCCGGCTGGAAATCCTTTGACCAGCCGGGGCGTTTTTCGCGTCTGAAGCGCTTAAAAATTGTATGTAACCGTGTATGCAATAGCAATCCGTTTCATTCCTTTTTACCCTTTTGAGCGGTGAACGAAGAAAACCCGCAAGCCTTGAGCGACAAGGCTTGCGGGTTTTCGCTTTGGTCCGAGTGACTAGATTCGAACTAGCGGCCTCTTGAACCCCATTCAAAGAAAAGCCCTGTATTTATGCGGAAAAACGGCATTTTGTTGATAACGAATTAATAATAGGTTTTTTTAAATCGCGTCGGTGATTTTGCGCAGATCATCAAGCGGCGCGTCTTGATAATAGCGGAGCATTTCGGCGGACGCATGGCCGATCAACTCCTGTTTATCCTTGTCCGCGCCGGGCGTGCGCTTTAACAACGTGGCGAACGTGTGGCGGCAAGTGTGCGGCGTGTATTTGTGCCGGAGTTTCCCGCCGCCTATCTCGACAAGCGGGTTATCAATGCCGATTGCCTCTAACGCCGGATAGAACGCTTTTTCCGTAAATTCTTTTAATCCCCAGGCGCTTCCGTCGTCCTGGGCGAATAAATAGCCGCCAGAGGCCGCACGGGCCGCGATTTTCGTCTTTATCTTCGGCGAGAGGGTAACAACCCGCCCGCGCCCCGCGTCCGTTTTTGCGCCTCCTGTAAGCGTCTGCACGTCTTTGTTGTAGCTTTCCGCCGTCAGCTCCAAAAATTCCGACGGGCGGAAGCCCGTATAAATTAAGCAATAGATATCTTCGGCATGATCCACCTTTCCAATCGAAAGGCGGATTTTTTCAATTTGCGGCTCTGTAAACGCCTCCCGGCGCGCGGCCCCGTCGCCGCTGACGATAAGGAACGGCGCAAGGTTGAGGTTTTCCGGGATCACATGGCGCGGGATGCCGTATTTATACATGAGGCCGCATAGCGCTTTCATGTTTTCTTTCGTGCGCTTGCCGTGCGGACATTCGTCAACGCACTCTTGCAGATCATCAACGTCGATTTCCGCGATCCGCAGCGGCCACACGGGCGAAAAGTATTTCACCGCCGCCCGGTAACAATTCATCGTATCTTTTCCGGCGCGGTGCGTGGGGAGCCACGCGTCATAAAGCTGTTTGAACGTCATGCCCGCTTTCGCTTCTTTTTTCGGGCTTTCCAGCAAGCGCGGGATCGCGGCGAGCGCGTCCTTTTTCTTCTCAAACACTTTTGAGCGCGTCCGGCGGTGCCGCTTGCCGTTTTCGTCTGTGAAATAGCCGAGCGTCACAAGCGCCATGTATTTACCGCTTTTTGTGCTTATAACCGTTCCTTGGCCGTTTCCTCGCTTCTTTGCCGTCCGTGTTGCGTTTACCCGCCGACCGCATAAATAGCAAAATTTGGCCCCCTCTGGAAGCTCTACGGCGCATTTCTTGCAAATCATCGTCAATCCCTCATTTTTGGAATTGCCCCGGCCATCGCGCCGGGGCTTTTTCATTGTCCGTACAAATGGACGCACCCCGCGCTATCATGGAGGCGCAAAAAAACAAAAGGGAGGGCGACACCATGACAGACGAAGAAAAATTAAGAGCGGCCATTGTGGAAGAGCTGGACGGCGCAAGCACTATCGCGCTGCGCTGTGTTTTGATCCTCCTTGTGAGGATGAAAAACCGATAACGGGAAAGCCCTGGGGATCAATCCCCGGGGCTTTTTTCTGTTTCTGCGCGGACGCTGTTGTACACGGCCTCCAGCGCCGCCCATTCCGGCCCGTCCGGGCGGAAGCGCAGCAAGACCGTCAAAAGCGCCGATCTGAAGCTTTCCGGCCTGTCGGCCATAAGCCCGGCCACAAGCTCGGTCAACTCTTCTTCCCGCGTCTGCGCGGCCCGCATTTCACCCGCGCCGGTGCGGAGCCAGGTTTCCGATACATTAAATTCGCGGCAAATATCGCGCAATGTCCTGTCGCTCGGCTCACGCTGGCCGCCCTCAATGAGAGCGACATAATTTTGGGTAATTCCGAGCCGGTCGCCGAAAGCGGCTTGCGTCAACTTTGCGGCTTTTCTGACTTCTTTTATGCGTGCGTTCATCTCTTCACCTCCTCAACGATAAAGTACCATAAAAAAATCACTCTGTCAATAAAAAACCGTTGACAAAGCGTTGACTAAGTGATATAACAGTATCACGCAGTCAATAAACCGCGAGTAAAAACGGAGGAAAAGAAATGGGAGAACAGTATTATAGCCGGGTGTATACAGACCGCCCGGAATACGCGGACTATGACAGCCCGCGAAAGTTTCAAGCGATCATCGGCATCATAGGCCGACGGCTGCGGGAGCATCCGAACGCGATCTGCTCATACTCAGGCGGCGCGGACAGCGACATCTTGATAGACCTTATCGAGCGGACGCGCGAAATCTTCAGTCTGCCGCCTGTGCAATATGCCTTTTTCAATACAGGGCTTGAAATGCAAGCGACGAAAGACCACGTCAAGGCAACCGCCGAAAAGTACGGCGTGACTATCACGGAATACCGGCCAAAGGTCAACATCGTGAACGCTGTTCGCCAAAACGGAATGCCCTTTGTTTCCAAGATCATGTCGGGCGGGCTGAGCGAGTGGCAGAAAAAGGGCGTGCCGTTGTCGATTGCCGACGAGTACGAGCATGCAGAGGACAAGGCCGCGAAACGCGCCGAGCTGAAAGAGAGATACCCGCATTGCGAAAGCCTTATCAACTTCCTTTGCTGTTGCAACGCAAACGGTGAGCCGCGACCGAATATTCAGCTTGTCATCAACTCCTCAAAGTATATGCGGGACTTTATCGGCGAGTATCCGCCGGATTTCAAGATCAGCGCGAAATGCTGCGATTACTGCAAGAAGCAACTGGCCCACCGCGTCCAGCACGGCTTTGACATGGTCATCACCGGGGAGCGCCGGGACGAGGGCGGTATGCGATCCGTGCCGCGCAAGGATAACACGTCGCTGTGCTTCACCGAGACCTCCGGCGGTCAATACCGGCTGCGCCCTCTGTACTACGTGTCGGACGAGGACAAAGCCTGGTACAAGCAGTTTTACAAAATCCGCTATTCCGACGCCTACGAGGTATACGGCCTCACAAGGACAGGCTGCTGCGGCTGCCCTATCTCATACAAGGCCGTGGAGGATTTGGAGCGGATACGGCCATACGAGCCGGTGCTGGTAAAGGCCGCCTGGAATGTATTTGGGCCGAGTTACCTATACCGGCAGAAATACAACGAATACAAGGCCGCCCGGATGGCCGCCGAGAAACAGGCCGAGAAAGAGCGAAAAGAGACGGAAAACTGCCCGCCGCTCTTTCAGCTTGAAACAATGCATATTTCGTGAAAGGAAACCGAAGAAGCCGACGTTTAACGTCAGCCCATACCGCCGAGGAATCCTCGGCGGTATGCACGGGCGTTAAACCCGGAGCCGGGAAACGCATTCTCCGTGTGGAGCAGCCACAACGCAGCAAGAGCAACACGGAACTCACGCCCCGGCCTTTTCAAGAAAGGAGGCTCAAAATGAGCGAAAAGGAAAAGCAGATTCTGGACAAGATCGCACAGCTTCCCGCGCCGCTCCAGGATAAATTCCTTGACCGGCTTGAGGGTGCCCGGCTTGCGATCGACGCGATCGGCACGCCGCCGGAGGAGGGCGACCATGCAAAGAATGACCCTTGACGAAATCGAGGCGATCCCCGCCGAGGTTTTGACCCCGGCACAGGTAGCGCCGTTGCTGCACCTGGATCAAGACACGGTAAGAGGCCAGGCGCGGACGTGCCCCGCGCGGCTCGGCTTCCCGGTGATCGTCGCCGGGAGCCGGGTAAAAATCCCGAAAAAAAGCTTTGTGAAATTCATGAGAGGTGAGCTGTAAACAATGAGCGAAGAAATGAACGAAGAAAAAACCCTGTTCGATGATTTTGAGGCGGAAACGCCGGAAGAAACCGCGCTGATTTCCATTACAAGCCTCCCGAAGATCGTCGAAAATCTCCACGCCCTGCGCGAGCGGTGGAGCGGCTACGCGAAAGACGCGGCGGCCATGATCTGCACGGAAGAGACCGTGCAATCGCTGAAGAAATCCCGCGCGGAAATGCGCAAGGAATTTGACGAAGCGGACGCGCAGCGCAAGGCCGCAAAGGCCGCCTATATGGCGCCCTGGGAGGCCGTGGAGGCCACATACAAGGAATGCGTTTCCGACGCTTTCAAAGAGGCCGACGGCATCTTAAAAGCCAAAATCAACGATTTTGAGGGTGCGTTGAAAGAGGCTTGCAAGGGCGAGCTCGCCGAGTATTTTGCCGAGCTTTGCGCGGCAAACGGCGTCGATTTCCTGTCGCTCGACACCGCCTTGAACATCGGCGGAATGAAGATCGGCATTTCCGACGCGAAAAGCGCGAGCCAGCGAAAGCTAAAGAAAGGGCTTGCCGCCGTGGTGGAAAACATCGTCAAGGGCATCGAGCAGATCAACGCCATGCCGCCCGAAGATGTCGCCGAGATCATGAGCGAATACAAGACCCGCTTTGACGTCGGCGATGCCGTGGCGACGGTACAGGCGAGAAAGCGCCGGATCGAGGCCGAGCGAGAAGCGGCAGAGAAGCGCAAAGCCGCACAGGAGGCGCGAGAAGCCGCCGTTGCAAAGGTTGACGCCGTAGCACCGCCTACAACCGAAAACGCCGATTTTGAGGCCGTACAGGCCGCAGAGCGTATGTATAAGATCGCGTTCACGATCTATTGCACAAAAGCCCAGGGCTTGAAAGTCAGAGACTTCTTGAAACAGGAGGGAATCAGATATGAATGAAATGCAGACGCGCCCGCAGCGCATGACCTTTTCCGTGGCGATCAATTCGACCGGGTATCAGAAGCTTATCAACAGCACGATCAAAGACCCGAACAAGGCGCAGCGCTTTGTGACGGCTATCACAAGCGCCGTCGCGGTCAACCCGCTTTTGCAAGATTGCGACCCGGCGACGATCCTGTCCGGCGCACTTCTCGGCGAAAGCCTGGGCCTCTCTCCGTCGCCGCAGCTCGGCCAGTATTACCTTGTGCCGTTCAACAATACGAAAAAGGGCTGCAAGGACGCACAATTCCAGCTCGGCTATAAAGGATATATCCAGCTCGCGCTCCGTTCCGGCTATTACAAGCGGCTGAACGTGTTTTCCGTCAAGGCCGGGGAGCTGAAAGCCTGGAATCCGATCACGGAAGAGCTGGAGCTTGAAATGATCGAGGACGATGAAGTCCGCGAAAAGACCGCCTCCGTCGGCTATGTTGCGACATTCACCTATGTCAACGGCTTTACAAAAACCATCTATTGGAGCCGGAAGAAGATGGAGGCGCACGCGCTCCGCTATTCCAAAGGCTACGCCGCAAAGAAAGGATATACTTTCTGGGAGAAAGACTTTGACGCGATGGCCTACAAAACCATGCTCCGCCAGCTTATCAGCAAGTGGGGCGTGATGTCCATTGACCTCCAGACGGCCTTTGAACAGGACAAAGTGGTCGAAAGCGGCGATTTCCTTGAAACCGAGCAGCCGACGCTTGCACCCGTCACGGACACGCCGCAGATCACCGAGGCCGCCGCGCAGCCGGAAGAGGCGGAGGTGATGAGCCTTGACGACATTAAATGAGATCAAGCGCATGTCGCGCGTCCGCCGCTGCCCCTTTTGCGGCGGCGGTGCGGCCCTGCATGAGACCAGTACGCTTGAGCCGCCGCAATGGTATGTATCTTGCCAGAGATGCGGGATTGCTACCTATATGCGCCCAACGCCGGAGGAAGTTGTAGAGAAATGGAATCGGAGGGCAGGGAAATGAAGTATGAAATACTGGCCACCGGCTCTACGGGCAACTGCACGATCATAAACGGTTGGGTCGCTATTGATATGGGAATCCCATACAAGAAACTGAAAAAGCACGCCTCCGGCCTCCGCCTTGTGCTTCTTACCCACGAACACGGCGACCACTTCAACCGCTCCACGATCCGCACGTTGGCCAGAGAACGGCCCGCCCTGCGCTTTGGGTGCTGTGAGTGGCTTGTAAATCGGCTGCTGATCCTCGGCGTGAAAAAGGCCCAGATCGACGTTTACACGCCCGGCAAGCTTACGCGCTACCCCGGCGGCGCTCTGAACGTTTTCCCCGTGGAAACGCCGCACGATGTGCGGAATTGCGCATACAAATTGAGCCTTGCGGAGCCGGACGGCGGAACGCTGTTCTATGCAACGGATTGCGGCAGCCTGGACGGCATCGAGGCCAAGGGCTTTGACCTGTATCTCGTTGAAGCAAACCACACGGCGGCAGAAATGGAGATCAGAGCGGCCACGAAAGAGGCGCGGGGCGAATTCGCCTACGAGCGCCGGGCAGCGGAAAATCATCTTTCCTGGGAGCAAGCCGTGGACTGGTTGGCCGAGAATATGGACACGCACAGCGTGTGGATGCCGATGCACGGCCACAAGGAAAAGGAGGGGGGCGGAACGGATGGCGGAACGCCGTATGTTCGCAAAGACAATTGTACTGTCTGACGCATTCCTCGATATGAGCATGAGCGCCCGTTGCCTGTACTTCACCTTGAGTATGCTTGCGGACGACGACGGCTTTGTAAATTCCCCCCGCGCTGTCATGCGGCAATGCGGGGCGAGCGACGACGATATGAAGCTGCTCATTGCCAAAAAGTTTGTCTTGGTTTTCGATTCTGGCGTGATCGTTGTCAAGCATTGGCGGGTAAACAACTACCTCCGCAATGACCGCTATACTGAAACAAAATACGTCGATGAAAAGTCACTTTTGACCCTCGACGAAAAGGGGATATACCACCGCGCGGAATCTGGTATACCACCTGGTATACCCAATACGGTATACCCAGGTAAGGATAGTATAGAGTTAGTAAAGGGTAGTGTAGGAGAGAAAAGTATAGTACAGGATAATAATTCTATTCTTTCCTCTGCTAAGAAAGAAAAAGAAAAAGAAAAAGAAAGAACGGACGCGGACGCGGCCCGCATTGCCCACTTTGTTGATCTGCTACGCTTTTCCGAGCGTTACGGCTATGACCCGGAGGGAACGTACAGACTTGCAGAGAACGAGGGCTATACACGGGAAGAGATCGACGCGGCCAGAGCGGCGGAGGGATAGCCAATGCAAGGGCCATGTAAAAAGAACGGCATACCATGTGCGGATAGACGCATGGGATGCCATACAGAATGCGCCGCTTACCTGGAATACAGGGCGTGCATTGACAAGCGGCGGCATGAGCACCAGAAAGAGGCGCTTGTGGAAAACGCGCGGTTTGATTTGCACAGGAGTGCAATACGAAAAGCCAAACACGGCGACTAATGAGGAGCGCCGCCCCTGTCAGCACACAAGGGCGGCGCGGATGAAAACCCGGCCAAAGCCGGGAGAACACAAAAAGGAGTGTACCATACCATGAACAAGCTTTTCAAGTGGGTTTTGATCGGTTGGGCTATAGTCGCCCAGAATGAGGAACTGACCATGCTTGTTATAATCTTCCTTTTGCTTGCCTTTTTGGGCAGCATCATCGACGCAAAGGAGGCCCAGAACAATGATTAAAGACTATGAAATCCCGCTCCCGCGTTGGGAACTGTCGGACGCTTTCGGGCGTAACGCCTTGCGCTCCATGCGCTATGAGCTGAAAAAGGCCCTTTGTGAGCGAGACGCGGCCCGCGTGGAGCTGGAAGAGACCTTGAAATGCCAGGGCCGCGCGGTTGACCGTATTTCCATGAGCTTGACGGAGGCCCAGACAACCGCGAAAGAGCTTGACCGCCGCTTGCAGATCAGCGAGGACGCCCGGAAGAACCTGGGCGAAAAACTGAGAGCGTCCCGCGCGGAGATTGACAAGCACGTCGCGGAACGCGCCCGGATGCGCATTGAAATTGAGCGGCTGAAAGAAAAGCTTGCCACGCTTGAAAAAGAACACGACGTTTTGACCGCCGAGCATGAAAAGCTCGTGCGCGGTCTGACAGACAAGGAGGCGGCGGAGGTATGAAAACGCAATGCGAAAAGCTCCTTGATTACATGAAAGAACACGGCTCCGTGACAGGGATGGAAAGCATCATGCAGCTCGGCGTGATGAACTACAAGGGCCGGATCAATGACCTGCGCCGCCTCGGCGTGCCGATCAAGACGACCATGGAAACCGTGACGAACGCCCAGGGCGAAAAGAAAACCTTTGCCCGGTATTCGCTGGAGGGCTGACAATGGCGCTGCTGGACAAAAAGCTATATCTGGCCGATCTGGAGACGCGGCTGAACGCCTTTGTACCGGCAAATGACGTCCGGCGGATCATCGAGCAAGCGGCCGACGCGCTGCTGGCCTACGACATGACCACGCTACCGCAGGACGGCAGCGTGCCGGATGATAGCGAAAGCCTGGTCAAATTATTCATCGACGCCAAGGGCGTCGAGGGCCGAAGCAAAGGGACGATCGACCACTACCGCTACATTCTCGGCAGGCTGAAAGAAGATGTGAATGTGCCGTTTTCCAAGATAACGGTGCACCACCTGCGCAGTTGGCTCATGCAAGAGCAAGAGCGCGGCGTTTCCTTGCGGACGCTGGAGGGCAACCGCTATGTGTTCACCAGCTTTTTCGGATGGCTTTGGAAAGAGGGACTGCTTGACAAAAATCCGGCCCTTAATTTAGCGCCGATTAAGCAGCAGAAAGTTATCCGTCTGCCATACAGCTCCGTTGAACTGGAAAAGCTCAAGGCCGCCGCGCAGACGACGAGGGACTTGGCCGTGATCGCTTTCCTGCTCTCGACCGGCTGCCGTATATCTGAGGCATGTGCGTTGGACGTTCTGGACATCGACTTCCGCGCACGGCGCGTGACCGTGCTGGGCAAGGGCAACAAGCAGCGCGTGGTCTATCTGGACGACGTGTGCGTGATGTACCTCAACCAATACCTGGCCGAGCGCAGCGACAGCGAGGCGGCGCTGTTTCTCGGAAAAGGCTCAGATCGAATGACGCCGGGCGGCATACGCGCCATGCTCAAACGGATCGAGGCCCGGAGCGGCGTGGAGAATGTGCACCCGCACCGCTTCCGCCGAACCTTGGCGACGAACCTTATCAACCACGGAATGCCAATTCAAGAGGTCGCCGCGGTGCTTGGCCACGATAAAATCGACACCACGATGAAATACGTCTATATCGACCAGCGCAACGTAGAAACTGCTTACAGGAAGTATGCGTAATGGGAATTATCATTCCGATGGAAAGGATCAGAAAGCGTATGGAAAAGAAAGAATACATCGAACGCGAGGCGGCGAAACTCTGCATATTTGAGTATGGCGTTAAGCATCGAGATAACGCAAGTATTGCTTCTGCTTGCGAGAACTTGGAGCGGCAAATCAATTTCATCCCCGCCGCTGATGTGCGGCCTGTGGTGCGGGGAGAGTGGCACGAATACGATGATGATTATGGCAAAATCTGTTGCTCCGTGTGTGAAGAAGATGCACCGCG
>Ga0326513_10003114_pt1 | contig 12073 bp, 11 predicted proteins | sample 2_2465_0518_D_FD_203654 | JGI IMG/M metagenome (GOLD analysis project Ga0326513, IMG submission 203654) | Bovine rumen microbial communities from UC Davis, California, United States - 2_2465_0518 | ecosystem: Host-associated > Mammals > Digestive system > Stomach > Rumen | place: USA... | reverse complement strand
TTTGGCCTGTTTAATTTTTTTTCTGATTTCATTGCAAAGTGAAAGTAAATAACTACAGTTAAAAAATATATAAATCTTTATTCAAACTGCAAATAAATGTCTAAAAAAAATATAGAACGATGAAAATTAATATTGGCTTTTTCTTGTGGATTACTTGTGGGATGACTTTTAGTTTCATGGAAATTATCAACAACATCAGAATATATTAATAACTTTTTCCAAACATTAGAAAAAAGATATTTTCGTATGGAAGAAATATCAAATCTTCTTTCAAAGGAATATTACGATAAAGATTTGTTAACAGGGAATGAACAATTAATGATAGAAAAAGCAACAAAAGCTTTTGTTGATGGTTTGGGAGATCCTTATACATCCTATTTAGATGAAGAACAATATTCTTGATTACAAACGGAATTAGAAGGAGATGATTCAATAGAATGAATAGGTGCTGTTGTTTGAAAAAAAGATTATTATGTTCAAGTCGAGGAAGTGGTTAAAGGGTCTCCTGCTTATAATGCATGAATTCTTCCATTAGACAGAATTGTAATGATAGGTACCTGAGAGACGAAAGATTTAACAACGACGGAGGCTGTTCAGCAAATTAGAGGTCCTAAGGGAACTGATGTGTCATTATTTATAGAGAGGGTAGACAAAGAATGACAAAAAGAATACCTAGAGGTTATTGTGACAAGAGATGTTATTGATGTTCCATCAGTTAGGTCTAAAATACTAGACTTTAGCTGAACAAAAATTGGATATCTGGAAGTAACTGTTTTTTGAGATCAGACAAACAGACTGTTTACAAGAGCGATATCAGATATTGTAGAACAAAAAGCACAATGAGTTATTGTTGATTTAAGAGGGAATGGGGGAGGATTGTTGACGAGTGCTGTTCAACTTGCAGGACATTTTGTTCCTAAATGAGAAATTGTTGTAAAAACAAAATACTCAGTTTTTGATGACATAGAATATCGTTCAACGGGTTTCTGAGAGTTAGAAAAAATTCCAACGGTAATTCTTGTTGATGCATTGACAGCAAGCTCTAGTGAAATATTAGCATTAGCATTAAAAGAAAAAATAAATGCAACCATCGTTGGAACGCAGACATTCTGAAAAGGTTCAATACAGACACTCTATGATTTTAAAGATGGAACATCGTTGAAATACACAATAGGAAAATGGTTTTCTCCTTCATGAGTAACTATTGATCATGAAGGAATAGTTCCAGACGTTGAAGAAATAATAGATATTACAGGATATATCGAAAATGGATTTGATTCTCAGCTGCAAAAAGCTCAAGAAGTTTTAGTTAAAATATTAGCTAAATAATGTTACTTTATTGAAAACCGGTCGCAGAAGAAATAAAAAAAGAACTTCAAGAAAAAACTAAAAAATATTTTCCTGATTGAAATAATTTTGTAGCAGTTTTATTTTTTTGAGATAATTATTCTTCTTCTGTTTATGTTAAATCAAAACAAAGATATGGGGAGAGTATAGGATTAAAGACCAAAATATACGGACAAGAAAAAGAGGATCGGAGTAATGAAGAGATTTTGAATCTTATTTATGGATTGAATAAAGATGAAAATTGTGTTTGAATAATTATTCAACTTCCACTCCCAGAAAACTTAAAAGATTATAAAAAAGAACTTCTTTCAGCAATTACACCAGACAAAGATATAGATGGACTTTGAGGGACATTAGTGTGAAAAAGTTTTTTTAATATGTTATCATTTACTCCTGCAACGCCTAAAGCTGTGGTAACATTGTTGGATTATTATAAACTTTGAAATGTAAAAAATAAAAAAGTTGCAATTATTGGACAAAGTACAATAGTAGGAAAACCATTAGCTTTAGAGATGTTAAAAAGAGGAGCACAAGTAGCATGTTTTGATAAAACAAATACTCCGTGAGAAATAAAAAAATATTGTCAATCAGCTGATTATATTTTCTCGGCTACAGGTGTTTCTCATCTTGTAGATGAAACATATATCAATGACAAAAAAAATCAAATTGTGATAGATATTGGATATGGACATAAAGACGGGAAGGCTGTCGGTGATGTCAATATTGAAAAAATACAAAACAAAGTGCTTCATATTACACCAGTTCCATGAGGGATAGGTCCATTGACTATTGCCTCACTATTTTCTAATGTATTTGTTCTTCGAGAACAATTTCATAACTAAAACCACTTTTTTTTCTTAAAAATAAGTAATGTTGCAAGAGCTAAGAACAACATTCCTCAAATAAGATAAGAGAATGCATAGGGGTTTTCTTGTAAAGGCAATGCTATATTCATTCCGTACATACCGCTAATCATTGTCATAATTCATATGATAACAGTTAATACAGTCAAAATACCAATATTAGTATTTGTCATCATATTAGTGATAGTGTTGAAAATTTCAGAAATAGAATCGATATTTTCGTGAATGATAGAAATTTGTCCTAAAATCTTACTTGTTTTATATTCCAAATCCTCAAAATAAACATCAAGATCTCCTTCATAAAAAGAGGCTGTCGCTTTCTGAAGTTCAACAAGAATCTCTTCTTGGGGAGTGATAATAGTTTTTAAAAGAACCGCATTTCTTTTTTTTATAAGAATGGTCTTAAGAAATTCTTTATCAACAAAATTCTTATCGAATACTTGTTTTTCGATTTCGTTTAAATCTTGATTAAATTTATTTAATCATAACAAAATTTTATCGTACATTACATCGATAATTTTATAGAGAATATAATATGGAGAAATTTTATATTCTTCAGCATCATCTCCTTCTTCCTTAATTTCTTCTTCATATTCTTGCCTAATCTTTTCTATATTGTTAGTAGGATATTTAGTAATTGTAATAATAAAATCTCTTCCTAGAATTACATTCATTTCATTAGAAACATATTTTCAAAGTTTTTCATTATATTTAGGGAAATGAATGATTAAGAATACACAATCATCATAGGTGTCTATTTTATCTTGAGCACTCGATTCTAAGATGTCTTGTTCAACCATTTCATGGAGATCAAGATCTTCAATAAGATCTTGTAGCTCATTATCTTTTGGCTTAGAAAGATGAGTCCATTTTACTCCACCAATTTTGAGAATGTTTTTTATCATGAGTTTTTTTGTTCAAATGATAAAAAGGTCCTTATAGTTTAAGTTTTTTAGAAACAATAAAAAGAGAAAATTTAGATTTAATCCTTGACACTCTTCTTGATTTGCCTAGCAAGATTATTAACTTGTGTTAAATTAAGTCAAAGTATTTCGGCTATTTGTTTATTGGTATGTCAAGTCAGGTCTTTTTCTGATAACATTTTGATAGCATCTTCTCTTTTACTTTCAAAATTTTCATTAAATCTGGGTAATAATCCTCTGTCCGATAACTGCTTTCTAGCGCGAACAATTTTGGAAGAAAGTCTCTTTTTTTCTTTTTCGTCACCATTGATATATTGTTCTTTATAAAGGATGCTCGCAATCTCTCAATTAGATAGTTTTCAATAACATTGAAGGAGTGCTTCATAAATAGGAACGCTATCTTCAGAAATAGTAAACCCTAAAAGATCCCTTAATTCTAGAAGGTGTTGATAATGGGGAAGGTTTCATTCATCTGCAAGCTTCTTTTTTTCTTTCTGAATCTCAGAACGAGATGTATTAAAATTTTTAGCTAGTTCTTTATCTTTCCATTTAGTTGATGTTAAAATAAGCCTAATTTTTCCCCTTTTAGTTCATTTTTCTCTATAAAGACTTTTAGAAACATATTCTAGATTATCATATGAAATATTTTCAAAGTTTCAGTCTTTGGTAACCAATATAAATCAATTAGGTTTTTCTTTTTTTCTACTATATCATTTAATATAAGGTCAAAATACCTTATCCATAATAAAAAGAATGGATACTTCTTTTTCTTTTTTTAAAAAATTGTCTCCCTCTTTTATATAAGTTTTTATTTTAATCCTTGGTCAACGTTTTTTTTTGTGAAAACTGTATTTCATGGGAGTTCATTCTAAGGATTTTACAATCCCATTACGGTTAATGGTATATGTTTTTCATTGATAAGAAGAAAAAGCAAAATCTCCTTCAGGAGGAGTTTGCCCTTCGAGGTCCTTATTAATAATACTACTTATAAATCTTTCGGTTTTGTTTGGATCTTCATTAAATCTTCATAAAGTATTTCTTTGATTCATGAGACTAACTCAAAATATACCGTGTTTTCCCATTTTTTCCTAAAAATAAAAAGACAAATAAAGTATATTCGTCTTGTTTTTTTTGTCAAATTCTAGCTTTTATACATTGAATTTGAAAATCATAACATCTCAATCTTGAACAATATAATCCTTACCTTCTAAACGAAGTAATCATTTCTCCCTGGCTTTTACCCAACTTCAAACTTCTAGTAATTTCTCAGTATTGATAACCTCTGCTTTAATAAATCCTCTCTCAAAATCAGAGTGAATAGCTCATGCTGCTTGTGGGGCTGTAGAATTAATAGGAATAGTCCAAGCTTTTGTCTCTTTTTCTCCTGTAGTAAAATAATACATTAATCAAAGCTGATTGAATGCTAAACTAATGAGATCATCTAAAGTTGGGATATTTACTCAAGGTTGAATTTCTAAAAGTTCTTGTAAGAATTCATTTCTTTCTTCTTTAGTAAAATTCATCATTTCAGATTCTAGTTTAACACAGACGATAGCAACAGGAGCATTAAATTTTTCTTCAAATTCTTTTTTTAAACTTTCAGAATTTGCAATATCTTCCTGGGAAATGTTTAGTGCATAAACAAAAGGTTTTAAAGTAAGAAAATTATAGGATTTAATAAGTTTCAAATCATCTTCACTTAATTCATCTTTTATTGTATTTGCTAGTTTTCCTTCTAAAAGAACTTTTTGTATTTTTTCTAAAGCTTCAGCAACTTTTTTATCATCCTTATTCTGTGGGACTTTAGCCCTTTTTTGTAAAGTTGGCAACACTCTTTCAACTTGTTCAAGATCAGCAAAAATTAATTCAGTATTAATAATTTCTCTATCTCTTTCTGGATCAACGCCTCCTTCAACATGGACAACGTCACTATCTTTAAAATACCTTAATACTTGAACAATGGCATCAACTTCTCTAATATGGGAAAGAAATTTATTTCCAAGTCATTCACCTTTACTGGCTCCCTTCACGAGTCCAGCAATATCAACAAATTCGGTATGTGCATATACAATTTTCTGAGAGTTTGACATTTCTGCCAACTTAGACACTCTTTCGTCTTTTACATCAACAATTCAAACATTTGGTTCGATGGTACAGAAAGGAAAGTTTTCTGCTGGAGCAGCATACGACTTAGTTAACGCATTAAACAATGTCGATTTTCAAACATTAGGAAGTCCTACAATTCAGATTTTCATATCTATTCTGAGAAAATAAAGTTCGTTTAAGATAATGAGAGTGTAGAGAAATACTTTTGATTTACAAGACTTTAAATGCAATTGCATTTCAATAAAGAAATCCTATAACAACAGTGATTTAAACACAAAAAAAGATAATGGAATTAGCTGTTATAATACTCCTCTGACTTATTTTTTGATCCTTAGGATCAATTCTAATTATAAGATATGCGAAAATGGAAACATTGAGTTTTTCAGAAATATTCAGAAAATCTTATTGTCCAAAATGTAAGAAACAACTCTCTCGAAAAGAACAAATTCCTCTTCTAAGTTTCTGTATACAGAAATGAAAATGTAGACAGTGTAAAAAAACAATCTCACGATTGTATCTATTTTTGGAGATTTGAATAGTTATATTATTTGTCCTTCTTTACTGGTTTTTATATAAACAAGGACGAGATATTCTTGGTTTTTGGCTACTAACAGGACGGTCTCTTTTCTTGATGGCACTATATGATATTTTATATTATGAAATTCATATCCCATTATTAGTTTTTTCATCAATACTTTTATTAATAGCATTTATGATTGGTATTTTTGATCGGTATGCATTATGGTGAGGATTGTGGCTGTTTTTATTGTTTTTGTTCATTTATGTGGTTTCTTATTTTTATGTTAAAGTAAAATATAAAGTAAATGCTGAGTGACTTTGACTTGGTGATGTTATTATGTCTCCTTATTTAGGTACCTTATTGTTTACAGGAGTTTCAAATTATAATGCAGAGTATCTTTTTTTCTATATATTATTTTTCTTAATCTTAACAGGAATAATAGGAATTTTGTTTTTTATAGTCCAAAATAAAATACTTAAGAAAAAAGCAGATTTTCTAGATAATGATGAGATGGAAGATAATACGCTTCCATTGATTCCGGCAATGATTTTATCGACAGTAATAATGCTTATTTTTCAAACCCCGTTATATGACTGGGCTATACGCCTCTTTGATGGTTTTCTTGAACGAATATTCCCAAATTTATAATTGCAATACTCCTAAAAATCAGTACACATAGGTTACTATTTACCTAACTATAGTTTCCATTTATATGACGTTTTGATTAATTATCTCAATATTTTTTGGTTTAATATTTGGTTCATTTTGATCTGTAATCCTTACGAGGCGAGCAACAAGCGAAAGTTTAAAACAAGCAAGCTCAATTATTTCTTGAAGATCTCAATGTCCATATTGTAAAACAACATTGCAAGCTTGGGATTTGATTCCTCTTTTAAGCTTTCTTTTTCAATGAGGGAAGTGTCGTTATTGTAAAAAGAAAATATCTTGGTTTTATCCGATTCTTGAATTAGGATCAGCAATAGTATTTTGATTCGTTCGGCGGTATTTTCAAGACCAAACAATGACAGTTGTTCTTTTTTGGATGGCAACAGGTTGGGTTCTTTGGTTAATGGTAGTTTACAGTGTTTTACGATACGAAATACATATCCCTTTGTTGTTCCTTTGAGTAATTATTCTCTTTATAGCTCTTTTATTCGGAATGTTCCCATACTCAAGTCTTTGGTGAGGTCTTATATTGTTTTTAATATTCCTTGTTCTCTATTTTGTTGCAAGACAACTTGTTAGATTTAAATATCACCTTGATGAAGATTGAATGTGATTATGAGATATTATAACATCGCCTTATTTATGAACGCTTCTTTTTGCTGGACTTCATTCATGAGTGGGGGGATTAGATAAAACATTAGCAGTACTCTATTTCTTAATAATTAGTGGAATTATTGGTTTGGTTTGGTACGCACTTCAGTCGTTGAGGCAGAATAAAAGAGCTCGTCGTTTCTTGAATGCAAAAATAGCTAACCAATCATTACCACTTCTTCCTTCAATGGTAATGGCTGTAGTAATAATTCTTATTTTTCAAGATACTTTATTCTGATTATTTATGTTTTAATGGAGGATGCACAGATTAGAGAGCAATTAGGAGAACTTTTTGTCGGTGACTGAATAGATGTTAATAGGGTTCTAGAAAAAGTAAAAGATCCAGAAAAACATAAAAAAACACATAAACAGTCTATAAGATTTTTCTTTTTCTTCTTACTTTCTTTTGCTACTTACGGATTTTTTGTCCGGAATCTTTTTTGGAAAGAAGAACTGATTAATTCATGAATATTGTTTTGTATCCTCTTTATAGAGCTTATTTTCCTCTCAATTGATATGAGGTGAGTTAAAAAAAGGAAGATGCGAGGTTTTCTAATTCTTTTATGACTTATATTGACGGTATTTGTGCCTCATCCTGTTTGGCAGATAATGGTGGCATTATGGATGTCTTTGATAACAATTGGTTATCTTCTTTTTCATCTTAGGGGGTATTTTAAAAATGTAAGAAAAATAGATTGGTTTACTTATTTTAAAAGATGAGGATATGGGTTTACGCTGATGGCAACGATTATTTTCTGATTCTCAATTTTAGGAATTTATTCAAAATTTCCTTTTCAATGCGATCAAATTTCTTCATTTAATGAAAATATTTTAAAACAATCAACATCATGACTCCTCTTTTGAAATTCAGAAGAAAAGTCAATTTTTGATTTCAAAAAAGATATTGAAGAACTCCAAGGGGTACAGACAATGCAAGAAGAGGATCTCCTTATGATGGAAGAATTGCGAACAAACTTTAAATCTAATATGATGGATGGTATCTTAGAAACCAAAAATTCTATAAGTAATAAAGTCTGTGAAACGGTGATTACGCAAATAGATCAAATTTATCAAAATCCAGTTTTCCAGATTTGAGCAATATTTTGAATGTATCTTATATTTTATGGAGTTATTAGAGTCTTTGTATGGGTAATAACTGTAATATGATATATTTGTTTCACGATAACAAAATGGTTCTGACTTTATAAAATAAACAGGAAAAAAGAAATTGTTGAGGAGGTAGATTAAAATTTTATATCGTTTATCTAAGGTATGAGAAATAAGAAAAAATCTAACTGAGGTGTTTTGCTTCTGATGGCTGCATTATTGATATTAATAGGAATTCTGTTTTATTTACAATCTGCATATAACGCAAAGATTTCTTTCAAAGAACAAACCATCACAATCGAAAAATGAGATACTATTCATAAATTTATCGCTCATCAAACAGGGGTGAAAAAGATAATGACAAAAATATGGTTAAGAAAACATAAAAAAGATATTCCGCTTCTTCAAGAATGAAGTTATCCAATAGAAAACAAAGAATATACAAAACAAGAATTTCTTGAACTGATAGCAAAAGGCCCACAAAAAGAATATCTTCATTTAACTGTTTTAGAATGATGGAGTAAATATGATATTGATGCAATGCTTGTTGAAAGAGGGTTAATTTCTGCATGAGAGTTTGTTGCAAAAGTTGAGAATCAGTCCTTCATAGCATCATTAAAAAACGATTTTCCATTCTTACAAATGATTCCTCAGTGAAAGTCATTAGAAGGCTTCTTGTATCCAGATACTTATTATTTGGATGAGAATGTTGAAATTCTTCCACAACTTATAAAAGCACAATTAAAAAATTTTGATGCAAAAGTATGGGCTAATTATGCTTCAAGTTTTGAAGTAAGAGAAACTCCCCTAACACCATATCAAATTATTACTTTAGCTTCAGTAATAGAAAACGAAGAAAAATTATTAGAAAATAAACCAATTATAGCAGGAATCTTTGTTAATAGATTACTTCAAGGTATGAGGTTGGATGCAGATGTTACGCTTTGTTATTGACTAAAAATTACTTATAGTAAATGTAGAGATAATATTTTAGCAAATCTTGATGATGCTAATAATTTATATAATACGAGACAGAATAGAGGATTAACACCAACACCTATTTCTTCGCCAACATATGATACTATTAATGCGCTCATTAATTATAGAAAAACAAGTGCTCTTTATTATCTTCATGATGAAAAATGAGGAATTCATTATGCAGATACTTTAGAACAGCATAACAAAAATAAGGAAAAATATTTATAGTTTTTGACTACTTTTCTATTACTGGTCTAGGAATAATAAGCCCATTTTCTATACATCCATCAGGATCTATTTCTCATAAAATATGAGCAAGAAAACTAGTAGCGTAAGATCCGGTTGGTAAAAAGAAATTAAGAATAAAATTAGAACCATCTCGTCTTCGCTCTAAATTCTTTGGAATTACAAATAAAGGTCTTCTAAACCCATATAAACGATATCTTTTAGAGATCTTAGTTCCATGATTTATAAATCAGCTTTCCTCTAATATTAAATTATCATACTTTCTTGATAAACTTCAGGAAGGACAAAGGAGTTGTTCTGTTCATAAGACAAATCCTGTGGGATTCCACAACGAAGAGTTATCACTCTCCCGAGTATATTCATTAGGTTCTCGAAAATCTTTTCCTTCTATTTTTTCTTTACTTTTCCAATAATCAAAATGAGAAAGTTTTCAGTTTTTTAAAACAGCTACTTGGGTTCAAAAAGCATTCCATCAATTTACCATAATATCTCCTTCTAAAAGATAATTTTTGTCTTCAACCCTCTTCATAACATATTCATTGAACCACATGCTTCAAAATGCTTGTAGCTTAAACTTAACTTCATAGGTATCAGTAAGGTCTTTCCAAGTTTGAAAAAATTTTAAAGCCTTTTTGTAATTTTTATTTCCTTTCCCAAATCTTTGTATTCAAAAAGTGTTAGGGAATCAAAAACTTAAACATTCTTTTAGTTTTCTTTCCAATGTTTCTTTAATATTATCTGTTATTTTTGTTTTATTTCTAAGCCTTATAGTAAAAAAATTTCCTTTGTTTTTACCAACAGATAAGGGTTCAGAATGTCGACTAATATCCAATATTCTTACGTCTTCTCCTAACAATGTATTAAGAAAATTTTTTTCTCATCAAATTCTTTTTAATACCCTTTCCCCAATACTTAACCATTGTTGAGTGATTCAATCTTTGTCTTTTAATCATGCGATTCCAAGTTCTTTTCTTTCTAACTTATAGCTATCGCATAATTGATTAATAATTTCCATGGTATTCTTGCCCCTTTTTTCAAACAAAACAAAAAAGAAGTCTCCTATTCAATCTAAATTAAATGCTAATTCTTCTTGAACAATAAAGTCTTCTATTTTTTCTTTAAATGAAAAGAACATAGATTAATCAGCTCAATATAAATGTTCTCTTTGGTTGATAATAGACAGCCTCCACATATTATCTCTATATGTGATGCGAGATAAACTACAATAACTACTAAGATAATTTTTTTCTAATCATGGTTCCCTTGCCAAAAGAGCTAAGAGATAGCTATTATAAACAGGATTTCCAACAACTAATACATTAGCTTCTGTTGGATAATGTTTAATAAGATAGATCAAAAATTTCTTACAACGAGTACGAACCTGTTCATCTGATTCTTCTTTTGGTGCAGAATCATAACTCACGGCAGTGGTTTTTATAAATAAACGATCAACAATTTCAGTCTGTTCTGTTGTTGGTTTCCCTCTTAAGAGTTCTTCTCTTGTTAGTTTAGGACAAAGTTCGGCGTCTTTTTCCCTTAAATTTTGGTCGATTACAATCTGAATATTTTTATCGACAAGTTCTTCAAATACTAAATCAGATGTTGTTCTACGGAATCAAATCTCACTACAAAAAAGAAAATTGAAATGCTCATTTTTTAATGCTTTAGCAAGTCTTAGAGAGTCAAGAACTCCTCTATCAGAAAGTCTATCGTCACAATGACCGACAGCTTTATTATGGGTATTAATGTATTCTCAATTAGAAGTAAGAAAAATCTCCATAGGTATACTTGAATATAAACATTATTATAGTAATACTATAATGAAATAGCTATTAAAAATCAACAAATCCAAATAAATCATATTATATAAAGTTTTCGTACAAAACGAGATTTAATAGTTTTGTGTCTAAATGTGTCGATTGCAAAAAAAGCACCAATCCAACCTCCTAATAAGCTAAGGATAAGGAGGTATTTTTCTTTTATTCTCCATTTATTATGTTTTGCCTTCCGCTTGTCTATTCCCCAGATAGAGAATGTTATTATATTAATAAGAATAAAATAAATAAGAAGGTATTTCATTAATGAAAACTAAGTAAAGATATTTATCTATATTGTTTTATAACAAAAAATCTATTCAAAATTTTATATGTGAAATAGCTTGTTTAAACAAAAAAGACAAGTTGTCGGAACTTTTTAGTTAAAAACAGTAGGTATTACCGAGACAAATAATGTGGATTTTGACAAAAATTTGACTTATGGCAAAAATTACAAAAATTAAAAAATAATTTGAGAAATTAAAAATCGATATGACCCAAAAAGGAGAAAAATCACAAATAAAACCTTAATAAAAAAAATCGCAAAAAACTCTTGCATTTATTGGGGAGATATGTAATATAATCCTCGCAATCAAAAAAGATGGGTTGCAGATGAGATCCTTAACAATGACATAATATATTACACTATTTCTTAGTAGATAAATCTATTTAAAAGCAATAAAAGGATGCCTTGGGTAAAAATGAGGAAGAAGGACGTAGCTGGCTGCGATAAGTCTTGATGAGGTGCCAACGACCGCTTGGAGTCAAGAATTTCCGAATGGGGTAACCTATTCCATATAATGGAATACAAAGTTGACAAGACCCACTGAAGTGAAATATCTCAGTAAGTGG
>Ga0326513_10003113_pt1 | contig 12074 bp, 8 predicted proteins | sample 2_2465_0518_D_FD_203654 | JGI IMG/M metagenome (GOLD analysis project Ga0326513, IMG submission 203654) | Bovine rumen microbial communities from UC Davis, California, United States - 2_2465_0518 | ecosystem: Host-associated > Mammals > Digestive system > Stomach > Rumen | place: USA: California... | reverse complement strand
CATTCGCTGCTCTTCTTTGTGGGCAATCACCTGCACTCCATCCTGCCGGCCAATATCGTCGGAACCACCCTGTACTCACACCAAGGACTCACGTTTGGAGGCTTGCTAATGGACGTGGACGTCACAGTTGCCGATGTCATCATCTTGTTTGAAGAACTGAACACATACCTTCGTCAGCAAGGCATAAAGAAGGTGGTTTACAAGCCCGTCCCCTGGGACTACCACCAGTTGGCATCAGAAGAAGACTTGTATCCCCTGTTCTGGGTCTGCAAGGCCCGCATCACCACGCGCGATGTAGGTACAGTCATTTTCAACCAGCAGAATCTGCGTTGGAGAAAAGACCGACGTCGCCGCTTGAGACGAGCTCAAGAAGCAGGCATCGAAGTGGTCAGAACAGATGACTTCGCGCCCTTCTGGAAAGTGCTTGAAGACAACCTGATGGAGCGGCACCAAGTGCATCCTGTCCACACACTCGAAGAAATCCAGCTATTGCACCAGCGTTTCCCCGACAATATTCTTCAGTACAACGCCCTCCTCAATGGCGAGGTGGTGGCTGGAATGACGTTCTATCTGACCAAGCAAGTCCTTCATGGACAATACTGCTCGTCCAACGCCATTGGAAAAGAATACGGTGCAGTGGATGCGATTCATCACCATGTGATTCATCACGATTTCCCCCACATTCCCTATGTAGATTTCGGACGTTCAACCGAAGGCGATGGCTCCATCCTCAACGAAGGACTAGTGGCACAGAAAGAGGGCTTTGGCGGACGCACCATCTGTTATGACACTTACGAATGGGAACTATGACCATACCATATTTGAGTTTAAAGGCAATGACCGGACTGCATGCCGACGAGATTCAGCAAGCAGTGGCAGAAGTTGTGGACAGCGGCTGGTATCTGCAAGGAAAGGCCGTGCAGCAATTTGAACAGCACTATGCCCAATATATCGGCACCCGCCACTGCATCGGTGTGGCCAATGGACTTGACGCCCTGACCCTTACCCTCCGAGCTTATAAAGAGATGGGACTGCTGCACGATGGCGATGAAGTGCTTGTACAAGCCAATACTTTCATCGCCACCATCTTGGCCATCACCGAGAACCACCTTACTCCTGTGTTTGTCGATGTAGCCCCCGACACGCTCAACCTCCAGACTGAGGCACTCCGGCAAGCCATCACCCCTAAGACAAAAGCCCTGATGCTGGTACACCTCTACGGACGATGCACCTACAACGAGGAAATTGAAGCTCTATGTGAGGCACACCATCTGCTGCTCATTGAGGACAACGCACAAGCCCACGGATGCCTGCATGGAGAGCAGCGTACCGGTTCATTGGGCCATGCAGCTTGCCACAGCTTCTATCCGGGCAAGAACCTCGGAGCCTTAGGCGATGGCGGGGCAGTAACCACCAATGATGACGACTTGGCACAAATGATTCGTACGCTTGCCAATTATGGTTTCTCACAGAAATATGTGGCACCTATGCAAGGACGAAACAGCCGCCTGGATGAGATACAGGCAGCTGTGCTTGATGTGAAACTGCACCATCTCGACACCGAGAACCAACGCCGCATTGACATCGCGCGTACATATTATAAATATATACAGCAGAAAAACCTCCGACTGCCCACTTTTATGGATGAAGGCAACAACGTTTATCATATCTTCTCAGTCTTCACCCCACACCGTAACGCCCTGCAGCAATACCTCAGCGAGCAAGGCATTCAAACACTCATCCACTACCCCATTCCTCCTCATCAGCAGGCTTGCTACAAGAAGTACAACCAGCTTTCACTCCCCATCACCGAGCAACTTGCCCATGAGGAACTGAGTCTGCCGCTCAACCCCACGATGACAGACACAGAAGTTGAGACCGTCATCCAGGCACTCAACACTTTTACCCTGCTTTAAGGAAATCATCAAACAGGCCTTGATTGTTTCGTCGATTGCAGAATCGTACGAAAAGAACAACCATTTTATCCTATAAAACCGGTCTGAGTCACACCGAGGGTGGCGGTCTGAGTCACACCGACCATACCAGTGTGACTCAGACCGAAAAAGCGGTACAGGGTGCGTACATATAGAACAATCAGATAAGCGATAGAATTGCTTAAAGAAGAAAGACAATTACCCATCAAGGGGACACAAAAAAGCGAGGCTTCAGATGTGAAATCTGAAGCCTCGCTTTGGTTGGGATACCCGGGCTCGAACCAGGAATAACAGGACCAGAATCTGTTGTGTTGCCAATTACACCATATCCCAATTTTATTGCAGCAACTCTTTAAGGACCCCCCTCATTTCCGAATTGCGATGCAAAGGTAGTGCTTTTCGTGAAACCGACAAAGGGTTTCACGTTTTTTTTTCGTCAAAGGGTGATTTTTCTAAGTTCAGGACGAGAAAAAGCGAGGAAATCAGTACCTTTGTAGTCAGAAAACACTCAAAAAAGCATGAATAAACTAATCTTCATAAGTAACGATGATGGCTATGATGCAGGGGGGGTGCAACAGTTGGCGGAGATGATGCGCGAGCTGGGTGACGTGTTTGTTGTGGCGCCTGATGGCGGACGCAGCGGAGCGAGCATGAGCATCAGCAGCCATACGCCTGTAAGAAACACGCTCATCAAGCAGGAGTCTGAAACGGAAGGGCGTGGAAGCCTGACGGTATGGTCTTGCACTGGCACACCAAACGACTGCACAAAGATGGCTTTCGAAATACTCTTGCCCCGACGCCCCGACTTGGTGCTGGGAGGCATCAATCATGGCGAGAACTGCGGCGTGAACGCTCATTATTCGGGCACCATGTCTATCGCCTTGGAAGGCTGTATCAAGCAAGTGCCCTCCATCGCCTTCTCTAGCGGCAGAATAGCAAAGGATGCCGACTTTAGCTACATGAAGGAATGGGTAATGAAGATTGCACGCACCACGCTGGAGGACGGTCTCCCGTTGGGTGTATGCCTCAATGTGAATGTGCCCAATGTGGAGAAGCCCCAAGGTGTAAGAATTTGCAAAATGGGGCTTGGCGACTGGCATGAAGAGTGGCAGGAACGCGACCACCCAAGAGGCGGAAAATACTATTGGATAGCAGGCTATTACGCACCCTACAATCCGGACGACGAGGAGACGGACTCTTGGGCATACCACCAAGGATATGTGGCCGTGACGCCTCTGCAGCTGGACATGACAGCTTATGACACAATGAAGAAGCTGGAATCGACGTATAACTGATTAGGCATCAGGCCGTACATGGCGGCGGCAAAAGCGCACATGATTGCGGCACATTTCAACTGATGCATCATATCACTATTAAAGATGAAGTATTATCTCATAGCAGGAGAGGCTTCGGGCGACTTGCACGCTTCGAACCTGATGGCGGCGCTGAAGGAGGAAGACTCCGAGGCAGAGTTCCGCTTTTATGGAGGCGACAAGATGGCGGCTGTAGGCGGCACGATGGTGAAGCACTACCGTGAACTGGCTTACATGGGATTCATTCCTGTGCTGCTGCATTTGCCCACCATTCTAAAAAACATGAAGCGCTGCAAGGCGGATATTGCGCAATGGAGGCCCGATGTGGTCATTCTGGTGGACTATCCTGGCTTCAATCTTGACATTGCCCAATATGTGCACGCCCAAGGTATCTGCAAGGTATTCTACTATATCAGTCCCAAGATTTGGGCCTGGAAAGAATACCGCATCAAGAACATCCGGCGCGATGTGGACGAGCTGTTCTCCATCCTGCCCTTTGAGGTACAATGGTTCAAGGAACGAAACTACAACATCCACTATGTGGGCAATCCCTGCGTGGATGCCGTGGAGGGATTCCGCAAGGCGCTTGCCGACAAGGGAGCTCCGACGACGGTCAAGCAGCAGATTGCCATCGTGGCTGGCAGTCGCAAGCAGGAAATCAAGGACAATCTGCGCATGATGCTGCAAGCTGCCGCGACATACAAAGATTATAAGCTGGTGATAGCCGGCGCACCTAATATCGACGCCGCCTACTACCAACGGCACATTCCCAAAGGGATAGAAGCCGAATTGCGTTTTGGAGAGACTTATCAGATTGTGAGCGAGTCGGTTGCCGCCTTAGTCACTTCGGGCACTGCCACGCTGGAGACGGCCATACTGGGCACACCCCAAGTGGTATGCTATGCCACACCCGTAGGCAAGTTCATCTCGTGGCTGAGAAAGAGAATATTGAAAGTGAAATTCATCTCGCTGGTCAATCTGGTGGCTGACCGAGAGATTGTGCAAGAACTGGTGGCTGACCGCATGACCCACGAAAACATGGTGAAGTATCTGGGAGACATTCTCCCTGGCGGAGCAGGGCGCCGGCAAATGCTGGACGACTATGCCGAAATGAACCGCATTCTTGGTCCCAGCGGTGCCAGCAAGCGAGCAGCCCAAGAAATGAAACGGCTATTAGAACATACATAACCCCAATAATAAGACTATGGAATATAAGAAATCATACACCAAAGAGGAGCTTCTGGAGCTCCGCCATTGGTTTGACACCCACACCTACGAGAAAGAGCTGGACATGGGGCACGGCCTTTTCATCCCTGACGTAGATAAGACACTGGTTCCCATGTTTCTGACAGCCATGGACCAGTATGAGAACATCACGTTCTCGGGACAAATCAGACAGTTGTTCCGCATTCGCGAAGAGCTGATCAAGCAGAATAAAGTTACTGGAGAGAAGTAGCTGCTGAAACACGGTTGGTCAACTCCACATAGTCCTGAACAGAAAGCTGTTCGGGACGCTTCGTGAAGATGGGGTCGGCCAACATGGGATGGTCTTTGCCGAGAATCTGCTTCATGCCGTTGCGCATCATCTTGCGACGCATGGTGAACACGGTCTTGACGATGCGGCGGAAGAGAGCCTCATCACATCCCAGAGTGTCTTTCCCGTTGCGCGTCAGGCGAATGACTGCACTCTTCACTTTAGGAGGAGGATTGAACACATTCTCGTGGACTGTAAAGAGATATTCCACATCGTACCACGCCTGAATGAGCACACTCAACACCCCATATGCCTTGCTGCCCGGCTGGGCAGCCATACGCTCTGCGACCTCCTTCTGAATCATGCCCGTGCAACATGGAATGATGTCACGATTTTCCACCATCTTGAAGAAGATTTGAGACGAGATGTTGTAGGGATAATTACCGGTCAAGACAAAAGGAGCACCATCAAACACCTCACGGAGGTCCATCTGCAGGAAGTCACCTTCAATAACGTTGTCGCCCAATTGGGGGAAATGCTCATGCAGATAGGGAACAGACTCGAAGTCGATTTCCACCACCTTGAATGGACGGTTCTTACGAAGAATAAATTGTGTAAGTACGCCCATGCCAGGACCTACTTCCAAAACGGGGATGTCGGGGCAAGCATCCACCGTGTCGGCGATGCGCTGCGCCACGCCGAGGTCGGTTAAGAAATGCTGACCGAGAAATTTCTTTGGTTTTACGCTTTTCACAAAAAAAAATCGTAATGTTGGAGGATGAATGATGAATTTATTGTATCTTTGTGGTTGCAAAGGTACGACATTTCTCGATGAACAACAAAAAAACACTTAAAAAGGCACTGAATATCATCGTCCCCTTCTTGTTGGGAGGTGGCATTTTGTGGTGGATGTACCGAGATACCAACTTTCAAGACATGGAGGAAGTGGTGCTGCACCAGATGAACTGGGGGTGGATGTTGTTCTCGTTAGTGTTTGGCGTGACAGCGCAGATGTTTCGGGGCATCCGATGGAAACAGACATTGGCACCACTGGGCGAACACCCACGCATGGCTGACTGTATCCATGCCGTATTCATCTCCTACGCTTCCAGCCTGATTATCCCACGCAGCGGAGAGCTGAGCCGGTGTGGCATTTTGGCGAAATATGACAAGACGCCCTTCCTGAAAGCCCTCGGCACGGTGGTGACGGAACGCATCATTGACTCCTTGCTGCTGCTCTCCATCACAGTGGTCGTCATCATGGCACAACTGGCGATCTTCAACTCGTTCTTCAACAATACGGGAACAAACTTGAATGACATTCTGGATGGCTTTACCACGACGGGGTATCTGGTCACAGCATTGTGCCTCCTCATCACCGTGGGCTTTATGTGGCTGGCCATGAAACGCTTCACTTTCATGCAGAGGGTTCGCACGATGCTCTCCAACATCAAGGAAGGCGTGCTGTCGCTCAAAGGAGTGGAGAACAAGAGCTTGTTCACATTCTACACGTTAGCTATTTGGGCCAGCTACTTCCTGCATTACTGGATTACATTCCGTTGCTTCTCTTTCATGGAAGGACTGGGGTTCACAGCAGCGATAGTAAGCTTCATCGTAGGCAGCATCTCGGTGATTGTCCCTACCCCCAACGGAGCCGGACCTTGGCATTTCGCCGTGAAGACTATTTTGATTCTATACGGACTGACAGATACAGAGGCAGTCACCTTCGTGCTCATCGTGCATACGATACAGACGGCACTGGTGCCTGTGCTTGGCATCTTCTCACTCATCGTTCTGGGTATGCGTTCCGCTGTCAGCCCCAAGACTATAACAAACTAATTATCACTAAAAACAGAACATCATGAATCCTATCGAAGAATTAGCTCCCAAAGGGGTGTGGAAGAATTTCTATGCATTGACACAGATTCCACGCCCATCAGGACATACAGAGAAAGTGGCCGCATTCCTGGTTGACTTTGCCAAAGCGAATGGTGCAGAGGCATATATTGATGAAGCCGGCAACGTGGTGATGAAGAAGGGTGCTACACCTGGATATGAGGACAGACAGACTACCGTGCTGCAAGCGCACATGGACATGGTGCCACAGAAGACAAAGGACAGTACCCACAACTTTGAAACGGACCCTCTGGATGTGTACATTGACGGAGACTGGGTGAAGGCACGCAACACGACCCTCGGCGCTGACGACGGCATGGGCGTGGCGGCTGCAATGGCTATTATCGAAGACGATAATGTGGCGCACGGACCTATCGAGGTGCTGATTACCCGCGACGAAGAGACGGGATTGGACGGAGCTTTCGGTCTAAAAGAGAATGAACTGGAAGGCAAGTATCTGCTCAACCTCGATTCGGAAGAGGAAGGAGAAATAACCATCGGCTGTGCTGGCGGCATGGACATTCTTTGCCAGATGGAGTATCAGGAGCTGAATGTGGAACCAGCCAATATGCTGTGCTACGAAATTGTCATCAAAGGATTGCTCGGAGGACATTCTGGCATTGAAATCAACAAAGGCAGAGCTAACGCCAACAAACTGATGGCACGCATCTTGTTTGCCGTTGTCAACACGAAGGCTGCATGGCTGTGCAGCTGGCACGGAGGAAACATGCGCAACGCTATCCCACGCGAGTGTGAGGCAAAGGTGCTGGTGCCACAAGCTGAGAAGGAGAATTTCCTTGCACTTATCGAGAAATGCAAGAACACTTTCATTGAGGAGTTCAAGGACATCGAGACGAAAGGCATTCAACTGACGGCTACACCTGTGGAAAGCATCCCCACGAAGGCCGTTCCACAAGAGGTGCAGGAGAATCTTATCAATGCCATCTTGGCTGCACACGACGGTGTGTTGCGCAACACTCCATCTATGCCTGAATTGGTGGAGACTTCATGCAACCTTGCCATCATCGACATCGAAGGCGGAAAGGCCGAAGTCATCACATTGGCACGCTCTTCGCAGGACAGCATGAAGCAGTATCTCTGCAACCAATATATCGCTTGCTTCTCTATGGCAGGCATGGAAGTGAAGCTGGAAGGCGGTTACAGCGGCTGGCAGCCTAACCCAAAGAGTCCACTTGTGAAGATGATGGCCGACATCTATGAGAAGCTGTACGGCTCTCGTCCTGTTGTGGGCGCTTGTCATGCAGGTCTGGAATGTGGAATCATTGGTGACAAATATCCAGAGATGGATATGGCCAGCTATGGTCCAACTCTCGTGAGCCCGCACACACCCAACGAGGCGTGCCTCATCCCTACAGTGGAGAGGTTCTACAACTTCACGCTCGAAATCCTGAAGAATATTCCTAAAAAGTAATAAAAACCTAAGCCTATGGCACTCAACAAGAACAAAGATCTGAAGATGTTTTACAGCATCAGCGAGGTCGCCAAACTATTCAATGTGTCGGAAACTCTTCTCCGCTTCTGGGAGAAGGAATTCCCAACCATCAAGCCTGAAAAGGCAGGTCGTGGCATACGCCAATACACAAAGGCTGACATTGAACAGGTCAGGCTGGTCTATCACCTTGTGAAAGAACGTGGCATGACCTTACAAGGAGCACGCGACATGATTAAACGTGACAAGGGAGGCAGTGTCAACCGCAACGTGGAAGTGATTGACAGGCTTAAGGCAATCCGTTCTGAACTTCAAGCCATTGGCAAGGATTTAGGAGGTTTGGTGTAAAGAAGCACCAACCGCACAACAAGAAAAGGGGCTGTGTCTGATTCGACACAGCCCCTTACTATATATGAGCAGGAAGGCAGTCTTTCCTGAACGGAAGACACTTCTTCACGTGATGCTACAATTATTCAAAGAAGCCAAAGCCTGCAATGGCAGTAAGCATACGTTCAACATAGTCCCATGAAGTGTCACTCCAATGGAAGCCAAGGCGGTGGAGAACCGAGCAAGTGTAGCGGTTGTCACGCTCTATGACTGCAGACTTCTGCCCATGAGTCATATCTTGATAAGCAAGCATAGAGGATAGCAACTTGGCCTTTTCCGGATCTTGTCCTGCTTCACCTACCGCTTTCTCAAACTGGTCTGACTCCACGAAGTGAATCTCACTGCTCACTTTTGACATCAAGCGAAGCACATCACCAAAGAGTTCCGTGTGATTGTTAAAAGGCTGGAACACGGTGCATTCCTTGGGTGTAGATGCGAGAAGCACAACGGCCTTTGCTGTTTCATTGATTGGAGACATCTCGGTCAGTTCATCATAGATGTCGTAAGGGCAGCAGCCCAAGGTGCAGAACACTTTGAGACGCCCCATGAAGCTGTTGCTGTTGAAATTGACCTGGAACTCACCATCGTAACTGCGGGGGGCCAGATTGCCTACACGCATCACTTTAGCACTAAGGCCGTGATGGGCAACAGCATCAAGAATGAGTCGCTCGGCAAGGAACTTTGAGTGGATGTAGCGGTTGTCGAGGAACTGTCCGAACCAGAGCTTGCGCTCGTCAAGCTTGGGAACTTCGCTACTGCTGTTGCGAACCAACCACAACTCGCCTACGGAGGTAGTGGAGATGTGCACCAGTCGAGCTGCATTTTTCAGGCAGAACTCCACGCAGCGCTGCGCACCACCGATGTTCACATCTTCGATATCTGTGCCCTTTGAGAAATGCTTCACGTTGGCTGCACAATTAAAGACGGTGTTGATGGAAGGATGCCCCTCTGGCAGGATATCCGTCATATTGGACGTCACATCACCTGCAACGACAAAGAGACGATTCCCGAAGAGTTCCTTATACGATTTCTCAAAATAGTAGAACAGCAGGTTCTTCAAACGACGTTCAGCTGCAGGCTGGTCTTTTCCTCTCACGATGCAGGTGATTGTCGCAGCATCGGAATCAATAAGTTCCCGTAGCACATGGATGCCGAGATAACCAGTGGCGCCTGTAAGAAGGACATGGCCCAACTGCTGACGTTCACCCTTGATGAATGTCTCTACCCTATTGTGCTGCAAGATGGCGTCAATGCCGGAATAATCAAAGCCCGTCACCTCGTCATCCTTACTATCTACTGAAGTTTCGCCTGTTACGAACTGAGTCAGCAGACGAGGTGTAGGATGTGTGAACACATCGCCGTAGGCCACATGGTAGCCTGCCTTATCCGCTTCGATAATCACCTTGGTCACCATGAGCGACGTGCCGCCTAACTCAAAGAAATTGTCGGTTGCACCTATCTTTTCCACGGAAAGGACATTACTAAAGATGCTGCAGAATAATTGCTCTGTATCGCCAACAGGCTCTACGTATTCGTGATGATCCGCTTGCACAACAGGAGCCGGCAATTCTTTGCGGTTCACCTTCTGATTTTGGTTCAGCGGAATGCGGTCTATCTGCATAGTGGCAGCAGGAACCATATAGGGCGGCTTCTGCTTGCCAATGAAAGCATTGAGCGCCTTGACATCCAACTGCCCATCACAAACCACATAAGCGGCGATATACTTTCCTCCGTTCTCATAGTCAAAAGCTTGGACGGTGACATCTTTAACACCGGGATATTGACGGATGACAGCCTCAATTTCTTTCAGTTCGATACGGAAACCACGAATTTTCACCTGCCCATCCTTACGCCCTACAAATTGAACATTTCCATCTGGCAAGTAGCGCACGATGTCACCAGTACGATACACACGAGCATATTTACTATTATCTGTTTCCAAAGAATTCGGGACATAGACTTCTGCCGTTTTCTCTGGACGATTCAAGTAACCACGACTCACCTGAGGACCACTCACCCACAACTCGCCAACAGCACCTGGAGGAAGTCGGTTGAACTGCTTGTCTACAATGTATAGGCGCATGTTGTCTAGTGGCTTTCCAATAGGAATGTCCAGTTCATAATCCCGCACCCAATAAGTTGTTGTGAAAATGGTGCACTCTGTAGGTCCATAGCCATTATACATCCTATAATGCTTTGGAGGATTTAGTGCGGAGAGTTTCTCGCCACCCACAGAGAAGCATTTCAACGAATGGTTGTCCACATTCGTAGCAAACTGATATCCTACCTGGGTGGTGATGAACGAGTGAGTGATGCCGTTATCATTGAAATAGGCATTCAGGTCTGGCAGGTTCAAACGTATGTCATCACCTATGATATACACACTCGCTCCACATGTCAGCGCCGGATACATATCCATCATGCAAGCATCGAATCCGTAGCTTGCATATGCGGCTACATGGCTCTCGGCTGTCAATTCGTAGTAGCGTTGATACCAATGACAGAAACAAACCAAGTTTCCGTGTTCCAGTTGACAACCTTTGGGCACACCTGTTGAACCTGAGGTGTAGAGCATGATAAACAGCGATGATGGTGTAATTGTGGCATGAACAGGAGTAGCTATCGTTGGCAAGGCATCAATATCCTTTGTCAACAATACCTTCCCCTGATATTCATCCACTAATGGACGAAGCTCCTCATCAGCAATCAGCAGTTTGGCAGAGGCATCTTGCATCATGAAATTCAGTCGTTCCTTTGGATAGCTTGGATCTAAAGGCTGATAAGCACAACCAGCCTTCAGCACACCTAACGAGGCGACTACCATCCATTCACATCGCGGAATCAGCACAGATACTACATCTTCTTCACCAAGCCCTAACGACATTATATGCCCTGCAATGCGTTCCGACATCTCGTCCACCTGCTGATAGGTCAACCTCACGTCGTGATAAACTACCGCAATATTTTCAGGAACTTTCGCCACTTGCTGACGGAACAGAGAAACGACCGTCTGCGTATTGTCATAAGGCACATCGTTCTGATTGAAGCTATTGAGCAGCGCAGTCTGCTTTTCATCGAGCAGCGAAATACTCTTCAATGGGGCATTAGGATGGCGGATGAAAGCATCCGCTGCATTGCAAACTGATTGTGCCAAGTTTTGCATCAGCTCTTGGCTATATCGTCCTTTGTCATATTGCAGGCAGATGCTCGGCTTACCCGATGGATCGTTCATAATGAAGAAAGCAATCCGGAACTTTGGCGTATCCGATTCGAATGTCTCAATGCTTACTGTCTGTCCCTTATACTGATAATCATCAAGCACTCCCATCTGATAGGCAAACATGATTTCAGCAGAAAGGTCATAGTCAGCCGCGATGCGAGCAAACGGATAGGTCTCGTGACTTAATGTCTCATCGAAGTTCTTGCTGGTCTCATCAAGGAAATCCATGACTGTCTGCTCATCAACCTTGGCACTCAGCGCTAAGGTGTTGACAAACATGCCCACCGTGTTGCTGATGCGCAAGTCTGAACGCCCATTACTGATTGTGGTGATGCACAACTGCTCGTTATTGGTAAAACGAGACAGTGCATAGAACGTAGCAGCAAGGATATGATGCGAC
>Ga0326513_10003111_pt1 | contig 12081 bp, 20 predicted proteins | sample 2_2465_0518_D_FD_203654 | JGI IMG/M metagenome (GOLD analysis project Ga0326513, IMG submission 203654) | Bovine rumen microbial communities from UC Davis, California, United States - 2_2465_0518 | ecosystem: Host-associated > Mammals > Digestive system > Stomach > Rumen | place: USA... | reverse complement strand
CTGTTTGGATGAACAACTCAAGCTGGCAGACAATGGAGTTCTGGGATTGTACTATTGATGAAAACGATAATAGTGCAGTACTTACTCAAGTACATGGTGTTCCTGCTAACGTACATGAGGTATCATTCCTTGGTTCTACAGGTTCTACTCAAGAATCTGCAATGTTCGTAAAGGATTGGATTGCTGCTATTGATGCTGCTGATGGAGACTTCAGTCAGTATTATCTGGAGATGGATAAGGTTAACTGGTCTGAATCTACAGTAGGCGCTAGCAACTTGCTTACTTATGATGAGTTGAGTAAGATTGCTCAGATGAGAAATGCTGATTCTGTTATCAAGGGTTACATCGTACTTAAGGATACTGGTACAGATCTTTCATCACAACAGTTGAACAGTATTAAGAGCTGGTTTGGTGATACAGTATTTACTAAGAACTCTGCAGGTCTTGTAATTGACCATAAGCGTGAATATGTACAAATTAACGTTGGTGGTGCTGTTACTATCGTTAATGGTGAGGTTTACCTTACTGAGGGTAATGCAGCCTCTTTGAACGCTACACGATTCACACTTGCTGAAGACGATACTACAAACTATAACTGGGCTGTTGGTCCTGTAAATAGTCAGGATGCTTATGTAAGATATAATGGTCTTACTGTTATCCAAGCTTAGGATAGTATTGACGGTATTGCTTATATTCAATCTTCACAATCTACTACAGGTCAAGACTACGATGTAAAGGTTACATGTTCTAACGCTGGTATTAACTATAGTACTATTATCCACGTAATTGCTGCTACTTATCCTACTTCTATGTATATAGATATGTAGAATCTTGGTAGAGTAGCTCCTAGAATAGTTCCTGGTTACATTGAATTCTACGCTAGTACAATGTCGGCTAGACTGTTTGTTAACTCTGCAGATACATACACAGGTGAAATTAACAGAATAACTTACACGTTTACTAGACTTTCTGATAACCAAACAGCTACATATGTAGATGGCGGTAATAACACGGGTCTTACAGAATTCTATGATGATTACCTAACACTAACCAATGGTGATCCTAATGGTGTAAGAATAAATGCTGATAGTGCTATGCCTACTGGTGATGATATGCTGTAGTACACATTGACAGCCACTATACTATTTAAGTCAGGTGCATCTAGGACCGCTACAGCTAATATTATAGTTAGTGATGACTCTACAGCTATTGTAATGTCTAACCAAGCTGTATTGTTTAATACAATTAATGCAGCATGGACTACACAATATGGTTCTGCTATCGGAAGAAATAACTTCTTTAAGGTAGACCTTATGTCATTGACTGGTACATTAGACTTTAGTACTGCTGGAGCTAATCTATCTAACCTGCTTACAGCTAACGGTTCTTATCTGTTTAGATATCTTCCAAATCTTACAGGATTGAATCTTGATGGATGTACTAATATTACTAATGTCGATAGTAATATTACTCAGATAGACTTTACTTATATGACAGCTCTACAGAACTTATCGATTTAGAACTGTATAGGTCTTACTGGTAATATTGATTTAACCCCATGTACCAATATTAGACAAGTAGATGCTAGTGGTACTACAGTAAACGTTATACTTCCACAGAATCCTAAGGTTACTAAATATGAAGTAGGTACTCCTACAAGCATTGCTCTTGAGAATCCTACAGTGTTACAACCAAATGGATATTTAAATAGCAGCGGAACATTGGTAGAAGAAGGCGGTGTTTTGGTAGATGGATACATTAATATAGATTCTCTTGTTATTAAAAATATACCTGGTACAAAGTCTTATTCAATGTTTGATAAGATAACTAAATATATATTAGGTGTGTTATACATAGGATATCGAATGATGACCAGTGGTGCTATTACTAAGGCAGATCAAGGCCAATTTGCTTACAATGCTTTTGTAACAAGTATTATACCAGTAACTCCAGGTCATGAGATAGAGTTTAGTGGAAGTATTACTGGAGCAAGAATAAATTATTTAAACGATCACGGTTCTACAGATGGATATGATTATTGGGATGGTCGTATCTAGACGGTTCCAAACAATGTGCACGGATTAAGAATTAATAAATATGCTTCTGACGATCCATATCCTACAGAACTGTCTATTACCGACAATACTACAAACACACTACTATTTAAATATAAAGCTTAATAGCTATGACACATTTATATATAGAATAGAATACAGGATTAACAGAAGAGGTTAATAGCTCTATCATATCTAAGTTGTATGAATTAGCTATTAGTGGAGATTTAGATGAGACTAGTGATTTGAAGGGTAGATTGCATAGTACAGCTGGATACGGAGATTAGGTTTCATACTTAAGGGCTAATTTTTCAAATCTATATATTGATATTGATAAATCTTATTTAAGGTTTTAGGATCCTATTGCACAACAGTGGTGTGTTACTAACTTTAGTGCAGATGGTGTAGGATGTTCTACTACAGACTTAGCAGCTGTTGTTAACAGTGATATTTGTGATATTTCTAGCAGTAGTTTTATAAATAGTGGTATCGTATATTTCAACGAATTTTAGTATTTTACTGGAATTACACGAGTGAATCTTGTAACACAAAATGCAGAAAACAATAATACAGCATTGAAACAAATAACACTACCTAATACAGTAACTAAGATAGGTGTCGAAAATGGCTTCGGTGGAGGTTTTTATGGATACAGTGCTCTAGAAAGTATACATATTCCCTCAAATTGTACTCTAGCTTCGTCAGTGTTTAGATATTGCACATCATTAAAGAGTGTGAGCTTTGGTACAGGAATTACTTTTGAGGGTGGTCAACATTTTTAGTACTGTAATTCATTAACGACTGTAGATTTGTCTGGACTTACAATAATACCGCCCACTATTTTCGGGGGTTGTACATCATTAACTAGCATTTTTATTCCAAACACAATTGCTGAAATTAATTATGGTTTTATTACAAGCTCTAATGTAACATCTATTACGTTTGAAGAAGGTGGAGATACTCCTTTAGTATTAAAGGGAACTACAAGTGGTCTATATGCTCCTGGTGTTTTTAGAGCGATTTCAGGACAAAAAATAGTATTTCCAGAAAGACTATCAGAGTTAAAAGATTCTGCTTTAGCTTGTACAAGCGATATGACATATGTATTCACTAATACGACACCTCCCAGTGTTACTGGAGATGGAAAACTTGGTGATGTACTTAAAAATAGTAAAATATACGTTCCAGATAGTGCTGTAAATACATATAAAGCTGCTTCAGGATTTGCTGATCGTGCAGATATTATTTTTCCAGTATCAGAATTACCTTCATAATAATACAAGAACCCTAACTTGATTAAATAGGGATTGCGAGGTAGCTTAATGGTAAAGCGGGAGACAAGTACTTGTAAACGCGTTGTGGCGACAAGTGAAGGAGGCACCTGTTGGTGGTTCGATTCCACCCCTCGCGGCAAACAGTCCATCTGTATAACTGGAATACTAACAAATTATTATTAAACATACAATTAGGTGATAAAGATTGGGGTGTGTTGGTTTACTATAATGTAGGTGAAGAAGATATGACATCTGTAATAGACTCTTTAGAGTCTTTAGATTGTACTGAAGAGGATATACATGCCGCTGCTGTTACGCTACGCAAAGAGAATACAGGATTTACATATACTAATACAGACTACAAGATGACGTTTGTGTGCATAGGTCACTCAAGCAACGTAGGCTAGTTTGTAGATACTGTAGTACACGAAGCTAAGCATGTACAATCTCACATATGCTAGTACTACGGAATAGATGAAACATCAGAAACCGCTGCATACCTCATAGGCCATCTAGTACATAAGATGTATAAGATGGTCAGTAAAGTACTCCAATTGTATTTAACATAAAGTTTATGTTCGATATAAAAGGCGATAAAATATCTCTCAATACTGAGGACTTAGCCATACCTCCTTTTAAGAATCATTATAATGGAGCTAAAGATAAGTCCTTAGCATTGAAGGAGATAGAATACGTGGTTTGGCTACATAAATGGAATACACCATATGAAGCATACCCAATAGAGAGTAGAGCTTCTGTAGTAGCTAAAGATGTATTCGGAGATGAGAAATATATACCCACTGAAGACGTAAAGACACTTGAACGCAGATTCATAGAATTCCAAGAGACTACAGGTACTAGACTACTGATGTCATCACAAGCATCAGCTGAAGGTATTATTAAAACGCTTAGTAAGTATTCAGAAGAAGATATGGATATTGATACTGCTATTAAGGTCTCTAGGATTCTTAAAGATGTAGGAAACATTATTAAGTCTTTAGATACAGCTACAAAACAAGCTAGAGCAGAACAAGCAGAAGCAGGTCGAGTTAAAGGTGGAGGCGTGATTGGAAGATATGAAATACCTAGATGATTAATTATAACATATGATAAATACTATATTTTATTTTCCTAGTTCGCTGACATTCTAGGATTATACAACGATGCTTACCAACGGGGAGATCGCAGAAAGAACCGTTGTTTTTGCAGATGCGCAAAAAGCTATATACAAAGGCGGAAAGAAATATGGAGGCCTCAGCGATCAGGAGTTCCACAATTTAATAGATTCGCTAGAACATGATTCTTGGATTAGTGATGAGATATCTTCAGTAAAGGTGGATATTCAATCGGCAAACGCAAGAATAAACTCTGTTAATAGTTCTGTAACAGATGTCAACAACCGCCTAACATCTGCCATTTCTAGCAGAGACTCAGATATTACAAGTAAGGTAGAGAATCTTTTTAAAGACAGTCAGTGGCTTCAACAAAACTTCCCACAAGGACAAACCTCTTGGGATAGTAATTGGAATTCTGAACTTGAAAGTTATCTTACTCAAGTTGGTTATTGGGACATAGATTCTGCTACTGGACAGAAAACAGCTAAGTGGAGTAAGTTACAAAATGATATAAATTCTATATCTTTAGAGATAGCTAATCTTACTGGAAATGAAACATCGTCTCAGTCGTTGACAACGGCTATTTAGTCTATGATTGAAGATGATATTGCTGCTCTTAATCTTAATGCAACATACGCTAGTATATCTGATGTAAACAACGCTAAGAATATATTGGAGTGGTTATATTCTGGACTTAAGTCTTCGTCTGGCCAAGATAAGACGTTTACAGAGTTGTCTTCGATGACAAAGAGTGCATTTACATCAGCCATCTCAGATATTAGAACACAGGTTGATAAGGTAGCAAATGGAGACTTTGTAGCACAGACTGAAGTATCTGCTAAGGTAGGAAATGCTATTTCTACTATGCTTGCACAGTCTTCTGGCGATAATGCTCTTGCTACTCTTTCTGCTAAGGCTAATGCAAACTCAGACAACATCTCTGCGCTTATATTAGGAATGACAGGAAGCACATCAACAGCTAATCTGTCTACCAATGTATCAAACGCTTTGAATAACCTTACGTCTGGACTTATATCTTCTGCCGATGCTACTTCAGCTATTAATTCAGCTAAGACAGAAATATATTCTAACATTGGTGCTAAGGATAGTAGCGATAACTTTATCACACTTTCGTCTTTGAAAGTATAGACAGATAAATTGGAAAACGGAGATTACGTAGCAGAGGCTGATCTTTCTACTAAGGTTGGAGATACTATTTCAGCAATGCTTTTGCAATCTTCAAGTGATAACGCATTAGCAAGCATGTCTGCTAGGCTTGATACTGTTAAATAGCAGTCTGATGCTACTACTCAGAACGTAGCTGATCTTATACTCGGTGTAACTGGGTCTAGTTCTACTGCAAATATTTCTACAGCTGTAAGTAATGTGTTGTCTGGATTTGCTACATCTTCAGATGTTACAGATGATATTACTTCTGCTAAGGCTGAGATATATTCTGCTATTGGCGCTAAGGATAGCAATGAAAACTTTATTTCTCTCGCAGATCTTAAGATACAAGCAGATGCTGACCACGCTACTGTAACAGCTTTAGCAAGTAATGGAGTAGATACATCAGGATTTGTAGCTAAGAGTGAACTTGATTCTGCAGTAGCTTCATTGGTTGCACAGAATGGATCTTCAGTAAAAGCTAATATTTAGACTGCTGTGACCAATGGTATAAGCGCAGCAACAATTAGTGCAAATCAAATAATCCTTGAAGGACTTGTAACAGCAAACAATAACTTTAAGATCAAGTCTGATGGATCTATGGAAACTATTGCAGGTAAGATTGGTGGTTTTAATATAACTAGTTCTAGCATATACAACGGAACAACGTCTTTTTCAGATACGACTAATGGTGGAGTTTATGTTGGAACAGATGGCATTAGATGTAATGGTACGGTAAGTTCAGATGTATGGAGTGGAGGAATTATAACAAACAATCTTACTGCATCAAATATATATATTCGTCCAAATATGATATATAACGACGGATTGGGAGATCTTTCATGTGACAATTAGTTTTGTATATATAATTTGGATAAAGACCATTCCGGCGAAACAGAGATTTTTATTAGCAGAAGGACAGGAGGTACCACATCTCAAGATCATACTGCAAATACGGTATCTATAAAACCTAGTAGAATTGATTTTGCAGGATCTTCATATTCTTCCCAAATGACCTCTAGTAGTATTTCTATTACAGGGTCTTCAAGTTCTACTTCTATGGATAGCGATAAACTGCAGGTTCTTTCTGGAGAATACGGATCGTATGTAGGTTCGAGTAAAATTGAATACTCTTATGGGTAGAGTGTGGAAATGGCGAATAGTTCTACAGTAACTGCTGATTGTGCTGTAATCATAGATAACGATGGGTTTACTATAACAGGACCAGCTCCAAGTAATGCTCAAGTTGGGTCAACTCCAACTTTGATGGATGTAGCAAAAATTTCAAAAGAAGGAGACGCAACATTCTAGAACTTATATTCAAGAGAATTATATATAGGAGAATATTAGTTAGACGTAGCTGCTGCGGTTAGTGCCGGCATATTAGTACAAGTATGATAAATTAATGTAATACATGAAAATAGATTTTACTAAATTTAACATTTATACCGATATATCACATACAAAATGTATCGAGGCAAATGTAAAAGATGAGTTAGCTAACGCACTTTATAATAATGGTTCTGGTATTGCTTGCCATGCACTAGCTTTAAAAATATATAATACAAAAGGTGAGGAAGAATATACAGATGAGGAATATAACATCTTATTAAATTAGATGCAAGCCTATCTTACCCCAATGTTTATAAGTTCGTTAATGGAATATAATAAGAAAGAAGTAGAACTATAATGATATATAATGGTAGACTTTAATAAGAAAATCATAAATTCAGACAAATTTCTATGAATACAAGTTACATGATTCCGGTAGATTTAGCCGAGGCATCATAGACAAACTGGTCATACACCGGAATCTATAAAATTACAAATAAGATCAGTGGAAAATGTTATATAGGCCAGGCTATAGATGTTAGGGCAAGACTAGTGGATCATGTATCTGCTATAAGTAGAAAAAATCATAATGTGATATATAAAGCTATCAGAAAATATAACATCGCTAATTTTGACTGTAGAATTTTAGTTATTGTAAATACGTTTGGCAAAACATAGGACGAGATAAAGAAAGAACTAAATGCATTAGAGTCTTTCTATATTGAGTTATATGATTCTTACAAAAACGGATATAATATGACACCTGGAGGAGATTGTGGTAGATTAGGATTTAAACATTCAGAAGAAACTATTCTTAAACTAAGAGAGGCTCATAAGAATTATAAACCAAAGCGAGCATTTGATGTCAGTAAGAAAACTTACGGATATGATTTACTTACTAAAACTATTGTTGAAGGAGAATCTATTGCTGACATTTCTCACAAAACAGGTGTTGATTATAGAAGTATTGGATAGATATGCAATAACGTGGATTATAAAAATGGCGGCAGATTTATATCTTGTAAAAGATGGCTGTTTTCATTTAATAAATCAGATCTTATAAAACGAGTCGATTGGTTTTTTTCTGACGAAAGACTATAGCTCAAAAAACATCGAAAGGGAAGAAAACATGGTTGACTTTAACAAAAAAATTATTAACAGTGCAAAATTCTAGCAAGCTGCTATATTCTTCAAAGAACATGGCTGTTATACTCTCGCTCCCAGGGGGACTACCGATTATGTACAATACTGGGAGCGGGAGACCTAGCGATGTTTAAATGGGTTTGTATCAGATGATGGTGATGCTATTACAGGCTATCACTACTTCTATTTGAACTACAGCCCTATCATGAAACTTAAAGAAACACAATACGTGGACAGATACGGAGTAGAACGTACAAGACGTGAACGTATCTTTGACTTCCCGTCGTTCTGGGATGGTGACTATTACTACTTCAATGCAATAGAAGAAGCTGAGACACTAGGTAAGCATATGGCAGTTCTTAAGTGCAGACAGAGAGGTTACTCGTTTAAAGGAGCCTCAATGCTTGTAAGAAACTATGAGCTTATCCCCGGATCAAAGAATTTCGCTGTGGCATCGGAGCAAAAGTTTCTTGTTGGAGATGGTATCCTTACCAAAGCCTGGCAAATTATGGACTTCATAGATAAGAATACCGCTTGGTCAAAACAGCGCCTTACTGCTACACGTATGGAGCGTGTAGCCGGATTCAAAGTAAAAGACGAGTTTGGTAAAGAGACTGAGCAAGGTTACTTATCAGCTATCACAGGCATTACTCTGAAGAATGACCCTGAACGTCTTCGTGGTACTCGTGGTAAACTAGTACTATTTGAAGAAGGAGGTAAGTTCCCAGGACTTGAAACAGCTTGGCAGATCGAACGCCCTGCTGTAGAGACTGACGATGGTGTAGCATTCGGATTACTTATAGCATTCGGTACTGGTGGTACTGAGGGCGCTGCATTCGATGGTCTAAAGAACATGTTCTATCACCCAGATGCATTCAATGTGTTAGGCTTTAATAACATATGGGATGACAATGCTGAGAATACGAAATGTGGTTTCTTTGCTCCATCATACTGGAACCTCGAGAGTGAGGATGGTAAGTATATGGATAAAGACGGCAACAGCTATTAGAAAGAAGCTGCTGAACGTCTAATAGAAGAGAGAAATAAAGTACGCGAAGGAGGAGCTTCACAAGAAGCTATAGATAGATTTATATCTGAACGTCCTATGAAGCCAGCAGAAGCGTGCTTGGAATTAGGAAAGAATATCTTCCCTAAGAAGCTACTAATGGATCAACTAACAAAAATCAGGACTAATACTAAGCTAGCTAATATGAAACATATAGTAGACTTAGCTTGGGATAATGGACGCGTAGTAGCTACAGAAAAGAAATCTGGCGATATAACAACATATCCATTGAAGAAAGATGACAAACCAAAAGGATCTGTAGTTATATGGGAATACCCAATCCCAGACCCCCCATTTGGATTATACATTGGCGGTTGCGACCCGTATGATCATGACGAGTCCTTCACTAACTCATTAGGATCGACGTTTATATTTAAACGCGTTAGAGCAGGAGAAGCTTGGAATGATGTAATTGTAGCGGAATATGCAGGTAGACCCGACACTGCAGAAGAATATTATGAAAATGTAAGAAAGTTGCTAGTATTCTATAATGCTAGACTGTTGTTTGAGAATGAACGTAAGGGTATTTACCCTTACTTCACAAACAAGCATTGCGACTACTTGCTTGCTGATCAGCCAGATAAGATAATTACGGAGATCTTTAAAGATAGTAAAGTACAGCGCCGTAAAGGCTGTCACATGACTAAGCAGATTAGGGCGTACGGAGAGGGTTTAATACTCGAATGGTTAATGGAAGAGTATGAACCAGGACACCCTAACTTAGAGAGAATATACAGCGAACCACTCCTAGAAGAATTAATATAGACGGATGGCGTAAAGAACGTGGACCGTGTAATTGCTCTATGTATGACAATGATATACAGAGAAGAGTTGTTCTAGGTTAAGGTGGCTGCAAACAAGGAAGAAAATAAACAGGTTGAGCTCTTTGAATTGCCGTTGTTCAGTCGAAGATATTGGGAGACTGATGATGGTATGCAAGACGATATACCAACATTTAGTTTTTAATATGAACGAATTAAAGATTGTAAGAGGTAATACATTCAATACGGTAATAGAGGTCAAAGCTTATAGGTACGATGGTACTCTTATAGAAGACTTTGATTTACAGACCTGTGATAGTATACAAGTAAAGGTTCACAATGGGAATAAGGTTACAACACTGAATAAGTTCTCAGTATGTGAAAACAATAAACTAGATATACGATGGACATCAGACCTCACAGTAGGTTCGTATACACTTGAAGTTACAGGTAGATTTGATGGACAGAGTTGGAGATTCTATGATACAAAATCAATTCTCAGTATTGTAGAAACCAACGCAGAAGCTAATATCCCACAAGAGTCTATTATAAAAGAAGACTATTATAGTGTAGACGCATAGACTCTTTATATCATTGCACCTAAAGGGGCAACTGGTCCAAGAGGTCCTAAAGGAGATAGAGGTGACTAGGGTTATCAAGGACCTAAAGGAGATAAAGGAGACAAGGGAGATACCGGATCTACTGGAGCAACAGGTCCATAGGGGCCAAAAGGCGACAAAGGTGATACAGGAGAAACAGGTGCTACTGGCAGCCAAGGCCCGCAAGGAGAAAAGGGTGATAAAGGAGATACTGGATTAACTGGCCCACAAGGACCTGCAGGACCACAGGGTCCTAAAGGCGAAACAGGTGCCACAGGACCTCAAGGACCATAGGGCGAACAAGGACCTAAAGGAGACCCCTTCACTTATGCAGATTTTACGTCAGAGCAATTAGAAGCACTAAGAGGCCCTCAAGGAATACAAGGACCACAAGGTATACAAGGACCGTAGGGTCCACAAGGAGAATAGGGCCAAAAAGGAGCAGATGGAACAATGACGTTCGAAGACCTTACAGCAGAGCAACGAGAGTCTTTAAGAGGACCTGCTGGACAGAATGGTACAAATGGACAAGATGGGCATACACCAGTAATCACTGCAAGTAAGAGTAGTGGCGTTACTACTATATCTGTAGACGGTACAGCTATTGCTACTATCAATGACGGACAAGACGGCCAGAATGGTCAGGATGGCAATGATGGTGCCGACGGAACAAATGGAACTAACGGCACTAATGGTACAGATGGTATTACTCCTACTGTATCTGTTTCTACTAGTGGTAAGACTCATACAGTTTCATTCTCATACGGGTCAGGAGATCCTAGAAATACAAGCTTTTAGGTGACAGATGGTAATGATGGTTAGAATGGTACAAATGGTACTAATCCAACTGGGGCTGTAATATCTACTACAGTAACAAATATAGAAGTTGTTGCTAGTTTACCAGCACAACCAGATTCTAATACAATATACATAGTACAATGAACGGATTTGATTTAAGTACAATATCTAGCATATATGTTGGTAGTACATAGTATAGTTAGATATACGTAGGATCTGATAAAATATGGCCAACTACGCCTGCTCCACACAATTATTCTTTGGATTATTTTACTATTGAATCGTTATAGGATTCTAATACAATTAAGATAGGTAAAAGTGGTTCTCCACCAAATATATCATTATCTTATTCAACAGATAACGGAACAACGTGGACAGATTTAACTATAAGTGCTGCTAGAGATCTTACAACAATTAACACTGGAGATAAAATAATATTTAAAGGCACTAATAATAAATTAGCAAGTGCTTGGGATGCTTATTATAGATTTAATTCGAATAAGAATTTCAAAGTATGCGGTAATGTTATGTCTCTATTAAACGGAGATAATTTTATAAGTAATTCTGAGTTCGCTAATGGTTCAGATGCTAATTTGTGTGGACTGTTTTACGGTACTACTACATTAATAGATGCTGGTAATTTAATACTTCCAGCAACAACGTGTGTGAGTAATTGTTATAATGGCATGTTTAGAGGATGTACAAATCTTACAACAGCCCCATAGTTACCAGCAACAACGTCTGCATTTAGTTGTTATAGTTCAATGTTTGA
>Ga0326513_10003110_pt1 | contig 12082 bp, 15 predicted proteins | sample 2_2465_0518_D_FD_203654 | JGI IMG/M metagenome (GOLD analysis project Ga0326513, IMG submission 203654) | Bovine rumen microbial communities from UC Davis, California, United States - 2_2465_0518 | ecosystem: Host-associated > Mammals > Digestive system > Stomach > Rumen | place: USA... | reverse complement strand
AATTTGTATTGACAAAAAGTCCGTTTTATGGTACAGTACAACCGGAGGTGGCGAACATGGACGTTATGAACGCGATCACGCAGTTAATTACAAACGTTGGATTCCCGATTGCCTGTTGTGTTGTGCTGTTTTATCAAAACAATAAACAACGGGAATCGATGGACGAATTGAAAACTACTATTGAAAAGAATAGTACCATTCTTGACAAGGTATTCGATAAACTTGACCGGATGGACGGTGATGGGAAATGAAACCGGATTTTACGGCTATGTTTTCTCCGTTGGGCGTACCTTGCGGCTATGTTGAAGAATTTTCGGGACCGCAATACAAGCGGGATTTGATTACTCAAAAAATTCAATACATGCTAAACCGAACTCAAAGAATGTTCGACTATGACGGATTGCCGGACGGTATTCCCCGTGATATTCTTGAACTGTATTTACAGACGATCGGTTACGCGGGTGTAATTGACATTGACGGCAATCTGTTTATAACTTGGGGTACGCTTGGCGGTGTTCCCAACGAATTTTACAGGCCTACGAAGTTTATTGTTGCGAATCCCGGCTTGCAACGTCGGTTCCCTGAATGGCAAAAACATGAATACACGATAGACGAAGACTGTATTATCATTCGCAACGACGCACTATATATGGGCCTTTACCCGGCGTTTAATCATTATGCGAACATGCTGACGGAAAACGAAATTACAATGCACATTGATTCCGTTAACCGTCGTGTTGTGGACTTGCTGACAGCAGAAAACGATAGCGGGTTTAATTCTGCAAAGAAGTACCTTGCTGACGTTGCAGACGGTAAACAGGGCGTGATAATGTCAAAGGCCTTTATGGATGGTATCACGGCCCAACCTTACGGCGGAGCGGCCCGTGGTTCTACTGAACTTATCGAAATAGAACAGTATTGGAACGGTCAATGGCTCAACTTTACCGGACTTAACGCTAACTATAATATGAAACGCGAGGCCGTCATGTCCGGCGAGGCCGAACTCAACGACGATGCATTATTGCCTCTTGTTGACGAAATGCTCTATTGGCGTGAACAGGGACTAAAAGACGTTGAAGAAATGTTCGGGCTTGCGGCGTCCGTTTCGCTCTCTTCCGCATGGGGACAGCGTGCAGAGGCGAATGACCTTTACGAAGATAAACAAGAGGCCGAAGCGGAAAAGGCAGAGGCCGAGGCAGACAAAGCAGAGGCAGAGGCAGAGGCAGAGGCAGAGGCCGCAGAGGAACAGCCCGAAGAAACGGACACGTCCGAAGAAACGGACACGTCCGAAGAAACGGAAGAATCCGAAGAAACGGACGGTGAAAACAATGAATGAATACAAGCGGTTAAAAGACGTTTTCAAACTTTCAACAGCGACGCCTTATTGGGCGTCATGGACCGCGCAAGGAATTTTTACAGCGTTAAAAAACATAGCACCGTGGGGAAATACCGTAAACGAAGCACGGTTAAATGATATGTACGGTCTTTCCCGGCAAAACAAAATTATATCCCCGTTGGCATATAGTATTTATTATGAAGTTACTTATCCGGCAGCTCAGACGTTATCCACGCCGTCAAATACATTGGCTGAAATGGCTATGGTTGAATTTGGCGAAAAGTGGTCCCGTCTTTGGGCGGCCCGTCAGATGGAGTATAATCCTATTGAAAACTATAACATGATTGAATCCGGTGAAGATACGAACACGAAAAGCGGTTCGATATCTCGTACAGATACGGGTACCGTTACCGATACACACACCGGGACCGATACTCTTGCAAAATCCGGTGAAGAAACTCATTCTAAAGGTGGTTCCGAAGTACATACTTTCGCAGGTAAAGAAAAGACAACGAACACGGTTACAAGCAATACAACCGGCACGGACAACGGCGTATACGGGTTCAATTCCGCAACGGCGGTTCCGTCCGATACGTCCACGGGTACACAAACGGGGTTAAGTGATTCCGAACTTGAATTTACGAACAGAACGAACACGGATTCATTTAACAATCGTGTTGATACTGACGGATTCACGAACAGGCAAGATACACAGACGAAAAACTTGACCGACGCTCAAACGCGGAATCTGTCCGGTGGTGAAACATATAACAACGTCAAAGATAAGTTAGATCATTCTTTGACCCGCTCGGGTAATATCGGCGTCACGACAACGCAACAAATGTTAGAACAGGAATTAAACATTTGGGACGTTTTCGATTACTTTGAAATTGTATTCAAAGATATCGACAGCATTATGCTGTTGGATATATATTAACAACAAGAAAGGAAGTATAAACAATGGAAGTTAATCAGATTTATCAGATTCTTAACACCGCAACAACCGAGGTTCTTGGTGAATCCGTCGTTGTAAACGAGGACTTGTCAAACATTGTTGACGTTGGCACGGCAGTTTTCAACGCTAACAGTTTTGACAATTACTCGCATGCGCTTGTTGACAAAGTGGGCCGTATGGTCTTTGTCAACCGTCCTTACCGCGGTGCGGCCCCGTCCGTGTTGATGGATGAGGTTACTTGGGGTTCCGTGGTTCAGAAAGTTTCGTCTGAACTCCCGGACAGCACCGCAAACGAATCTTATCAACTGCAGAACGGGACAAGTTACGATCCTCATGTCTTCAATCAACCAGCAGTTGCCGAAAAATTCTTTGCAAAGTACGTTACCTTTGAGGTAGACCGCTCGATCACCGAAAGACAGTTGCGTTCCGCGTTTTCGTCTGTCGGAGAAATGGACGCTTTCCTGTCTATGATTTTCAATGAAATCGAAAAACGGTTTTCTGTTGACCTCGACAACCTTATTTTCCGCACGATTAACTCGCTCGTCGGTGATACCCTTTACACGGAATACAACAGCGGATCCACCTTTACCGGCGCGTCGCATACAAAGGCCGTCAACCTGCTGTACCTGTACAATACCAATATCAACACGGGGACTGCGATCACCGCGGCCGAGGCCATGCACACTCCCGCGTTCTTGCGCTATGCCGCGTATGTTATGGGCCTGTATTCTGACCGTCTGACCCGTATGTCTACTCTGTTCAATATCGGCGGCAAGGAAAGATTTACGCCGAAAGACTTGCAGCATTTTATTCTGCTTGCGGACTTTGCGAAAGGTGCAGACGTTTATCTGCAATCCGACGTATGGCACAACGAATTCACCGCGCTTGCGTCGCATGATACGGTCCCGTTCTGGCAGGGTTCCGGTACCGGGTTCGCATTTGATGACGTTTCCGCTATCAATATCAAAACCGGCAACGGCAATACCGTGACGGCAGACGGTATTATTGGTGTTCTGTTTGATCGTGACGCCCTCGGCGTTCATGGTATTGAGCGTTGGGTGAATACACAGTACAACGCAAAAGCCGATTTCACGAACTACTTCTATAAGTACAAAGCGGGTTATTTCAATGACACGAATGAAAACTTTGTTGTTTTCTTTGTCGCGTAATACTCCAAAACGCCCCGTCCATCTCGGGCGGGGCGATTCTGTATAAAGGCGGTGAATGGTTTGGCAAGTATCAATTTATATATATGTTCTGACGAAAACAACAAGATTACAAAGAGCAACTTGTCCGGGCTGAAACAATATACGGGTGTATTTCGCGACGAAATAAACGTAATGACGCCCGTTTTTCAAATTGAAACTACTGACAATTTATCCGGCTATAACTATGCGTATATCGCGGACTTTGGCCGTTATTATTTTGTCAAAGATATAAAGGCCGTGCGTAATGGTCTTTGGGAATTCTCTCTTGCCGTTGACGTGCTTATGTCTTACGCGGCGGGTATTCTCGCGTTACCCGCAGTTATACGGCGTAACGCGGGTTTATTCAATATGTACTTGAATGATTCAAATTACATGACTTTGAATTATTCAAGAATACAGACAAAGGAATTCCCTCATGGCTTTGGCGATTGGAACTTTGTGTTAACTACCGTTGGCAAAGGCGGAAATAATCAAGGGGGTAATGGATAATGGCGGTACTAAAGTTTGTAAATTCTAATTATTCAGACTTTATCTGTTCGACAAGCACAAATGTTACCGGGTTGAATTTAGAAGACGCTGTCACACACCAAGCAATTTCCGGTCAAGCAACAACGGGTACTAACGCTTTTCAATGGCTAAAAGCAAACGATAGCGTAGAATATTATATTGTTCTATCGCTCATAACGTCTAATTTAACGTCAAATTACAAAACACACACAACTCCGGAATACTATATAAAAGGTGGAACGAATCAAAATTACATTCAATTCACCTTTTCCGCAAGAATGACGTCACAGGGGTATTATCAGGTTTTAGCAGGATTTTTTCTTCATAGCAACGATTATCCACAATTTACGTCCTATGTTTATTCAACACAAACAATCGTATTTACACAATATCCCACACTTTCGGATTATGTTGACGCTTTTGAATCGGGTGAATTGGGTTTTTATTTGTGGGCGTATCCCGGTACACAGACAGATACCGATACAGTTGGTTTAATTGCTTTTGGTCCGTCTTCATTGACCGATTTGAATCCCAATCCATATTTAGTCATTTGCAAATATAATAACGCCTCAAATGAAGACAATCACTCGGCTGTAAATTCTATATTCTCGCCTGTTCCGGTCACTCCGGACTTTGGCCCGGATTCAGAAGAAGACGGCGGTTGGGGCGATTTCAACGACGAAACCGAAAATATTGAATTGCCCGACGTTCCCTCTATTTCCGCTCTTTCCGCAGGGTTTGTAAATATGTATAATCCCTCTCCCGCGCAGTTACAAGTATTAGTCAATGCGTTATGGTCTAACGATATATCACAAGTGTTTTGGAAAATGTTTACGGACCCGATGGAAAGTCTTGTTTCTTTGCAAATTTTCCCCGTGGCTCCCGAAGTCACGCCCGCGTCGGTAAATATCGTTATGGGGAACGTTACTCTACAAGATCAGAGTACAACGCCCATAACATTTGCGCTTGCTCCCGCTCTGACAAATCAATACAAAATTATTGATTGCGGCTCTTTGCAAATGAATGAATATTGGGGTTCCGCGCTTGACTATTCGCCTTATACCAAAGCAGAAATTTTCTTGCCGTATATCGGCGTAAAGGAAATTGATATCAATGACGTTATGGCGGCGACGCTGCATTTGCAATACATTGTCGATTTCTTGACGGGAACGTGTACCGCGCAACTTGAATGCGTAAAAGCGCAGCACATAGATTTTTCCGCGCCTCTTTACCATTGGCAAGGCAACATGGCTATGGCGGTTCCCGCGTCGGCGTCGGATATGTCACAACTTATTACCTCTATTGCGTCCACGCTTGTTTCGGCCGGATTGACCGTAGCAACAGGCGGTTCCGGGGCCGCTATCGCGTCCGGTATTGCGGGCGGGGCCTTGAACATGGCAAACGCCCATCCGCGTATTGAAAAGGGTGGAACTGTTGCTATGACGGCGGGTGCATTGGATAATCAAACGCCGTTTATCATCTTGACCCGTCCTATTCAGAGTAAACCCGCAGGGTTTGAAAATTACAAGGGTTGGCCTTCAAATATCACGGCTGAACTCGGCTCCCTTTCCGGTTATACGGAAGTGGAATACGTACACGTTGAAGTAGCAGGAGCGACCGACGAAGAACGAAACGAAATTGAAAGACTTTTGAAAGAGGGTGTTATAATATGAAAACAAATAAAGGCCTTGTTGCTTATGCTCTCGCGCAAGTAGGCCGTCCGTATTGGTTCGGTACTTTCGGTAACAAAGCGACGTCCGCGTTATACTCCGCAAAAAAGAAACAGTACCCGGGCGAATACGTCGAAAGCGACTACAAGTCACAGTATGGCGAACGGGTGCATGATTGTATCGGCCTTATTAAAGGGTTCCTTTGGTCTGAAACGGCGACGTCGGCCCCGGTATATAACCGTAAACAAGACGTCGGCGCGGACCGTATGCGGGAACTTTCCGACGCGAAACCGATTAAAACAATCTCCGAAACGCCCGGGGTTCTCGTATTTGCCCCCGGTCATGTCGGTGTGTACGTCGGTGACGGTTACGTTGTAGAGGCGTACTCTCACGCAAGAGGCGTTATCAAAACGAAACTTGCAGATCGTAACTTTGACGCATGGGGGTATTGCCCTTGGATAGAGTACCAAAAAACGGACAACAAGAAAACGCTTAACGACGTTGTAAAAGAGGTTGTAGCCGGACTTTGGGGAAACGGTGTTGAACGTCGCCGGAAACTGACCGCGGCCGGTTATGATTACGAAACCGTCCAAAATGCCGTCAATGCTTATATCGCAAAACTGAACAAAAAAGACTTGGGAAAGATCGCCCGCGACGTTATCAAAGGCGTATACGGGAACGGAGCGGCCCGCAAGAAAAATCTCGCGTCCCTCGGTCTTTCGGCGGCTGAAATTGAACGGGTGCAGGAACTTGTCAATAAGATATTGACAAATAAATAACAATGTGTTAAAGTGAAGATACGGGACACAATGTCGCGTTCTTTCAAATGGTTGCAATTAACCCCCAGGCCTCACCTGGGGGTTAGTTGTATTTAATGTAATTGAATCATGCAGGAATCAATATACTCGTCATACCATTTCCCGCCTTGCGTATTGATTTGATTTATAACGTCTTTCAATTCGCTTTGGCGGCCTCGCAAATACCAATAATAAGACGGTTTAACGGATTCCGGCACGGTGATGATTTCCGCGTCAAGGTCTTTCAATCGTTCTTCAAGTTTGGCAACGATCACGTTTAACATATCATTTACTCCTTTCAAGAAAATGTTTGATTTTGTAATACACTTGTTCGTATGCGTCGGACTTACCGAAAGAATTTTGTATCACTCCGTACTTTATAAAGTCGTTCGGGTGTCGTTCAAAACTTTCGCGGTACGTCCGCTCTTTTGCGTTTTCTCCATCACAGAAATACAGCAACTCTTTGATAAACTTTTCATATTCTTCTTTTTTTATCATAAGGTATCACCTCTTTCAAAGTGGTTATATATCGTTTTTTGCACTTCATGTACTTCGTAAAGTTTATCTTCTTCTTCGTCGCAGTAATAGTTATATACTTCTATTGCAAGGGCCTCCGCTTGCTCGTTTACAAATGTTATTAAACTGCGAAAATCGGTACACGCTTGATGGTTATGAACTGCTATTTTTATAACTAACTCTTTTACGGTGTCGGCGCTAATAATATCATACGTAGCGTTTTCATAGAATACAATATATTTCTTTATTTCAAATTCACTCCACAAAATTGTAAATAGTTACGGACTACTTCACCCACGGTATTGTCTTGATAGACAACTTTATCAAGGACGAAATAATTCCATATCTTCCGTTCAACGTCGCTCCCAGCTACGTTTATTTTTCGTCGCCAATTTGGCTTTGTACTATATTCGGGACAATAGATCAGATCGTTGTCCGGGTATTTTAGCGGCGTTGTCTTTTGGTGAATAAAGGTGTATTTTCGCCCGTCTATGTTTATAATGTCCGCTTGCAAGAGATCGTTTTCGAACAGTATGAAATAACTGAAAACTACGTCTTGCGGTTTTAATTTGTCTGGACAATGCGGATAGATTGACAATTCCCATTCGCCCGTCGTTATCATTTTCAGTTTTGGATTGTCAAAAGCGAAATAAAAGTCTGACGGTTTGCCGTGACGGGATAGCGCGTCCGTGAATTGAATTGCAACGGATAATCGGGAATCCCCATATTTATACACTTTCAGATCACCGGGGACCATATCACGGACCCCTGTCAACCCCATCTCGCGGAAATACGGACAGTATTTATTGATAGTGTTCCCCAGCATATAAATTACGGGGTCTTCTCGCTCTCGGATAAGAGTAGATAACAGGTTCATGTATAACACAAACTCGTCTACCAAATACCCGTCACGGGCCAAAAACTCATCAAATATGATTGTATGCACAGGGTACGAAAGTGACTTCTCATGTTCCTGCTCGTTAATCGCGAAAGCATACCCGCACGGCTCCGGTGCCGTGATTTTCGTCTTGCCGTCCCCGTCCGTCTTGCAAAAGTACCAAGCACGTGACCGATATACAATTCCGTCATATTCGCCTTTAGTTAGCGAGGATATAACACCCTTGTTGACGTGACCGCGCAAAACGCCCTCACCTTTGGCCCCGCGAATATCCACGTCCCAACGGCGAATGTACGCGAACGGGCGCCCCGTTTTTGCAAAATCCTCAAGTGCTTTTTGCAAGGCCGCAAAAGTCTTTCCGTTAGATCGCTGACCGATCAATAGACGGTACGTCGCACCGGTCTTGTCTATTCGCTCTGTTGTAACATACTGTAGTTTTCCCATTATAGTATCACCTCTCTCAAATTTAATAGGAATCTTGCGTATTCGTCTGCAAGTGACAACGTGTAGTCTGCACCGGAAAGGTGTACGCCGCTATATTCGGCGTAACGCGCTGAACGGCCCGTGTAGTCCGTCAAAACGCCCGCTTTCGGCCCGTCTATATAGGTGTGTGTGTTCTTCCCGGTATATTCCGCGGGGACGTACAAATCTTCCGCAAAGTGTTGAAACGCTCCATATTTGCCCCATTGTTTTATCATATAGGGAACGGCCGCTTGTTTATTCAAGCCCGACACGGTGATGGATAAATTGCCGTCTTTTAGCGTCATGTACCTCTTTGCCCCCAAGGACCGGAAAACGTCGTAATTGCCCTCATTATCCCAAACGCCAATTATTTTACGCTTGCCGTTTGCCGTTACGGGCATAAACATATCTTCAGGGATTTTATGATATTCCGCGGCCCGTTTGATCGTTTTCACGACAAACGCGTTATATCTTTCAAGGTACGCTTGATGGCGTTCAACGTGCAGGCCCTTTATGCTGTCGGTGTCGGAATATACATAATCTTCTTCCCCGTATTCGCGAATCCCTGCAAAAAGCCGTTGCCGGGCGTGGGCAGTTACCCATACGCCCCACGGGTAAAACAAAAAGCGGTTCTTGGAATTATTGTACGTTTTTATGGACTTTTGCAAGTCTAAATCTTTCACGCTCCATTCGCCTGTTTCATTGTCGTATACTTGTTCTGGCTTTGCAAAGTCTGTCACCATCATTCCTAACCGTAGCAGGAATTAAGCAATTCCTTACTACGTCTATAATCGTCCTCCTTTCCGGCTACGCCCTTTAGTGTTGTCTTTTCTTGATACAATTTCAATATGGCCTTTACAAGTGGCGTCGGCAAATATCCGCGTTCGTAACGTCTGAAATTGTATACTTGTAACGTCTTATATGTATAGAACTTACAGAACGATTTGAAATCTATATCTGTAAACGTCGTTACAAGCGAATCTGCGTCTGCTATGCGGCCGTTATCCACTCTTGCGTGTTCAACACAAAAACATTTTGAACGGGATAAAATATGATCGGGAATCCCGGGCCGGGCGTGAACTCCCGTTAATTTTGCGTCGAACAAACAACAGTAATATTTAAGATTATATTTCAGATCGTCCACGGTCTTAATTTCTACCATTTCCGCGCTACTCATAGGAAATTGACAAGTTACCATCACGGCAGGGTATGAACTGTTAAAATCTTGCGAATTGACGTTCGTTAAAGTCTTCCCGGAATACCACGCATTTGTGTGGGTAAATCCACCTTGAAACGCCCGTTTTAATTGCTTATATTCTTCTTCCCCGGTGATTTGTAGTTTCTTCATTAACTTGCTGTATTCGCCGTATTGCCGGTTATGGTAATGACGCCCACCACCGAAATAACATTGCTCTTTACAGTATCGCCGGACGTAACCCGTTTTTGTTAACGGAATACGGGTAATATATCCCTTCTCCCGTTCAATACATTGACGGATATATTCAAGTACGATCAGAACGTCGTGCACACAATACCGTAATTCTTTTACGGTTAAAGGCGTTTCCGAATGACGGTATAGGGAATAATCAAGATCACCTTTCATTTTGGAAACACTCCCGATAGAATCGGCAAGCAAGGCAAGATTCATACCGGAAAGAAAATACGAGCACCGGTATATAAAGGCCGTTTCTGCTTTGGCGTATAGCACTTTTCGTTCGTCCGTCGCAAACACTTTTTTCCACTCATGCAGAAAACGCATAAACTGAAATTCAAAACTTGCATTATGTATAAAAATCACAATACGCCGGGTTTTATCTAATTCAAGTACTTTTATTAACCTATTCAATAACGTGGCGTATTCCGTCCATGTACGGCCGATAATGACGGTATTATCTATTCCGAACGTCCATTCGTACATTGTCGCGGCTTTTTCGCCGTTTGCGTCAATAAAGGACGTTGTTTCAATATCGAACGCAACGGGCATATTCAGCCATTTCTCGGTTTTTCCCTTGCCTATAAATTTAGCGTTTGTAACCCCGGACGTGGTTATAAATTCGTCGTACTCACCTTTGGCCGCCTCATAGATCGAATAAGTCTTCGTCGCCGTCGATTTCAATAAGATCGGAATTTCTATCATTGTAATCCGGCTCCATTTCTTCTTCGATTTCGGCTCTACGCCGTTGTTCCTCTTTGTACATTTCACGGGCAATTTTACGTCCAGACCGGACGATTGATAAATTGCTCTTATCTTTCATTTTCTGTTGATAAATATAAGTTTTCAGAGTATCCGACGTCCATGAACCAACGGTCCCAAATCCTTGCGTTTTATCTTTGATTTTGTCATAAATACTCCAAAAATCCTTTGTGAACTCCGGGTCTTCAAAGGGATTCTCAATTTCTTCTTCGTCTATGTCTTCCGGTTCTATTTTGGATTTAATACTTTCCCATGTTTCTTTCTGAAACTGCTGAACGCCCGTAATACTTGACGTTCTATTTTTTGAGGCCTGAATAGCAAATTTCAACTGTTGTTTCAATTCGTCCTTACCAAGCCCCCGCGTTGACGTAGGGGTATAATTCCGTAAACCGGGCAACTCGATACCTTTCTCGGCCGCTCGCTTTTGTCTTTTAGCAAGCACGTCTTGAACCGTCGTTAACGCCCTCGCGCGCTCTGAATCGGTCATTTTATTGATCTGTTCCAGTGTTAACATTTGAACCTGTTTCAAGGTCAATCTCTGAACTCTCGGCATTTGAAAACACTTCCTTTACGTCTGAAATAAAATCAGGTATCCACGTCGCGGCACTCCATGCAAGGAAAAGGAAAATTCCAAATAAGACGGGAATACCGATAAAAGAAAAGATAAATTCAAGCATTTTGTTATACCTCGGCCCCGGGTGTTACCCCGGGGCATGTCGCATTGTTTACTCGGCCTCTTCGTAGGCCTCAAGAATCGCCTCGACGATTTCTTGCCGGGCCTCGGACGTGCAGGGGAATACAATGTTTTTGTACTGCGTTTCGCCGTCTTTGTCTTTGTATGAACGGGACGGAAAAATAACATATGCTTCCGCGTCTTTTTTCTTGCTCTCACGAATAACAATATCGCCGATAACAAGTGATTCGTTAATCGTTACGCTTGCATTTGCAAGAATGCCCGTTTTCTTCGTCACGTTCTTGTTGGCGGGGAAAATCTTTACTTCGTACTCAAATCCGGTCTCTTTTTTGTTTTTGCTCATTTGTGTTACCTCTTTTATGTTTTATTTTGTTTCATTCCGTTATATAATCTCGATTGCTGACCTCAATCGGGGTTACCTATCGTATTCTGCTTCAAATCGCAAATAATAAAGATATGAATTCAAACCGTCTATACATGATTGAAGCATTTTTACTTTTTCGCTTTCGTCTGCATAATCCTGTTGAATAATATAAAGAAAAGACATGCATTCCTCTATTTCATTAATTTGTCTGCATAATTCAATGAATGTCATTGTAATCGTCCTTTCTGCGGGGCTTGGCCGCCCGCGTGGGTTTATTATTGTTTGGCGGCAATTCTCCGCAGAATGCTGTTGCCGCTTTGATCGTACGGAAATTCCGAAACATTTTACATTTTGCGTTTGCCGCGATTTCTACCTCGTAATATCCACGCGTGCCGATCATACGCTTGATCTCGTAACCGTTAACAGTTTTAACTACTTCGTACATTTCTATACTTCCTTTCTGCTGGGCTTTCGCCCTCGT
>Ga0326513_10003108_pt1 | contig 12089 bp, 8 predicted proteins | sample 2_2465_0518_D_FD_203654 | JGI IMG/M metagenome (GOLD analysis project Ga0326513, IMG submission 203654) | Bovine rumen microbial communities from UC Davis, California, United States - 2_2465_0518 | ecosystem: Host-associated > Mammals > Digestive system > Stomach > Rumen | place: USA: California... | reverse complement strand
TTTTATAGTAGGTCTAACAGATAATTGTCCGAAAAAACCGATTTATGCAAATTATTTTCGCTCGGATTTAGGAGATGCTGAAGCCGCTTTTTTAAGCAACAAAAACGCCAAATATCTTCAGTTAGGACAACTTGTGGGCGGCAGCACAAGCCCATTAAATTATGACGATAGTTTTCAAAATCCGCAAAACATTGGCGGAATCGACTTTAACGCTCCCCTTGTTGGTGCGTTAGCATATATTACCCAAAAAATCGCCCCCGTTGACTATTCTAAAGTTACACTCAGAAATATACAAATTAAACGTCAACCCTCCAAAACTATTTATCAAGTTGGCGAAAGTTTAGACGTTTCAGACGGAATCATAACGGCAAATTATTCTGACGGCACTACTCAAGATGTGAAACTTTTAAACTCGATGATTACAAATTTTTCGTCGCAAAAAGGAGGAAAATTTCCTTTAACTATTTCATATCAAGGCAAATACGTAAGTTTCCCGATAGAAGTTATCAAAAAAGAAACCGGCATAAACATTTCAAAAAAGCCCAAAACTGAATATGTTATTGGCGAAGATTTTGACCTTCAAGAGGCTGAAATTCAACTTGTTTACAACGACAACACTTTTGATGCTATTCCTCTATCAATGGACATGATAACAGGATTTTCAAGCCTTGAAGCAGGCAAAAAAACAGCAGTAATCAGTTACAAAGATTGGACAACAACACTTTTAATCACCATTCTGTCAAGTCCTATTTCAAGTGCGGAACTCTACAAAACGCCTAACAAAACCGTCTACAATCAATGGGAAACACTTGATGTTACGGGCGGAAAACTTTACATTACTTATCAAGACGGCACCGAAGACGTTTTGGACATAATTCCACAAATGATTAGCGGTTTCAATTCGTCGCTACCGGGAAAAGAAACTCTGACAATTGAATATGCCGGATATAGTTTTGAATACGAAATTGAAATTATAAAACAAGAGACCCCCGTTAAAACCCTTCAAGACAATAAAATAAAAATTTATAGTTATTCACATACTATCCACCTTGAAAACGTTTTAGGCAAAGTTGAAGTTTTTGACATTTCGGGCAGAAAAGTTTTTTCTGGTTTTAACGAAAACGAAATTTTCATCAAAAAAACAGGAATTTATATTGTCAGAACAAAACTAATAACGAAAAAAGTTATGATATACTAAAAAGAAAAAGAGAAAATCAATTGATTTTCTCTTTTTTGGTGCCCCAGACAAGACTTGAACTTGCACCCACTAATGCGTGGACATGCCCCTCAAACATGCGCGTCTACCAATTCCGCCACCAGGGCTTCTTAAATAGTGCTTTTCTTATTAAGACGGTGCAAAGGTAAAGCGTTTTTTTTTATCCTCCAAATTTTTTTTGATATTTTTCTTAAAAAAATTTCAAACAATTGTTTTTCAAAATATTATAAAGGAATGAAAATATAATTTGTTTTTTCAAAAAAAGAAGTATAATTTTGTTACCATTATGAAAAAACTATTTTTACAAGTCTTTATGCTAATTTTAGCGATTTCAGGCTGTTCTAACAATTTAGAGAGAACTTCAGGCGAATTTTCTGTTTCTGAAACCCAAAAAGTATATTTTTCCCGTTCCAACTTACAATACAATAAAAAAAATAAAACATACTTTTTTTCAAATAGTCAGTACAAAGTTTTCACCTCAAACAACGACACAACCGATTTGTTTGAATATAAAGGGTACGAAAATTTTTTCAACGAAGGCTGTCAATGGCGACTTTTAACAGCACAAGAGTGGACTTTTTTGTTGTTTGAAAGACAAAACGCTTTCAACCTTTCAACCTTTGCTACAATAAATTCTAAAAAAGGATTTCTACTTCTGCCCGACGATTTTAAACTGTCAAAAACACTAAAAATAAAAACGTTAGCAGAAACCAAAACTAAAAAGGTGTCAGACAAAGAAACAACTTTAGACAAAAAAGTAGACTTGTTTCTTACCAATAATTTCAACACTTCTGAATGGGAAGAATTGGAAAAATTAGGAGCGGTTTTCTTGCCATTTTCTGGCAAAAAAATAAAAAATAACTCGCCATTTTACGACGAAGGAGCATATTGGATAGACTCAGAAGAAGAACATTACGCTACTTTTAGCAGTCAATACTACTCTTCTTATTGCGGTTGCTGCAAAAATGTTTGTAGTTTTTCGGTACGGTTAGTAGTTGACACAAAGTAATTACTTTCCGTGCGTGTCGGATTTTTCATAAATAATTTCAGCCTCTTTTGTGATGACAGTATTTGTACGCTGCTCTATAAGCGAGTTAACTGAATGTTGCATTTTGTCAAGTTGAAACTTTGTACTTTTGATTCCAGATTCCATTTGACGGCGTATGTCTTCAAGGCTCACTTTTTCTTCATACAATGCTTGAAACATTCTTTCAATCTCAATAGTATTGTTTTTCATTGTTGCAAGTTCCAAAAGTAAATCTTGAAGTTTTTTTTCGTAATTGGAATTTGCAACGGTTTGAAGGTAATAATTCTGTTTTGATTCCTCCAAAAGACGGCTCAAATTGCTAATTTCAGCATTTTTTTTGTGTTTTAAATAAAAACCAAAACCAATTGAAGCCAAAAACAACAAACACAACAACACAATCAAAACCACAGTCCATGCTTTTCTTTCAGCAGACCATGTTTTGTATTGTTTATCAAGTTTTTGCGAGATTTCGTATAAAGTCATTTATCTTTTTAAACAAAACTTAAGGGATGCCATTTTTTATTAAACGGCATCCCTGATAAAAATATTTTTTTCTTTAAAAAAAACAACCAACTATTCAAGCGGAGATTGATCTGCTTGCTGCATAGGACGACTTGCCTCCTGAGCATTTTCAACAGGTTGTTTTTCTGCCATTTTTTTCTTTAAGTTGTCAAGTTCTGAAACTGACGCATCAGCAATTGCTTTTGCCTCGTCAACTTTTGATTCAATAGCCTTTGTTTCAGACATTTTGGCTTTCAATGCAGCCAAATCCGACTGAGCCTGAACACTACCACCGATAGACTTTAATGCACTGTCAATATCTCTTTCGTTGGTATCAGAGGCGATTTCAAGATATGAATCGGCTAATGCTTCTTGTTGGTCAACTTTTTCTTTCATTTTTTCCAACATAGCAATAGTATCGCTTGAATCTATGCCTGCAAGTTGTTTGTTGACATTTGCCGTAGCCTCAGCAACTTTTGCTCTTGCTTTAAGCATTTTTGACTCAGATTTCCACTTGTCGATATTAGTTTTGAGAACCTTAACCGAATCTTCAAGTTTATCAACAGCACCCTGATATTTCTTATAATTAGCCTCCAAAACAGGAAGTTGCTGAACTTTTTGACTTTTCTTTTCAAGACATTGAGTAGCCAATTTGTCTGCTTCAGCCTGCTCCATTTTGCCTAACTCAACGGCTTTTAAGAACATCATAGCCTTGTTTTCATAATCGACAGACTCTTGCTTTGCCCTATCAAGTTCATTTTTTGCCGTAACACAACTTGCTTTTACTTGAGCCAAAGCCTTGATACTATCATCAAGTTTCTTTTCGAGTTCTCTAATGCCTTCTGCGGTCATTTTTACGGGGTCTTCAAGACTGTCCAAAGTATCGTTTACTTCGGATTTACCCCATCTGAATAAACGTTGAAATATACCCATTCTATGTTTTGCTTTATAATTTTATTTTCTACGCCCAAATGTAAAAATATTTTTCATACATACAAAATTTTTTTTTCAACTTTTTTTTAAAAATTACAACAAAAAAATTTGGTAACATTAAAAATAATACATACCTTTGCAACGCAAAAAAGATAGCGCATGGGAAGTTTCCAGAGCGGTCAAATGGGGCAGACTGTAAATCTGTTGTCTACGACTTCGGTGGTTCGAATCCATCACTTCCCACAATATCAGCAAAGAAAATAAAATGCCGCTGCGAGAAAAAATTTTCACAGCGGCATTTTTTTATGTCCAAACTAAAAACACACAAAAAAAAACAGACGAAAATTAAGCAACAATTGCAAAACTTTCGTCTGTTTCTTTTTAAGATTAACTATCTAAATATTCCAACTTTTATGCGTTTTCCATTTTCGACTGAATAAATTCAACCGCTTTGTCAACGTTTTCTGTAATATTAAGAACAGTGTCAAGTTGTGAAATAGATATAAGCCTTTCGACTGCGGTCTGTAAACCTGTCAAAACAAAAACGCCACCAGCATTTTTACAAAGTCTATTGGCTACTAATATTGCGCTCAACCCTGAACTGTCACAATAACGCGCCTTTTTTAAATCAATAATGATATTCTTTTCACCGTTACCAGCAATCAAAACCAATTCTGATTTAACAGCCGGAGCAATATGTGTATCCAATTTTTCAACTAATACACTTATAATAGTGTAATTGTCTTTTTTTATTACTTCAAATTGTTTCTCGTCCATAGTTGATTATAATTTACTAATTAAAACAATATCAATAACGACTCACAACTATTGATTGTTACCTACCGAAGAGATAACCTTGTCGGCTTGTTGTTTTGTAATTAGGTCGGCCAAAGTAGCAGGTTTCAAATCACCTGAAACTGAATTGTTTTTAGGCTCTTGATTTTGTGTACGAACGGCTTTTTTCGGCTTTGGTTCTTCCCAAACTCTTGTGTGTGAAAGAATAATACGTTTTGCAGCCTTTGAAAATTCAAGAACTTTGAAAGGTAATGTTTCGTCTTCTTTGCACATTGTACCGTCTTCTTTCATAAGGTGTCTTGGGGTTGCGAAACCTTCGATACCATATTTCAAAGCAATAATTGCGCCTTTGTCGAATATACTCAAAATAGTACCTTGATGAATAGTATCAACAGCGAAATCGTTTTCAAAAGCATCCCAAGGATTATCTTCAAGTTGTTTGTGACCAAGGCTCAAACGACGATTATCTTTGTCAATATCAAGAACGACAACCTCAATTTCAGCACCGATAGAAGTAAACTCGTTAGGATGTTTTACTTTCTTAATCCAAGAAAGGTCTGAAATGTGGATAAGACCGTCTACGCCCTCTTCGATTTCAACAAATACGCCGAAGTTAGTGAAGTTGCGAACTTTAGCGATATGTTTTGAACCGATTTTATATTTTTCTTCGATATTTGCCCATGGATCTGGTTTAAGTTGTTTGATACCCAAAGACATTTTTCTTTCCTCTCTATCAAGAGTAAGAATCTGTGCCTCAACTTCATCACCAACTTTAAGGAACTCTTGAGCAGAACGCAAGTGTTGTGACCATGACATTTCAGAAACGTGAATAAGACCTTCAACGCCCGGAGCGATTTCAACAAATGCACCGTAGTCTGCAATAACAACAACTTTACCTTTAACCTTATCACCAACTTTGAGATTTGGATCCAAAGCCTCCCATGGATGAGGAGTAAGTTGTTTAAGACCCAAAGCGATACGTTTTCTTTCATCATCAAAATCAAGGATAACAACTTGAAGTTTCTGATCAAGATGTACAACCTCTTCAGGATGAGATACTCTACCCCAAGAAAGGTCGGTAATATGAATAAGACCGTCTACGCCGCCAAGGTCGATAAATACTCCGTATGAAGTAATGTTTTTAACGACACCTTCAAGAATTTGTCCCTTTTCGAGTTTAGAAATAATATCTTTCTTCTGCTGTTCAAGTTCAGCCTCAATGAGTGCTTTGTGCGATACAACAACGTTTTTGAACTCTTGATTGATTTTAACAACCTTGAATTCCATTGTTTTACCAACATAAATATCGTAGTCTCTAATAGGTTTAACATCAATTTGACTACCCGGCAAGAATGCTTCGATACCGAATACATCTACAATCATGCCGCCTTTAGTACGACATTTGATGTAACCTTTAATAATTTCGTCTTTTTCAAGTGCCTCGTTAACTCTATCCCAAGAGCGCAAAGCACGTGCTTTCTTGTGAGATAAAACAAGCGAACCGTTTTTATCTTCTTGATTTTCAACATATACCTCAACAGTATCGCCTTTTTTGAGTTCAGGGTTGTAACGGAATTCTCCTGCGCTGATTACACCCTCTGATTTAGAGCCTATGCTAACTACAACCTCACGGCTATTGATAGCAATAACTTTACCGTCAACTACTTGATTTTCAACTACCGACGACAAAGTTTTGTCATAAAGATTTGTTAATTCTTGGCGTTTTTCGTTAGAATAACTATCTCCTTTGTTGTTAGAAACGTTATCCCAATCGAAATCCATTGTAGAAACATTAGATTGGTAAGAACTAAAAGGTATAACCTCTTCCTCTTCACTTTCTTGACGTTGAGCAGTCTCTTGAGTATTTCCTTTCTGAATCTCAAAATCCTCTTCGTCGTAATTTTGATTGTTTTTTTTCGGTGTCATTAATTTAAAAATTTGTAAAAATATAAACTTTAATGTGTTAGACTTTATTTATAGATATAAATTCCGCTGCAAAGTTAAACATAATTTTTTGATAACCAAAACATTTTTCCTTTTTTTTAAAAGAAAATTTGCATTAAATGTTTTTAATATTTTTTATTTTGCCATTTAAGTTGAAAATTATAAATTAGTGCTTTGAAAAAAACGAAATTATAAAAAATACAAATAAATTGAAAATCAATATATTAGGCATAGAATCATCTTGTGATGACACCTCGGCAGCGATAGTTTCTGACGGGATTTTGCTCTCTAATGTAATTGCAAGTCAAGCAGTACATAGTGCATACGGTGGCGTTGTGCCGGAATTAGCCTCAAGAGCACATCAACAAAACATAATTCCCGTTGTTGACAAAGCAATAAAAGACTCAGGTCTAAAAAAAGACGAAATTTCAGCGGTTGCCTTTACAAGAGGCCCCGGACTTCTTGGCTCTCTACTTGTTGGAGTATCGTTTGCGAAAGGTTTTTCGCTTGCTGGCAAAATACCGATGATAGAAATCAATCATCTTCAAGGACACGTTTTAAGTCAGTTTGTACACGAAAAAGATAATATTAAAAAGAATCCTAAATTTCCGTTTCTTACACTTTTGGTCTCTGGCGGACACACACAAATAATTAAGGTGAAAGATTATTTCGATATGGAAATAATCGGAAGCACAATCGACGATGCCGCAGGAGAGGCTTTCGACAAATGCGCTAAAGTGATGGGATTAGGCTATCCGGGAGGGCCTATTATCGACAAACACGCTCATATCGGCAATCCTAAAACTTTCACGTTTGCAAAACCAAACATCAAAGGATTGGATTTTAGTTTTTCTGGTCTTAAAACTTCGTTTTTGTATACACTTAGAGACAAAATGCAAAATAATCCAAACTTTATTGACGAAAATCTTGACGATTTGTGCGCTTCGTTACAGTTTACGATAATCAGTATTTTGATAGAAAAACTAAAAAAAGCCGTCAAACAAACAGGCATAAAACAAATTACAATTGGTGGCGGCGTTGCAGCAAATTCAGAATTAAGGGACACTCTAACATTAACAGCGCAAAAAGAAGGTTGGGAGGTTTTTATTCCCGAAAGAAAATTCACAACCGACAATGCGGCTATGATAGCAGGAGCGGGATATTACAAATATCTAAAAGGAGAATTTGCGTCAATGGATTTGGCACCAGACGCAAGACTAAAATTCTAAAAAAATTTGGGGGTATTATGACACAGACATTTCGGTCAAAAATTAATAACTTAGAAAAAGCACTTTTTTATCTTGTTGACGAAAACGATGAGCACAACAAACTATCAAAATTCTTCAATTATTTTTTGATGATTTTGATTATATTGTCGGTTGGAGAAATGGCTTTGGAAACCGACGATAGTATTTTTATTCCGTACAGAAACTATTTTAGAATTTTTGACTTTTTTACTGTAATGGTTTTTTCAACGGAATACATAATCAGAATTGTAACAGCGCATCTTACGAAAGAAAATCAAGGAAAGACAAGATGGCAAAGTATAAAAGAATATGTTATTTCGTTTGCTGGAATTGTTGACCTACTCTCAATACTACCATTCTATTTGGATTTTACCAACTTGGATTTGAGGGTTTTGAGAATGTTAAGACTTCTAAGATTTTTCAGAGTTTTCAAAATAACTCGCTACAACGACTCTATGAAACTTGTAGCAGATGTTATAAAAGACAAACGCTCTGAAATAGGCGTTATTATGGGATTGATAATCATTATTATGATAATATCCTCATTTATAATGTTTTATGCTGAACACGAGAGCCAACCAGAACAGTTTCCTAACGTTTTGGGCTGTCTATGGTGGGCTATTGTTACAATGACAACTATCGGTTACGGCGATGTATATCCCGTTACAACAATGGGAAAATTAATCGGAAGCATTATGGCAATATTAGGAATTGGACTTGTAGCAATGCCGACAGGTATTATCAGCGCAGGATTCTTAGAAAAAATCAACGAAAAACAAGAAAAGGAAAAAAAACAAGAAAAAATCAAAGAACAACAACAAATCGAAGTAACAGACAAAAAAAATTTTTGTCCCTATTGCGGACACAAACTTGAAGACTAAATAAAAACAAAGATATGGCAAAAACCGAGAAGGAAATTTCAAAAGCAGAAGAAATTCTGCACCGAAAACCATATACGGAAAAAGACACGGACAGAATGTTTGAACAAATGTTAGCAAGTAGCATTTATTTCAAAACAGACAACGAGAAAGCACTTGTTAGAAAAGCATACAATCTTGCCCGCGAAGTCTATAAAGGACAAAAACGCAGAACAGGCGATAGTTTTATCTATCACCTTTTTGATGTTATGTCGATAGTGGTTCAAGATATTGGACTTGGCACAATGGGCGCAGTATGTGGTCTTTTGCATGAAATCACGTTTCAAACCGATTACAAAAGAGACGACATTGCAAACCTTTTCGATGAAGAAACGGCAATGATTGTAGACTCACTTGTAAAAGTAAAAGGTACAAGCGAATATTTCAAAGATTCAGAGCCGGAGGTTTACAAAAAAATCATTCTCGGTCTTACGGCTGATGTCAGAATTATACTTATAAAACTTGCTGACAGGTTAGCAAATTTAAGAACATTGGAAGTAAGAGCAAAAGAAGACCAATTTAAAGTAGCATACGAGACAAGACAAATTTATATTCCTTTGGCTCATAGACTTGGTCAAAACAAAATAAAAACCGAACTTGAAACTCTTGTTTTCAAATTTCTTGAAAACGATGCTTACAAAGAGATTAACTCCTTGATGCAACTTTCTGAAAATGAGTCGTTAAGATACATAAATCAGTTTAGTCTTCCGATTATCGCAAAACTTGTTCAAAACGGCATAAAATTCGACATAAAAGGACGACCCAAAAGCATTTATTCCATTTATCAAAAAATGCAAAAAAAACACGTTTCTTTCGACGAGGTTTACGACAAATTTGCGTTAAGAATCATTTTCACCCCTTCTGACAAAGATAAAGAAAAAGAAGAATGTATGAAAATAGTCAAACTGATTTCAGATGACTATTACGTACACCCCGAAAGAACTCGCGATTGGGTAACAACTCCAAAAACAAACGGCTATGAAGCCTATCACATAACTGTTTATGACAACAATACTAAACGTTGGGTGGAAATACAAATCCGCAGCGAACGAATGAATTTTATTGCCGAATACGGTTTTGCAACTCATTGGCAATACAAAGGCATAAAAGACCAAAAAACCGAGTTTGATATAAAACTCAAACAAATAAAAGACAGGTTGGAAGATCCAAATACAAGAAATTTTGACTTTTTGGGAGACTTCAAACTTCTTGTTTCCGACGAAATGTCAGTATATTCGCCCGAAGGAGACATTACCGTGCTTCCTTCTGGGGCAACAGTTTTGGATTACGCATACCTTAGCAATCCCGAAGTTGCAAATGCGTGCATAGGAGCAAAAGTTAATCACAAAATGATGTCAATTTCCACAATTCTCCACAACGGAGATTTAGTGGAACCGATAACAAGCAATTACACAGAGCCAAAACCTGAATGGCTTCAGATTGTCAAGACACCACAGGCTTATTCAATTTTGCAAGAGCAATTGCACGATTTTATAAAAGTTGAAATTGCTGAAGGTCAAAATACTTTACACAATCTTTTCATCAAATACAAAGTTCAAGACGAGACAGAATTAACAAATTCTTTGATGTCAGAGTTCGGATTGAACATCAAATCAGACCTTTATCAGAGAATCTTTACAGGCGTAATCACACGTACTGAATTGGAAAATTTCATAAAAAAATCTGTCGGCAATACGTTGGTAAGATTTTGGAAACTTCAGTTTGGTGGTGATAAAAACGTTAAAACTTCAGGCATCAAAGACCTTCTGAGCAATACGGGCGATGTAAATTATCAACTTGCCGAATGTTGCAACACGTTGCCCGGTGATGACGCAATCGGTATCATGACCGAAGACAAAAGTTGTATTTTTATACACAAAAAAAGTTGTCTATACGCACAAATAAAAGTAAAAGAGAATCCTTTATGCTTAATTCCAGTAAGTTGGAACGTTTCAAAAGAAGCCTCTGGAATAGCAAAAATTAATCTCGAAGGTGTTGACAGAAAAGGAATTGCTCAAAAAATAATAACAATAATCTCGCAAGAACTTGATTTGAATCTCAAAATGATTCATATCGAAACCGATGATTGTAGTTTTTCTGGTCAACTTGAAATTTACGTTAGAAGTCAGGAGCATTTGGAAAAACTTGTCAACAAACTTTCCAAAACTGAAGGTATTTTAAATATTGTTGTAGAGGACGAAGAAATTTATTAGAACTTCAATTTTAACAAAAAATGAAGTTCTGTTTTTGAGGGTTTTGACACAAAATTAACGCCCGAAGAATAAGAATTTCTGTCCAAATATCTTGTACGGGATAATTTTAACTGCACAGAAAATAGTTTTGAAAATTTATACCCAAAAAACAAATAATATCTGACACCTTTATAATAGTATGACGGAAAAGAAAACGAATAAGAAACATCACTTTCGTAAGCATAAAGTCTTGTTATGTAAGGCGACGAAAACAAGGCATAACGCAAGTCTACGGAAAAAGTTTCTTTTAAGCCTTTGAAACCAATGTCAGAATAAATAAGGTGTCCCGACTCAAAGGTTTGAGAATATGAATTCGTGTTTAATTGTACAAAATTAGTAAAAGATAATTTATTGGAAATCAAATACTTAAATACTAATCTAAAAAGTTCAGTTTTACTTTTCTGTTCTTCGTCCTTTATTTTTTGTCGATAACGCAATTCGATGCTGAATTTTCGTATCGGTTCAATCAACGCTCTACAAAACAATTCATAACCAGAAGAAGGTTTCAAGAGATTTGGTTTCAACCATAAAAACCTAAAAACATCAGCCCAAAGGTCAATAGTAAGAAACTTAAAAGGCGAAAAAGATGACGAAAAAAACAAACCGTCTTCGTTGGAAACTTTGGAATTTTCAGCAAAAGAATTTGCCGTAAAACAGAGATATTTTTTTGAATAATTTCGGTACAAAAAACTGAAATTCAAGAAATTAACAGGTTTGAAAAGCAACATTCCAAGCACCGCATGATTAAAGTTTTTATCAACGGACACTTCTGTTTTGAAACCACATAGTTTAGAAGCATATTCATAACTTAAAGACAAAAACGAATTTTTCTTGTGTCGATAATAATTTACATTTGAAAGGTTATCTTCGGGGCAAAATTCTTTGTTGAAATTATAGAATTGATAAGCGGCTGAAATTCTTGTTTTTTTGTAATTATACGTCATAACCATTCCAACAAGATTTCTTAAAACGGTGTTTTCTTTTTGCTTTTCGCTTTCGGTTCTGTGGTAACCGTCTAATTTAAAAGCCGAAAACGAATCATCTAAAACTTTAGCATCCAAATAATTACGACTAAAAAAAGTAGTCAAAAAAAATCTTTTGAATCTTATCAAAGCGGCGGAGCCTCTAAAAAAATTAACCTCATTTAGCGAAGTATACTCCTTTAAAACATTTGAAGCACCCAAAAACGAACCTGTCAAGAATTTTCCGCCGAAATAACCATTTGAATATAACAACCCTTCAGAAACCTTTACGGCA